>JAEEGI010030172.1_pt1 | contig 10209 bp, 6 predicted proteins | sample 8958751 | NCBI WGS metagenome assembly JAEEGI01 (sample SAMN16246545, study PRJNA631951) | gut metagenome | biome: gut microbiome; feature: rumen; material: KS-attached | host: Bos | place: Iran: Karaj | collected 2018-10 | reverse complement strand
TAAAATTACCTAATTGAAAGCAGTTTCATATCCTTTTTGAATATTTCTTTCTTCTCTATCATATCTAGGTTTAAGATTTTTCATTCTTTCAGTAATACTTGGTAAATATAAATTATTTTTTGTATTATAAACTTTAACACCATTAGTTTTAAAATCTTTACTATATAAATTATTAGAAGTATTTAACATAGTACTATCAAAAATTCTTCTTGTAGCTTCTTTTTCAAAAAGATTTTCAGTTCTAAAATTATTAGTAACTTGTTGTGATTTATTTTCTGAATTATCATTTATTGATTTAAATCTGGGTTTGTGAGTTTTTTTAAAAATAGTATTTGGTTTTTTATCATCATCTTTTATTATAACTGAACGTTGATTTCTTTTTAATAAAGGATTATTATATTTAAAAATATAATTTGGAATTTGACTTAATGAAGTATTATATCCATAATAAGATAATGGTTTAAAATGTACTTTCATATAACCTTTTGGAAGTAATTCACTGTAAAATTTATAATTTTCAACTATTTGTCCTCTTGATTGAAATATTTTATTCATTTTTTTTTCTTTTTTTTTTTATTAATTTTTTATATTATTTCATTTAACCTTTTAAAAAATAATTAAATTATTTATTTTTAATCTTCTTCATTTTCTTTAATTTCATCTAATTTTTTTTCAACTTTCTCAACAATTGTAGGATTATTTCTTTCTTCAGCATATTTCTTAATTTCTTCATAATCTTTTTCATTTTTAATATCATATTTTCCATCATAATTATCAAATAATCTTTTAGAACTTCCTTCATCATTTTTTATTTCTTTATCATTTTTATCTTTTTTTTTATTTTCTTCTTTTTTATTATTTTTTTTTTCAAAATGTTCTAAAATAATATCAAATTTAATTTTTCCATTTTTATTATTATTTTTTTTATTTAAATTTAAATTTTTTTATTGTTATTTTGAGAATCATAATAACCAATTATTTTTATTGAAAAGACTTCTTTTATATTTTCAAATATTTTTTAGGTAATATTAGTTTCTTTTATTTACTATCTTTAAAATACATTAGTTCAAAAAATACATTTCTATTTCAAATAAAATCACTTTTTAATTCATTTCTACATTTATTTGAAAAATGCTTTAAGCATTCTTTTATATATGATTTATTTTTTCATTAAAACAACAAACAAACAATTTACATTTTTTTAGTCATTTTTTTAAGTATTTAATAGAATGAAAAATGTGTAAAAAAGATTATAATTTTTTATTGTAAATTAAATAAAGAAGTAAATGATTAGAAATCATAAGAAATGAATAAAAATATAATTTAAAAACAAAAAAAATAATATTATGCGAAATGAAATAGAAGTTTTGTTTGAAGATAAGGATATAATTAAACCTTTAAAAGATAATAGACAATATAAAATTATTTCACTTTCGAATAAAATTGATTGTGTTATAATTTCTGATGAAAATTCTTTAAAAAGTGCTTTTTCTATGATAATTAATATAGGTTATTTAAATGAAAAAGAAGATGAAACAGATTTTTCTTTTTTTATTATTGAAAAATTAATTAAAGAAAATGTTGAATTGAATAATATTTTAAAAGAAAATTCAGGAAAATTAAATTATAAAATTAATGAAGACTGGACTTTTATTTTTTTTGAAATAAATTCTAATTACTTTATTCAAGCTTTAAATATTTTTGGAAATTATTTTAATGTAAATAATTTAAATAATAAAAGAATATTAGAAAATGAAAAATTCATTCTAATAAGAAGAAAAGAAATAATTAATTATCCTTTATTTAAAAAAATACAATGTAGAATAAAAGTAAAATGTGAGAATTTTATTGAAAAGATTCAAAATTTTTTTCTTTCAAATTATACAAGTGATAAAATTAAAATATCATTGATCACAAAAGAAAATTTTTTGCAAATGGAACAAATATTAAACCCTTTATTTTCAAATTTTAAATTTTGTTCAAAAAAACATTCAAAAAAAATAAACAATAATATAAATAAAGTTTTATCTCTTCAATCATTAAAATTTTCAAAAACTAGTTTATTTAATATAGTATTTTACATTAATTATGAAAATTCATTTAATCCTTTTTTAGAATATTTAATTTATATGTTTCAAGGTTCGAGACCTGGAAATTTAGAATATGATTTTAGATGGAGAAAATATATTGAAAAAATGTATATTTATAATTATTATTCTTTTAACAAAGGACATGAATTAACTTTATCAATGTTACTTTCTGATTTTGATTTTGATCCATTAATTATCAAAACTTTAAATTATATTCAAAGTATTCAAAAAAAATCTAAAATTGAAGAAACTTATAATGATTTGAAATATGTTTATGAAAATAAATTTAAATTTTTAAATATTGATAAATATGAACAATTCTTATATGATATTACTTTTAATTTATTTGATGAGAAAGATAAAAATTTAATTTTCAAACAGTATTTTTTTCCTGAATTTAATAATGATGTAAAAGAAAAAATTTTAGATTTATTTAACAATTTAATTAATAATATGATGATAATTTATTATAATCCTAAAAATACTTTTTTAAGACTTAATGAAAATTTAAAAAAATCAAATAAATTTAACATTCATTTTGAAAATGACTTTTACTTATTTGGTTCTTTAAACATAAATGAAATTAAAAAAACTAGAAATATAAGTTATCAATGGGATCAATCAATGTTTCTTCCAAAAATAAATCATAATGAATTGTTAATTTCAAATAATAACTTAATTAGTGAAAAAATTGAAAAAGAGATTTTATTATATTTAAATTTAACAAATATGAAATTATGGTATAAATTTAATTCTAAAAATCAAATTCCTAAAATTTTTTCTTTTTTTCATATAGAATTTCCAGTAATAGATAATCAAAATAATCTTCTTCAACAACAATTAAATAATTTATTAATTAATCATATTATTAAAAAAATTGAATTAAAATTTGATGATATTAAAATTTCAAATAATAAAATAAAAGTAATTTATAATGAAGATGGAATTGATTTATTAATAATAACTTTTGAAAATATATTTATTAAAGTAATAAATCAAATTTTAGATTATATTTTTTTTCCAAATGATTTGAAAGAAATTGGAGGAATTAATTATGAAGAAAGAAATTATAACAATATAAAAGAAAAAAGTTTAGTTTTATTAGGAAATGTAATAAACAAAAATTCTGAATTAACTCCAAAATTAGGTTTTAAAAAATCAAATAATTTTAATATATATAACACACAAATTGAAAAATATGGAAAAGAAATTTCAAAGCAATTATCTGTTGAATGCTTTCTTTATGGTTTTGTTAAAGAAGAAATTTTATCTTTTATGAAAAATTATTTACAAAATCATAATAATAGTAATAATTATTATATTAAAAAAAAAGATAATAATTTATTTGAGCAAAAGAGTATTTATATTTTCCAAATTCCTTTAAATTTTCAAGAAAAAGATGTAGATTATTTAATTTGCTTTTTCCAAATTGGATTTAGAGACGATTATTTAGATATTTATTCTTCTTTAATTTGTAATTTATTTAATAAAAATAATAATCAGAATATTATTATGGAAAAAGTTTATAAAGATAATATTATTTATTTAAGAATTATTATGAATGAACACAATAAATTATTAAATGAATTATTAAATGTTTTAGAAAGAGAAATTTTAGATTTTTGTAATATTAAATTCTCTGAAAATGATATAAAAGAAAATTTAATTCATTTAAAAAAGGAATTTGATGATAATAATTTTAAAAAAAAATTTTATTCAATTTGGTATGAAATATCCCAAAGCACATATAATTTTAAAAGAAATGAAAATATTTTAAAATTATTAAATAATATTGAAATCTCTGAGTTAAAAATAAATTGTGAAAAATTTATGATAAAATTCTTTGTGAATCAAAGAAGAGAAGTTATTTTTATGTGTGATTGTTTAAAAAAAAATTCAAATATTAATTTAAATGTTTTTCCTAAAGGATTAAAAATAAATATTTCCAATCAACTAAAATATATAAATGAAATTTAAAAGTCAGTTATTAAATTATTTTAACCTCAATGAAAAATGTTTAACTCTTAAATAATTCAATTAAAACATACTATATTTTAAAAAGTATTTTAAATTAAAAGATAATATTATAAACTATTATATTATTATATTAAAATAATATTTTTATTTAATCAAATTCAAAAATTTTAATATCAAAAAATAGAAAAGAAATTAACATTATTTCCTGTCATAATGGTTTACAATATTTTTATTAAAATTCATAAAATATAATGTTTTATATCATACTTTAAAAATAAATTGAGCATAAATGATTTTGATATTTCCAATTAATTTACTCAAAATTATTTTTTAAAAAAATATTAAAACCATAAATATGTTATTTCCATTATATAATTTTGTCAATCTAAACATTTACTTTTTAACACATTCTTTCTTTTGCAAAATTTAAGAAAATAATTGAAAGTTGATTAAAAGTAATAAAAAGATTTGAGAATCGGAATGAATTTTAAAAAATTATTTTACATATTTGTTTAATTTTTTGGTAAATAATAATTGAAATTTAAAAAATTAAAAAATGCAATCATTATTATCCAATAAAGCCATTTTATTTCTTTTTCTTTTCAAAATGATTTCATCAACTAAAAATTCTAGGAAAAAGTTTTCTGATTCTTCAAATTCATTTCTAATTTTAATGATAATACTTTCAATAGTTATTTTAATTATTATTCTTTTAATTATATATATATGTTTTTCTCAAAAATATAAAAATAAAAATATAGACAAAACACTTTTTGAAAAGAAAAAAAAAATTTACTTATTTCAGAATATAATTATTCCACTTAAATATAATGATGAATATGAAAAGTTTGGAAATCAATGTTCAATTTGTTTAGAAAAATATGGAGAGAAAAAAAAAATATGTTTAACTGAATGCAATCATATTTTTCATTTTAAATGTTTAAGAAAATTTATTTTAGAATCTAAGTTCTCATTATGTCCTTTATGTAAATTTGATTTGGTGAACAATTTAAAAGAAAAAAATATAAATTTTAATAATATTATTACTCATGAAAATGAACTTAGTTTAGATAATGAGGAAGAAGAAAATCCTGAAAATAATAATATAAATAGTTATAGTAATAGTAATAATAGTAATAATAAAAATAATAGTTATAATAACACTCGAATTTTATATAATGATAATGAGATAGATTATTCTTTAAAGGAAAATAATAGTAATATATTATTAAAAGAAAGAAAAAGACAAAAATTAATTCTTCTTAATGATGATAATTCTATGAAAAGATTACGTGAAAATCAAATGTCTGAAGATATAAATAGATATAAATCAAATAAATATAATATTTCAAAAAATCATGAATCCTATATTATTCATAATACTGGAGTTATGTAATAAAATTTTTTTTAATGTATTTTTTTATTATTTGGTTTTTAATAGTCATTCATTATTTCTAATATTGTAAATAAATGAAACATTAAATTTTTTTTAAAATTAAAAGAATAAAATTTGTTCTAATAATAAAAAATATTGAAAGAATAATTTCCAATAATATTTCTCTTTATGAAATTCAAATCAGAAAAGAAATAACTAATATCATTATAAAAGAAAAAAAAATATATTTAAATGAATCACATGAAAAAACTATGATTTAAATATTTAAAAAAATTAAATATTTTCATCATAATCAATTATTAATAATATATTTGATTTACTAATAATTCAAATAAATCATAATAATTTTATTAATTTAATTTAATAAATTATTTTAACTATTTTTTAAATAAAATAATAAATTATCTAAATGCATCGATAAAAGTTCCTAAAAAAGGAATGTAACCAATAATATTTGTATTATCATCTTCATTTTTTTCAAGTTGGCTTAAAATAATATATGGAATTCCAAATACACTTGCAGAATGATTTCCCCTTCCATATTGTCCTTTTGGTCTTTTGGCTTTTAACTCTTTTATAAAAACATCAACAAAAAATTGACAATTATTTGATAATAAATTATAATTATCTCCAATATACTTTTTACATTTTCTAAGTATTTCTTCAATAGTATATCTTTTTTCAAATTCTAATTCAACTGGATTCATTACATGATAACCTTGAAAACAATATTTTGGTTGACATTTATAAAAAAAATCTTCAAATGATGATTCAGTTATATGAATACCTTCTGTATCATAATCAATTATATATGAATTACCATCTTCTAACTCAAAATAATTAAATCCATGTTGGAAATACGTTCCTCCTCCTAAAAAAGAAGGTAATAAAAATTGTGATAAAAGCTCCTGCTTTTTGTGAAAAATCTAAATCATACCAACCAATAAAAAATTTTTTTATTTTTAGATTTTAAATTGTAATTTGAATTATCATCTTTACTCTTTCCTGAAGTACTTGAAAATATTGCACCCAAAAATTTTGACGTTGACATTTTAATCTAATTGAAATTTTGAAGATTTGAATATTATTATATATTAAATATTAAAAAATAGTTAAGATAAAATTATAATCTAAAATATAATTTTCTATTAACATAAATAATAATTGAGAAATTTTAATAATAAACTAAAAAAAAATATAATGGGGGATTGAGTTCAAAATCCAATACCTATTTTTTGTTATTAAAAATATAAATAATAGTTTTAATTTAACTTGTTTCAAAACTTTTAAAAAAAAAATTCAAAAAATAATAGAAATTCAAAACTTAATAAAAATACTTACAATTTAAAATGAAATATTTTATGTACAATGGATATAGATGCTTTAGAAATAACAAAAATAAATTTCATAAGAAAATATGAAGAAAATGCTTATTTATTAGGAAATATATTTTCAAAAGAAAAAAAGAAAAACAACAACAACAATATATTATTTTGGATTTTTTAAAATAGAAAATAAAATTAATTAAATAGATTTTTGAATAAATGATTATATTTTTAAATTCATTTTCTTTATTAAGATTAGGCCAAATCTCCATTTCATCATTTCTATTTCCCTCAAATAAAGAAAATATTAAAATTATATTTATAAAAATTAATACAAAATTATAATAGATTTACTAAATAAATAATACTTTATTTTATTTACCAAGATGAAACAATAAATAGAATAATTAAATTAACATCTTATATAAAAGAAAAATAAAAAAAATTAACTTCATTTCAAATTAATTATGTCAAAACATGTATTCATTCAAATATAAAAGTAGAAGAATTAATTCAAAACAGAAATTATTTAATATAATATATAATATAGATTTGTTGTAAAAGAATTAAGAAAAAGTGGAATTTGATAATTTTTAAATAATTGAATATGAAAAAGAAGTAAATGAAGTTTTAATTCTTTTTCAATTTAAAATAGACAAAAAAGCTCCAAAATTCTTTTTCTCAAATTGAAATATATAAATATTTTTAGGAATAAACATATATTAATAGTTAAATGTTTAGATTGCTTCAACTAAAGAAAAAGAAAGAGTTTTATATAAGTAACAGTTAAGTTTTTAAGGAACTATGCCTTAATTTGGATTAACCTTAATTAAAAAAAAAATTAATTAATAATATTTATAAGTTAGTTCTTTAAAAATTATCATTAATCATTAAAAATTATTATAAATTAAAATGAAACCGATTCTTACCATTCTATTAATAGCTTTAGTTACAGGAAGTAATGTCAACAAAGAGGGAATTGATATTTTTTTATGTATTTTAAAAAATGAAAAAATTCAAGAAGAAGCAATAAAAGTACTTAAAGCTTTTGAAACAAAAGATATTTCCACTATTATTTCAACTGTTTTTTCTGCATATTTTATTGTCAAAGAAAATGTTATGGAATGTTTAGATGAAAAACCAGCTTTAAGATCTTTAAGTGGTTGTGTAAACCAAAAAAATTATGATCTTTGTAGATCCAAATGTAAGGGTATGTTACATTTGATATGCAAAAAAGATTGCTATAATTGTTGGTGTTTGTAAAGAAACATTATTAATCTCAATAATTTAAAAAAATAATGATTTAAAAATTTTTTGTTTTACCTATAGTTAGTCCAATTTTATCTTTTAAATAATTATTCATAATTTTTTTTTATTCTTTTTACATTCTTTTTTTTCCTTCATCTTATAAGGTATTGGTTTTAATTATATATGAAAATTCTTTTTTGTGTATTTATAAAGGATTATTATTGTTTAATTGTCAAATTACCATACAATTGATTTCAAAATTACTTGGATTTTTATTTTTAATTGATTATTTTAAGAAACTTGAAATATTTCAAGAAATGAAGACATTAATTTGAACTTTAAATAATTATAAAAAATCAAAATAGAAAATTTTATTTTTTCTTTTTGATATTTGGTTTTTAATTTTAATTAAAAAAAATATCATTTAAAAAAGTGTTTTATTTTATTTTTATTCTTTCACTTTTATCTTAAATTTACTTTGAATAATTTAGACTTCAATTGTTTTTTCCAATTTTTTAAATATTTTTTTTGTTAATGTAATTAAAAAGAAGTAAAAATGTCATTTTTAATATTTTATATTCAGTGATACCACTCAATCCAATTAAATTACATTAAAATTAACTAAATTATATGAATATCATCTTAATAATTTAGATTTATCCAGATTCACTCTATTTATTGTATTTAATTTTTATAGAATTGATTTCATATCTTAAATATATTTTTTATAATTTTACTATTACAATATCTATTTTGATAATAATTGTTTATTAAGAGTTCTGTTTCCGAACAATTAAACCACAAAAATCAAAAATCTAAATAAAATTGAGAAATTGATAAACATTTTTATTTATAATTAAATATTTTATTATAGATAAAATATTTTTCGTTTTACACTGCTTCTCAGATATCTTTTAAAATACAATTTAGGTATAAATTCTAACTGGTGAATGTTATCCGATCCCATTTTGTCAATTTTATATTATGTTTATTCATTTGAGAAAATTATTTTTGAGATATATTAATTAATAAATGGAATATTTCAAGAAAATCAATTTTCATTGAAGTTAAATGAAACAAGGTTGTTAAAATCTAAAAAAACATTGAAAAATACATTAAAATTATAATATTTAAAAGCATAAATCTTTGTTAAATCAACTAAAATTTTTGTAAATAGAAAAATTCCAATATTTTATTTATATAATGAAACAAAATAATGAATCATAACTAATGAACATTTTCATAATTAAAATTATCTTTATACTTTTATTTATTTTCATATTTCTAAGAATAAAAAATTATTTTATTTTCTCATATCTCCCTTTTTACAATTTAATACTTTCAAATTTAGAGAAAAAGATGTAAAGTCAAATAATAGAGCTTAAATGATAAATTTTTATTCTTATCAATTAAAACCTAAAATCTATTTTATTCTTTTGATGTATAAATCAAAAAAAGTATACCTTCAAGAAATGTTTTTCTCAATTAACTATTGAATAAAAATAAATATAAAAGCATTTATTTTTAATACTCTGAATGAGGGTATTAATAAATTAATTTAAGTATTTTCATTTAATAAAAAATAATTTTATAATATTTCTGAATCAATTATTAAGAATTATTATATACCGATTGTTTATTAAATATTTTTTTTTGATTGGGGATTTGGCCAATCCCAAATCCCCTTAAAATTATAATAAAATATTAAAGAATTTTAAAAATTAAAAATGTTATAAAATTAAAAAAAAAATTAGTTTTATTTAAATTCTAAGAAATAGTATAAATGAATTTTTCAAAATTAATTTTATGAAACGCATATAATATACAATTAAATATTATGGGTTGTGGTTGTGGTTCTACTCCAAAAGAATCAGGAAATATTAAAAAAGTACCAACAACTATTGAAAATGTTGCAATAGTTGAACAAGGGCAAAAAGAAGAGAAGACAGTATATAATCTGAATAATTACAACCAAACAACTTTTAAAAAAGAAAAAAAAAATGCAAATTTTATAGAAATAGTGGGTGTAGAGAAAAAAATAAAAGAAATAGAAGAAAAAGAAGAAGATAAAAGACTAAAAGAAGTAGAAGAAGAAGAAAAAAGAAGAAAAGAAGAAGAAGAAGAAAAAAGATTAATTGAAGAAGAAAAAAGAAGAAAAGAAGAAGAAGAAGAA
>JAEEGI010030170.1_pt1 | contig 10210 bp, 6 predicted proteins | sample 8958751 | NCBI WGS metagenome assembly JAEEGI01 (sample SAMN16246545, study PRJNA631951) | gut metagenome | biome: gut microbiome; feature: rumen; material: KS-attached | host: Bos | place: Iran: Karaj | collected 2018-10 | reverse complement strand
CACCGCTCAGAGAACTGTTCGATAAGACTTATTCCAATGATGTCAAAGAGCAATTTGGTCCCCTTATTCCGGGGTTGTTTGATTAATATTTAACTCGTCCCAATTTTAACGGGACACTAATGATTATACATTATTCATTATTCATTAGAAAACTACCACCTTATACGCCTGGTGGCTGGAGCGCGTCGTCAGGATGTAGATGCCCGAGGGTAGGGTGATCGTGTCATCATTTCGCACCTCATTGAGGCGTCGCACCACTTGCCCGCGCGTGTTGTAGATCACCACGTCCTCGAGCGGCTCGCCACACTTCACGACCACGCCGCCAGCAGTCATCAGCAAGGCCAAGGGGCGATCGGCTTCCACACCGGTAATGCCGCTATGGTCGATGGTGATGACGTTTGACTCGGGCGACAAGTAGCCCAGACGGTAGCTCTGCACGCTATAGGTGTGGATGTGCTGGGGGTTGCGGTCGGTGAACTCGTAGGTGGTCTGTTGGTCATCGTCGGTAGCGAATGCCTCACTGTCCACCACATTGCCCTGCTTGTCATAGATGGTGCGGTTCACCACATAGTAATCGACCTCGTCGCCTGTGGGTTGCCACGAGGCTATGTAAGTGCTGTCGGTGATTTCCTGGGCGGGCAAGGCGGTAACGGCACGCAGGTTGGGCACCGCGCGGCAAGTGGCAAAGAGGCCCATGCCAAAGCTGCCCGTGAGGCCGCCGTCGCTGATGACAAGGCGCGTCTTGTGTTCGCCAAGCTCCGAGGGTGTGTAGGTGATGGTCAGCGGATAGCCTTGAGGGCTATTGGCGGTCTGGCGGTCGATAGATGTCACGGCGCTCTTGAACATGGCGGCATCGTCACGATAGATGGTCACCGAGAGGTTGCTCGTCAAGTTATGGCCCTTGACATAGACGGTAATGCTCAGGCTCTTGCCCAAAGCAACCTCGCCAAAGAATACTTCGCTGTCCTGAACGGGCGAAATCAGTTCGGGCGGGCCCGTAATGACGTCATTGCCGCCAGTGAACACCTCACCGGCACGGTTGCCCCAGATGTACTCAATCAGGTCGGGGAAGTCAATAAACGGGTTACGGTTGTTCTGGCAACGGTACACCGCATCGTTGCGGGCTTTCTCCTTGTCGCTCACGGGGTCTTCACGAGCCCATCGCAGCAGCAGTTCGACCGACCACCCGTTGAGCGTGAGCCATGTGTTGTTGACCATCATCCAGGTGTACTTCCACTGGTAGTCTTGGTAGGCTGCTGCCATATAGAAATAGGTGCGGGCAAAGTCGCCCTTGTAGCGGTCATCGGGCTCAAACACGACGCTCGAGCCGCCGCCTTGGCCAGTCATGGGCGTACCGGTCTTGGTCACGCCGTTGTCAAACTGGACGCGCGACACCTCGCCCAAGGGATAGTGAAGCTTGGCACCGTTGGCATCGGCATCGCTAGGGTATAGGTGGTTCAAGTCGGTATAGGCAATGTAGCCTTGACTCTCGTTATAGCCGCCCCACCAGCTCTTGGGCAGGGCGTGCTCCTTGTTCATGCCGCTGGTGCTGTTGCCCAGGCGAGAACTGAAGTAATAGGTATAGTCGCTATACATGTCCCACACGCGGCGCGGGTCATCGGGCATGCAGTCGGTTTGTGGAAAATAGGTCCACAAGCTGCCATAGCTGTGCACGGTGCGCTGGATGGCCAGGTCGTGGATGGCGTTCTTCAATGCCTGACCGCTCTTGCCGCTGAGCGTGTTATAGTAGCCTACAGGCACGTCGGCCAGTGCGGAGAGCACCACAGCAACGGCACTGAGCATCATGAGTAAAGATCTTTTCATAAGCAATTAGTTTTTTAGGCCGTAAAGGTACATATTTTTTTGCCAAGTGGCAAATATTGCCAATAAGAATCATTATTTCGCTCGAAAATCTTGAGATTTCCACATTTTGGCACTATCTTTGCATTCTAAACTGAACGGAGTCCCCCTAACCCCCTAAAGGAGGAACTGCTATATAGTTAGGGGGACAAACTCAACTCTATTATGAACCACCTGTCTCCGATGCAGCTAGGCATCTTAACACTAGCATTATTTTTCCTGCTGGGCGTGTTTATCTACTTCACACGCAGGCGCTCAGACAATGATCTGGCAGTATTGACTGCAAAGAATGATGAGCCCGACACGGTCGATGACTATGTGGAGGCCCATGGCGAACCCGAGGCGGTTGTCGTTCTTGATGCCACGCGCAGTAACGAACTCAACAGCGTAATCCTGGTCTATGAGCACGAGTTGGTGGTCAATGGCGAGCCCATTGAGCGCAGCAAGGTGACTAATGTCACCTTCAACAACGCCAACAACCCCTACGTCAACAGCGACTACCAGTTGGTGCTCACCACCACCATCCCCGACAAGACCACTGTCAAGACCCGCGTCGGCAGTGACTCACAGTGGGCCAGTGAGGTCGCCACACAGCTGGCACAGTACATCTAAGGGGTCAGGGGTAAGAAGTCAGGGCGCCAATGTGCAATCCGGACTGACCCCTGAAGGCGCGTCAGCGCCCCTTAAAGGCCAAAGGCCCCTCACATCTGCTGGAAGCCTGGTCGGTACAATAAGCCCATTTATCCGACACGCTGCTGGACTCGTCGATTGCGGCAAAAAGGGCATGTAACTTCACATCGTTTGGCGCGTCTAAAAGACAAAGATGTTTCACTTGTCACCAACCAGCAATGGTGGTGACGCAAAGACCAAACGCTATGAAGACTAAAGTTATTATCTCAGCAATCGCCGCAATGGCCATGATGATGCCCGGCATAGCCGAGGCACGTAACAACCACCGTCCTGCCGACATGGGCAAGCACCGTACCGAGGTGAGACTCGCGCACAACCATCGCTCGGTGGCACATCGTCCAGTAGCTCACTTGAGTCATCGTCCTGCTATGGGAGCACGATTTGACCGCCGCCCAGTACACGGACGCTTCGTCAAGGTCGACCGTGAGCGCCTCTGGCTCGCCAATGGAGTCCTATACCGAGTCCTTCCTGCACGTCACGGACACGTCTATGTCGTCGTCGGATACATCAAGTAGGCCATGAATGAGAATGGCTGCGCCCACACGGGCTGGTCATCTACTCATAAAAACAGCGCCGCGGCTCAATATCGAGTCGCGGCGCATAATTTCACTAGCTAAAAGCTAAATGCTAAAAGCTAAAAGCTTTACTTCACAACCACCTTCTTGCCATTGTGGATGTAGATGCCGGCGGGCAGGTTGTTGCCGTTCATCTTCTGGCCCATCAGGTTGTAGTAGTTGTTGTCACCCTTGACCTCGCTCTTGACAGTGTCAATAGCAGTGGTCTCTTCCTTAGTGACAATCATCTTGATACCCTCAACTTGAGCCTTGATGGGTACACTGACAAGCTTGATGTTGTAAGTGCCAGCCTCGGGCAGACGGAAGTTAGCGCCAGGAGTTTCGAGCGAAATCTCACCACCCAGCAATTCCTCAGTGATAGCGAAGTGACCAACACCGTTGTCATCTGCACCACCTAACCAGATCCAGCCTTCTCCATCTGCTACATCAGGAGTGATGAGCTTGAATTCTTGGTTAGTGTCATTCTCACCTTGAGCCTCGACAATGATGGTAGCACCTTCCTCGCCGATCTCAATTCCTTCTTCCTCGGCCCAGCCGTTGAAACCGCCAACTACATAGTAGACAGCATCTTCCTGGCCAGCAGGCAGCGTGGTGAAGATAACGCTCTCGCTCCAAGCCGAAACCTTGTCGCCCTCGGCGCGGACACGGTTCACGCCTTGAACCTGAACCTCATAGGTGGTCTCAGGAGTCAACTCGTCGATGGTGAAAGGATTGTCAACATCCTCAACCTCGGTCCAGTCGGGAATCTCCTTCGGATCGGGAACAGTGATGTCGATGTCGTCGACATACAATCTCCACTGGTCGGTGCAGTTGTAGTGACGGATGATGATGTAACCCATGCCCTCATAGGAGCTCAGGTCGAACGAGTATTCAGTCCATTCATTATAGACCGGTTCGAAGTCCTCGTTAACCTGTGTGAGTGCTTCGGCGCCAGCCGCGATGACTGCTTCAAGGTCTTCTCCAGTGGCCACAAACACGCCCAGATTGTCAGGATAACTAGAAGAATAGTTCATTGCAGTGAACTTCAGCGAGCCACCCAGCTTGGCGGGGAAGATAAGCCAGTTGTCGGGCGAGAGTGCGCCGCCACTGTAGCTAGCCGAAGTAAAGCAAAGATCGTTCTCATTTTTCGGGTTAACAGCTAAGCCCCAGTTGTTGCCATCACTATCGGCGTCATAGATATAGACACCCTCAAGCTGTGCAGGATAGATCTCCTCGTCATAGGGCAGGTCAATGAAGCGGTTGGTCTCGGCGATGTTAACATACTCGCGATAGCGCAGGTTGTTGGTCACATTGTCGCTGCCGAGAGTCCAAGAAACAACAGCATCGGTTGAACCGGGCTCTACCACGATGTTGGTGGGCACACCAGGATCGTTCATTGCAACAGCGTTGGGATCAAAGGTAAGGTCGTCAACGTTCAGCATGAACATGTCGGTGACATTGTAGTGACGGATAGCGAAGTAGCCTGTCTGGCCTGCGTAGGCGTTCAGGTCAAACTCATACTCGACATATTCGCCAGTAGCGGTGCAGTTAGAACCCACCTGAACAAAGTTTGCCAAGTTACTGGGGTCGCCAACACAAACAAACACACCAAACACCTCGCTAGCATAGTTGGCATCCTGACCTGCAGCAAAGAACTTCACTGCGCCACCCAGGGTAACCTCGGGCGAAATCAACCAGTTGTCGGGAGTGAGCGCACCGGCACCGTCATTGTCGTAGCTCTTTGAAGAAATCAGACCTTCACCACTGTGAGGAGTCATACGACCCGTCTCAACACCAGTCATGTTGTAGTACTCCCAGTTGAAGCCGTCACCGTCGCTGTCGACGATAGTGAACTGGGCAAATTGCTCAGCATCCTCAAAGTCCCAAGTGGTAGCCTCGCTGATAGCCTTGGCACCACGCATGTGCTGAACCTCAATTGCCTGAGGAACCAAGCCGTTAGCACGGGTGGATGCAATTTCAGTTCTACTCTTCGGGAGAGTTTTCACAGTCTTGCTGATGGGGGTAACTGCGCTAGCGCACAGGGCACCACCCAGCAACAAAGCCAATAATGTAATCTTCTTCATAAATACAGAAAATTAAAGAGTTAAACAAAAAGGTTATTTATTCGCCGACAAATATACGACTTTAATTTAAAATAGCAAAGCATTTTTCGGAAAAATGCTATTTTTTGGCGAAATTTCTACTTTTTTGTTTCTCTACTATTCTAGTTTCATGGAAATTTTCTGCCAACGGTATCTCCCAAGCTAAAAGAGGTGGACGCAGGCCAGATAAGCGTGTGCATTGTATATGCATTAAAACGGGTAGCTGATGTCCCACAAGAACAACGCATGTGCAGGCATCGACTCACCAGCCTTGCAACGGTCTTTCTGCTCAATGATGCCGCAGAACTCCTCTACGCTGATCTTGTGAAGACCCACATCGACTAGTGTGCCCACAATGGCACGAACCATGTTGCGCAGAAAACGGTCGGCTGTGATGGTAAACACCCACTGCTCACCCTCGCGCTCCCATCGCGCGTGCGTGATATGGCAAAGGTTGGTCTTCACGTCGGTGTGCAGCTTGCTGAACGATGTGAAATCTCGGTATTCAAGCAGTCGCGCAGCAGCCTCGTTCATCAGCGCAAAGTCCAGGTCGGCACGGCAGTGCCAACTCAAGGGGTATAGGAATGGCGATTTACTCGTGTGAGCAAAGTATTTATAGGTGCGGCTGGTGGCATCAAAGCGAGCGTGCGCATCGGCATGCACTGGCACAATCGAGTGGATGGCGATGTCACGACCCACCAGGCCGTTCAACTTGTGGCACAGCAATCCCAGGTCGGCAATAGGCTCGTCTACATCAAAGTGGGCCACCATCAGGCGCGCGTTCACACCCGTGTCGGTGCGGCCCGCACCGGTGAGCGCGACGGGGTGGCGCAGCACCGTGGCCATCGCTTTCTCGATGGTCTCCTGTACGCTCGTGTCGTGGGGTTGTATCTGCCAGCCGTGGTACCCCGCACCACGGTAGCTCAGTCGCATGAAATATCGCACTTTCTATTATTTTAATAATGAGGACTCCTCTAGTTCATCTAGCACATCTAGAGCATCTAGCCACCGCAAAAATAACTAAAAAAATCAGTTCTGCAGCAAAAAAACGCCACATTTCAAAAAAAATCACTATTTTTGTCGTTCAAATTATTGTCGAACCACTAAAAAGCATACTACGTTGACTGGCATGAACAAATGGCGCATCGAGGACAGCGCCGAACTTTACAACATCAAGGGATGGGGACTCAAGTACTTCTCGATCAACGAGCAGGGACACATCACCGTCACACCCAAGCAGAGCAGCGTCTCAGTTGACCTGCGTGAGGTCATGGAGGAACTGCGCGAGCGCAACATCTCGGCACCTGCATTGCTGCGATTCCCCGACATCCTTGACAACCGCATCGAGCAACTCGCCGGATGCTTCAAGAAGGCTGCCAAGGAATATGAGTACCAGGGCGAGAACTTCATCATTTATCCCATCAAGGTCAACCAGATGCAGCCCGTCGTTGAGGAACTGGTCACACACGGAAGGAGGTTCAACATTGGCCTCGAGGCTGGCTCCAAGCCCGAGCTGCATGCCGTGCTGGCCATTAACATGGCCGACATCAAGGCTAACTCGCCTATCATCTGCAACGGCTACAAGGACCGGGGGTACATCGAGCTGGCCCTGCTGGCGCAGAAGATGGGACGACGCATCTTCCTGGTTGTCGAGAAATTCAATGAGCTGGTGCTCATCAACGAGATTGCACAACGCCTGGGCATCAAGCCTAACATCGGCATACGCATCAAGCTCTCGAGCAGTGGCAGTGGCAAGTGGGAAGAGAGTGGGGGAGACCGAAGCAAGTTCGGGCTCAACACCAGCGAACTCTTCACCGCGCTCGACTACCTCAAGGAGCACAATATGGTCGACTGTCTCAAACTCATACACTTCCACATCGGAAGCCAGGTGACCATGATACGCCGCATCAAGAACGCACTGCGCGAGGCAGCGCAGTTCTATGTGCAGTTGTGCAAGATGGGCTATGATATCGAGCTCGTCGATATTGGAGGTGGCTTGGGTGTGGACTATGATGGCACACTCAACAGTGCCAGCAGCCACTCGATGAACTACAGCATCCAGGAGTATGTCAACGATGCCGTTTATACGTTTGTCGATGCCAGCAACAAGAATGGCCTCAAGCATCCCAACATCATCAACGAGAGCGGACGCTCGCTCACAGCCCACCACTCGGTACTCGTGCTCGATGTGCTCGAGACTGCAGGTTTGCCACAGTGGGACGACGATGTCGATCAGGTGACGCCCGAGGACGACGAGTTGGTGCGCGACCTTTACGAAATCTGGGACAAGATTAACCAGACACGACTCATCGAGTACTGGCACGACGCCCTGCAGATTCGCGAGGAGGCACTGGACCGCTTCAGCCTGGGACTCATCGACTTGCGCACGCGTGCTATGGTTGAGAAACTCTTCTGGAGCGTGGCCCGCGACGTCAACGACATCGTCAACAACATGAAGCACGCCCCCGAAGAGCTGCGCTCGGTCACCAAGATGTTGCCCGAGAAATACTTCTGCAACTTCTCGCTCTTCCAGTCACTGCCCGACTCATGGGCCATCGACCAGGTCTTCCCCGTCGTGCCCCTGCAGCGCCTGGGCGAACGCCCCGACAGGTTGGCAACCATCCAGGACATCACTTGCGACAGCGACGGCAAGATAGCCAACTTCATCTCGCAGCAAGGCGTTGCGCACTCATTGCCCGTGCACCGCATCAAGCCCGGTGAGCATTATTACCTGGGCGTGTTCCTCGTTGGAGCTTACCAGGAGATTTTGGGCGACCTGCACAACCTTTTCGGTGACACCAACGCTGTCCACATCGATGTCTACAAGGATCATTATGAGATTGACCAAGTGATTGACGGTGAAACTGTCGCCGAGGTTCTCGACTACGTCCAGTTCAGCCCCAAGCAGCTGGTGCGCAACGTTGAGTCATGGGTCAATGAGAGTGTCCGCTCAGGAAAGATCACCAGCGAGGAAGGCAACGACTTTGTCCGTAACTACCGATCTGGTCTCTACGGCTACACCTATCTCGAGAAAGACTAAGCGTGTAGCAACAGATAAGAGCTCTCACCTCGGTCTCCCCTATGCCGCAGCACCTGCTGCGGCCTTTTTCATCTTAAAAAATCACAAAAACACACCTTATTATAGAATAATTCTCAATTCTCAATTATTAATTCTCAATTATTTGCTACCTTTGCGCGATTTTTTACAAGTTATAGAAATTTTTTATGTTTACACCTACTAAGAAAACCATCGCACTGGCCGACGGGCGCGAAATCACCCTCGAGACCGGAAAGCTTGCAAAGCAAGCCGATGGAGCTGTTGAGCTGAGACTGGGCAACACGATGATCCTTGCCACAGTCACCTCGGCCAAGGAGGCCGACGACGGGGTTGATTTTATGCCCCTCACTGTTGAATACAAAGAAAAATTCTCGGCTTTTGGCCGATTCCCAGGCGGATTCACCAAGCGTGAAGGCCGCGCAAGCGACTACGAAATCCTGACGGCACGTCTCGTTGACCGTGTGTTGAGGCCGTTGTTCCCTTCGAACTACCACGCCAACACCATTGTCCACATCATCATGTTCTCGAGCGATGGCATCGATGCTCCCGATGCATTGGCAGGATTGGCTGCATCGGCGGCTATCGCTGTTAGCGATGTGCCATTTGAGGAGCCCATCGCCGAGGTGCGTGTGGCACGCATCGACGGACAGTTTGTCATCGACCCCACTTTCGAGCAGATTGAAAAAGCCGACATGGAACTGATGGTAGGTGCAACATATGATAACATCATGATGGTCGAGGGCGAGATGAACGAGGTTAGTGAGGACGAACTCATTGCTGCACTAAAGGCTGCACACGAGGCCATCAAGCCCATGTGCCTTGTTCAGAAGGAACTGGCTGCCGAACTCGGCGTCACCAAGCGTGAATATTGCCACGAGGTCGACGACGAGGATATCAAGGCTCGCCTGCGCGAGGAGGTTTATCCCAAGTGCTACGCTGTGGCCAAGGCTGGCAGCGCCGACAAGCAGTGGCGCAACGAGCAGTTTGACAAAGCCTACGAAGAGTTCATGGAGACCATTCCCGAGGAGGAGCGCGAGGAGAAGAAGCCTATGATTGACCGCTACTTCCACGATGTGCAGCGCGACGCCGTGCGCCGTTGCATCCTCGACGAGCACATCCGTCTCGACGGTCGTCGCACCGACGAGATTCGTCCCATCACCTGCGAGCCCGATTATTTGCCTTATCCTCACGGATCGGCACTCTTCACTCGTGGCGAGACCCAGGCACTGGCAACCGTCACGCTGGGCACCAAGCTCGACGAGAAACTTGTCGACGATGCCCTGCGCCATGAGAACGAGCGTTTCCTGCTCCACTACAACTTCCCCGCTTTCTCCACTGGCGAGGCAAGAGCACCCCGTGGCGTCAGCCGTCGTGAGATTGGTCACGGCAATCTGGCACACCGCGCGCTCAAGCGCATGATTCCCGATGATTTCCCCTACACCATGCGCATCGTCAGCGACATCCTCGAGAGCAATGGATCGTCATCGATGGCTACCGTATGTGCTGGCTGCATGGCCATGCTCGACGCGGGTGTCAAGATGAAGAAGCCCGTCGCTGGTATTGCTATGGGTCTGATCACCGACGAGGGCAATGTCAAGCATGCAGTGCTTAGCGATATCCTCGGTGACGAGGACCATCTGGGCGACATGGACTTCAAGGTCACTGGTACCGTCGATGGTATCACCGCTACACAGATGGACATCAAGTGCGACGGACTCCCCTACGAGGTGCTTGAGCAGGCACTGCGTCAGGCCAATGAAGGTCGTCTGCACATCCTCAACCTCATCAACCAGGCTATCCCTGCACCGCGCGAAGACTACAAGCCTCACGTGCCGCGCATCGTTACAATGACCGTCGACAAGGAGTTTATCGGTGCTATCATTGGCAAGGGTGGAGAGGGCATCCAGGGCATCCAGGAGGAGACTGGTGCAGTTATCACCATCGAC
>JAEEGI010030168.1_pt1 | contig 10211 bp, 7 predicted proteins | sample 8958751 | NCBI WGS metagenome assembly JAEEGI01 (sample SAMN16246545, study PRJNA631951) | gut metagenome | biome: gut microbiome; feature: rumen; material: KS-attached | host: Bos | place: Iran: Karaj | collected 2018-10 | reverse complement strand
TTTTATATTAATTCCCAAAAAATCTTTTCTACTCCAAATCCTTTATATTTAAATAATTATTTGTCATAATTATTAAATTAACATAATTACTTTAATAATTAAAAAATATTTAAAAATAATAATGGAAAATATGGAAAAAATTTCAAACCCAAATAAAATAATATTAATTTCCTTATATTTTATAATAATCATTTCAACAGAATTATTTTATAGAGAACCATTATATTCAATAAGTATTGATTTGATAAATAACCTGAATACTACATTAAATAATAATTTTTTCAAAAATTTTTTTACATATATAACTCTCTTCGGAAGTGAAAAAGTAATTATACCAATAAGTATAATATTCTTATTTTTCAATCCTTTACTATATTTCATATATTTATTATTTACAATAATTTTTACAATATACTTTTTATCAATATTAAAATTAATTTATGCTTCTAATAGACCTTATTGGAAAGAAAATTTAAATTTTAGCTTGTTAACTTCTTTTGAAGCTGGATATGGAAATCCAAGTAAACATACTTTAATATCTATTATTAGTTATTTAGGTTTTTGGAAATTAATTCAAAAAAATAGATTTTTTAGAAAAGGTTTTGGAAAGATTATTAATTTTTCTCTTTTAGGTATTTTTATCTTTTTTATTTTATGTATAATTTTAAGTAGATTATATTTTGGATATCAAAGTATTAATCAAATTATTTTTAGTATTTTATTAGGAATTGGATTATTTATTACTTTTTTTTATATGTATAAATTTTATAATAAAAACGCAGAAATGTTTTTTCTTTTTATTGAAGAAAATAAGCTTTTATTAAATATAATTTTTTCTGTATTATATATTTTAATAATACCATTATATATAATAAGAAAAGATAATGAAGAATTAAATGATTTTTTTGATAAGAATAATATACCAAATTCAAAAAGATTAAAAAACGAAAGTTATAGTGGTGTATCAATAATATTATTTTTAATAGGAAGTTTAAATGGTTTATCCTATTCGAAGAATTTAATGGAAAAAAATTACCCTAATAAAGTATATAATATAATGAATTGGCATAGAATAAAATTAAGACATAAATTAATTCGATTACTAATAATGATAATATGTTGTTTTCCAGGATTATTATTTTTAATTCCTTCTGATTGGCCTTTATTTGTAGTTTTAATATTTAAATATACTTTAACTTTTCCTTTAATTGGTTTCTTAGTTTTTGGACCTGGATTTTATTATAGTTTTAATTTTATACATAATGAAATTAATCCTGATGAAGATACAAAAAATATTACTGTTAATGATGATGGAATGGATGTTAATTTTTCTGTTGATGATTAATTATTATAATATTTAAAATTTAAAATTGTTTATTTAAATTAAAAATATTATAATTAAAATTTTAATTATAATTATGATTATTATTATCATAAAGATTATTTTCTCTCTATTAAATCTTTTTTTTATTATTCCTAAAAGAGTTTTATTATCATTTTTAGTTATAATATTGTCTTTATTTTTTTTAAAATAAATTTTAAATATTATTATTATTAAATAAATAAATTTTTTAATTTTTAATGAAAATAATTAATTATTTCTATTAAAATGGAAAAACATGAAAAAAATGATAATGAAAATGAGGGAGAGAATTGTTTTTACAGTGAAAACGAAGAAGAAAAAAGTGAAAATGAAAATGTTCAAAAAAATGAGAAGGAACAATTAGAGGAATTAATTGATAAAATAATAAATAATAAAATATCAAATTATGAAAAAAAGTATGAAAGCTTATTAAATAATTATAAAAAAATAGAACATATTCAACAAGAAAATAGAAAATTAATGAGGGGTTTAGAAAAATCAGTTTTAGAAATAATCCAATTAAAAAAAAATCAAAAAAAACAACATAAACAAAATATTATGAATTATCAAAATAATCAAGAGATTGAAAATCAAATAAATCAAAATCAAGAAAGTAAAGATAATTATTTAAAGAATGAAACTTCATCTCAATCAAGTGAAGAATCAAATTCTCTTAATAATAATAATTTGAATAATAATAAAGATAAAGATAATAATAATAATAATAATAATAATAATAATAATACTAATATCTCAAATAATAATAATATAAATTATGAAATTCCTGAAAATAAAATTCAAATGAATGTACCAAACTTTAATAATAACATTAACCAAATGAAAATGTTAAATAATAATATTCCAAATTTAAATACAATGAATAAAAATCAAAACATGGACTTTATACAAAGACAATTAATGAATAAAGGAATTCCGTATATGCAATTTCCAAATATGAATAATAATTTTATAAATAATCCAAATTTAGATAAAAGTAATTTAAAAATGGATATGGATATTTTACAAAATCAAAATTTAACTAATATGAATTTAAACAGTTTAAATATGTTAAGAGGAAGCATTCCTCCTCCTTCTTTATCATCAATGCCTCAGAAAAAGAACAAACAAATGGTAAATCCAATGAAAAAAATTCAAGATAATTATGCTTTAATGCAACAACAACAAATGTTATATATGCAAATTGGGAATCAAGTTAATAATAATCAAAATAATATTAATAATCCAAACATTAATGCTTTATATAATAATATTAATAATATGAATATGAGTAATATGAATAATTTAAATATGAATAATATGAATTTTAATAATAATTTAAATAATATGAATAAACAAGAAATTAATGATAATAATGAAGAAAAAGATGAAGAATTTGATATAAGTGAAAATAATAATAATAGTAGTAATAAAAGAGGAAAAGGAAATAATAATAGAGGAAGAGGAAATAACCGAGGTAGAGGAAAAGGAAAAAATTAAAATTTAAATATTAACTTTAAAATTTTTATTAATTTATTTTAATAATTATTAACATCATTATCTTATAATAAACTGATTAATTGTTCTTTTTATTTTACTTTTATCCAAATAAAAAGTCTCAATGATTTTTATTTTATTTCTTTAAAAAATTTTAATTTCATTAATTTTTTCATATTGAAAAAAATAAATTTATTAATTAATAAAAAGATATATACTTAATTATGAAAAAATCAGATAAAATCAAAAATAATAAACTATAAAGTCTTTTATTTCAAAAGAGAAAAAAAATCTTAAAATTACCTGTATTATAACAGTTTATTTTTATTATTTAAATAATATTTCAATTTTCAAAATAAGAAAAATCATCATTTGTATTAAGGCTTGGCCAAATGATTATAGAATTTTGTGTGATTTGAGAAAAATTGTCTTCTTCTTCCTCAGATTCAAACACACAATAGTTGTTTTTTTCCTTAGTAATATATTTATTCTTTTTTTTACGAATAAATTCATTTAATTTATTTGCTGTTTGTAATAATTTTCTTTGATATACTTTATCATTATCATATTTTTTTAACAATGAATCAAAATTTTGTGTTGTAATATTTGCTCCAAATAGGGATAATTTATTAGAATCATTTAAATAAAAATTTTGATAAAAGTCTGATAGTTTTTGATTCACAAAATCCTTTCCTAATCTATCTTTAACAATATTAAAAGATTCTAAATTATGATATAAAGATAAAGAAGTAATTTTAGTAGAAATTTTGATTGAACAAAAATCTTCTATATTTTTATTCATAAAGTCCCTAAGAGATAGGGTGTCAACTTTTTTTCTGTCTGCATAATTTATTTTTGTAAATAAAACTTTCCTGAAACCATAAAGTCTAATAACATAATCATTCAAGAAGTTTATAATAAAAAGTGAAAAGTGGTTTATAATTTTACTTCTCATATTATCAATTCTAATTTGGTTTTTTATTTTCTTTTCACCGTTAGAATCTTTTTTTATTTTTATTTTTAAGAAGGTTTTATCATCTTCATCTAATTTATCATAAAAACTTTCTTTCTTTTCCTTTTTACATAATAAGCTCATAATTTATTTTATAAAGTTTTTTATCTGATGTTAAATATATCAAAAGATTTTTTATTATTTATTAGATTTAATGGCAAATATCATGTTTGTGTTTGATTGAATATATAATTTTATTATTTTTTTTCAATTGTTCAATGAAGTTCAATGAAATTTTACTTATTTAGTGAAATAAAAATACTATAAATTGTGAATAGAAAATAGGGGAATTTTAATTAAAAAATTTTACAATTATTTTTTTTATTTTTTTTAAGTTCATTTCAACAAAATCAGTTAGCAATAACTAAATCAACAAAGATATAACTATTATATATTAGAATATACATATTTAGTTCTAAATATTTAAATATTTTTTTTACAGTGAAACTGTAATAAAATTAAGAAAACTAGTAATTTTTTTTTTTTAATTCATTTTTGAAAATGTTAAGATGAACTTCTTCCTTAAACCATTTTAAAAAAGAAAAGAAAAAACTATTTTAAGACTTTCTAAAATCAAAATAAAAAAAAATCAAAAAATAAATAATAATATAAAAAGGTTCAAAAAAATGTAAAAAAAGCTAAAATGTTTAAATTATACTAATAACAAATAAAAAAAAAATTAAATATAATAAAAATGACTTCTTTTGAATATATCTCAACAGTAAAAGCTCCAGCAGCAATAGGTCCATATTCACAAGCAATAAAAGTAGGAGATTTCTTATATGCATCAGGTCAAATCCCAATAGACCCTTCAAACGGAGAAATTGATGGAAAAGATGTAAAAACTCAAGCAAAGAGATGTTGTTTAAATGTAGGAGAAATTTTAAAAGCTGCTGGTACTGATTTCAATCATGTTGTTAAAACTACTTGCTTTTTAAGTGATATGTCTTTATTTGCTGATTTTAATTCTGTTTATTCTGAGTATTTCACTTCTAAACCTGCTAGAAGTTGTGTTGCTGTTAAAGAAATTCCTAAAGGAGTTCTTTGTGAAATTGAAGTTATTGCTTATTTAAAATAAATAATTATTTTTTTAAGAATTATTTATTGTGTATTTGGATATAATTTTTTTTTTCAGTGTTTTAAAAAATTAAATGATATTTAATTTTCTTTAAATGATATTGTTGTATTAATTATAAATATTTAATTATTTTTATTGTTTATTTTAATTTATTTTTTAATAACTAAAAAAAAAAATAATATAGATAATAAAACAAACATTAAAAAAATACTTTAAATAGTGTAAAATCAATTAAAAAAAGAAATAAAAAAAAAAATGAAAACAACAAATGATTTTAACGTAGACTCAATATTAAAAGTAACAAAAAATGTAATTCAATCATCTGATAATTTTAACAGATATTATTTAGAACAAAATGATACATTATACAATGATCAAATTCCATTATTAAATGCTAATTCATCAGAATCAAAATCCTTAGTTTTAATAAATCCAAATGAAACAAATAATATATCAAAAAGTAATAATTTTACAAATACTTCTTTTCGTTCAATTAGAAGATTGAATGAACGTCCTAATAATATTCCTAAATTATGTCCTTTATATAATGATCAAGGGGATTTAATGCCTGAAATTGCTTTAAATTCTAAAATTTCTTTTAGAACTTCTTATAATTTTTTCAATAATCCTATTCAAGAAAGTTTAGGAACTGTTCCTATGAAAATTTCTAATAGAAATGTTTATAACTTTTCTAATATTCATGATGCTTATAATAATTTTGAAAAAGATATTTTTTTCAATAATAATATTTATAATCATTTAAATTTCAATTTTAAAGAAATTTACGGACAGAAAAATAAATATTTTGAAAATATTAAAATTTTAGTTGAAAATTTGAAGGTTGAAAAAAATAAAGATTATTTAAAAGAAAATTGTGTTTTTGAAAAAAATTATGAATTTGGAAAAAAGAAAAAAAGATTAAATTTACATTTAAAATCATTATTTATTACTTTTGAAGATTTAGATAATAATAATAAAAAAGATATAATGAAAAAAAATCCTGAAGTTATTATTCCTTTTATTTTATTACCAATATTTTATTATAAAGGAGATGAAATTTTTAAGAAATTATTAACTTTAATAATTAAATTTGATAAAGATTATGAAAAAATAGAATTAGATTATAAAGAATTATCCTCATTTTTAAATAATAATGAAGAATTTAATGGTTTAAAAGAAGATCTTCAAAGTATGATTTCTAATGAAAATTTACCTTATATTCAACCACATTTACAAATACTTCAAGATAATAATGAATATGTTAATATAAAATATGAAGAAGAAAAAAAAATAGTATATAATAAAAGATATCATTATATTTATCCTCCAATTCAAAAAAATCCTTCTTTTTTAAATTACAATCAATTTAGTTTTATTTGGTTAACTCCTAAAAAAAGATATAAAGTAACAATTAATCTTCCTTTGATTTCATTTATTTTATCTCAAAATGCAATTAGAATTCAACAATATATTGATTTTGAATTATTATTTTATTTAATAGAACATAATTTTTCTAATTGGGATTTTTATATTATGAAATATCTTTCAAGCTTTAAGAAATTTAGAATTTTATTAGAAAATTTATCTTCTCATAAATCAATAAGTAATATTCAATTTTATTTAATTAATCCTAAAATAAAATTTTATTCTATTGATGATTGGGAAATAAATAATATTTATACAAATGAAAATTTAATTTCTTCAAATTTAATTTTTCAACCTAGTTATGTTAATGTTACTGTTTTTAATAATGAAAAATATTTACAAGATCAATATAAAGTTCATTTTAATTTTTATCAAATGTCAAAATTTGTTCAAATTGAAAAGTATTTGAATAAAGTTTTATTCTTTATTAAATTTTTAAATATAACTTCTGAAGAAAATAATGTTTCGTATTATTATAGAAAATTAAATGAATTTAATGTTGAAAATTGGGTAAATGATGTTAAAAAGTTTAACTTAGGAGGTCATTTTAAAGAAAAAAATGAAAAAAATGAAAAAACAATAATTGAATTTGAAGGTCCTTCTTCAAATATAAAAATAAAAATTGAATTATATCAATCAATAATTATTTTAAAAAATATAGATAATGGAAAAGATGTTGAAAAATATTATTCAGTAAGTAATGATACTTTAAATAATATTTCAAATGAAAGTGATTTTAATAATTATTCTTCTATTTTAATTAATAATTTAACAAAAGAAAATGAAATTATTCAAAATGATGTAAGAAAAAAAGGAAAAAATAAAGAAGATTCTTCTTAATATTGTTTAATTATATAATTTAATTTTATTTATTTTTTAATAAAAGAAAAAAGAGTAATTGAATATAATATTTATAATTATTTTATTTACATTATTTATTAAATGAAAAAACATTTTCTTTCTAATATAACAATAATTAAATAATTTGCTCTTGAATTCGAATATAATCCTTTAAATGATTAATTCTTTTATATGAAATCTTTTTTTTATTAGTAATATTTATTTGATTTTGAAAATTAAAAATTTTTTTGACATTGTTTTCATAATGACTTATTGTTTTAAAGTCATTATCAAATAATTGGTTTTTTTTTTGAAGGTATTATACTTAAATAAAACAATAATTTAAGTTTATTTTTCTTATTATTTTTTGAAAATTACCTTTTATTTAAAATGAATTAGTTCTTTTTTTATTATTATTATATTGAGAATTTAATAAAGGAATTTTAGTTTTTATTTTATATAATTATTATCATTTCTTCTGTTAAACATAATAGAAAAATTTCATTTTGAGAAGATAAAAATTTTAAATGTTTATTTCCTTGATAATTATTTGTTAAAATATTTTCATCTTTAAATAATGGATTCTTATAATTTATTATATTTCTTGAATGTTTATTATATGAAGATATATAATTATTACTTTTTTTATTTGATATATTTAATCTTTGATTTTTAATTCAATTTGTTATATAATGTCTTTGTCTCTTTTTTTTATTTGATTTAATTGTAATGTTGATCTTTCTTTATAATTATTTTTTCCTTTTTTTAATATTTCCATTTAATAAATTTAAAATTGAATTTTCAAGGGAATAATAAGTTAAAATTGATGAATTTTTATTTTTTTAATTATTAATTGAGAAGAAGAATTTTGACCTGATATTATTTTTCTAATTTTTTCAGTAAATATAATTTCTTCTTTATTATTATAATTTTTTTTTCTTTATTTTTATAATTTACGATTGAATAATTATCATGGTAAAAAACTTGAGCTTTTATTTCATAATATTTTTGCAATTTTTCACTTAATTTAATTCTTGAAAAGTTGGTTTAGAAAAAATAATAAATAATTGGTGTAATAATTAAAAAATTTTGGTATTCTCATTATAGATTCTTTTTTATTATAATATCTTTTTAAGAATTCTTCTTCATAATAATAAATTAAAGTTTCTTTAAAAATTGCAATTCTTCTACAATATTTAGAATCAATAAAATTTTGAATTGCAATTAATATATATATTTATATGATGTTATATTGTATTTTTTTCAAATTTTTTATAATAATATTTTTAAAATAAAGTTTATATTACAATAAATATTATTATCAAATGAATTTTTAATTCCATTACTAATACCTGTTCTATTTGATTTTAAAGAAGATTTATTATTATTTAATAAATTTTGTAATTTTTTAATAATAATTTGTTTATTATGATGAAATGGTTTTATCATTTTATTATTATAATATTATAAATTAAATAAATTAATAATTAAATATATATATTAATAATAATAAAACATTTAAACACTCATCATTTTAAATTCTTTTATTAAATTTATTATTTTCTACTTTAAAAATCCTTAAACACTGAATATTATAAAAGCTATTTTTACTATTATTATTTGAACTAATTTTTTCTTTTATATTATTATTATAATATTATTTTATTTTTCTATTTTAATTGAATGTTTGTCTATATTTTTTCTTATTTTATAAAATTTATGAGAGAGTGTATGAATTTTATATATATAATTTTTTAATTCACATTTTTCACATAAATTATATTCTTTACATTTTGAACATTCATATCTTATTCCTTGAATTTCTTTTTTACATATTTCACATTTAACTCCTAAAAATGAATTATTTAATTTATTTGTTATTTCAAACTCTTTTTTTATTTCTTCATATTCTTTAGAAATCTTATTATATAATTTACTTCTTTCTTCATTTTCTTTAAAATATTCATTTATTTTTTTATTTTTTAATTCATTTAATTCTTCAATAAATTTATTTTCAAATTTTTCCATATATAATATTATTTTATTTTTCATATTTTCTTTAAATTCTTCTTCCTTTTTTTCAATTTTATTTTTATGTTCAAAATTCAATAATGTTTTTAACTTATTTATATTTTCTATTCTTATTTTATTCTCTTCTAATATTTTTACACTTTTTTCTAAATTTTTATTTATTGTTTCTAATTCTATCTCTTTTGATTTTATCTTTTCATTAATATATTCTAATTTACTTTCTTTATTCTTTAAATCTTTTTCAATTTCTTTTTTTAATTTACCAACCCCCTCTAATTCTAATTTTTGTTCTCTTATATTTTCATTTATATTTTCGATTTCACTTTTTTTATTATTTAATATATTATCAATCTTTTTTTCTTCTTCTTTTTTTTTTTCAATATCATTAATAAGATTGTTAATTTTATTGTTTAATACTTCAACATTCTTTTTAATCAAACTTTCCACATTCTTTAGATATTCTAAATTTTTATATTCATCAAAATAAATTTTATTTCTTTTAATAATATTTTTGTTAGGAATGATACTAAAATTATTATTGACTATTGAATATAAATGTAACTTATAATTTGGTAAAATTAAAAAAGAATAGTTAAATTCATTTAATATTTTAATCCATTTTTGAAAAGAATTTTCATCATTTATTATCATTCTATTTTTGTTTGAATAAGAAATTATACTATATTTTTGTTCTGAATAATTAGGAATTATTTTATTACAACTTTTAATTAAAGTGTTAAAATTATTTGGGATATCAATAGAAAATATACTTTTAAAAGAAAGTTTCAAATGTTTCATTTGAATTTTATTATTTAAATTAAATAATTAAAAAAACCAATAAAAAAATAATATTAATATATTATTGTCGTTTAAAAAAACTATATATTCAACTGCTTTTATTATTCCTTTATGGGGATGGGGGATTGGGGATTGGGGATTGGGGATTGGGCCCAATCCCCAATCCCCAA
>JAEEGI010030163.1_pt1 | contig 10212 bp, 4 predicted proteins | sample 8958751 | NCBI WGS metagenome assembly JAEEGI01 (sample SAMN16246545, study PRJNA631951) | gut metagenome | biome: gut microbiome; feature: rumen; material: KS-attached | host: Bos | place: Iran: Karaj | collected 2018-10 | reverse complement strand
CTACTACAACTACGCCGATCCGGAATACACCGGAGGCAAGACCATCTGGGCCGCCACCACCTGGGCCGCCGAGTTCGGACTGTACGTGCAGGATGAGTGGAAGCCTACCCGCAACTTCACCCTGACCTACGGCGTGCGCGCCGACGCCCCGATGCTTCTCAACAAGCCTATCGAGAACGCCGCGTTCAACAAATTCTCCGACGAGAAGGTCGCTGCCGGATATGAGGGCTTCAAGAACCAGTATGTGGGCTCCGTTCCCAGCGTGACCCCGCTCTGGTCTCCCCGCGTAGGTTTCCGCTGGTATCTCAATGATTCCCACAAGACCCTCCTCCGCGGAGGCGCAGGCCTCTTCACCGGACGCGTTCCGTTCGTGTGGCTCTCCAATGCCTACAACAACACCGGCATCGCCACCAAGTCCACCTCGCTCAACAGCGACCTCGGCCGCCTCTACCAGGCCCAGTACACCGGCGCTGCAGAGGGACTCGGAACCTCCGATCCTTATGCTTACGTCAAGAACGGTCTCCTCGCAGCCGGTACTTCAGGACTCACCATCAACACCCTCAGCAAGGACTTCAAGTATCCCCAGGTGTTCCGCGTGAACCTCGGCTTCGACCAGGAATTCGGCAACGGTTGGAAGTTCACCTTCGACGGCCTCTATTCCAAGACCCTCAACAACGTGTTCTTCTCCAACCTCGTGATCGACGACGCCAACGTGCTCTATCCGGTCAGTGCTGAAGTCTCCCAGCAGAACGGCATCACCGCTCCTTACTACAGCAACATCAGCGGCAAGACCTACAGCACCATCGTGGCCCTCGGCAACACCAACCTCGGTTACACCTACTCGCTCAGCGGCCAGATCCAGAAGCACTTCGAATGGGGTCTCGACCTCATGGCTTCCTACACCTACGGTCATTCCTACTCCGTCAACGACGGCACCTCCTCCGTGGCATACTCCAACTGGAAGTACAACTACTGCGTGGACACCAACCATCCCGAGCTCTCCTACTCCCTCTTCGACAAGCCGCACAAGGTCAACGCCGTTCTTTCCTACACCACTCCTAGGTACTTCGGCGGACGCGCCAGCACCAACTTCACCGTCACCTACACCGGCGGTTCCGGCCAGCGCTACTCCTACACCTTCCGTGAGAACGTAGACTACAACGGAGACGGATATTCCGGCAACTCCCTGATGTACATCCCGACCATGGACGAGCTCACCAAGATGAGCTGGGCCGACGGCGAGAGCGCACGCAAGTTCGAGAAGTTCATCCGCCAGGATCCTTATCTCTCCGCCAACCGCGGCCAGTGGTCCACCCGCTATGCAGGCATCGCGCCTTGGGAGAACCACGTCGACCTCCACGTTTCCGAGAACATCTTCTACGACAAGGCCAAGAAGCGCAAGGTCGAGATTACTGCCGACATAGTCAACTTCACCAACCTCCTCAACAGGGCGTGGGGTATCTACTATGCATCCGCATACAACAGGCAGGTCCTCAACGTCACCGCCATCACCCGCGACGGCAAGGGCAACGCCACCCCGACCTATTCCTTCTATGACAATACCTACAACACCCCGTCCCTGAGTGACTTCTACTCCCGCTGGAGGTGCCAGGTAGGTCTCAGGTTCACATTCTAATCAGGAGACAGGAAAATGAAGAACATCCTCAAATATTTTGCAGTCCTCTTCTCAGGCGCGCTTCTTCTCGGCGCCTGCGTGAAAGAGCAGGCCGAACCCCTCGCAGGTTCCGTCAAGGTCTCTTCCGAGACCATCACCCTCGCCGGCGCCACGCTGGACAGCAAGTCCGTCAACGTCGAGGCCGACGGCGACTGGATCATATTCACTGCTTCAGAGTGGTTCGAAGTCAGCCCTACCTCCGGTTCCGGCAACGTGGCCGTCACCGTGAAGGCCAAGGAGAACAACCTCGACGAATACGGCGAACTCCGCGGACCCCGTTCCGAGAAGGTTTACGTCTATGGTGACGAGGCTACCGTCGTGATCACCGTGAACCAGGAAGGCCTCAGCGGACTCGATGCGAGCCGCACCTACGTGAAGGTCACCTCCGCGGACGCGATGGAGGCCGGCAAGGGCTATATGATCGTAGCCAACGACGGCAAGGCCCTCCAGGCCGCCCATTCGTTCGCAGCGACTTCCGATACCTATTATTCCTACATCTATACCGATCCCGTTGAGGAATCCAAGGAGAATACCTTCGTGAGGTCCAACGCCAACAACGGCTACGTCTTCGAGGACGCGGGCGACGGTCTCTTCTATATCTGCCAGCCTAACGGCAGGTATCTCTTCCAGGCCGCAGCCTACAACAACTTCTACAGCACCGACGACGTCGCCAAGGCTGACAAGTGGTCCGTGACCATCAACGCCGACGGCACCGCCAAGATCGTGAACGAGACCATCGGCGAAAAGTACTTCCAGTACTCCATCGCCTATGCTTCCTACGGCGCCTACGGCTCCGAGCAGAGCAATGCGGCCCTCCCGATGCTCTACAAGGACTCCGCCGCCCCGAGCGACGAGATCCTCGTGGTCCCGACCAGCACCGCCGTGAAGGGTGACGCCACCAGCGTCTCCATCCCCGTCACTTCCAACAAGACCTGGCACGTCAGGTGCCACGACAGCTGGATCAAGAGCTACACCCGCGAGGGTTCCGGCGACGGCGCCATCGAGGTGACCTTCGATGCCAACGAGAGCTACGACGACGCCCGCACCGCTACCTTCCAGATCGTCGGCGAGACCACCAACTTCGAGGTAACCCTCACCCAGGACCACCTCTACGCCATCACCGACATCGCGGACATCGCTTCCTTCCTCGCCCTCGAGGATGGCACCCAGCTCTACCGCTTCACCGGTATGGTCACCAAGATCGGCAGCGCCAAGTACGGCAACGTCTACATCGCCGATGCATCCGACACCGTCTATGTCTATGGCCTTTGCGAGAACGAGGACCTCGTCTCCCAGAGCTTCGGCAAGACCGGCATCAAGGAGCACGACATCGTGACCGTGGTCGGCCAGAAGGGCTCCCACAACGGTGCGCCCCAGGCTGCCAAGGCATACGCCGAGGTCATCAAGCCCGTCAGCGTGAAGACCACCACCGAGTTCGTGGCGCTTCCGGACGACAAGAATGCCTGGTATGAGGTCACCGGCACCGTCACCAGGATCGCCAACGACAAGTACGGCAACGTCTACGTCACCGACGGCACCACCGAGCTCTACGTTTACGGCGTGACCTCCGGCTACAATGCCAAGACCGACGCCCAGAAGCAGTACAAGGTCTCCGAGTACGGCATCGAGGTGGGTGACGAGCTCACGATGGTGGGTTACAAGGACACCTACGTGAACAAGAACACCGGAGTCTCCACCATCGAGCTCTGCGGCGGTATCTTCATCTCCGTGAAGAAGGCCTCCGACACTCCCGGTGGCGGCGAGGATCCCGGCAAGGTCTACACCCTCACCGCGGCGAACCTCCCTACGGCTTATCCTTCCGAGCAGACCGTCGTTTCCGAGGGTGGCATCGACTACTACACCTATATCGTGGCCAACTACGGCAACGGTATCCAGATGAAGAAGAGCACCGGCGCTTATGTGGCCAACAAGACCGCCATCCCGAACATCAAGTCCGTGAAGGTCACCGTAGCCGACGGCAGGACGTTCTATCCTGAGAACCTCAAGATGTACGCAGGCTCTGCTGAGCTGCCGGAGACGACCGAGATCACGGCCACTTCCGACGAGACCAGCTCGACCTACGACTTCTCCGGCGGATCATACTCATACTTCAAGCTGGTGAACGCATCCACTTATGCCGTTTACCTTGGCAAAGTTGAGATTTCCTACTAAGACACAACCAACCCCAACGTGTAGATAAACCTAAATAGACCTGAGTGCAGAGCTGTGAAGCCCTGCACTCTTGTTTTATGGGGGCTAAGCCGCCCCCGGACCCCCTGCGGCCTCAAGGCCTTTCCGACTTTCTGCGAAAGTCCCGGCCCGGCCGTCCCGCCTGATGGCGGGTATCAATCCTTACCAGGGGCCTTAGCTGCCAGAGTGCGCTGCGGCACCTGCAGCGCAACGTTGGCGGCAAAGAAAAGGGTCAATTCCGCTTTTAATTTCAGAAACAAATATTTATATTTGAAATCTATAGCAAATCAACAAACCACATTATAATGAAACTCAGCAGAATCATTGCGTTTATCTCAGCCCTGACATTCATCATCGCGGGCTGCCAGCCGAAACCGATCGATCCGGGTCCGGCAACCATCAGCATCGACAAGGCGTCAGCCGACGCCGAAATGACATCGACCAAGGTCACCGTCACCGTCACCTCCAACTACAAGTGGGAGGCCACCTGCAGCGAATCCTGGATCACCGTGACCCCGTCCAGCGGGGAAGCCTGCCCGAACGGAACCACCGTTGACATCCTCGTCGCCGACAACAGCGGAGACGACAGCGTGGACCGCACCGGCGTAGTAACCTTCTACGGCAATGGCAGCCGCCTCGTCAACGCGAGCATCACCATCAGCCAGAAAGGCAAGAACGTGGACAACATCAAGACCGTCACCGTCAAGGAGTTCATCGACCTGGCCGACACCCAGACCAGGTACAGGCTCACCGGCACCGTCTCCGGCAAGATCACCAGCACCTACACCACCTTCAACCTCGTGGACGAGACCGGCTCCATCCTGGTCTACAGCTTCCTCGAGGGCGGCATCATGCCCGAGGCGGACGTGAAGAACGGCGCCACCGTGACCCTGACCGGTATCTATGAATTCTACGCAAACAAGTCCCAGCACGAGGTCACCAAGGCCATCATCGAGTCTCACGAATACGAGGCGATGGACCGCTCCAAGCTCGAGACCATCAGCTGCGCCGAATTCATCAGCAAGGCCTCCAAGACCACCTACTACAAGCTCACCGGCGTGGTCACCAGCGTAAGCAACTACAACGGCAGGTACTATTTCTTCATCTCCGATGACGGCGGTGCGCACGAAGTCGAGGTCTACACGGCTTCCGACGACAACACCAAGCCGTTCTCCGAGGTAGAGAAGGGTGCAACCGTGACCGTATCCGGCGTGTACGAATACTACAAGAACGCTTCCGGCAAGGAATTCCACGAGATGATCGACGCCGTCATCGAGGAATACAAGGAGCCCGAGAAGGTGGACAGGACCAACCTCGAGGTCGTGACCTGCGCCCAGTACATCGCCAAGGCTGACGCCAACACCTACTACCGCATCAAGGACGCCAAGGTCGTCAGCGTTGCCAACAACAACGGCAAGTACTACTTCTTCATCTCCGACGACGGCGGCACCAGCGAAGTGGAGGTCTATGAGGCCAGCCCGGACAACAAGATCGACTTCGCCACCGTCAAGGCGGACGCCACCGTCACCGTTTCCGGCGTCTATTACAAGTACACCAACTCTTCCGGCAAGGTCTATCACGAGATGGTCGACGCCATCCTCGAGGAATACAAGGAAGCCGTGATCGAGGACGTCGAGTCCGAGAAGGTTGCCGACATCGTCGCAGCCGGTTCCGGTGCGGGCGTCGTCCTGAAGAACGCCGTGGTGGCAGCGGTCAGCGAGCGCTCCGCCCTCCTCACCGACGGCACCGACTACATCCTCGCATACGACGGCGCCAAGGCTCCTGCAGTCCAGGTTGGCGACAAGGTCAACGTCTCCGGCAAGAGGGGAGCATACTCCGGCACTCCGCAGATCACCGAGCCCGTCTTCACCGTGATCTCCGCCGGTGCGCCCGTTCCCGCGGTGACCGCTACCGACATCACCTCCACCTTCGACAGCTTCTCCGGAACCGTGGGCGACTACGTGAAGTTCACCGGTACCCTCACCCAGAGCGGCAACTACTACAACGTCAACGTGGACGGCGCCACCAGGGTCGGTTCCCTCCAGAACCCGTTTGCATCCGCACTCGCAGGCTTCGTGGACACCAAGTGCGTCATCGAGGGATACTACCTCTACATCGCCAGCAGCAAGTATCTCTACGTCATCCTCACCAAGGTTTCCCCTCTGGAGGGCGACTACTTCACCGTGACTCCCACCGAGATCGACGTCACTGCCAGCACGACCAGCACCGTGATCAACGTCAGCACCAACCAGGCCTGGACCGCGACCGCTTCCGACGGCTTCACCGTCAGTCCCGCTTCCGGCACCGGTTCCGCCCAGATCACCGTCTCCTTCGCCGCCAATGAAGACACCGAGAATGCCAAGACCGGCACCGTGAAGGTCAGCAGCAGCCTCGGCGAGCAGACCGTCACCATCACCCAGCAGGCCAAGTCCACCTCCATCGTCCTCACCTTCCCGGATGAGAACAGCGAGAGCAACAAGGTCGGCAGCTACGAGAAGACCTGGACTGCCAAGATGAACGGCTACGAGTACTCCATCACCGCTTTCAACAACAATAACTGGAGCAACTGGACCTACATCAAGGCCGGCCGCAAGAGCGCCGAGTCCGTGGCGACCATCGCCACCGTAAGCGCTATGCCCGCCGTCAAGGCCGTGACCGTCACCGTGGACAAGTATACCTCCGGCAAGCTCAAGAGCAAGCCCGCGCTGGTGGTCGCCAACGACGCCTCGTTCAGCGACGTGGTGGAGACCGTCACCGTCGACGACCTTGCGCAGGGCGACGTCACCTGGAACGTGACCGCCCCCAAGGCCGGCCTTTATTACAAGCTCGTGTTCGATTTCGACAAGGACGGCAACGCCAACGGAATAGTCCAGATCTCCAAACTGACCTTCGTACAGTAAACCGTTTTGAACAAAGCACTTCATACAGCATGGACCGCGGTGATGGCATTGGCCTTCGCCGTGGTCCTGCCTTCCTGCAACGAGCCGGAGACGAAGGATGACGTCCTCGCGGTGTCCATCTTGTCCCCGGAATATTCCGCCGCGGGAGGCAGCCAGTTCGTGACCGTCAACGCCCCCGGCGAGTGGACCCTCTCCATCGAGACCGCTGACGCCGCCGAGGGCGTGGCCTGGGCCTGGTTCACCGAGTGGGGGAGCGACGAGGAAGTCGTCACCCTGAAGGGCTCCGGCGACGCCGTGGGCATCCAGTTCTACTGGGCCAGGAACAATGCGACCGAGCCGCGTACGTGCACGATCCGTCTCACGAGCGGGTCCAGGAGCGCCTCCTGCAGCTTCTCTCAGGCCAAGTCGGACAAGCAGCCGGTGACGCCCGTCGAGGTCGTCTCCGACCCTGTGCCCTCCGGGTGGATGGAACTTCCCGCCCTTGCGGACGGGTTGTATTTCTTCACCCACAGCATGACCATAGGCGTTAAGTCCTGCAGGAACTATTCCTTCTCCTGGGACCTCGACAACCTCGTGGCACCGTGGGTGGCATACCCGCTCAACACCTGGTCCATAAGTTCGGGCGGCCGCACGAATGCGTGGGGGCTCGATCCCAAGCTCCCGCAGAGCGCCCAGCCGGTGCTATATTCCGGATTCAAGGGCGGCTACCAGCGCGGACACCAGTGCCCGTCGGCCGACCGCCTCTCCCCGGCAGCCAACGAAGCCACCTTCTACGGCACCAACATGACCCCCCAGCGCGGTGAACTCAACGAACAGATATGGGCGACCCTGGAAGGCGCCGTCCGTTCCTGGGCGTACTCGTTCGACACCCTCTACGTGGTGACCGGCTGCGACGTCAGGGGCGCCACCGACGTGGCTTACGACAACGTGGGCAAGGCGGTGACCGTCCCAGTGGGCTACTACAAGGCCCTCCTGGGCTACAAGAAGGACGGCTCCATAGCCAACACCGGAAGGACCGGCGGCTACTCCGGATGCGCCTTCTACCTCGAGCACCGCGGCTACACCAACTCCAGGGCCTACCTCCTGGACGCGAACAACCATCTCCAGATGTCGATCTCCGATCTCGAGAAGAAGATGGGCATCGACTTCTTCGTCAAACTGCCGTCCGCGATAGGCGGCGACTTAGCACGCACGGTGGAATCCACCGTCGATTCCTATTGGAAAAAATGACAATGAAAAGATTCTTCACAACCGCCCTGACGGCCGTCGTCCTCCTCTCGGCAGTGCTTCCGGCACCGGCCCAGAAGAAGAGCTACATCATCGGTTTCTACAACCTCGAGAACCTCTTCGACATATATGACGACCCCGCCAAGAACGACGAGGAGTACCTCCCGGACGGAAAGAACAACTGGACCGAGGTCAAGTACCAGAAGAAGGTCAGCAACATGGCGCAGGTCATCCGCGCGATGAAGGACGACAACAAGGTTTACCACGCCGTCCTCGGTGTCAGCGAGATAGAGAACCGCCTCGTGCTCGAGGACCTCGTGAGCGACCCGCAGATAGCCGACGCCAACTATCAGATAGTCCATTACGACGGTCCGGACCGCCGCGGCGTGGACGTGGCCCTGCTCTACAAGCCGGAGTATTTCCATTACCTCGACAGCGAGAGCATCCCGTTCAACTTCGACGGCACCGAGGTGAAGATCACGCTCACCAAGGAGGACCAGGACTATTTCCGCACCCGTGACATCCTGATGGTCCGCGGCACCATAGACGGCGAGATGTTCGCGATCTATGTGACCCACCTCCCGTCCCGCGTGGGCGGCAAGGGCGGCGACCTCCGTTCCCGCGGCGCCGAGATCATCTACAACCACAGCCGTGCGCTCGAGCGCAAGTACCCCGGCATCAAGACCGTGGTGATGGGTGACATGAACGACAACCCGGACAACGACAGCCAGGCGCTGTGGCTCCACGGAAAGGAGACCATGGAGGAGATGACCCCTGCGGACTTCTTCGATCCCTTCCTCTCCATGTTCAGGAACGGCTACGGCTCCCTTGCATACCAGGGCGAGTGGTGCATCTTCGACATCATAATGGTGAACTACAACCTCGCCGCGGCCCCGAAAGGCGGCTTCAGGATCGCTCCCCTCGTGAAGAACAAGAAGAAGCAGTTCTACGGACGCATCTTCCACCAGCCGTTCATGACACAACAGAGCGGCCAGTACAAGGGTACGCCTTTCCGCACATCCTCCGGCGGCGCATTTGTCGGCGGCTATTCCGACCACTATCCAACCTATATCCTTATCTCCAAGTAAATGAAAAGAACCGCAAGCATAATCGCCGCGCTCCTGCTCTGCGTCGCCGCAATGGCGCAGGGATTCTCCGGCGGAATCAAGGCTTCCGTGGTGAACAGGCAGGGCCGTGCCCCGATAGCCGGCGCCACCGTCGAACTTTACCAGGGCGGTGAACTCATAGCCACCAAGGTTGCTGACGCAGAAGGCCGCTTCCTCTTCGAGAACGTCCCGAACGGCAGCTACAGCATCTCCGTCTCGGCCGACGGATTCATGGATTCCCAGATCAACGTGATCGTTGAGAAGGGCCTCATGCGCGACCTGATGTTCGTGACCCTGAGCCCCGGATCCATGCTCACCGATGACGTGGACGCATCCAACTTCAGCGAGTTCGACATGGATGATTCCGGCTACACCGACAACCCGACCATCCTCTTCACCTCGAACGACCCGTACAACAAGATCGTCAGCTTCGGATTCAGCGCCATCCGCTTCAAGAACCGCGGCTACAACAGCGAGACCCAGGATGTCTTCCTCAGCGGCGTCAACCTCAACGACGCCATCACCGGATACTCCCCGTATTCGCTTTGGACCGGCCTCAACGAGGTGATGCGCGCCAAGGACACCAGCAATGGACTTGACGTATCCGACTATGGCATAGGCGGCTACAACGGCACGACCAATATCTTCGCCAACCCGTCCAACGTGCGTCCCGGCCTCAGGGCGAGCATCCTCAGCAACAGCGCGCTCTACCGCCTCCGCCTGATGCTCACCTATGCATCCGGCACCAAGGACAACGGCTGGTCCTATGCCTTCAGCGCGTCCGCCCGTCTCGGCGGCAACGACTGGGTGAAGGGCGTGTACTACCGTTCCTTCGCATATTACGCCGGCGCGGAGAAGAAGATCAACGACGAGCACAAGATCGCGTTCTTCACCTTCGCCACCCCCGGCGAGAGGGGAGCGCAGAACGCCAGCACCCAGGAGGTCTACAACCTCATGGGCGACAATATGTACAACTCCAACTGGGGCTACCAGAACGGCAAGGTGCGCAACACCCGCGTGCGCAAGACCTTCGAGCCGGTGACCGTGGTCAAATATACCTGGACCTCCGGAGTCGACTTCGAGAGCAACACCACGTTCCTCTGGCGCACCGGCA
>JAEEGI010030162.1_pt1 | contig 10212 bp, 8 predicted proteins | sample 8958751 | NCBI WGS metagenome assembly JAEEGI01 (sample SAMN16246545, study PRJNA631951) | gut metagenome | biome: gut microbiome; feature: rumen; material: KS-attached | host: Bos | place: Iran: Karaj | collected 2018-10 | reverse complement strand
TTCCCGCCAGCGACTATGAGGGAATCAACACCGAATACGTGCGCGAGACAGCCGGTAGAGTGATGGGCGAAGAAGATGAGACCGAGGCTGATTGTGTATGTGGAATACCCGATAGCGGTGTAGGCACGGCGCTCGGATATGCTGAAGGACGCGGCATTCCCTATAAGCGTGCGGTACTGAAATATACGCCCACATGGCCGCGCTCGTTCACTCCTTCAAAACAGAGCAGGCGTACGCTTGTGGCCAAGATGAAACTCATACCCAACCGCGCCATACTGAAAGATCAGCGGGTGGTCTTTTGTGACGACTCCATCGTGCGCGGAACCCAGTTGCGCGACAATGTGAAGATGTTTTTCGACTATGGTGCCAAGGAGGTTCATGCGCGCATCTCGTGTCCGCCGCTCGTATATGGATGTCCTTACATCGGATTCACGGTGTCGAAGAGTGACATGGAACTGATCACGCGTCAGGTAATCAAGGATTTCGAAGGCGATGCCGACAAGAATCTCGAAAAGTATTCAGCAACCGACTCGCCTGAATATAAGCGCATGGTGGAGGAAATTGGTCGCCGGCTGGGACTGACAAGCGTGAAATTCAATAAGATAGAAACGCTCATCGATGCCATCGGATTGCCTAAGGAAAAACTTTGCACACATTGTTTCGACGGTACAAGTTATAATTTTCAAGACGAATAAGCCATGGCATTAGGAAAATGGATAGGAGGATTTCTGGGTTTCATCACCACAGGAAGTCCATTGGGTGCTTTAGCCGGCTACGTGCTGGGCTCGATGTTCGACAATGCCCTGCAGAGCTTTGCCGACGGTAACGACGGCCCTCGCTCTTTTGAGGATGCTTACGGACAAAGCAGCAGTCGCACTACCAGAGGCGGCTATACTAGTCAGCAGCAATACGAAGGCCAGCGCAATGGATTCATGTTCTCATTGCTCGTGCTGGCATCATATGTCATCAAGGCCGACGGCAAGGTGATGCATTCGGAAATGGAGTATGTGAGAAACATGCTCCGCATGAATTTCGGCAATCAGGCCGTAGTGGAGGGTGATGAGATTTTGAAGAAACTCTTCGAGCGCCAAAAGCAGATGGATGCCCAGCGCTCCGGTTCGTATAAACAGACGGTTTACGAAAGTTGCCGACAGATTTATCAGAACATGAGCTACGAGCAGCGCCTGCAATTGCTGGCTTTTCTCTGTGAGATTGCCAGGGCTGACGGCAATGTGCCTAAATCGGAAATTGAGGCATTGCGTTGGCTGGCCTCGTCGTTGGGACTGAATGCTAAAGAGGTAGATTCCATGCTGAACCTTAATTCGGGGGCAATCAGTCTGGAAGCCGCTTACAAAGTGCTTGAAATCTCTCCCGATGCCACCGACGATGAAGTTAGGAAAGCCTATCGCAAACTGGCGCTGAAGCATCATCCCGACAAGGTTGCCACGTTGGGCGAGGATGTAAGGAAGGCTGCCGAAAAGAAGTTCCAGGAGATAAACGCCGCCAAGGATTTGATCTTCAAGTCGCGCGGCATTTAGTTCTTTCAACAAATATCTGAAGGCCAGGGGTAACTCCCTGGCTTTAATGTTATTAGGAGGTTTCGATGGGAAAGCGTTACTATGCCGGGCGCATCTTCCCTGACGATGCTGAAAGAATGCCAGTCCAATCGCTTGAAGACTGCGAATGCTGTGGCGCCACCCTCAACAAGCAGGTGGATGGGCATAGCTTGGTTTTCTAATAATTGTGCGGCTGCTTCGGCCATTGTTTCTCGAAGTCGGATGGCATAGGTCTTGCCTCCTATGGGTGCCTGCGGGATGCGAATGGACATCGACGGTTCTTTTTCGAAGCAGTCCTTTAGCTTTTCAATCCATTCCTGTGGAGAACTGCCATGAAATACATTGTCGGGCATCGGCATTTCCTTCATGTTCTTCCCGAATGTGCTGCTTTGCGTGCTTCCTTGTAACAGTAACCTTTTCTTTGCTTTGTTTCCGGTTGGAGTAGTTCTTGCTTTCTTGTCATGGGCAAATTGCTGGATGAAAGCCGTGAAGAAGTCGGCGGCACCTGCCAAAAGCGTTTCATTGTCGGCTTTGTTCAGTTGCTTGATGATATCTTCCTGACTGGCTGCATCGGCCACGTTGATGCCTTCTTGAAGGGGAGCGTCGAGTGAAAGTGTTCGGGTTCCATCCAGCAGTTCGCCAACAGCTGATGTGCGGGCTGGGAATTCCGGGTCGTTCTTGAATGCTGTTTCATCGAGCGGAATTCCATTTATCAGATATTTTCCGTCGTTGATAATCCGTCCTTTTGATGGATTCTGAGCCAGCAGCAAAGCTTTGCTAATGCCAAGTTCAGTCATCATCGTCTGGAGTTCGCTGACGATATGGCCCCGTAGAGCGCTATCCGTCTTTTTGAAGAATAGCAAGTTTTTTGAGGGATAGAGGGATTTCAGCTGGCGGATGATTTCCTTCGTGGTGGCTGATGCATCGTCGGGGCTCATCTGCCGCATGTCGGTTGCAATCACAAGCACATCGGCGTCGGTGTCCTGTTGCGGAAGCTCCATGTCGAGCCTTACGCTGAATCCCATCCGCCAGGCAACGCCTGCTATCTCTGCAGCACCAGTAATATCATCGGCAATCACGACAATCATGACTGAAATCTCTCTGTTCCTCTTTTGGTTCGGTTATTTCTCTTTGCGATAAATGGCCATCTTGGTTGCATAGTCGATGCTGAGCAACATCGCATCTGGTGCTGCCACACCCTGAAGGGCAACATCGAAGGCTGTTCCGTGGTCCACGCTAACGCGGATAATGGGCAGTCCGAGGGTGATGTTCACGCCTTTGGCCGTCTCCATTTTCCCGGTTTCCTTGTTCCATTGGAAACCACACATTTTGAACGCGATGTGGCCCTGATCGTGATACATGGCCACACATCCGTCGAACTTGCCGCTTCGAGCCTTAGCAAATATGGAATCGGGCGGCACGGGGCCCTCCACATTCCATCCCCGTTGGCGCATTTCCTCCACGGCGGGTATGATTTCCTTTTCTTCCTCCCAGCCGAAGAGTCCGTTCTCTGAAGCATGGGGATTCAGTCCGGCAATACCGATATGCGGCTTTTCAATACCAAACTGGCGGCAGGCATCCATGATGAGTTCGGTCACTTCGATAACGCGGTCCTTCTTTACACGGTCGCATGCCTCACGGAGAGAGCAATGGGTGGATACGTGAATCACACGCAGGAACTCATCGGCCAGCAGCATCGCATATTTCTTGGTTCCCGTATAATGGGCGTAAATCTCGGTGTGACCGTCGAAATTATGTCCGGCTTTATGCAGGGCTTCTTTGTTGAGGGGTGCTGTCACGGTTCCGTCCACTTCATTAGCCAAGGCAAGTTCGATGGCTTTGATGACGGAAATGAAGGCTGCATGTCCGCATTGCACTTGTACAACGCCCGGCTGGAACGAATCCATGTCGATGCATTCAAGGTCGATGACATCCACAATGCCTTGTTCGAAACGGGCTTCCGATACTTCCTTGATAGCACGTATCTTGATGTCGTAGCCCAGTTTATCGGCAGTCCATTGCATCACTTTGGCGTCGCCCGTGACCAACGGACGGCATTGTTCGTACGTTTCAGGTAAAAGGAGCGACTTGAGGATAATCTCGGGACCGATGCCGGCAGGGTCGCCCATGGTAATAGCAAGTATTGGTTTCATTGTATGCTGTTTTTATTTCTGTTCTTTTTGCATGCGGCGCTCTTCCAGATAGCCGTAAACAGTAAGTTCCTTGTCGGCTAATGGTGTCTTGAAGCAAAGGCTGGCCAGATAGCCAACGATAAGCACGATGAGATGACTATAGACACCGAGCATCAGCGTGTGATGGCTGAAGTTGTAGTCGCCGAGGTCAAGCATCAGTTTCTTGGTTCCGTCGGCCGCATCGAAGGAAGTTGTGGTAAGAATGGCATAGGCCGTGAAGAGAACGGCACAGGCAATGCCGATGTAGACACCCTGCCAGTTGGCCCTGCGTGAGAACAGTCCAAGCAGGAAAATTCCCACGATACCGGCTGAAACGATGGCATAGAGACCGAAGAGCGTTCCGAGCACGCCTTCGCCTCCCCATGACACGTAGAGTAGCGCAATGAAGATGCTCAGAATACCGATAACGAGCACGGATGCACGACCAACAAGCAACTTCTGCTTGTCGGTGGCATTCTTCTTCAGGCGGCCGTAGTAGTCTTCCACAATGACTGCCGAAATGCAGTTCACGTCACTATCAATACTAGAGATGGCTCCGGCAACAAGTGCCGCAATGATAAGACCGCAGATACCGATAGGCAGTTCGTTGGCAATAAAGTAGGGGAATACCTGGTCGCTCTTCATGGCTGCCACTTCGGGAGAAGGATTCAGATGATAATAAACGAACAAACAGGTACCTACAAACATGAACAAAGCCCACGCCGGAACGCTCATCAGCACACCCATATAGCTGGCCTTCTTGGCGCTTTTCTCATCCTTGGCAGCCAGGTAGCGCTGAACGATACTCTGGTCGGTTCCGTATTTCTGAACGGCATAGAAGATACCGTTCACAACGAGCACAATGAACGTACGCTCATGGAAATCCCAGTCGTAGGGGCCAAAGTCTATCTTATCGTATTCGCCGGCCACCTGGAAGATGGTTGCAGCTCCGCCATCGGTAATCCAGAACAGGATGCCTATCGTGAGTGCACCGCCCAGAATAAGCAGGAATCCTTGCACCACGTCCATCCAGATGATAGCTTCCATTCCGCCCAGATAGGTGAGCAGGATGATGACGATGCCGATGAATACGATAATGTAAGTGATGTCAAGGCCCGTAAAGGTGGCCATGGCCATACCCATCAGGTAGAGGATGGTTCCCATCTTGGCAAAATGCTCCAAAACGAAGGCCAGCGAACTGTAGTAGCGGGCCACGGCTCCGAAACGGCGTTCGAAATACTCATAGGTGGAAAGCCTGATGACGCGTCGGAACAACGGCACGATGAACCAAATCATTCCGACGAGAACGATGGGCACCATCAGTCCTTGCACCAGCAGAATCCAGTTGCCGGCATAGGCAGCACCCGGATAGGCAAGGAATGTGACGCTCGAAATGATGGTTGCAAACATTGACATGCCTACGGCCCAGGCGGGCACGCTGCCATTGGCAGCAAAGTAGGCTTTGGTGGAGTTCTGCTTGCGCGAGAACCATACGCCAACGCCAACTGCCGCAATGAGCGACAGAATGACGATGACCATATCAATCCAGTGGAGTTTCATTATCAGGTTAGGGTTTTAGTTGTTCGGTTAGTTGCTGTGGCACAGCAACATACGGGACTTGGGGTTAAAGACTATTGACGATAGGAGCAGCCTCTTTGCGGATGCGGGCGGCAATCTCGGGACTGAGCTCGGTGAGCGGTGGCAGCATGTATTCCTCGCAAAGGCCGCACATCTTCATGATGACTTTCAGTCCGGCCAGACTCTCGCCCAAGGTAAGACCAGCGGTATTGATCTTACCGATTTCAATGGTCTCTTGTTGCAGACGTTCGCATTCGGCCATGTCGCCGTTGATGCCAGCCTCGTAGAGCTGCTGATACATTTGTGGCAGATAGTTACCAACACTTGGCACAATGCCATCGGCTCCGTTTTTCAGCGAAACGGCTGAATTGGCGGCACATCCGCAGAAGTAGGCGAAGTCCTCACGCTCGGCAAAGAGTTTCAAGGCTTCTTCCAGGCGGGGCACGTTGTTCTCAGAGTCTTTCAGTCCCACGATATTGGGATGATGGCTCAGGCGCTCAATCACGTCGAGTGGAATGCTCATGTGGGTGGTGATGGTGATATTGTAGAGCATAAGGGGCACCTTGATGGCATTGGCCAGCGTCAGATAATAGTTCTCCATCTGCGCGGGAGTCAGCGCATAGTAAGAGGGCAGGGTAGCGGCAATCACGTCGGCTCCGGCCTCGATAAAGCGCTCAGCTGCAGCCAGTTGCTCGCTGATACAGTTGCCTGCCAGACCTGTATAGATAGTAACGCGTCCCTGAGCAGCTTTCTTGGCTGCAGCAATCATCTGCACACCGCCCTCGGTGCTCACGGAATTGCCCTCGCCGGTGGTTCCCATAATCAGGGGAGCCACGCCATAGCGGGCCATATTGTCAACAATACGTTCTACGGCAACGGTATCGATACTGCCATCCTTACTAACAGGTGTCACCATGGGCACAACCACTCCATGGTATTTCTTCAATGTCTTCATCTTTTTGTAATTATACTTTTTTGAATTGTTTTATGTCTTTAATTTGAAGACGTGAAACATGGCGTTTTGTAACCAACCAGTTTGCTGGTGATACTCGGCAGTTATTCATTTGATGGGCGGAAGGCTTGCTTCCAATCAATGGAAAGGTTGCTTCTGATGGGCGGAAACATCCTTTCCGTCCGATAAAAAGGAGCGACTCATACGAGCCGCTCCCGAAAATGATAGATAATAATAAGTTAGTGTATTATTCGTTGATGGCAGCCACACCAGGAAGCACCTTGCCCTCGATGGCCTCGAGCAGAGCACCACCACCGGTAGAGATGTAGCTAACCTGATCGGCCAGACCAAATTTATTCACACAAGCCACGGAGTCACCACCGCCGATGAGCGAGAAGGCACCTTCCTTGGTGGCCTTGGCAATAGCCTCGCCGATGGCACGGCTACCAGCAGTGAACTCGTCGCACTCGAACACGCCTGCAGGACCGTTCCACAGAATGGTCTTTGCACCCTCGATAGCCTGGGCAAATGCCTTCTGACTTTCAGGACCAGCGTCAACACCCTCGAATCCATCGGGAACTTCAATTGCGGGGCAAGTGATGATCTCAGAACCTTCCTTGACGGTCATTGTACCGAAGTCGAGACCGTTGGTAGCTGTGCAGTCGCTGCCGAGCACCAGCTCGACACCGTTCTTCTTGGCCAGTTCCTCAACGCCCAGGGCAACGTCCAGCTTGTCGAGCTCAACGATTGAGTTACCGATCTTGCCGTCGTGAGCCTTGGCGAAGGTATAGGTCATACCGCCGCAAAGGATCAGCTTGTCAACCTTGCCGAGCAGATTCTCGATGATACCGATCTTGGTAGATACCTTTGAACCACCCATGATGGCTACGAAGGGGCGCTTGATGTTGCCGAGAACGGCATCAACAGCCTTCACTTCCTTCTCCATCAGATAGCCCAGCATGCGGCTGTCCTTGTCGAAGAACTCATCGATAACGGCAGTAGAAGCGTGCTTGCGGTGAGCAGTTCCGAAAGCATCCATCACGTAAGCGTCGGCATACGAAGCCAGCTTCTTGGCGAATTCCTTCTGCGAAACCTTCATTGCCTTCTTGGCCTCGTCGAATTCGGGAGTGCCTTTCTCAACGCCAACAGGCTTGCCTTCCTCTTCGGGATAGTAGCGCAGGTTCTCCAGCAACAGAGCCTCGCCCATCTTCAGGGCTGCAGCCTCTTCAGAAGCATTGGCACAATCGGGAGCAAACTTCACGTCAACACCGAGGGCCTTGCTAACGGCGGGAACAATCTGCTTCAATGACAGTTTGGGATTAACCTTGCCCTTGGGCTTGCCCATGTGGGACATCATGATGACAGCACCACCATCGGCGAGAATCTTCTTCAGCGTGGGAAGAGCACCGCGGATACGGGTGTCGTCGGTTACATTACCATTTTCATCGAGGGGCACATTGAAGTCCACACGAACGATTGCCTTCTTACCGGCAAAGTTAAATTGATCAATTGTCATAATACCTTTAATTTATGATGTTAATACCTAATTCATAATAACCCTGCAAAATTAATATAAAAAGTTGAAACTTGTGAGTATGGAGCTCATAAATTTCAACTTTTTTGCAGTTCGTTGCATTAAATGTAACGTGTGGTTTGCAAATTAAATCTGAATTGCAAAAACTTGTATCGGCCGTGGGCTTAGCGTGAGAGGTCGAGGCCCAGGCGAATGCCGTCGTAGTTCTTTGTCAGTTCGCCCACGCTGCTCAGCGTACTGTTGCCGCTGACGGCTGCAATGGTCTGAAGTGCGGTAAGCAGTTTCTTCGATTCGAAGAGCAGCGAGATGCCTTGTGCATTGCGGTTCACGTATCCCTTGATGTTGAGCAGCAGCGTCTTCATCTGTATGCTCTGGTCGTTGGGATTGAAGGTATATGTTCCGCTCAGGGGCTGACCGTTGATTTTACCAGCAAACTGTCCGTTTTCTGCGAACTGGAAATAGGTGTTGGCTGCCGAGATGCCAAGCTTCTGATAGGTAGGAGCGAGGTCTTCCTTTGCCTTGGCGGCAGCAACATGACCGCCAGCCTTGGCCAGCAGATTCTCAGAGGTGAAGGCACAGCCCGGCTGATAGTAGCGCCAGTTGCCCACAAGGTCAGCCTGCGAGAGGCGGTTGTATCCGATCACGTCGTAGATGATGTTGCTGATGGTGTTGGTATTGGTGGCTGCACCGAGAATGGCGCCCAGGATGTTGCCGCCGTTGGCAGCTGTTCCGCCAGTGTTACCCACCATGCACCCGCTGAGTAAGAAAACCATACCAGCAGCGAAAATAGAAAGCTTTTTCATTAAGTTCGATTTTTAATAGTGTTATTTGTATTTGTTCGATTATTTTATTTCTGCAAAAATACATCTTAATTTTATATTTTCCAAAATCATTCCGCGTTTTTTCGGTCGTTTTCAAATTATTTGATATATCTTTGCACAGAAATTAAATTTAAATGCAAAAAGGATGAAAGAATTAAAAGACTGTGTCCTGATTCTGAGCGGTGGCATGGATTCCACCACGTTGTTGTATGACTATCGCGACCGCATCGCATTAGCCGTGTCGTTCGACTATGGCAGCAATCATAATGAAAAAGAGATACCTTTGGCCAGATATCATGCTGAAAAACTGGGCATCGAGCACATCACGATACCCCTGGCATTCATGCCGCAGTATTTCAAGAGTTCGCTCCTGGAAGGTTCCGACGCTATTCCTGAAGGTCACTATGCCGCCGACAACATGAAATCCACAGTGGTTCCCTTCCGTAACGGCATTATGCTGGCCATTGCGGCAGGCATTGCCGAGAGCCGCGGACTGAAGTTTGTGATGATGGCCAATCATGGCGGCGACCATACCATTTATCCCGACTGCCGTCCGGAGTTTGTGAAGGCCATGAGCCAGGCCACCCGTACTGGCACATTCCCGGGAATCGAGATATTGGCGCCTTACACGAATCTGACCAAGAGCGACATTGCCATGCTCGGCAAGACGCTTGGCATCGACTATACCAAGACCTGGAGCTGCTATAAGGGAGGTGAACATCATTGCGGAAAATGCGGCACCTGCGTAGAGCGGAAGGAGGCTCTGGCAGATGCCGGCATTAAGGATGAAACCATCTATGAAGGGTAGGTGAGGCTTTCCGTTACCTTGCTACATCTTCCTATATGTTCATTTTAAGTCCTGCGATGAACCACGTTCCCGGTTGCGGCACGTTCCCGTAGTCCACGTAGTCTTTCTTGTTCAGCAGGTTGTTGGCTTCGGCATACACTTCGTATTCTGCTGCGTTCCACGACAATCGTGCATCCACCAGAGAATAGGGGGTGTAGTCGTGAACTGCGTCGTGTGTGTCGGTATAGCTTCCGGCACGGTCTTGGAAGCGGTAGCTGACGCCAAGATTCAGCTGACTGACGAGATGCAGCTGGGCTGTAGCCACCAGTTTGTGCTTCAGATACTCCAGCGTCGACTGTGTCTTTATCCGTTCGTCTTCCTCGTCTTTCTCGCGGTTCATGTAGCAATATGAAATGTTGAGATTTTTCAGTATCTCCTGATTGGGCATTAGTTCCCTGAAATCCATATGCACGGCCGTCTCCAATCCAAGGGTGTTCACCTTGGTGTAATTCATGCTTTCCCATATCGGTTCTGCCTTGCTCATGTCCATCACCCAGTCAATCATATTCTTGCAATGGTGATAGAAACCGCTGATGCTGCCATGAACCGTCCGTGAGCTGTACTTGAAACCGCCCTCAAGCGCCGATAGTTCTTCCGGCTTCAGATATTTGTCTGCCTTGTGGCCACCCACGCTATAGTATAGTTCGGTGACCGAAGGCATGCGCAGCGAAGTGTTCCACGAGGCATAAACCTTCAAGTGGTCGGTGAGACGATAGCTGGCATCCATGCCGGGATACAGCTTGAAGTTCATTT
>JAEEGI010030161.1_pt1 | contig 10212 bp, 3 predicted proteins | sample 8958751 | NCBI WGS metagenome assembly JAEEGI01 (sample SAMN16246545, study PRJNA631951) | gut metagenome | biome: gut microbiome; feature: rumen; material: KS-attached | host: Bos | place: Iran: Karaj | collected 2018-10 | reverse complement strand
CGACCTTCCCATTCTGCATTTTGCATTCTGCATTCTGCATTGTCTCCGCGCTGTCCGGCTCGGAGACCAGGTTCGGCCCGTGCGGCCAGAGGCGGTCGTCGAAGGCGTCGATGTAGTCGAAGTTCTGGCTCATCGGCGTTGCCGAAATCATGCCGAAGAAGCGGTGCCAGAAACCCTGTGACATCAGCGGCACCGACATCATGGTGGCGAAGGTCACGCAGACGATTTCGGCCTTGGAAAGGAGTCGGAACTTGAAGAATGTCGCCATCAGCCCCGTGAAGAGCGTCAGGCCGACAACGGCGAGAATGGCCGGTATGGGGATGGCTGATTCTGGAATCGTCCACGCCTCGCGCACGACGACGGCGGAATGGTTCGTGTAAATCGCCGCCAGCACCATGCAGAGAATGGATGCCGTCAGCGCCCGGAAGGTCATTCCGGGCACGAACCTGTGGTTCTCGTCTTTTCCGCTCTTTCCCATTTGCATTAGTTTAGCAACAACTGTGCCAATTGGCTCGTCTCATTCGTCGAGCGAGAGCTCCTCGATGGTGGCCTTCGGGCGCAGGGCGTCTTCAAGAGGCTTTTCGGTTCTCGGCATGACGAGGGCGACAAAGCAGACTTGGAGCGGATACCACCCGCTCCCCTTGTGGACGACGCGAATCTCGTTCGCGCCTTTGGCGAGAAGGGTGGCGGGGAAGGTCCATCCGTGGCTTGAATAGGGCCCGTCCCAGCCCATGTTGCATGGGTTTGCGCCGTCATGGAGCGTCGTCCCGTTTACGGTGATCTGGATTTTGGCGCACGCCCCCTGCCCGTAGAGCAGCAGTTTGCATTCCCCCTCCCGCGGAGGATTCCAAATCTCCGCCTTCGCCCAGGCCGTCCCGCCTTCCTGCACGCACGCCACCAGAAGCGAACCTTTCCCGCTTGAGTTCTTCTTGATCTCGGGGAAAACCTCGGCGGAAGCGCCGTGGAAGTCGATTGCATCGAGGAGAATGTCGCCATCGACCTTGTTCCAGCCCGCCGAAGAGGCGATTGCGCGCGTCTTTTCAAGCCAGCCTGCGTTCAGCTTCCTGAAGTCGGGCGGATTCTTGACGGCCTTGAGAATGCCCTCCGCCCAGCCAAGGCCGCGCATCCACGCGCCCATCTCGTTCATTTTGTCGCGGCCGACGAGCGCGACGGCATTCGCCGTCGCCTTGCGGATCGTGATGACATCCCGCTCGACTTCGGCGGGGTCTTCGTCGCGGACGGCCGTCGTGACCTGGCCGTACTTGTAGCGGTCGAAGCCCGAAAGGGCGCCAAGCGCGGGAACGAGGGTCTCGTAGAGTCCCTTGCCGACGTACTGTTCGAGGCCGCGCCGGATCGAGCGCTCCATGTCGTACGCGCCGACGTTCCACAGGCAGTCCGCGAGCGATGTGATCTGCGGGCACTCCATCGGCGTGTGGGAGTTCTTCTGGTAGCCGCAGACATCCTTCTCGAAGAAGCCCGGATAGTGCCAGCCGTTCCAGTCGGTCTTGTCCACGATGTACGACAGACTGTGGTGCGGGCCGGTTCTGTTCTGGAAGAGAATCGGCCGCCGTCCGATGAGGTCCGTGTACCACTTCACGGAGGACGGCGACTTCTTGTGCGAGACGACGCGGCCGCCCGTCCAGCAGATCATCGTTTCGGGAGGCAGCTTGCGAAGGCTCCGGAGATACTTCTCGCGGTCGTCCGGATAGCGATGGCGCGCGTCGGGCCCCCAGTAGAAGGGCGGGCAGTACTGGAACTTGAAGTCGGGGTATTCGGCCTTGATGGCGTCGTGCCAGCGGACGAGGTGGTCGGCGTCGTAGTCCGATGGCTTAAGCCCCGTGGCCTCGTCCTCCTTCGTGAGGGTGTCGTAGCGGCAGTCGTCGTTGGGGTAGTAGATGCCCGCGCCGAGGGCGGCGATTTTCTTCCCGGCTTCGATCTGCATCCCAAGGAAGCTGTTCCAGCAGTAGGGCCAGCCCATGTTCTGCGTGTAGGTGAGGAAGCCATAGTAAAGATCAAGGCCGAGGCTCTTGAACTCACGCGCCATGGCGGCGGCCTGGAGCATGTTGAGGGGCGTGTAGCGCCCGTTCGTCAGGACATGGCCCTGGTGCGTCACGCAGTTCATCTTGTTGAAGACGGTGAACTCGGTGCAGTCGCTCCAGAACGCGCCGAGGTAGCCGCGGCGAGGACAGTCCGGCCAGTCGTCGAGGCGGCAGTGCCGCATCCGCTTGGCTTCCGGGTCGAGGATCTGGATGAAGGAGACGATTCCCCAAAGCACGCCCTGCGAATCGCGGGCGCGGATTTCCGCACCTGTCGCGCCCGCGTCAAGGCTGTAACCCTCCGGGCGGTCCACGCGCGCCTCTGGGTCAAGCGCGATGACAAGCGTGTAGGCGCCGGACTCGCCAAAGCGGAGGCTGAAGCCGCGCGAGAGAAGCTTCTTTTCCAGTATGAGCGTCACGCGCGCGTCGTCGCGGGCGACACCCTGGAGATTGACTGTGATCTCGGGGCAAGGAGTAAAGGTCTCGTCATAGTCGGCCTTCTGCGCCTCGGGGAAGGCGCGAAACCCCGTGTGCCGGGGAAGGTGAAGCCTGTCCGGCGAAGCGCCCGTCAGGTAGTCGTACGCCCAGCGGGACCAGGCCGAGTAGTTCGGCTTGCCGCGAATCGACGTCGGGATGTGCAGGCCGTTCAGTTCCGTAAGGGTGGCCACGCATGCGTTGGTCTTCCCCGCGCCCAGTTGCGCCTCCGCCAGACAATACAGGGTTCTGGCGAGATCGTAGTCCTTGGAGGTCAGCTCCCCCCTCGCATGGGAGTATGCAGCTTCGGCGTCGGTCCACCGCTCGCGGAAGACAAGTGCGTCGCCGAGGTTGAGCCAGCGGATGGCATCGCGCGGGTGGGCTTCCGCCGCGGCCTGGCACCGGGCGATGTACCGGTCGCTCATTTCGTCGCACTTTTCCTGCGCGAGGGGTTCAAGCGAGTCGGTCGGCACGTCGCGCCATCTACGCTGGAACCCCTCGCACCAGGCGCTGTGGATGCAGACCGGGGCGTCGTTGGTAACGGGGGCTTCCTCGCCGAGTTCCATGACGGGAAGTCCGATGTCCGCCAAGTTTTCCGGAATCTGCAAATCGTCGTCTGGCGGGGCCGCCGCCGGTGCGTTTGATGGGACGTAAAAGACGCCGACGATGAAGCATCCCGCCATTGCGGCGCAAAGGGAGGCGTATGTCTTCATGCAACCATGATACCACACCGCGCCGCGCGAGGGGTTGCAAATCCCGGACCTGCGTCAGTCCAGCTGCAAGCCGCCCTCTTCAACGACTGCGGGGAGGTCGGTGTCGAGATCCGGCGCGGCGGGCGGCGGAGGGGGTGGCGGAGGCAAAGGCGGGGGCGGCTCGTCGGAGACCTCGAAGCGGAAGTTGCGGAACTCCAGACCGCTATGCTCGGTGGGCATCTGCTGGAACTGTAAGGCAAAGAAGCCGATTTGCGTCCAGTCGTCCCCGGCGATTCCCCACGAGAATGGTAGAATGGCTGTCTGCCATGTCTCGGGGTCGTTGTCGGTGCGGTAGAAGGGGGATCCGTCTGGGTGCTGTGCCACGCGCCAATTGCCAAGTTTGAAGGATTCGCCTTTGAAGCCCTTGAGCATGAACTGCGGCGTGGCGTGGTCATGGTAATTGCCCCACTGGTCGGGGAGGCGGTTCATCTCGAAGACAAGCTTCTTGTATTTGCCGCGCTGGTACGGCACGCGGTTCGTGAACTCGCACGTGGCCGTGACCCATGAGGTCGCGTTGTCGTCAAGCGCGACCTTCCAAACTCCGTTCGTCACGGATGCCCTCACGCCATTGCCGGCAATGTTCTTTTTGAGCGCGCCACCATCGACCGTGACATATTCCGGTCCCGGCTCCTCCACCGATATGGCGGCGATGAGCGGTATCTGCGCCCCGCACGCCGAGACGATGTCGATCGACGCGATCGACTTCTCCGGGTGGGGATTGGTCCAGCGCCAGAGGTAAAGGCCCTTGTTCCCGCCGTTGGCCCAGCCCTTCACGCAGTGCGCCGCCTCCATTTCGGCGGTCAGGGAAAGGAAGCCCCAGTCCCAGACTTCCCGGTAGTTGCGGACGGGCAGTTCCTCGACTGTTCCGCCGCCGTAGTGTACGAAGTAGGTGAAGGCCGTCTCGACCTTGTTCAGGATGCCCCAGGCGATGGCGTGCAGGAAGTAGATGTTGCCGACCTTGCGGTCGACCTTGATTCCCTCGATTTTCTCCGGGTACGGCATCTCGTCCGCGGGGGCTTCCTTGAGGCGTTGCGACTTCATGACGATGCAGTCGCGGTAGCCATTTTGGTCGTAGCGGATGAAGTCCATCGGCACGCCGTTGCAGACGGTGACGCCCCACGGCGTGTCCGTGAGCGACTGCTGGATGCCCTGATCGGTCCAGCCGTCGCGCCCATCGCCCGCGACCTTGTCAACGAAGCGGCGGTTCGCGAAGGGGCGGAGGTCAAGCGGGTGGATCTTGTCTGGATCGACTTGGAAGGCGGGCCGCGCCGCGATGCGCTTCGCCTTCTCCTCCTCGATGCGCTTGCGTCCAGCCTCCATTGCTGCGGCGGCGGAGAGCGGCTCCAGCCACTTCGCGCGCGGGCCGGAGTAGCGTTTGCGCAGCGCTGCCTCGGGGCCACGCACCAAAATCACGCTCTCCCCTGGCTTGAGGTCGAGAATGTAGTAGCCGTTGACATCCGGCTCCAGTATCTGCCGATAGGCGACCATCCTGGACCTGCCCCCGTCCTGAGTGGCTGGTGTCTGTTCGGTCGCCTGTCCTGAGTGGCCGGCGTCAGCTCGGCCACATTCCCCGTCCTGAGTGGCCGAAAGCTCGGCCACTTCCGGCCGATTCCACACGCGCACCATCTGCTCGCCCTCCTCCGCCTTCGTCACGGGCCTGAAGCGAATCACACGCGAGCCCATCGTACGCGCCGCGACAATCCAGGCCTCGCAACCGTCATCACCGCGTGCGGGCGTGACTTCGATGCCGGAGACGAATCCGCTATCCTCCGCCATGGCATCGGTCGTTTCGCAGCAGGGCTTGATAAAAGCGTCGTCCGCCGCAAGCGTCGTGAAAGCGCCAATCGAATCGCCGGAAAGCTTTGCATTGGCGTAATAGACAGCGCCCTTGCCAAAACTCTTATGCCAGAAAGCCGGCTGGTCGCCAATGGAGCCGAGGAGTTCCCAGGAGTCGTCGAGAACGGTGTCGCGCCAACAGGAGGCCTGAAGTCTGACACCGCCAATGGATACAGTCACCGTCTCGCTGTCCTTGCGCTTGCCGACGGGAATTCCGGGGAATGCGTCTGAGGCCGGCGCGCCGTATTCGTTGAGGCCCATCGTCTCGCCAATCAGCACCAGTATGCCGCCATCCTCGACCCAATTGCGGATAGCCGCGCAGACTCCCGGCCGCACCGCATCGACTCCCGCCGCGACCAGCACCTTGAAACAGCGTGAGTGTCTCGCGACACGTTGCGCGAACTGCGCGGCCGAGCGATCCTCTGCGGATTTAGGACCACCCCCGTCCTGAGTGGCCGGCGTCAGCTCGACCACAAACTGGTTCTCCCAGACGACCTCCGGGCAGAGGTGCGCGAAGTCGCACCCGACGATGGCCTGGTCGAACATCTTGTACGACTGGTGGCCGGCGCACTGCGCAAGGCGCTCCGTTGTGCTGGAGAAGAGCACCGCGACCTCGCGCGGGTAGCCACGGTCGCGCGGCGCGAAGAACTCCGCCACGTCGAGGGCGTCGAGTTTGGCCTCTCGGATGCCGAGCAAGGCCTCGGGCTTCACATTGTCGAGGTTCAGGAAATTGTAGCCGCTCTTCTGCGTCCGGTTCCACTTGAAGGCGTAGGAGATGTTGTAGCCGCGTTGGAACTGGTCGAGGAATGAGTTGCGGATGGAGCCCTCGCTGGCGCCAATGTACATTTCCGAATCAACGATTGGCTTGCCGTAGGCCAGGCCGCGGAGCATGTGCGCCTCCATGATGCCGCGCCCGCCCGTATGCGAGCAGATGACACCGAGCTTGTCGTATGCGGTGTAGAGGTCGATGCCGCGCGTACGGATCGTACAGGGCTGGAATGTGGCGAGTGCCCAGCAATCGACTTTTGTGTGGATGATCTCCGCTCCCTCGGCGAGAAGCGAGGCGAAGCAGTCCTCGATGAACTTCGTGTATTCTACGAGGTAGGCGGTGGGGTTGCCCTGCTTGCCGTAGGATTCGGCGATTTCATCGAAGGATTTGAACCGTCTGTCGCCGCCCTCGGAGGCGGCCCACGCCGCGTTTAACTTGTCAATCGTGCCGTACTTCTTCTTCATCGTCTCGACGAAGAGCTTCTTCGCGTAGGCGCTCTCGTCCCAGCACGCCGGCTCGTTCAGAAGCTCGTAGCACCACGGGCGCGCGCCGACGGACTTGGCGAATTCAAGCGCGTCGTTTGAGGCTCCCTCCCACATGTGCTTGTAGAGGCTGCGGCCCTGAGGATGGACGATGCTCCACGGCATCCAGTGCTGGTGGCCCTGCGTCCAGGCCTCGTTGGAGAGGCGGCCGGGGGTGCCGAGTTCCGCGCCGCACTCCTTGTGGTTGCAGAGTTCGCCCTCGTGTCCCTCCTTCTTGCAGGTTTCGGGCTTGACCTTACTGTCCGGGTCGATGGGGATGTCGGCATGCCAGATCGAGCCATGCGCCCACTCCGAGGCGGTCATGTCCACGTACATCGAGAGGCCGTTGCCGATCGTGATGCCGTATTTCGGGCCTTCAAAAGCGGGGTCGCGGCGTTTGTTCCACGGGCGGTAGACGCGGTTCATCCAGTTGAGCGGCGCGTAGAAGCCGCCGGCGTCGATCCCGAGCCGCTGCGAAGCCTCGTAGTTCGGCATGCGGTTGTAGAGCCACTCGAGCGGGCCGAAGTCGTCCTCCTTGCGGTCGACGCCCCAGGGCGTGTCGCCGTACCAGAGGACGGCGGGGAAGTAGCGCGGCTTGCCGTCGAGGAGCAGCGAACCGTCCTTGGAGATGGAGAAGGTGGCATTTGTCGGCAACAGCTCCTCCGCCGGGAGGTCGGCAAAGGGTTCGAAGGGGTCCGTGGTCGGCTTCTCGGCGGCAGACGCCGATACGGCGATTGCGGCCAGAATAGCGGTGTAAGTCGTGCGATTTGTCTTCATGTGCTACAGCCTTTTTCACGCTGATGATTGCGGAAATATGGTAGCAAATGCCGTACCCGACCACTATTGGATTTGCGCATGACGCTTTCGGATTTTGCGGCCAGAGTGCGCGAGCTACGCGCCTGACGGCGCTCGCCGCGCACTCAAGACCGTCCCCCGTCCTGAGTGGCCGGCGCCAGCTCGGCCACAAGCTGCCGCTACAGCCGCCGGCGCCATTCGCCCATCGAGACGCCGTAGGTGCGGCGGAAAAGCTCGCACAGACCGGAAACGTTGTTGAAACCCGTTTCGAAGGCTATCTCCGTGATGGACAGCGCTGGATTCCGGAGCAGCTCCTGCACGGCCGCGAGGCGCTTGGCGTGAATCGCCTCGAGAATCGTGCGGCCGGTCAACGCCTTGAATCGCCGCTCCAGATAGCGGCGCGAGGTGCCGCAGGCCTTCGCGACTTGTGCAACCGTGATCGCGGAGCCGGCGTGGACGGAGATGTAGTCCACCGCCTTGCCGACGAAGAGGTCTTCAAGCGGGGCGGCCGAAGTGGAGTGCCGCTCCACGATGTGGCTGGGCGGACAATCGACCTCGCTGCATCCGGGATCTTCGCCCCGCAGCATCCGGGCGACAAGATTCATGGCGTTTCGTCCGAGTCGGGTGGTCTCCGGCGCGATTGACGACAGCGAAATGGCGGCGGTCTCGCAGTAGGCCGCGTCGTTGTCTGTTCCGAGAATCGCGATGTCATCGGGCATGCGCAGTCCAAGAATGTCGCAGCACATGCACACGTCCCTGGCGGCCGCGTCATTGCAGGCGAAAATCGCCAGCGGACGCGGGAGCGGCGCAACCGTCTCCGCGAAGGAGGCGATCATCCTCTCGGGATCAGAGTTGTCGTCCCGAAGACAGAACTCTCCGGCGAAGGGCGCGCCATGGGCCGTGAGTTCCGCCTGGAAGGATTTGCGGCGTGCCTGGGACCATCCTTCCCCTCTTGTCCAGCCCGACTGGTCCATATAGGCGTAGGACGCGTAGCGATGCTGCTCCATGAAGTAGTCGGCCGCCATGCGGCCAATCGCGGCGTCGTCCGTTCCGCAGACGATTCCTCTGCCTCCGGCGATGCGGCGCAGGACTTCGCCTTCGCCGTGTCCGAAAAAGACGCAAGGCGCGTTTCGGCGGGCGAGCTCCTTCACCAGGGTCTTGTCCCGCAAATGGCCAAGGACCGCGATGGGAACGCCCGTGAACTTGCCGGAATCGCGATAGATGTCGGCAAACTGCCCGTCGAACTCGACGGACAGGACGCGGCGGAATCCAAGCTGGCGCGCTTCCAGCAACACGCCCTCGGTGAAGCGTCGGTCGTGTTCGTACAGCCCGGCGATGACGATGACCCATGCTTTCTCTGTGATTTCCCCGTCCTCTTTCATGGAACTATTTTAGCAAAACATGCGCTCTGGCCGCAAAAACGAAAAAGCGCAGCCGCGTTTTGGGAAGCATGCGGCAACCCGATTCGCTATACTTATTTTGAAATATGCGAAACTGCGCATTCATAGTCTCCATGCGAACTACAGCCCCACGACTTTGTGCCGCATTTTCAATGGCGCTGGCCGTCGCCTGTGTTTTCCCCGCCCACGCGGCCGACTTCAAGTTCGCGTCCGTAATCTCGAATCACGCCGTCCTCCAGCGCGATGTCGAGGCGCCCGTATGGGGCTTCGCCGAGACTGGCGCCGTCGTTCGCGTCTCGCTCTTCGCCGAGGGTAATGACAAGCCCGTTGCCGTCCGTGAGGCCACCACGGACGACGCCGGCCGCTGGACCGCGAAGCTTCCCGCCATGCCCGTCGGCGGCCCATACCGGATTACAGCGACCCTTCAACCCTTCAACCCTTCAACCTCGCCGAAGAGCACGTCGGAAATCGCGATTTCCGACGTGCTCTTCGGCGACGTCTGGTTCGGCTGCGGGCAGTCCAACATGGCCTACACCTTCAACGGCTACGGACGCAAGCCCGTCGGCGCTGACGAGTTCATCGAGAAGGCAGCAGGCAACCCGAACGTCCGCACGCTCCTCATGAACGATGGCGACAACAAGAACTCGCCGTTCCCGCGTGAGGACGCCGTCGGCATCCACTGGGAGACCGCGACGCCCGAGTCCATCCGCAAAAACGGAATGGCGCTCTACGTGATGGGCTGGAACCTCAACCGCGAACTCGGCGTCCCGATCGGCCTCGTAAACGCCTCCTGGGGTGCGACGAAGATCGACGCCTGGATCGACCAGAAGTGGGCCAAGGATCACGGCACGGGCCACGCGAAGGGTGTCGCCGGGTACTGGTTCAACCGCTGGGACGGATTCGAGAAGAAGGGCGGCGCCGAGGCTTTCGAAAAGCGCATCTTCGAATGGAACCGCCGCTTCGACCCCGGCTCCAACTTCTTGAAGACCAAGCCGTCGCTCCATGACCCCGACTTCGTCGAGGACGAGAGCTGGAAGCCCGTCTCGACCGACGGCCGAGGCTTCCAGAGCGACCCCTTCCCGGAGGGCTTCACCGGCGAGGTGTGGCTGCGCGCGACGTTCGAGCTAACCGAAGAGGATCTCAAGAAGGGCTGGGCGATTGCCTACGAGGATTCCTACGGGTCGGACATGACCTACCTCAACGGCCATGCGTTTGGCGGCTCCGGCAACCCGAAGCACGGCTACGGCTTCCCGACCAAGGAGCACGGCCGCGTCGGCAAAAACGTCCTTGCAATCAAGTACAAGGTCTGGGGCGGGCCGGAGGGCAAACCGGGCGGGATGCTCAAGCCGCCCGCCATCTCGATCTGGCCGTCTGGCGCCGACCGCCGCGAGTTCGCGCTCAAGGCCTGCATCGGCGAGCAGATGCCCAAGGACATCTGGAACCACCCCGAGTGCCGCAAGCCCGAAGACGCCCGCGCCATCAGCATGTTCTCCGCCACCACGATGGACGCCGGCCTCGTCCACCCGCTCTACCCCATGGCGATAAAAGGCGCGGTGTGGTACCAGGGCTGCAGCGACCTCGGCAACGGCAAGTACCCCGAGTTCTTCAAGACGCTCGTCGAGGGATGGC
>JAEEGI010030159.1_pt1 | contig 10213 bp, 8 predicted proteins | sample 8958751 | NCBI WGS metagenome assembly JAEEGI01 (sample SAMN16246545, study PRJNA631951) | gut metagenome | biome: gut microbiome; feature: rumen; material: KS-attached | host: Bos | place: Iran: Karaj | collected 2018-10 | reverse complement strand
CTGCCATCTGCGGATTCACCGCTGCCATCTGCGGATTCACCGCTGCAACAGCTTCTGTAAGCGCGGCCCATCCCTTCATCGGAAGACTGTAAAGAGCCGATATCTGGACCGAGTCCGCAAAAGCCGGATTGCCAATCGCATTGATCTTTATAGCTGTAAAATCAATACCGCTGCTATTGAGCAGTGTAACGATCTTGCTTAATGGAGTGGAGAGCTGGTCGATCAACAGCGGCACCTGACGAAGTGCACCGTACAAAGCGATCAGGACCGGCATCTGAATACCTGTCTGCAGGCAGCCGCCCATCTGGGAAACACCATACTTCGCGTAAACGGCTTTCTGCTCATCCTGCATAGCCTGCATGGATTCGGTATCTTTTCTGCCCGTATACTTAACGCGGATCGCATTCAGTTCCGGCTGCATGATGTTGGTCAGCTTTGAGAATTTCTGCTGCTTGATGGTAAGTGGTAATAAACAGAGTTTAACGAGAAGGGTGAATGCAATTATAACCAGACCGATATTTGCAATACCGATCATGTCAAAAAACTTATAAATGTATTCAATTATCCAACCGAAAAAGATGACGATCTGTTTAATTACCGGCCAGTCATAGCATCCCCCCGTGGATGCTGCTGCGTTTTGTCCGCAGGCCAATAAAATATTAAACACTTATAGATCCTCCTTATGGTACCGGGTCATAACCACCCTTGGAGAATGGATTGCATCTTAAGATACGCCAGATTGCTAATCCCAGTCCTTTAAGCGGACCATACTTCTCAATTGCTTCGATCGCATACTGAGAACAGGTAGGGTAATATTTACAATGTGTATAGCGTTTTAGCCCGGAAAGATACTTTTGATAGAACTTAATAGGGTAAATCAATACTTTCTTCATCATGATTCTTTTACCAAGTTCTGTTTCTTGCACAAATGGAGCAAGGCATCTTCCACTTCCTCCTGCTTTTTCCCGACGATTCCGGCCCTGCCGATAACGATCAGTGCCGTATCTTCCGGAAGCTGCTCTTTTAAATGGAGATAACTTACCCGGATCAGTCTTGCCGCTCTGTGCCTGACTACACTATTACCTATTTTTTTGCTGACCGATATCCCCAGCTTTTTTCCCTGTGCGGGTGCGGAATATAAGACCAGCAGTTTGTTTGCTACGGATTGGTTAAATTCGTAGACTTCTTTGAATGCCGAAGTATTCTTAAGCGAGTCGATATTTCTCACGTTTAATTTCCTTCCAAGCAAAGTAGAAGAAAGACCACCTTCTTCATGGGTGGCCTTAAGCTGATAAAACTTTTCTTCCTTTTGCTCTCCTTGCAGATAACACTTTTCTGCCGCCTGGAGTGCTCATTCTTGCTCTAAAACCATGAACCTTCGCTCTTGATCTTTTTTTCGGCTGAAAGGTCATTTTGCTCATAAGGCTACCACCTCCTTGTTATTCTAGAAAAATAGCTTTTTTATTGTACTCGTGGGTTTTCTGTTCGTCAAGTTTTTTTTCTTTTCTTTATCCACAAAATGTTCAAAACATCCACAAGCACCATTTTGTACGAAATAAAAAACACTTTTTCTTTCCAAAAATCTTTATTCCCTGTTTTCAATTCTCAAAAATGCCTTATTTTATGGGATTTTTGACGATGAAAAGTTTTCCACATATTGTTGATAAAATGTCATTAACTTTTTTTCAGACCCCTCTGAAATCTTTTTATCCACACGTTATCCACAAAATTTTGGGTATTTCTTTTTTGCCTGTTTTGTTGAAAACTTTCCTTATTTATATTATTATATACACAGATCAATCAGGCGGCAAATTTCTACCGCTTTTATTCTTGTAAAGGAGAACTTTTATGTTAGAGCAGATCCGGGAACGCTGGCCCGAAATCCTCAATCATTTAAAGCAGGAATATGACATTTCGGATGTCTCTTTTAATACCTGGCTGCTGCCGCTTACGGTAGAAGCGGTCGAGAATGACACCATCATTGTTGTCGTTCCGGAAGAGTCTGTCGGACTTCAGATCATCAAGAAAAAGTATTATCTTCCATTAAAAGTATCTGTGGAAGAAGTCCTTGGTTCTCCTTATGAAATTGAATTTATCCTTCCAAACCAGCTGAAGGAAACAACGGAAGCCATTTCCAAAGAAGCTCATTCCGAGCAGATGGATGTCTTTGAAAAGGCTGGTCTGAACCCGAAATATACGTTTTCCAATTTCGTAGTCGGGGAAAGCAATAACCTGGCACATGCAGCTGCTCTTGCTGTTGCAGAGTCTCCTGCAGAAATCTACAATCCGCTTTATATTTACGGCGGTGTGGGTCTTGGAAAGACTCATCTGATGCAGGCCATTGCTCATTTTATTCTGGAACACAATCCTTCTATGCGGGTATTATACGTGACCAGTGAGACCTTTACCAATGAAATTATCGATGCGATCCGTGGTCGGAACGATAATCCTCTGGCAAATACATTATTCCGTGAAAAATACCGCAACGTGGATGTTCTTCTGATCGACGATATCCAGTTTATCAGCGGAAAGGAAAGTACACAGCAGGAGTTTTTCCACACGTTCAATGCTTTATACGAAAGCAAAAAACAGATCATTATTTCTTCGGATAAACCGCCAAAAGAGATTGATAATCTGGAAGAGCGGCTTTGTTCCCGTTTCTTATGGGGTCTTCCGGTGGATATCCAGTCTCCAAATTATGAAACCCGTGTTGCAATTTTAAAGAAAAAGATTGAATTGGAACAGGTTTCCGGAATTGATGATGCCGTGATCAACTATATTGCAACAAATGTTAACTCGAATATCCGGGAGCTGGAAGGTGCCTTAACTAAGATCATTGCATACTCCAAGCTGACTTCCACGGACATCACCCTGAAATTTGCAGAAGATGTTCTTTCTGATCTTTTCAACGAAGCACAGAAAGAAGTCACGCCGGATATGATCATTAAAATCGTTGCGGAACATTTTAATATTTCCGTCAGTGATATCACTTCCAAGAAGAAGAGTCAGGATATTGTCTATCCAAGGCAGCTGATCATGTATCTTTGCAGAACACTGACAGATGTGGCTCTTTCTGTCATTGGAAAGAAAATAGGCAACCGGGATCATACAACGGTGATCCATGGTTATGAAAAGATACAAAAAGAAATGGAAAAGAATGAAAAAGTGAAAAAAGATCTGGAAATCTTAAAGAAAAAGATCATTCCTGCTTAATTAACATCCTTTCCACAGATCAGGCTTTTTTCCGTGCCTAATATGTGGATGCGATGGGAACACTTTTTCCCAGAAAAAGGAAACTCCGCTTTTTCACAAATCTTCCGATTTTGATAAACAGAAGTATTCACATCCGTTTTTGTTATAGCTGCAAGGGTTTATCTGTCCTTTTCACAAATTAACAGAAACTACGGTTACTACTGGTTATTATATATATATTTATTAAACACATTTTTTCTCGAAGGGAGATATACACAAATGAAAATATCCTGTTCAAAAAATGATCTGCTCTATGGAATCAACATCGCACTTCGTGCCGTTCCGGGGAAAACGACACTTCCTATTTTGGAATCGTTTCTGATCGATGCTACCAGCGATATCCGTATTATTGCAAACGATAATGATATGGGAATCGAGACTGTTATCAACGGCAAAATCGAAACTCCGGGCAAAATTACGATCAATGCTCGTATCTTAAGTGATATTGTCAGAAAACTTCCTGACAACCAGGTCGTGATCGAGACCAGTGTAAACTTTAAAGTGCGGATCACTTGTGAAGATTCCGAATTTGTCCTGAATGGAAACAATCCGAACGAATTTCCGGAGCTCCCGCGGGAAAATACAGAAAATAAGATAACGATGTCTCAGTTCTTATTAAAGGAACTGATCCGGCAGACGATCTTTTCTATTGCGGCTACGGATGCAAATGCCATTATGCGCGGTGAATTATTTGAAGTATCCGGAGACCAGATCAAAATCGTGTCTTTGGACAGCCATCGTATTTCCATCCGTAAAGAACAGCTGGCAAATACGTATGAACCTTGCAAAGTCATTGTTCCGGGAAAGACATTAAATGAGATCAGCCGTATCTTAGGCGGAGAAAAAGATGATCCGGTGGATATCACCTTTGATAAGAAATTCATCAAATTCAGTTTTGGCAGCACAAAAGTGATTTCCCGTCTGATCGAGGGAGAATATTTCAACGTAGATCAGATGATCTCTTCTGATTATGAAACAGCAGTAAAGATCAATCGGAATGATTTCTTAAATACAATTGACCGTGCATTTACACTGACCCGGGAGGGTGAGAAGAAGCCGATCATCTTTGATATCCGGGATGGTGAGATCAATATTGAGATTTCTTCCTCTTTAGGATCCATGAACAGCCACCTTTACATTCATAAAGATGGAAAAGACCTGGTGATTGGATTTAATCCGCGGTTCTTCCTGGAAGCATTGAAAGTCATTGATGATGAAGAAGTTGATATTTTCTTTGTCAATTCCAATGCTCCTTGCTTCATCAGAGATAAAGATGGTGGATATATTTACATTATCCTGCCAGTCAATATCAACAGATAATGGAAAAAATCGTTTTAAGAGATGAATATATAAAGCTTGGACAGGCGCTGAAAGCGGCCGGTCTGGTTGACAGCGGTGTGGAAGCCAAGATTGTGATCGCAGACGGAGAAGTTCTGGTCAATGGTCAGGTGGAAACACAGCGCGGAAAAAAACTCCATGACGGAGATCAGGTGGAATTTCACGGAGAGAAAATTCTCATATGCAAATAAAAAGTCTTGAATTTAACAATTTCAGAAATTATGAGAATCTTTTCATCGAATTTGCGCCGGGGATCAACATTATTTACGGAGAAAATGCACAGGGAAAGACCAATATCCTGGAAGGCATTTATATGTGCGGGCTCGGAAAGAGCCACAGGCACAGCAAAGAAAACGAGATCATCCGGCTGAAGGAAACACAGGCGCATATCAAAGGGGAATTTTTTAAAGATACCTTCCCCCTGCGGATCGATATCCATCTGAAAAAGAATGGCAGCAAGGGAATTGCGGTCAACCGGATCCCGATTAAAAAGTTAAGTGAACTTTACGGAAACGTTAACGTTGTTATTTTCTCTCCGGAAGATTTGGATCTGATCAAAAGGGGGCCTTTGGTCCGGCGGACCTTTGTGAATCAGGAACTCTGTCAGATTGACCCGATCTACGTAAATGATCTGATCAATTATTCCAAAATCCTGAATCAGCGGCATGAGCTGCTGAAAAAAATGGATGAAGACAGATCCAGAACGCAGGAACTGCTGGAGACGCTGGATATTTGGGATCTGCAGTTAGCACAGTACGGAACACGCATCATCGAACGGAGAACCTCTTTTCTGGAAGAAATGAACGATATCATTTTTGATATTCATTATCAGATCACGGAAGGAAAAGAAAACCTGAAACTGATGTATGAACCAAATGTTACAGCAGAAGCGGTTTATGAATCACTTTTGAAAAACCGCGACCGGGACCGGATCTACAAGAATACATCCGTCGGACCGCACAGAGATGATTTTTCATTTTTCGAAGATACGAAAAATTTAAAACTTTTTGGCAGCCAGGGGCAGCAGCGCACCTGCGTGCTTTCCCTGAAAATGGCTGAGATCAAAATGATCGAAAAGATCAAAAAAGAAAAACCGATCCTCCTGCTGGATGATGTTCTTTCGGAACTGGATAGAAACCGGCAGCAGATGCTGCTGAAGAGCATCGGGGAAACACAGACCATCATCACCTGTACCGGTGTGGATGAATTTGTGGAAAATGAGATCGGATCAGCTAAAAAATTCTATATCAAAGACGCAGCAATCAAAGAGTAAGAAGGAAAAACGATGGCAGAAGAAAAAGATTTACAGAATACAGAAGTAACGGCAGAATACGGCGCGGATAATATCCAGGTCCTGGAAGGTCTGGAAGCCGTCCGGAAGCGTCCGGGTATGTATATCGGCAGTATCTCGGAGAGAGGACTCCATCATCTGGTCTATGAAATCGTAGACAACGCAGTCGATGAAGCCCTGGCCGGCTACTGCACGGAGATCAAAGTGACGATCAATCCGGATGATTCTATCACAGTCGAAGATAACGGAAGAGGTATTCCGACTGGAATTAACTCCAAAGAAGGCGTTTCTGCCGTGGAACTGGTCTTCACAAAACTGCATGCCGGCGGAAAATTTGGCGGCGGCGGTTATAAAGTTTCCGGCGGTCTGCATGGTGTTGGCGCATCTGTTGTGAATGCGCTTTCAGAGAAGCTGGATGTCACCATCTACCGGGAAGGCAAGATCCATCATCAGCAATATACTCGTGGAAAAGCAAAACATGCACTGGAGGTTCTGGGAGACTGCCCGGTTGAAAAGACAGGCTCTACGATCACGTTCCTTCCGGACCGGGAGATTTTTGAAGTTACTGTTTATGATTATAAAACCCTGCAGACAAGACTCCGTGAAATGGCGTTCCTGACAAAAGGACTTAAAATTACGCTGATCGATACCCGCGAAGGAAAAGAGCAGGAAAAAACCTTCCACTACGAAGGTGGTATTAAAGAATTCGTTGCCTACATTAACCGGAGCAATACGCCTCTTTATGAGGATATTATGTATTTCGAAGGCATGAAGAACAATGTGGCAGTCGAAGTAGCGATGCAGCATAACAATGGATACAACGAAGGCATTTATACTTTTGTTAACAATATCAACACACCGGAAGGCGGCACTCATCTGGAAGGATTAAAGACCGCCCTGACCAGTGTGTTTAACAACTATGCGCGAACCAATAAGATTTTAAAGGAAAAAGAGCCAAATCTTTCCGGCGAAGACATCCGCGAGGGCTTAAGCGCGATCGTTTCCGTTAAGGTCGAGGATCCACAGTTTGAAGGACAGACCAAGCAGAAGCTTGGAAACTCCGAAGCAAAGACGGCTGTTCAGGCAGTTGTCCGCGAACAGCTGACCTATTTCCTGGAGCAGAACCCGCAAGTTGCCCGTACGATCTGTGAAAAATCCCTTTTGGCACAGAGGGCAAGAGATGCAGCAAGAAAAGCCCGGGAAGCAACCCGGAAATCTCCGCTGGCAGGAGGTGCACTTCCTGGAAAACTTGCAGACTGTACGGATAAGAATCCGGAAAACTGTGAAATCTTTATTGTTGAGGGAGATTCCGCAGGCGGCAGCGCAAAAAAAGCAAGAAAGAGAAACACACAGGCAATCCTTCCGCTCCGCGGCAAGATCCTGAACGTGGAAAAAGCAAGACTGGATAAAATCCTGGGCAATGCAGAGATCAAAGCCATGATCACGGCGTTCGGAACAGGAATCCATGAGGATTTTGATATTTCCAAGCTGCGTTACCACAAGATCATTATCATGACCGATGCCGATGTCGACGGAGCGCATATCGCCACCTTGCTTCTGACCTTCTTCTACCGGTTCATGCCGGAGCTGATCAAGGGAGGATATGTCTATCTGGCAAAACCGCCGCTGTATCAGGTAACCAGAAATAAAAAACAGTACTATGCATACAGCGATGCCGAACTAAACCAGATCATGGAAGAGATCGGAAGGGACAACCAGAATAAGGTACAGCGGTACAAAGGTCTGGGTGAAATGGATGCCAGCCAGCTCTGGGAGACCACAATGGATCCGAATACCAGGATCTTGTCCAAAGTCCTGATCGATGATGAAAATCCGCAGGATCTGGATGTGACTTTTACCACGCTGATGGGCGATGAAGTAGAACCAAGAAGAGAATTTATCGAATTAAACGCAAAGTATGCGACAAATATCGATGTCTGATCCCAAAATAAGACAGACACGAAACAACAGGAGTAAAAATGGACGAGCATATTTTTGACAAAATAGAAGAAGTCGATCTGAAACAGACGATGGAGACCTCCTATATCGACTATGCGATGAGCGTTATTGCGTCCAGAGCATTGCCGGATGTCAGGGACGGATTAAAACCGGTCCAGCGGAGAGTCCTCTTTTCGATGATCGAACTGAATAATGGTCCGGATAAACCACACCGGAAATGCGCCCGTATCGTCGGCGATACCATGGGTAAGTACCATCCGCACGGAGACTCCTCCATTTACGGAGCCTTGGTCAACATGGCACAGGATTGGTCGACCAGATATCCGTTGGTTGACGGACATGGAAACTTTGGCTCAGAAGATGGCGACGGTGCTGCTGCCATGCGTTATACCGAAGCAAGACTCTCAAAGATCGCAATGGAGATGCTGGCGGATATCAATAAAAACACCGTAGACTTTATCCCGAACTTTGATGAAACAGAAAAAGAACCGACCGTTCTGCCTTCCCGGTATCCAAATCTTCTGGCAAACGGAACAACGGGTATTGCAGTCGGTATGGCAACCAATATCCCGCCGCACAACCTGGGAGAACTGATCGACGCGGTTGTAAAGATCATAGATGACAAGACAGAAGGTAATCAGACCACGATCGAAGATGTCATGAAGATCGTCAAAGGACCGGATTTTCCGACCGGAGCAACAATCCTGGGAAGGAAAGGCATCGAAGAAGCTTACCGAACCGGCAGAGGCAAGATCCGTATCCGTGCCGTTTCGGAGATCGAACCAATGGATGGCGGCAAAAACCGCATTGTGGTCACCGAACTGCCATACCTTGTCAATAAAGCAAAGCTGATCGAAAAGATTGCAGAACTTCATAAAGATAAAAAAGTCGACGGCATCGTAGACATCCGTGATGAGACAGACCAGGAAGGTGTCCGTGTCGTGATCGAACTGCGTAAAGATGTCAATCCGAACGTAGTCCTGAACCAGCTTTACAAACACACGCAGCTGCAGGACAGCTTTGGTGTGATCATGCTGGCATTAAAGAATAATGAGCCTAAGATCTTCAACCTTCTGGAAATGCTGGATAGTTATCTGCAGCATCAGGAAGAGGTCATCACCCGCAGGACCAAATATGACCTGAACAAGGCGGAAGAGAGGGAGCATATTATCGAAGGTCTGTTAAAGGCATTGGATAATATCGATGAAGTGATCCGGATCGTCCGCGGCAGCCGGACAACACAGGATGCAAAAGATGCATTGTGCGCAAGGTTCGGACTGGACGATGTGCAGGCACAGGCAATCGTTGATATGAGGATCCGTGCCCTGACAGGTCTGGAGCGGGAAAAACTGGAAGACGAACAGAAAGAACTTCTGGAAAAGATCCGGTTCTACAAAGCGATCCTGGCAGACGAAAAGGTTCTTCTTGGCGTGATCAAAGAAGAAATTCTCGTCATGAAAGAAAAATATGGGGATGAAAGAAGAACCGCTATCGGCATCGACGACGGAGAGCTGGAAGATGAAGACCTGATCCCGGATGAGAGCACCGTCATCACCATGACACGGCTTGGCTACGTGAAGCGGATGGATATCAATAACTTCAAAGCACAGGCCCGCGGCGGCAAGGGCATCAAGGGTATGCATACCATTGATGAAGACGTGACGGAGCGGATGTTCATCACCACGACACATCACCGGTTACTGTTCTTCACCAACAAAGGCCGAGTCTATCTGCTGAAAGCATACCAGATTCCGGAGGCATCCCGGACAGCCCGAGGAACGGCTATCGTGAACCTGCTTCAGCTGCAGCCGGATGAAAAAATCGCAACGGCGATGGTCGTAGAGCAGTTTGAAGGTGCGCAAAATCTCTTGATGGCAACAAAGAAGGGTATTATTAAGAAGACACCTCTGGCAGCATATGACAATATCCGTCAGACCGGTATCATTGCCATCGGATTACGTGAAGATGACGAGCTGATCGATGTGGATATGACCGACGGAAAACGGGAGATCATCATGATCTCTAAGAACGGTCACAGTATCCGCTTTAACGAAGAAGAAGTAACGCCGACCGGAAGAAGTGCAATGGGTGTAAGGGGCATGCGCCTGACAGAAGGTGATGAAGTCATTACGCTGGCGCTGGACGTGCAGGGAGAAACGATCCTCTTTGCAACGGAAAACGGTATGGGCAAACAAACGAAGTTTGAAGCATTCAATGCGCAGCACCGCGGCGGCAAAGGCGTACTCTGCTATAAAGTGAATGAGAAGACCGGAAAACTGGCCGCAGCAACAGCCGTAAATGAAAACGATCAGATCATGCTGATCACGAACGAAGGTATTGTGATCCGGATGCCGGTGGACGGCATCGCAAAGA
>JAEEGI010030158.1_pt1 | contig 10213 bp, 5 predicted proteins | sample 8958751 | NCBI WGS metagenome assembly JAEEGI01 (sample SAMN16246545, study PRJNA631951) | gut metagenome | biome: gut microbiome; feature: rumen; material: KS-attached | host: Bos | place: Iran: Karaj | collected 2018-10 | reverse complement strand
CGTCGGCGTTCACGTAGAGCTGGTGGCCCATGATCGTGGTGCCGGCGTCGGCGCCGTCGAGGTTCCAGTAGGCGTGGTCGGTGAGGGAGATGGGCGTGGCCTGGTCGGTCGTCGCCTTCCAGCCGATGTGCCACACGTTGTTGTTGTCGAAGGTGAGCGTGGCGCGCACGGTCACGTTGCCGGGGTAGCCGCCCTCGCCGTCGGGCGACTTGATCTCGAGCACGAGGCCCACCTTGTCCTCGTCGTGGATCTCCTCCAGCACGGTCCAGTTGCGGAGCGAGAAGCCGCGGAGTCCGCCGTGCAGGGCGCAGGGGATGCCGGCCGGCTCGTTGTTGAGCTCGAGCGTGTACTCCTTGCCGTTGAGCGTGAACTTGCCCGCGCCGATGCGGTTGCCGTAGCGGCCCACGAGCGCGCCGTAGTAGGTGCCGCCGTTCTCGGCCACGTACTCGTCGAGCGTCGGCCAGCCGAGCGTGACGTTCTCGAAGTGGCCGTTGCGGTCGGGCACGATCGCCTTGATGAGGCGGCCGCCGAAGTTGGTGAACTGGAGCTCGAGGCCGTTCGCGTTCACGAGGCGCCACAGGCGCACCTCTTCGCCGTCAAACGTGCCCCAGGGCATGGATTCAATCGAGTTTTTCATCTCTCTCTCCTTTTGTTGCTAAAAAATCGACACAAGATTATAGCACATCCGCGCGGGATTGTGGTAAACTATGCGACGTTTTCCACGAGCCCCTGTAGCTCATCTGGACAGAGCAGCTGCCTTCTAAGCAGCGGGTAGCAGGTTCGAGTCCTGTCAGGGGCGCCAACGCGGACCCGTAGCTCAGTTGGTCAGAGCGGGGGACTCATAATCCCTTGGTCCTGGGTTCAAGTCCCGGCGGGTCCACCACTTAACCGAGGAGAGGAAGAAGATAGCCATGCGAGACAGGAATCGTGCAAGCTGGTCGGGTCAGCTGGCCTTTGTGCTGGCCGCCGCCGCGAGCGCGATCGGGCTCGGCAATCTGTGGCGCTTCCCCTACCTTGCCGCGCAATATGGCGGCGGCACGTTCATTCTCGTTTATCTCCTTCTCGCTGTCACTCTCGGCTTCACGCTGATGGTCACCGAGATAGCTATTGGCCGCCGCACGAAGCAGAGTCCGCTTACCGCCTATTCACGCCTTAGCCGCAGGTGGGGCTTCATCGGCGTATTGGGCACGCTAGTGCCGCTTCTCATCACGCCGTACTACTGCGTGATCGGCGGATGGGTGCTGAAGTACCTTGTGGTGTACGCCCAGATGGCGTTCACCGGCGCCGCGCCGATGGGCGAGGCCGCGGCGCGGTCGCACGAGTTCTTCCAGGCGTTCACGAGCGCGCCGTTCGCGCCGTTCGGCTATGGAATGCTGTTCACCCTTGCGTGCGCGGGCGTGATCGTGCTGGGCGTGAAGAACGGCATCGAGAAGTCGAACCTCGTGATGATGCCGATTCTCTTCGTGATGGCGCTCGCGCTTTCGCTGTACGTCGTGTTCCTCCCGGGAACGGGCGACGGGCTCGTGTACTACTTCGTGCCGAACATGGACTGCCTGCGCGACGCGCACGGGCATTTCTCCGTTGCGCTTCTCGGCAAGACGATTCTCGGCGCGATGGGGCAGATGTTCTATTCGCTCTCGCTCGCAATGGGCATCATGATCACGTACGGCAGTTACATGCGGCGCGAGGACTCGATCGAGCGCTCTGTGCGGAGAATCGAGATATTCGACACTCTGGTCGCCGTGGTGGCGGGCCTGATGATCGTCCCAGTCGTGTACATGTTCGCGGTGAAGACGGGCGTGACGCCCGAGCTTGTTGCGCAGCACGGAGGCAACGTCGCCGCCGCCACGAAGGCCGCCGTGAAGAGCGCAATGAACGCAGGGCCGGGACTCATGTTCGAGACTCTTCCGATGGTGTTCGCGAGCCTCGGAAAGGCGGGGAACTGGGTGGGACTCATGTTCTTCCTCCTCGTTACGTTCGCGGCGGCTACGTCGGCGATATCGCTCTTCGAGGCGTGCGTGGCGTCCGTGTGCGACCTTCTTCACATCGACAGAAGGGCAGCCACGTTCTTCACGGGCGCGCTCATAATGTTCATCGCCACGTTCAGCGCCCTTGGGTCAGGACCCTGGAGCGACGTGAGGCTCATGGGAATGCAGTTCCTCGACTTCTTCGACTTCATCACTAACTCGGTGCTGATGCCGATCGTCGCGGCGGCCACGTGCGTGTGCGTGGGCTGGGCGCTTGGCCCGAAGACCGTGATCGCCGAAGTGCAGGCCTCTGGCTCTCCGTTCCGCGCGAGGGCCCTCTACTTCGTAATGGTGAAGTGGTTCGCCCCCGCGCTCGTGATAGCGATTCTTGTATCCGAAATCTGCCGCAACCTCGGCGTTGGCGGCTGGAGCATCTGACATGAAAAAGAAGCAGAAAGAAGTCAACGAGACGCGCGTCGCAGAGCTCGTGCGCAGCCTGCTAGTGGAGTTCGGCGAGGATCCCGACCGCGACGGACTCGTCAAGACCCCGATGCGCGTGGCGAAATCTCTCGCGTTCCTCACGCGCGGCTACCGCCAGACGCCGCGCGGCGTGCTGAACGGGGCCGTGTTCGACGCAGGCGCGAACCACATGATCGTGCTGCGCCACATCGAGGTGTACTCCATGTGCGAACACCACATGCTGCCGTTCTTCGGCAGCTGCGCCGTTGGATACATCGCCAAGAACAAGGTGCTGGGCGTTTCGAAGATCGCACGCATAGTCGACTGCTTCGCGCGCCGCCTCCAGATCCAGGAACGCCTCACCGAGCAGGTGGCCGAGGCCATCCAGGAGGCGGCAGGCGCAGAGGGAGTGGGCGTTGTATTCAAGTGCCGTCACCTCTGCATGATGATGCGCGGCGTGGAGAAGCAGAACTCCGAGATGGTCACAAGCGCCATGCTCGGCAGTTTCCGAACCGACGAGAAGGTGCGCCAGGAGTTCCTTTCGCTGATACAGTGACGTTTCGTGGTTTCTGGTTTCGGGGTTTGAGGTTGAAGGTTTCGAAGTTTGTAGATTGAGCGAGGGGGGGTGGATTTGCTATACTGTCAATGTTCCCATTTTTACTTGGGAACAGCGCAGTGATTGTTCCAGTCGAAACAACGAAAGGAAGACCATGAAGACGTCAAGAAGGGATTTCATCGCAACGGCTGCCGCTGCGGCGTTGCTGCCGCAGATCGCGTCTGCGGACGCCTCAGCCGTGCGCACCGGCAGGCTCGTGAAGGGCCGCAAGATCAACATCGCGTGCGTTGGATGCGGCGGGAAGGGCGCCGACGACGTTCGCCAGTTCTCCGGCGAGAACATCGTGGGCCTCTGCGACGTCGATTTCGCGCGCGCGCAGCAGACGTTCGCCGCGCACCCGAAGGCGAAGGTCTTCCGCGACTGGCGCGAAATGCTGGCGGCGCTCGACGACCAGATCGACGCAGTCGTCGTCTCCACTCCCGACCACATGCACTTTCCTGTTGCTCTGCGCGCAATCGAGATGGGCAAGCACGTGTATGTGCAGAAGCCGCTCACCCACACCGTGGAAGAGGCCCGCCGGCTCCTCCTTGCCTCGCGCCGCCACAAGGTGGTGACGCAGATGGGCAACCAGGGACACTCCAACGAGAGCACGAGGCGCATGAAGGAGTGGCTCGAGGCGGGCGCGATAGGCGACGTGACGGAAGTGACGATCTGGACGAACCGCCCCGTGTGGCCGCAGGATAGGGAGCTCCCAGGCGCGCAGAACGTGCCGGCCACGCTGGACTGGAACCGTTGGCTCGGAGTCGCCCCGTGGCGTCCGTACAACCGCGCCTACATGCCGTTCGACTGGCGCGGCTGGTGGGACTACGGCTCGGGCGCGATCGGCGACATGGGCTGCCACACGATGGACGCCGCTTTCTGGGGCCTCGAACTCGGCGCGCCCATTCACGTCTCGTCGGAAGTCATCGGCGGCAACGAGTATTCCTGCCCGAAGGGCTCGATCGTCACGTACAAGTTCCCGGCGCGCGGAAGCCGTCCGCCTGTCACCCTAAAGTGGTACGACGGCTGCTGCAAGCCGAAGCGCCCCGACATCCTTCCCGCCGGCGAGCAGATGCCCGGCTCTGGACAGATCTTCATAGGCTCTAAGGGCGCGATATTCTGCCCTGGCGACTACTGCGACACCGCGACGATCCTTCCGGAGAGCCGTCGCGTCTCGTTCGTCGAGCCGCCGAAGACGCTCGCGCGCGTAAAGAACGGACACTACCAGAACTGGCTAGACGGCATCCGCGGCGTCGTCGACGCGCCATGCTCCAACTTCGAGCACGCGGTGCCTCTCACCGAGATTGCGCTTCTCGGCGCGGTGGCTGTGCGTTCGCGCACCTCGTTCGGCTGGGACAAGTCCGCGCTCAGGTGCGACAATCCCGCCGCGCAGAAGTTCATTTCCAAAACCTACCGCATGTTCTGAAGAAAGGGCGCGAGACAATGAAGAACACTTTTTTCGCAGCGGCGTTCGCCGCATTCGCCGTTCAGGCATCTGCAGCCGACCTTGAGCTCTCGCTGCAGGCGTACACGTTCCGCGACCGCTCGTTCGTCGAAACGGTCGAAACGGCGGCGCGTCTTGGCTACAAGAATATCGAAGCCTATCCCGGGCAGCGCCTTGGCGGCGGAATGCCAGGCTCCACCGACTATAATTCGATAAATCTCGAGACGCTCGCCCAGCTCAAGGCATATCTCGCGAAGTCGCCTGTGAAGGTGGTCTCATACGGTGTGACGGGCGCGAACGGCGAGGCCCAGTGGAGGAGGCTCACTGCATTCTGCAAGGAACTCGGCATTGGCCTCGTGCAGGTGGAAGTGGGCATCAGCCCCGAGAACCTCAGGCTTGGCGCCAAGATCGCTGGGGAGGCTGGCGTGAGGATCGGCCTTCACAACCACAGGCAGCCTGCGGGCCGGCCAGAAGCGGTGCTCAAGGCCCTTGAGAATGCGGGACCTGCCGTAGGCGCGAGCAGCGACATCGGCCATTGGCAGAATTCCGGGGTCGATCCCGTCGCGGGAGTGAAGCTTCTCAAGGGCAGGTTCTTCTCGATCCACGCCATCGACGCGTCAGGACCCAAGGCCGGCAACAAGGACGTCGCGCTCGGTTCAGGAGTGATTGATCTCGTGACCATCATGAACGAGCTGAAGAAGAACGAGAAGGGCACTGTGTACATCACGGTCGAGGACGAATGGCAGCATGACGACCTGGAGTCCGCCGTGGCGGCGAGCGCGCGCTGGTTCAACGCGTGGAAGCGCGGCGAGCTTGCCCCCGACGGCAGGGTGCGCGCCGACGCGATAGCCGGGCTGTGGAAGGACGTTGACGCCGCCAATCCGTCGGGCTGGGACGCCAAGGCGCTCGGGCTCGTGGACGACATCGCCCAGAGGGTCTCGCAGATGCGCGCGGTCGGCCTTGACAAGTCTTCGTTCAAGAGCGACGAGAAGGGCATGGCCCCCAACGAGAACGTCGACGCCGCATTCGCCGGCGAAGGCCGCAAGTTCTGCCGTCCCTGGAAGGGGATGGGATACGTCTCGTGCGACGCGACGTTCCTCGTTGCGGCGAACTACTACACGATCAGCTCCGCGAACGACGATCCTTCGCGCGATCCGGTCACGTGGGTGCTCTATGGCTCGAAGGACGGCCACTCGTGGGTGGAGCTGGACCGCAGAGACAACGTCAAGTTCACCATGCGCCACCAACTGCGCGGATTCCAGATCAAGAATCCGCAGATGTCCCGCACCTACAAGATCGTTTTCCACAAGAACAACGGCGGCGATCTCATCCAGTTCAGCCGCGTGGCTTTCTACGAGTGACAAATGAAGACAATCAAACTTTTTCTTTCCTTCGCAATCGCATTGGATGTTATTGCCGGTGCGGCATTTGCGGAAGGCACGGGGAAGGTGTCGCCTGAAGTCGACGAAGTTCTGACGGATGACTGGAAGTTTGCCAAGGATCCAACTCACACGCTGGCGGCGGAGGGCGTTGGCTTCGACGACTCCGCATGGGAGAATGTGCGCGTACCGCACGACTGGGCGATATCGGGTCCGTTCAATCCGAAGGAGCACGGTGGCTCGGGCAAGCTGCCGTGGCGCGGCGTGGGCTGGTACCGCCGCTCGCTGACGCTTGACGCGGCGGATGCTGGCAAGTGCGTGTTCCTCGACTTCGACGGCGTGATGGCTTCGCCGAAGGTCTATGTGAACGGACATCTCGCCGGCGGCTGGGACTACGGCTACGCGAGCTTCCGCGTGGACGCGACGCCGTTCGTGAAGTTCGGCGAGAAGAACGTCATCGCCGTGCGCGCCTCCACGCTTGACCACCATTCGCGCTGGTATCCCGGCGCGGGCATCTACCGGAAGGTCGTGATGAAGATCCGCAACAAGGCGCACTTCGCCCACAACGGCATCTTCGTGACGACGCCGCATGTGTCCAAGGAAGCGGCCACCGTGAGAATATCATGGGAACTTGAAGGGAGTGTCCCTGACGATGCACTGGTCCGCGTGGCCGTTCGTGGCCCTGAAAAGGGGGCAACCCCAAAAATATGGGGAAGTTTTAAGGCATGGGGCGGGGGCATGTATGGACGGGTGGAGAAGCCTGCGCTGTGGGACGTGGAAACGCCGAGCCTGTACGAAGTGGAACTGACGCTGTGGAACGAGAAAACTGAGCAGCCCCTCTCGCGCGAGCGCGTGCGCTTCGGCATCCGTACGATTGCATTCCCTGTCGCCACGGGCAGTCTCACGAACGACTGGGCGGCGAACGGCTTTCACCTGAACGGACGGCGTGTTCAGTTCAAGGGAGTGGACCTCCACTCCGATCTAGGGCTCCTGGGAATGGCGTTCGACAAGTCGGCAATGCGCCGCCAGCTGACGTTGATGAAGGAGATGGGCGCGAACGCGCTGCGCACCAGCCACAACTGTCCCGCGCCGGAGGTGCTGGACCTCTGCGACGAGATGGGCATTGTCGTGTGGGACGAGTGCTTCGACAAGTGGGACGGAACGGCGGGACGCCGGAAAGACGAGAACCTCGAGGAGTATGTGGCGAGGAACCTGCAGGCGTTCGTCAAGCGCGACAGGAACCATCCCTGCGTGGTGATCTGGTCGATGAGCAACGAAATCGGCGAAGGCGCGAATGGTCTCACCCGCGAGCGCTGCAGATTGTTCCGCGAGAAGATGCGCGAGTTTGACTCGACCCGCCCGATCGGCAACGGGAATATCTATTTCATGTCCCACCAGAATGTGCTGGACAAGGAAATCTATGCAGACCTCGACATCACAGGCTGGAACTACGGCGCATGCTATCGTCCCGTAAAGGCCAAGTATCCCGCTAAGCCGATTGTATATTCCGAATCGGCGTCCGCCTTCAGCACGTACGGATTCTACCTCAACCCGCCCCCCGATGGAAAGCGCAACTTCGCGAACGACCAGTTCCAGGTGGATTCCTACGACCACAACGCGGGGCCGGACATCGCGGACGTCGAGTTCAACTACATGGAGCAGGACCGCTACGTGTGCGGCGAGTTCGTCTGGACGGGGATCGACTATCTCGGCGAGCCGACGCCTTTTGCCAAGGATTCGCGCTCGTCCTACTTCGGCATCGTCGACCTCATGGGCGTGCCGAAGGACCGCTTCTACCTGTATCGCAGCTACTGGAACAAGAAGGCGGACACGATCCACATCCTTCCGCACTGGAACTGGAAGGGGCTGGAGGGCAAGTCCGTTCCCGTGTACGTCTACACGAGCGGAGACCGCGCGGAGCTTTTCCTCAACGGCCGTTCGCTGGGGATGCGCAAGAAGGGCGAGCTGAGCGCTGTCCCGAACATGCTGAAAGGCGCGAAGGTGACGGCGTCCTCCATCGAGCGCGACAAGGGGAATCTTCCGGAGCTGGCGATTGACGGCGACGGCAAGACGCGTTGGTGCGCGAGCAGCCGTCATTTCCCCGAGTGGCTTCAGTTCGACATGGGCGGCGAACGGTCGTTCGCGCACGCACAGGTCGATTTCGAGTCTGACTACGCCGGTTACGCATACGAGCTGCAGACCTCGATGGACGGCGTCGCCTGGATGACGGTCTTCGCCAAGAAGAAAGGGGAGAAGACATATCCGACATGGGAGAAGCCCGTGACCGCCCGGTACGTCAAAGTCGTCGTGCTGGACGCGGACAAGCGGCTTTTCGCCTCGATCCGCGACGTGTATGTCGACAAGGATCCGGTGCCGCCGCGCTATTCTTCGTACTACGACGTGTGCGCGAAATACCGTCTGCGCTGGTTCGACGTGCCGTACGAACCGGGCGAGCTGAAGGCGGTCGCCTATCGCGGGGAGACGAAACTCGGCGAGACGGTGATGCGCACGGCGGGAGAACCTGCCGCCGTCAAGTTGACGGTCGAGCCGAAGCTTTCCGACTCTTCGGATGAGCTGATCTGGGTGCAGGTCGACGTTGTGGACGCCGCCGGAGTCCGGAATCCGCTCGCGATGGACCGCGTGTTCTTCAAACTGTCGGGTCCGGGCCAGATCCTCGGCGTGGGCAACGGCAACGCGCATGCGTTCGAGGCGTTCACGAAGACGGACTCGCATCCGCTCTTCTACGGCAAGGCCGTCGCGGTCATCCGCCGCGACGCGCCCGGGGCGCTCTCGCTTACCGTCTCCGCGCCCGGCCTCGTCCCCGCCACGGCCAGACTTCCTTAAGGGAGGCAGAATCGTTATGAAGGTTCGTCATGTTTCTGTATTGGCGACCGCCGTCGTGGCGGCTACGCTTCGCGGAGCGGACATCACGCTCGAGAACGAGGCATTCCGGCTCGTGCTCGCGGACAGCGGCGAGGCGAAATCGCTCGTCGTCAAGGCGACAAACGTCGAATGCCTGATGCCGGGCGTGCGCGTGCCGTTCGTCACGATCGTGCAGAGCCGTCCCTACGACAACGAGTACAAGCTGATTCTTCCCGCGAAGCCGTGGCGCATTCCCTCGACGGGGATCGTGCAGCGCGGCGACTGCCTGGAGGTTCGCTTCAAGGACGAGTTCTTCGTCTTGAAGCTGCGCGTGAGGAAGGCGGCGGACTACATGCTCTTCACGCCCGAAGGCGTGGGCTACGAGATCGAGGCGTTCGGCGACAAGCGTCCCACGGAGATCGACGCGCTCGAGTTCCTGCGCCTGCCCGTGCGGGAGCGCGCGCATTTCGGGAAGTGCGCGAACGTGGCGTGGGACGAGCCGGCGGCCGTGGCGGTGATGGCCGAGGAGCCGTCCGTGGAGGTCGACGCGCGGCGCTCGGAGGGGACGGAAGGCTGGCGTGTTTTCCAGGCCGGGACGCTCACGCAGCTGGGCCTGTGGGGAAGGGGGGCCGCGCTGATGGCGACGCCTGCCAAGGGATTCTTGGCGGCGGTGGATTCTTTCGAGCGCGACTGCTCGTTGCCGCGTGGCGTCGCCATGCGGCGCGACCCGCTCGCGGCGGCGAGCTACTGGATGATGGGCACCGTCAACCCCGCGAACGTCGACGAGCACATCCGCCTGATGAAGAAGGGCGGGTTCCGCATCGGGGTGGTCTCCTATTCGTCGTTTGCGTCCACGTGCGGCCACTTCGCCTGGCGGAAGACCTATCCCAACGGGCTCGCGGACCTGCGCGCCGTGGCGGACAAGATGCGCGCCGCCGGCATCGTGCCGGGGCTCCACTTCCACTACAACAAGGTCTCGACGGACGACGCGTACGTGAGCGGCGGCGTCCCCGACCCGCGCCTCGCGACCGTGCAGCACGTGGTGCTCGCGCGGGACGCGTCGCCGACCGACACGACGCTCTGCGTGGAGGGCAACCTGGCTGCGCTGCGGCGTGAGCGCGGGCGGCGGCTCGTGCTGTTCGGGCAGGAACTCGTCTCTTTCGAAGACGTGTCCTCGAACCGGCTCGTCGGCGTTCAGCGCGGCGTGTATGGCTCGCGTCCCGCGGCGCATCTCCGCCATGCGTACGGACGGCACCTCGACGTGGACGACTGGCCGCGCTTCATCCGCATCGACCAGGACACGGACCTGCAGGACGAGATCGCCGACCGCCTGGCGGAGCTGATCAACGGCGCGGGGTTCCGTCTGTTCTACTTCGACGGGGCGGAGGACACGCCCCAGCCGTTCTGGCACTACGTGCCGTTCGCCCAGCGCCGCGTGTGGGAGAAGGTCAAGACGCCTGTCATCGCCGCGGAGACTGCGCAGAAGAGCCATTGGGGCTGGCACATG
>JAEEGI010030157.1_pt1 | contig 10213 bp, 6 predicted proteins | sample 8958751 | NCBI WGS metagenome assembly JAEEGI01 (sample SAMN16246545, study PRJNA631951) | gut metagenome | biome: gut microbiome; feature: rumen; material: KS-attached | host: Bos | place: Iran: Karaj | collected 2018-10 | reverse complement strand
TTTGGCCGATGATGCGGGGGTCATGTTCCAGTTTGAACATGAGTTGGTCTTCCTGCCCGCTTTCCAAGGCCAGCTGCTTCTTCCGCTCTTCCGCATCCATATACATGCTGCGGAACTTGTACATCTGGAACTTTTTCCCGTTTTCACCGATCCGGGTCTGTGCGAAAAAGATCGGTCCAGGATCAGACAGCCATATCGCCGCCGCAATGGGAGGCGTAAGAATGATCGTAACCAGCGCGCCTAGCAATCCGCCTGCTATATCCATGACCCGCTTTAGGAAAACATCGCGGCCTGTGATGTAGCCCAGGGAAGTCGTGATCGTCAGATGACCACAGATCCATTCCACATTCTTATGTCTGGATTCGATCTCATCCAGATTCGTGAGGGATGTGTGGATGGTTATCCCCATGCGCATGAGACTGTTGATCAGATCTACAGGCAGATTGGCTTTGGGCGGCACATCCAGATACACCTCGTCCACCCAGTTGTTGGTCAGGTACTGCTCGAGCGTATCGGTCGTCGCAACGATAGGGATCGTTTCAAGTTCCGGGTACTCCTCCCACAGAGAACGGGGTGCCTGCCGTGCCTCCTCTTCGGAAGGGTCGGCACCCATTATTGCAATGCCGATGAACCGGTACGACCCATAATTCGATCGGAGAAGGCGCGGGATGACTGAGAGGATCTGAGAAGTCTCCAGCGCGATAAGCATGGAATGCCGATTGAGAATGTGGTGTTTTTTCTTCAGAAAGCTTTTGTACGCCTGACGCATGATGTAACAGGAAACAATATACAGCGGCACGGCATACAACGCGATCTTCGAAAGCCCGTTATCACTCGTCTGATTCAGCAACTGTAAAACCAGAAGGATAAGGATCACGCGCCCCGTCTGACCGAGAAGCCGGGTCATCTCATCCCATGGCGAATGATGCAGCACGCTGTGGTAGGTATCCAGGCCGATCATCACGACCAGGTTCACAAGGACAGCTTCCAAAACCAGCCGCCAGAAGAAGAGGGAACCCAGTACCCCATCCTTTTTAACCAGCAAAAACCCTGCCAAAAGGCTGAGAAAAAGGCAAAGATTGTCCAAAAGCATGAAATCAATATGCTGGGACCAGCCGCGTAGTCTTCGTTTATACATCTTCTACCTGCCCTCCATTGTCTGGACATTTCTGAACGCGATCATGATTTCAAAAGCCGTCATGGCTGTTTCGCTTGTTTTTCTTGCTGTCTGACCCTGACCGCACAAAGAAGCATGGCCGGCAGATACAAGTGCATCTTAAGCAGGAGCATAACGGCTCCCACCTTTGGGGGCAAACCTTTCACAGTCACAAATGAAAGCATATCCGATTCACGAAGCCCTTCCTTCAGATGCCGTGCGGCTTCCCGCAAAGAGGGATCCGTCTCAGCGCGCCACTTTCCTGTACGGATGATCAGCATGGCGGCATATTCGTTGAGCTGACGGTCTACAGCCGGTCCGTTTCCACCCATATGCTCCCGCATATATATGATTAAATAGCGAAAGCTCTTTGTCAATAGGTTCTCCCTGCTCTTTGCGCGAATGGAATCCTCGTTGGTTTTATTGTACATATACAGACGTTCGTTGCATACATACACGTTTCGGCAGTGCAGAAGGCATTCATAGGTCATGGGCACATCGGTGAAAACACGGATCCTTTCCTCCCGTGTATAGTGTTCCAGCAGCAGTTCCCGCCTGAACGCCTTGTCCCAGGTATGCGCCTGAATGACGCCGACCTGAAGTCCTTTCCTCGTATCCGTAAGGAGAAAGGGGATGATCTCCTTCTCCAGCCTTGTCCTGTCGTAAAACCCTTCAGGTACATTGTTGAGGGTCGCTTCCAGATGATCCTCATATACGCTGCTTGCCGCGAACAGCACCATATCCAAAGACACTGGAGACCGCGACACCGTTTCATGGATAAATTGCAGCATGTTTTCAAGCGCCCAGTCATCCCCGTCCACGATGCAGACGTAGTCCCCTTTTGCGGCGAGTATCCCCACGTTTCGGGCAGAGATCAACCCGCCGTTGGGTTTGTGTATCACCCGCACACGGGGATCCAGGCGTGCGTATTCATCACAAATCTGCGGGCATCCGTCCGGCGATCCGTCATCGATCAGGAGCAGTTCAAAATCCGTATAGGTCTGAGAAAGGATGCTGTCCACGCAGTGCCGCAGATATTTTTCCACCTTGTACACAGGCACGATTACGCTGATCATTTTGTTTCACCTTTCCTTGATGCTTTATTCAGTCCAAACCGCCGATGATGCTGGGTTCGAAATCCCATACGCTTTTATGGCGTCGAATCGATCTTTGTCCCTGATTTGGGCAGGATGCTTCTTTTTATTTGTGCAAGGCTATCCCTCAATAGGGGGTTGCGTCCGAAGAAAACAAAGTAGCATAGATTCGGCACCGTGAAGCTCATTACGGCATTCAGGATAAGAGATCCCCATACATTCAGAGAAAACAGACCGCATACAAACCATGATGCCGCGCAGGAGATCAAAGCGACTGCCGTTAATCCGCAGAAGAGCCGCACAAACCTCCCTCTGTTCGCGCGGGGAAACACCTCCAGAAACAGATTGCGGAACAGCCATGGAATCTGAACGAGAACGATGGAGACAACGGAGGAAAGGAGCACCCCGTACAGTCCCAGCCATTGTACCGTCGCCAGGTTCAGGCCCAGATTCACCAGCGCCGCGGTTAAAGGCCGCCAACGGTCCATCTTCCAAATGCCCGCCGAGTCTTTAAACATATTGAGAAGTTTGTTGGCTCCCATGGAATAGTAATACACAACGAAGCAAAACACAAATCCGATGGCAAGCATATTGTTCTCGCCCATCCAGATCTGCATGAATGGCTGGTACAGGCAGAGCAGCATGGAACTGCTCACGCCCAGTAGCCAGCAGAACAAAAGACTTATCTTTTCAAGATCCCGGTAATTCGATTCCTTGCTTTCCATAACCAGCTTGTTGCCTACGCCTGCCATACAGGCGTTGAGGATTATGACCAGCATCATGCGTAGCGCAGTGATAATGAAATAGTAATTCTGATAGAGCGCTAAAGCGCTCAACCCCATGAAGGCAGAAATCACCAGCGTATCTGCGGAATCGAAAACCGTAGCGGACAGCTTCGACGTGAACAGGTCCCGCACCCTGCGGAAGATATCCCGTGTTTTTTCCTTCGGCAGCTTCCCGACCGGCACGTACTGGGGATACATCTTCGAAGCGCATACCGCGGTCAGAACGTTTGTGACGATCTGGCACAGCAGTTGGACGGCCAGAAACAGATAGTAATTCCGAGTAAAGACAAGGATCAGGATCTTCAGGATGTATTCCGTCAATCGCACGGCAATGCTGACTTTGCTGATCATGTCCCGCCGCTGATGCGCCTGCAGCAGACTTCCCTTGTATGCGAACAGCCAATACGTCAGCACCGTGTTGCCGAGGTTCATCAGATACAGGACATACAGATTCATCCCTGCGGGCAGATCGTCCCTGATGAGGATGTGCAGAACGGGTATTATAAGCAGTCCGACCGCCGCAATCGCAAGGCCGATGATCCTGTATAACGTCCGGTACAGCCGCAGCAAGGCGCAGATCGCGGGGGTGTCGTCCTCTGCGATCGGCTTGTACATACTGAACACCATCGCACTGCCCACACCGAGCTCCGCCAGGTTCAAAAACATCAGGAGCGACTTGAACAAGCCGTTCAGGCCCAGATACTGCGTTCCCAGATAATGTAGCATTACGGAACGAATGACGAAAGGAAACAGCATATTGACCGTTTCCTGTATTCCGCCGAACACAATGTTTCTTGCTGCGTTTTTAGTTCGTTCAAGCTTCATGCCGCTTACCAGGCTCCTTTTGGGTCAGGGACTACAGAAACAACGTTCAATCCGTCTTTACTGTTTCGATTCGGCACTCCAAAAGCGTGCGGTACAGTTCGTGCGTCTTGGCAGTGATATCCTGCCAGGTGTATTTTGAGGAGACCGTCTTACGAGCTTCAATGCGAAGCTCCTCCGCCCTTTCAGGATGATCGCACAGATCCTGCAGTGCTTCCCGCAAAGCTCCCGCGCTCCCGCGAGGAAAAGTAATGCCGCAGCCGTTCATGACATCCGCGCACTCACCGATGTCAGAAGTCACACAGCAGCATCCGTAGTTCATAGCTTCCAGAAGCGTCAATGGCATCCCTTCCAGATCGCTCGGCAATACATACAAGTATGCATTGCTGTACAGCTCTTCCAGGACAAGCCCCTGCTGGAAACCGGCAAAGATGATGGAAGGATTGTCCTCTGCCATTTCCTGCAGGCTCTTCACGTAGTCGTCTGTGTCCGATGTGCGGCCGACTATCACCAGCTTTTTATCCGTCGACAGCTTCTGATAGGCTTCAATGAGATAATGAATGCCCTTCTCCGGCACCAGCCGGCCCAGGAACAGGATATAGTCCCTCGAGGAAAGCCCGAAAAGCTTCGTGATCTCAGAAGCAGGGCGGATCTCAGCCGGATCGATCCCATTAGGGATCTGCACGGTGTCCCGTCCGTATTTTTCCCGGAAATACGCCTGCACGCCCCTGGACAGCACAATGATGCTGTGCGCGTAGCGGACAGCCATCTTCTCACCCAGCATGATATAAGCGGAAGCGAACTTTCCCCATTTCTGCCGCTGATGATCGAGTCCATGGATCGTAACCACCACCTTCTTGCCCAGCAGCCTCGGCAGCCAGCAAATGACGCACGGTCCTTCCGTATGGAAGTGGACCAGATCAAAGCGACGGAAAGAAGCCATCACCGTCGCAATGATAGATGAAGACATAGCCGCCAGCCCGCGGCGGTCAACGGTCGGCGTCCAGACCAGATGGACGCCCCGGTGTTCCCGCGGCAGCGGAGCGCTTTTCCGCATCTTTTTGAATTCCTTATTCGTCCGGTTATAGCAGGTCACGTCATATCCGATCTCCGTAAGATGCGGCGCCAGGTTGCTGACGACAACCTCCACGCCTCCTTCACGGGAAGGAATAAACTTGTGCCCGATCATCGCGATCCGTTTCGATGCTTTCTGCATGTTTTTCTCCATCTCTCCTTTACGCAGCAGCATGGCGGCCGATTTTTCCGGCCCCATCCGTCAGGGTTGCGGTCTGATCCCGGGATATGCGCGATCTGCCATCTCCAGATAGATCTCCTGCAGTTTCCGCGCTTCTGTTTGGATGTCATACCCCGCCCGGCGGACGATATCTCTTCCCTGGGCCCGGTCCGGTTTCAAGCGCCTCACTGCCATTATCTCCCCGGCCCACTCCATGTCCTCTGCCTGGAGGGATATCATGCGAGCCTCTGTGGAAAGCAACACCTCGTCAGTGACCCGGTCGGAGAAAAAGCACGGCAACCCTGCCGCCTGCGCCTCGATACCTACCACGGGAAGCCCTTCAAACAGCGAAGGCAACACGAAGCAGTCCATTGCCTGATACCATCCGCTGACATCGGCCATCTGCCCCAGGAAGAGTGTTTTGTCCTGGATCCCCATAGCCCGGGCTTTTTCTTTCACGGATTGCTCCAGTTCCCCTACGCCGATCAGGGCAAGCCGGGCGTCAGGGACGGCCTTTACGATCTCCGCGAATATATCCAAAAGGCGGCTGTGGTTTTTCTGAACGTTGAACCTGCCCACATGGCCGATCACAAAGCAACCATCAAGATCATGCAGCCGCCTCAGGCGGTCACGCTCTTCCTGCCGGAACGCGAATCTCGACACGTTTATCGCGTTGCGCAGGATGAATCCGGACTCCCTCCAGCGCTTTTCCCCGTAATAGTATATCCCCGCGTCCCTGCCGCAGCTCCAGTAATCCGTTGCCGCTCCAGGAAGGAGCTGCTTGCAGATCAGCTTCAGCGGATACTTGTAATCACGGATGATCTGCGTATTATGCGCGTGCGCGATGCGGACCCGGACCCCGGCGTCTTTTGCGCTTTTCAGGGCGTAATACCCCATAGCTTCGTTATGCGCGTGGACGATCTTTATCTCCGGGTCGGTATGCACCAGATCCGCCACAAACCGCTTGTATTTGGGAAAGTGCAGGGGGTTGAGACCCGGGCTGACAAAGACCCGCCCGTCCATGCGGCGGATCTCCTCGTCGTATTCTCCGGGAGCGGGTTTATTGGCCAGAAAATCGAACTGGACCTGGCTCCTGTCCACCTCCCGGTAGTAATTCATCAGCATGGTCTCGATCCCCGCCCGCGCCATATTGCTGACGGAATGAAGTACACGTAGCATCTCCCTGTCCCTCTGGTCCCTGCTTTCTTCCCTCGGTCATCTTCCCACAGCCATCTGCCGGAGGATCTGATATGTCCGCTCACAGTTCTGCGCGTCCCGGACCGGATAAAAAGCATCCAGGCGGTCGCGGTATTCCCGCTGCATCCGAAAACCGTTTTCGGCACATTCATACAAAGCGTTCAGCAGCGCTCCTTCCGTCATGACGACAGGTCCGAATCCATGCTTCTCATATGAGAAATATCCTTCCTGATAATGGTATTTCCGGAACTCATCCAGGTCGAACTGGTAATAGATCACCGGCTTTTCCATGTAGCCTGCATCGAAAAACACGCTGGAATAATCCGTGATCAGCACATTGCAGCGCATCAGGAGGGTCTGGACATCATAGTCCCGCCAGCTTGCGAGAATGATCCGTTCGGAAGGCGACTTGAACTTGTCGAGCTCTTTCTGCAGCTCTATGTGAGGATAAAAGACTAGTTTGAGATCCCGCTCCTCAAGGAGGCTGAGCAGGCGCGGATTATCCAGCAGGGATTGGAACTGCCGGTAAAAAGCAGTTTCGAAAAAACGTTCCCCCTGCGGATAATCCGACCCGCGCCAGGTCGGCATCACAAGAATCTCCCCGGAGGGATCTTTTTCCCGGATCAGGTTGTCGAAACGGCACAGCCCAGTGTATTGAACGACGCCCTCCGGAAAACCGAATTCCGAAACCAGGTAATCATATTCCATCTTTCCGCCGCTTGCGAAAAAATCGACCTTCAGGCGCGGATAGCGTATCCACATCATTTCATCCTTGATGATGCCGTGCTGCAGAAAGATCTCCCTGCCCCTCGGACGGATCCCGATTTGTCGCAGATGATAATATCCCATCAGATCGGGAGCCCCGGGCTGTACATGGGTGCTGATCAGGTAATCGGCCGCCAGATACATCAGATAATGCTGTAGCGATCTCCAGTCGACGGTCCTGCCGAGCCGCGCGACCTTCGGACAGTCTGGACTTTCCGGATCGATCACATAGCATACATTGATCTCAGGATGCCGTTCCCGCAGATACCGAAAAAACCAGTATGCGTTATCCCTGGCGTCAAACCCTCGTTCCGTCACCAGCCAAACATGCCGGTACGCCTCGTTCGTTTTCCGCAGCACGGCGGCAGCGGGCCACAGAACGGCAAGGAGGAAAACGTTTTTCAGATAGACCGGCAGCCGTTTCAGTTTATTCAGCATTTCCCGTCCTTCCCTCCATTTCGATCATCCATATTTCGTTGGCTGATTCCTCCGGTGTCGGCGCGCGCCATTTTCTTTCCTTTTCGGATCTCAGGATCCGGTAGCTGTAGCTCATGGGGATTAGTTTCAGGCCGATGCTGCACCAGAAATAGAACGCGGTATTGTCCGTTAGGTATGTCACGGTCATATAGGCAAGGATCGACATGTAGAGCAGGCCGGTTTCCGTATCGTGTCTCTTCATCCAATAGCCCGGATACACGATATAATTGATGCCGGCCCAGAGGGTGAACCCCAGCGCGCCGAGTTCGATAAATATTTTGAGGATATCGTTGTGCAGCGGATACGCACGGTTGATGATCCCTTCCCGATACCACATGTTCACAAGATCCGTGACGCCTTCAAAGCCCAGCCCTTTCCAGAAAGGAGAGAGCTGGTAGTAGTCGTTCGGCAGGCTCCACAGCAGGTCGCGCCCCATCATGTCGATGCCCAGCGATTCCAGAAACGTCACGAGGATCCCGGACCGTGTGAGATAGAGATACAGGTAGAAAAACAGAAACAGGCCGACGCCGGTCATCAGGATAAACTTCCGCGGTTTCCTCAGCAGGCGGAGCAGTTTCACATACATGCACACAAAAAGCACCGCCGGGATGGTGCTGCGCTTCAATCCCACCAGAAGGAAGAAGGCGGAAAGGATCACTCCGCAGCGCTTCAGCCGTTTTTCCGCCCTTGTGCTCCTGGGCGCAAACATCATATAGAAAATAAAGAATTGTCCGAACAGGAAGGTGATGTCGTGAATCTCCAGCGCGCGAACAAATCCTTCTGCCTTTCCGAAGGTGACGATGCATGTCACAACGGAAATACCGCTTTCTATGAACCCGTACTTGGGCATCTCCAGCAGCATAATGGCAGCGTTTGCCGCGCACATGCTGAAGAACATATAGTGGACCGCTTTCTCCTCAAACAGATAGCACATGAAGACCGCGTAGATAATCGTGATCGTCTGAAACAGGATTTTCTGTCCCGCCCTGCTGATGGATGCCGCCCTGGACAGGTCTGTCACCCATATATACAGGCTGACCAGGGTATAAACGGCAATCATGAGCAGGAATATGGGGAAATAACCGACCGCCTTCTTCAGTCTGGAGAAGTCGGCAGCCACAAGAAAACACAGAAACGCGCATACAATCGTCCCAAGTACGACGGCTTTCGGCAGTGCCCCGTATGCGTCATTGAGGGTTTTCCAGTCCCCGAGCCCGGCAAGGACAGTGCAGGCGACAGCAAGGAACGCGACAAATGCCGGGCATTTCTTCCGGGCTGCCTGTCCTGTCCCGCTGTCCATACCGGCTTGCAGGAGATTACTGCTTGTCATGGCTCTTCTCTGCACTCCCTGTCCCCGGACGATCCGCCTCTTCCCTGCCGGAGGTGTGTTCCGGTTCAGGATCGGCCTGTTCGGAATGCATCCTGTGCAGGGCAAGCCGGAGCAGGTCCCTGATTTCAAAAATGCGGTCTTCGCTTGAAATGGCTTTCCCGGTAATATAGTGAACCGTGTATTCCGGATTCAGTTTGTTGTATTTTTCCACCTGGCGTTCAACCGCCTTCAGGATTACATCCAGCTTTTCACCCGGGCATTTCGGGAAGAATGCATAGAAGACGCCGCTGCCGTTATGTCCCACAAATCCATACACTTCGCCATAGCTTTTCAGGATCGCCGCGAAATTCTTCAGGACTTCATCGCCGGTCGCCCGTCCGTATGTATTGGACAGGCTGCTCAGCGAATCCATCTTCATGGCCACGCAGGAGAAATTCTCATCCAGCAGCCTGTCCGACAGTTCGCTGATATACGCGTCGCACCTGGCCCGGTTCGGAATCTGGACCGTCTTGTCCACATACCGGAAATAGTCGATAAAGTCCAGCGTCCTTCCCAGCAGTACCGCTCCGATGCCGCCCACCAGCACAAACAGGACAATCGCCAGTACCAGATACAGCTTGATATTCACCGTCGGCTGGACATTGATGCTGCTGATCATGGCCAGGTAATTGGCGCTCAGCTGACGGTTCAGTTCATGCCCGGTCTTCTCCACATACTGGTAATACTTCGTCGCCAGGGTCACACAGCGGTCGATTTTCTCCCGGATCTCTTCCGGGCTGGAGGTTTTCTGCCCCGGCGTGCTGCGGGCCGCCTCAAATACAGAGAGCAGGTACTCCTTGTGCTCCTTCTCAATGGTTTTCTGCCGGATATCGATGTTCAGATCCACATATTCCCGGATCAGTTCATCATAGGTGGTTTCCTTGCTGGCGTGTTCGTGGTTGTACTCCACGTCCTTCAGGATGGATTCCGTTCCGTTTTCCGCGCTCTGGTAATGATAATCCATCATTTCCTTGTTGCGGACGCTGTAATTGTCAATCAGCTTCTTCAGCGCGTCGGCGCGCTCCTGCCGGTTTTCAATACCCAGCTGCAGGTCCTCGCTGTCTTTGGTCAGCCGGCTCACAAGCAGGTCCGTGTCTTCCGTCTCCGCGTTGTTCAGGATCGCGGCGTACAGGCCCGGAATCTCGTTATTGTACAGAAGTTCATAGATCCGGTACAGGTCATTGTATGAGTATCCCGTTTCCACCGACCGGAAATACGGATAGTCCGCCCGTTTGTTCAGCAGGTAATCCAGCATTTCCGAAATGGAATCCTCCAGCACCTGCGTGCTTTCCATATAGTCGAAATTCCCTTCGG
>JAEEGI010030151.1_pt1 | contig 10214 bp, 6 predicted proteins | sample 8958751 | NCBI WGS metagenome assembly JAEEGI01 (sample SAMN16246545, study PRJNA631951) | gut metagenome | biome: gut microbiome; feature: rumen; material: KS-attached | host: Bos | place: Iran: Karaj | collected 2018-10 | reverse complement strand
CGTACCGCTGAATCGCAGTTCCTGCATGGACAGATACGTCTCCATATGAGCGAGCTCTTCCTTAAAGGGGACGAGTGTGAGGTTGGACCGGAACATGTAGCGCAGATACGAGGCCAGATATCCGATAAAGCTGTCAAGCTCGTTCTGTTTCCCCAGGCGCGCAAAGTTAGATACCGTTGTCAGAGCATTCATAAAAAAATGAGGCCGGATTTGCATTTGCAGATAGCTCAGACGAAGTTTCTGTTTTTCGATCACATCCTCATATGCGCGAATTTTTGCCTCGTGCAATTGCCGGGTCATGTTGTTGAAGGCTTTATCAACCCTAACGAATTCTTCCGGGTCATCCCGCAGCGGGATCTGATAGAGAGCGTCCCCGGAATTGATTTCCTCTATAGCGGTGTCCAATACCTTAAGAGGCTCCACTACGTCCTTTCGGATAAGGCGGGTAAGGAGAGGGATCAGCGCAACTGCAGAAACGGATACCAGCAGGAGCGTGATCAGGAAAAAACCTCCCGGCCCGGTCAGAAAAGTGCGCGGCAGAACAAGGCACAGACAATAAGGGGCCGCGTCTGAGCGGTCTGTGCGAACATAATAATGATTTCGGGTTCCGGTAAGATAGAAGTCCGTACTTGCCTTCAGCTGGATACCGTTTTCTTCAAGAAAGACGAGATGGCTCGCCGGAATCATCTTATCATCCGTCACGACAGAAAGAAAACTGCTCTCTGAGCTGAGTTGCCGCAGTGGTTCCTCAAAGTCCGCCATTCGAACCAAAGCCCCGAGAAAGACTTTTTTTGACTCCAGAAGGGTGAGCAGGTAGCTCTCTCCGGCGATAGACACAACTTCCCAATTGCCGGGTACCGGAGTCCCCGTGAACAGTTCGCTCTCGAGATATGTGCGGATACCCTTGCGCGTCTGCTGTGTGCTGCCCGGACCATACGCATATAACAGTTCACTGCTCTGAAGATCATAAGTAAAAATATAATCCAGAAGCGAAAAGCCGCTGATGGTGGTCTCCAGACTTTTCTGAAGCTCCAGTTTCGCATGCATGCGCGTCCATTCGTCCTCTGACCGGATCATGTCGAATGAACCCTCGTTGCGCTGCAGCAGAAACAGATATTCCTGAATAAGTCGAAGGTTTTTGTCCGTCTCGGCAACATAGAGATGATTCAGCTCCGCGGCGGTTTTCGCGACTCGTCTGTCATTTTGATATAAAACTGTAAAGCTGGCAATATTGACAAGTATCACAAGAAGAATGACGGGGATGATCACAGCCGGAGTGAAACGGTTGAATATGGACTTTTTGCTCATGGTTTCCATTCCCCCTCCTTTGAAAAAGAAAAGTGATGATTGCCAATAACCGAAATAATTATATCACTCGCCATAAAGAGATTCAATCTGCTAAACGGGGGCATGTCCTATGAAAGAAGAACAGCTTAGAGATCTTCTGAACAGCATGAGTCTGAAAGAGAAAGTCTTTCAGCTTGTACAGATTCCCGGTCAGTATTTCCTGTCGGGAGTGGCCGATACGGGAACAAAAACGGACGGCAGGCCGACAGATGAAGAGCTTGCGCTTGTCGGCAGTACGCTTGGTATCTTTGGGGCAAAAACAACGGCGGATATACAGATGCAGCATCTGAAGAGGCACCCTCACCATATACCGCTTCTGTTCATGCACGACGTCGTCCACGGTCTTCGAACCGCCTTTCCGATACCGCTTGCCCTGGGGGCCTCCTTTTCACCGGAGCTGGTAAAGCAGTGTTCTGCCGCGGCGGCGGCGGAGAGTGCCGCCTCAGGCCTTCACGTCACGTTTGCGCCGATGCTTGACCTTGTGCGCGATCCGAGATGGGGACGCGTGATGGAGTCATTCGGAGAGGATCCTTTCCTGAACGCTAAGCTGGGAAAAGCGTCTGTTGAAGGCTTTCGCGGATGTGATGGGAAGATGCCGGAGAAAGGGCGCGTCGCGTCCTGCATCAAACATTTTGCCGCTTACGGCGCTGCAGAGGCGGGACGGGATTATACAGGAGCAGATCTGGGCGGGCGCCAGCTGCGGGAATTCTATCTACCGGCCTACCGGGAGGCGCTCAATGCCGGAGCGGATATGGTTATGAGCTCGTTTAACGCCATTGACGGCATCCCTGCTACGGGCAATGAGGAATTGCTTCAATCAACGCTGCGTAAAGACTGGGGGTTTGAAGGAGTACTGATCTCCGACTGGAACTCTGTCGGAGAACTGGCGACGCGAGGCGTATGCAGTGATTTGCGCCAAGCTGCAAAGCTCGCTATGCATTGCGGCGTGGATATAGATATGTGCTCGTTTGCATACGCACGCCATCTGGAGGCGCTCGTCCGTGAGGGTGAGATTACCGAAGCGCAGTTGGACAGCGCTGTTTTCAGGGTGCTGGAACTGAAAAACCGGCTCGACCTGTTTGAAGATCCTCTTCGAGGAGTGACCCCGGCCGGGGAAGAGAGAAAGATTCTTTCGCCTGTCAGCCGGGCGCTTGCCAGGAAGGCCGTGTGTGAATGCTCTGTGCTCCTGAAAAATACCGGCAAGCAGCCGCTTCTTCCGATAGCACCGGAGAGAAAAACTGCTTTTATAGGACCCTATGTCGATAGCAAAGAGCTTCACGGTGCCTGGGCCGTTTCAACGGACCCGGAAGACACAGTCAGCATCAGACAGGCGGCAGAGGAATTTGCGCGCGTGCAGGGCAGACAGTTTATCTTTTCAAAGGGCTGCAGAATGACATGCCGGGAAGATCTTGGGCCAAAGTCTGAAGAGAGCGCAGTCATGGCTTTTCGAGAGGACGCATTTCCTCCTCAGATCGAGATCTCGGACGATCCCATGCTTAAAGAAGCGGTTGCCGCCGCGGAGTCTGCCGAAACAGTTGTCGCTTGTTTGGGGGAGCATCGCCTGATGAGCGGAGAAGGAGCAAGCAGAGGCGAATTGACGCTGCCGGAGGATCAGCTTAAGCTTTTGAGGTCGCTGCAGCTTGCCAACAGGAACATCGTGAGTGTGATCTTTACAGGCAGGCCGCTGGATCTGAGAGAGGTTTGCGCGCTGAGCCGGTCCGTGCTGCTGGTATGGATGCCGGGAACGGAAGGCGGGAACGGGATACTCGATCTTCTTACCGGGAGCGCCGAGCCGGGAGGAAGGCTGTCCATGAGCATGCCATACTGTCTGGGACAGGTCCCGGTGTATTACAACCATTTCAACACAGGCCGGCCAAAGGCGGAGAACACAAAGATACCGTATTATGTCTCGGCTTATATCGATATTCCCAATTCCCCTCTGTTCCCCTTCGGATACGGTCTGGGGTATACGGATTTTTCGGTTTCCGGGTTTGAGCTCGGTGCGGAAAAAGCGGAACTCCGGAATGCTGCGGAAGCGGGCCCGGTCACCGTGAGAGCTATGGTCAAAAACATCGGCCCGCGCTGCGGACAGACGGTGGTCCAGTTGTACATGCGCCGCCCTTCAGCGGAGGCCTTGACTCCGGTAAAAGAACTGAAGGCATTCCAAAAACTGGCGCTGGATCCCGGGGAGGAGCGAGAGCTTGTGTTTACGCTCGGCTCTGATGCGTTTTGCCATGTTTCCGCTGACGGCAGCCTGCATGCGGATAAGGGAACGTATCGTTTCACAGTCGGACTGAATTCGGAGTCGGAAGACTGGAAATCGCTGGAGCTCCTGTAGAATCTATATTGCGGTGTGAGGTTAATATGGAATTACCTGAGAGAAAAGATGTTCCCGTGCGCGAGACATGGGATCTGTCGCTGCTTTTCAGAACCGAGGAAGAATACACGGACGCCGTGGAAAAAGTGAAGCGCCTCGCCGAAAGCATAGTGACGGAGTTTAAAGGGAAACTGGACGGGCCGGACACCATGATAGCTTGTCTGGAACAGTACGAGCAGTTCTGCATTCTGCTGCAGCATACGTCCGCCTATGCGGAGCTGTCGCTCTCCGTTGATTACACGGATACGCTTCGGCAGGACCGCAATGCGCAGATGACAGCTCTCCGCGCCGAACTTCAAAGCAGGCTCTCTTTCATAGAGAGCGAAATAAGCGCCGCCGATGACAGCGTGTTTGCTGCCGCGCTTGAAAGAGCCGGCCGCAGCCGCCATTATCTGGAGGAGATCTACCGCAGCAAACCCCACAGACTGCATCCTGAGGCGGAGAAGGCTTTGGCCGCTTTTTCTCCGGTATTGGACGCCCCTTACGAAATATATCAAAGCGCCAAACTAGCTGATATGCGATTTGATCCCTTTGAAGCGGACGGAAGGACCTTTCCTCTGGGATATTCACTCTTTGAGGATGACTACGAGTTCGAGGCCGATACGGCGGTCCGCCGCGCGGCTTTCCGCGCATTTTCCCATAAGCTGCGGCAATACGAAAACACGACGGCTGCCTGCTACAACGCTTTTCTGACCCGTTGCCGGATAGAAGCACAGCAGCGGGGATTTCGTTCCATAACCGAAGCAGATCTTTTTCGCCAGCACATCAGCCAGAATCTGTATGACCGGCAGATCGACCTTATCACCGAGCTGCTGGCCCCCTCCATGCGAAAATACGCCCGCCTGATCGCCGGAATACACAGGCTGGACAGAATGACCTTTGCCGATCTGAAGCTGCCTCTGGACAGCGGCTATGATCCCCGGGTCACCATAGCGGAATCCAGGAAGCTTATCCGCGGCGCGCTCTCCGTCCTCGGCGAAGACTATGCACGGATGGTCGATGAAGCGTTTGATCGGCGCTGGTTTGATTTCGCAAAGAATAAAGGCAAAGATACCGGGGGAAACTGCGAATCTCTTTATGGCAAAAACTCTTTTATCCTGCTGACATGGAACAGCCGCATGGCGGATGTTTTCACGGTAGCCCACGAACTCGGCCATGCAGGCCATGACCGCCTGTGCAATGCGGCACAGTCTTTTTATGACAGAGAGTGCTCCCTTTATCTGGTGGAGGCCCCCTCCACTCTCAACGAACTGCTCCTGGGACAGTACCTGCTGAAAACCAACAGCGATAAGCGCTTCAGGCGCTGGGTGCTCTCCACTTTGGTGGGAAATACGTATTATCACAATTTTGTGACGCATTTGCGGGAAGCCTGGTATCAGCGTGAGGTGCTGAAAATCATAGATGCGGGAGGTTCCGTCAACGCCGAGGTACTGAACGGGCTCTTCCGGCGGAGTCTGGAGGTCTTCTGGGGAGATGCGGTAGAATTGACGGAAGGCTGCGAGCTCACCTGGATGAGGCAGATGCATTACTATGTGGGGCTGTATCCCTATACCTACAGCGCGGGTCTGACGCTGGCCACCCAGACAGCGACGGACATCCGGCGGGAAGGAGCACCGGCCGTTGATCGATGGAAAAGAATGCTCTCCGCGGGAGGTACGCTGGATCCTGTCGGACTGGCGAATCTGGCCGGGGTCGATATCACTTCCGATCTGCCGCTGCGTCATGCCATCCGTGTTGTCAGCGACATGATCGATGAGATCTGTGCGCTCACGAAAGAGTTGGACGGCATCTGAAGTCGGCGGCTGTCTGCTTCCCGACTTGGTCTTAGAAGACTCTCCCCCGTTCTGCAAATACGGCCGTATGCGGAAGACCTGGCTCAAAGAGGCCGGGATCACCGATGTGAGCGCATTCTTCTCTCTTGAAAATGAGAAAGAGTTGGGGTCGTGGAGCGATCGCTTCGCCGCTGTGACTGCAAAGAGCTACATGCGGGGCTACCGGGATATCTACAAAGACGTTGGGCTGTTCCACAGACTGATGATCCGTTTCTGCGACAGTCTGGTGAAAATGAAAATCGTGAAGATCATTTTCGGAGCGTGATGACATGACAAGGAAAGAACAGATCAAAAGCGCATACAAGCAGCTCGGCGGCAGTGCGAGCTTCTACGACGGAAGCCTCCTTAGGAATCCTTTCTTCCATTGGGTTCCAACCTATTGCAGTACGTTTCCTTCCCGCAACCATAGCGTATGAGCATTATCTTAGTGGGAAAAAACTGAACATCGGCATTCTAATGCTTTGAACAGTTATTCTCCGGGTGAACTCTAAACCTTTTGGCGCTTCTCGAGAAACGCCAAAAAGTATAGGGAGTGGGTGCAAATTCGGAGCACCCGCTCGAGAAACGAAAACCGCATCAAAGCAAAAAAGCGAGACAAGCAGATGCAAGTTTGCACCCACCTGTCTCGCTTTGCCCTTGTATCAATGGTTTTCCCGGGGAGATACGCAAAAAAATACACAGGCTATTGTATCATAGCCTGTGTACCAATGTGGTTGCGGGGGAAGGATTTGAACCAACGACCTCCGGGTTATGAGCCCGACGAGCTACCAGCTGCTCTACCCCGCGATATTGATTTGGCTCGGTTATAATACCACAGCCCCCCGGTCATGTCAAGGGCTGTTTTTGTGATTTCCTGTCTTTTCCATCAAAAACACGCCCGCTCCTTTCGGGGAGCGGGCGTGTGCGTTTTGCTCTTGTCCGGAGCGGGCTTATTTCTCCTCCTCCGCGGGAGGATCGACCTTGACCAGCAGCTTCTCGACGCGGCGGCCGTCCATCTTCAGCACGGTGACGCTCAGGTTTTCGTAGCGGAAGCTGTCGCCCTTCTTCGGGAAGGCGCCGAAGCGCTCCACCGTCCAGCCGCCGAGCGTGGAGCTCTCGGCCTCGAAGTCCTCCTCCGGGATGCCGGCGAGGTCCAGAAAGTCGTAGATGCTCATGTCGCCGTCAAGCTCATACTCGCCCTCGGCGCGCTCCACGACCTCCTGCTCGATCACGTCCGTGTCGTCCCAGATGTCGCCGACGATCTGCTCGAGCACGTCCTCCATCGAGATGACGCCGAGCGTGCCGCCGTATTCATCCGTGACGATGGCCAGATGCTGCTTGGCCTTGCGCAGCAGATTCAGCACGGCGGGCAGCTTCATGGTCTTGTAGACGTAGCAGGGCTGCATCAGCAGTCTGCGGATATCGGTGCGTTTGCCCTCCTCGGTCAGCGCCTTGAGGAAGTGGTTGAGATACAGCACGCCGATGACGTTGTCGATGCTGCCCTCGTAGACGGGCAGGCGCGAGAAGGGCGCTTCCTCGACGGCGGCGACGATCTCGTTCCAGTCGTCCTCGATGTCGATCGCCCAGACGTCCACGCGCGCGGTCATGACCTCCATGGCGGAGATCTCGGAAAAGTCGATGGCGGCCTGCAGCAGCTCGGACTGGTCCTCGTCGATGACGGCCTCGTCCTCGGCGGTCTCGATGATGGACTGCAGCTCCTCGACGGCTTCCTCGCCGTCGGTCTCCTCCTCTTTCTTCTCGCCGCCGGTGATCAGGTGGACAAGGCCCACGACCAGCCAGACGACGGGCTTGAGGACGATCATCATGCCGCGCACGGCGTAGGCGTAGCGCAGCGCGAGCGTATTGGCGGCCTTCTTGGCCGTGATCTTCGGGATGGTCTCGCCGAAGATGATGACCAGCACCGTGAGGATCACGGTGGCGGCCCAGGCGTACTCGTCGCTGCCCAGAAGCAGGATGACGAGCACGGAGCCGAGCGCGGAGGCCGCGATATTGGCCAGGTTGTTGCCGATGAGGATGGCCGAGAGCGCGTCGTCGAAGCGCTCGGTGATCTTCACCGCCGCCCCGGCGCGTTTCGAGCCGTCGTCACGCAGGTTCTCCAGGCGCACGGTGTTGCACGAGGAATAGGACATCTCCGCCGACGAGCAGAAGGCGGACAGGCACAGGCACACGAGGATGCCCGCCGCGACCGAAAGGATCGTCGTCATGCGTCCTCGCCCCCTTCCTCTTTCTCCGGAAGGAGCTCGACCTTCAGCTTCAGGATGCGGTTATGCTCCATCTCGTCGACCGTGACGGATACGCCGTGGTAGGAAAAGCTCTCGCCCACGCGGGGAATGGCCGTGAACTGCTCATAGGCCCACTCGCCCATCTGCGTGTTGATCAGCTCCTCGTCCTCCTCGGGGTCTTCGAAGCCCAGGTGCTCGAACACGTCGCTGACGGTCTCCTCCGCGTCCACGCGCAGGACGCCGTCGCCGAGCTCGGCGATCGGCTCTTCGACCACGTCGTCCTCGTCCCAGATCTCGCCGACGAGTTCCTCGAGGATGTCCTCGATCGTGACGATGCCGACCGTGCCGCCGTAGTTGTCGGTGACGACGGCCATGCTCTTCTTGCCGCGGGACATGATGGGCAGCAGCTCGTCGATGTTCGTGCTCTGGTGGATGAAGAAGGGCTCGTCCAGCAGCGGGCGGAGCTCGGTGCGCTCGCCCAGGTGCAGATAGGCCTTGATGAAGGTGCGGATCTGCAGGATGCCGATGATGTTGTCGATCGTGCCCTCGTAGACGGGCAGGCGGCTGTGGTTCTGATTGCGCACCTGCTCGAGGATCTCCGCGAGCGTATCGTCGACGTCGATGGCCGTGACGTCCACACGCGGGGTGAGGATGCTCTCGACCGTGACGTCGCCGAACTGCAGCGCCGAGGAGATCAGCTCGCCCTGCTCTTCGTCAAGGCTGCCTTCCTCGGTCATGTCCTCGATGATATCGTACAGCTCGTCCTCGGTGACCGTGATCTCCGGGTCGCCCTTGGAGAGCTTCGCCGCGCCGCGGCCGATCGCCGTCAGCAGCGCCGAGAGCGGCGCGAAAAGCTTCATCAGCACGCGCATCGCGCCCGCGCAGGAGAGCAGCAGCTTTTCGCTGTACTTCTTGCCCAGGCTCTTCGGCAGCATCTCGCCGAGGAAGAACACGACGATCGTGGTGACGATCGTGCTGAGGGTAACGAAGCTCAATCCCCAGCGCCGCGTGACCGCCACGGTCACGATCGAGGCGACGGCGATATGTACGATGTTCGTACCGATCAGGATCGTGGTGATCGCGCGGTCGAAGTTATCGAGCAGGAACAGCGCGTCCTTCGCCCGCGTATCGCCGCGTTCGGCCGCCGTTTTGATCTTCGTGCGCGACGCGGAGGCCATGGCCGTCTCGGTGACGGCAAAATACATGGCGCAGAATAAAAGTATGATTGCAATGATCCATGGCAATCGACTGCCATCGTCCATAATGCGGATCTCCATCTCCTTCTGGAAACAAATTAGCATGTATCTTAACACAAAGCGTTGATTTCGTCAATATTTCCTTACAGCTCGAGCTTCATGTACGTCGCGTCGTCCATGGGGCTGTCGTTGTATTTTTCGATCTCCCGGAAGCCGGCGGCGCGGTAGATCCGCTGCGCGCTCTGCAGGAAGGGCAGCGTGTCGAGCAGCATCTCCCGGTAGCCCGCCTCGCGGGCGCGCGCGATGATCATGTCCGTGAGCGTCCTGCCCAGGCCGCGGCCGCGGAAAGCGGGGCGGACGTACAGGCGTTTGAGCTCGCAGCGCGCCGCGTCCATTTCCTTGAGCGCGATGCAGCCCGCGGCCTCGCCCTTTTCGACGGCGAGGATCAGCGCGCCGCGCGGCGGGCCGTATTTGCCCTCGAGATGCCGCAGCTCCTCGTCATAGTCCTGCAGCTCGAGATAGTAGCCGAACTTCGGGTCGTTCTCGACGAGCATGTCGGTGTATTCGCGGAACAGCCCGCCGATCTCCGCCGGATGCTCCAGTCCGTTGACGAATTCCATCTGCGCGTCCTCTCCTTCTCTTTTTTCCCATCATAACACAGCTTTATGCGTTTTTCCATGACGGAAAATGGAAAGAGCGCTTCCGGAAAACCGGAAGCGCTCTTTTTGCTTGTTTTGCTTGTTTTGCTTGTTGTGTTTGCCGATGCCCTCACATGACGATGGCGTCCTTCGGGCAGACGCCGGCGCAGGTGCCGCAGGCCACGCAGGCATCCTCGTCGAGCGTCCAGGTCTTGGCCGCACGGTCCACCGTCAGCGCCCCGGCGGGGCACTTCTTGGCGCAGAGCGTGCAGTAGACGCACTTGCTCGGATCCTGGACGGGCTTGCCGTCGTCGCGCGGCTGGACCGGCGCGGCGGGCGCGGCCTCGGCCTTGGGCGCTTCTGCCTTGGGCGCTTCGGCCTTCGGGGCCTCCGCGGCGGGCACGAAGGGTTCGTCCCCGGGCATGAGGATGGCCTTCTTCGGGCAGGCTCCGGCGCAGGTGCCGCAGCCGACGCAGGCTTCCTCGTCGAGCGTCCAGGTCTTGGCCGCACGGTCCACCGTCAGCGCCCCGGCGGGGCACTTCTTGGCGCAGAGCGTGCAGTAGACGCACTTGCTCGGGACCTGGACGGGCTTGCCATCGTCG
>JAEEGI010030150.1_pt1 | contig 10215 bp, 8 predicted proteins | sample 8958751 | NCBI WGS metagenome assembly JAEEGI01 (sample SAMN16246545, study PRJNA631951) | gut metagenome | biome: gut microbiome; feature: rumen; material: KS-attached | host: Bos | place: Iran: Karaj | collected 2018-10 | reverse complement strand
CATCCTTGTTCTTGCCCGAAAAGATGCTCTCAACGCATGGAAATCCGCGTCTGGTTCTTTAATCATAACAGACGGCGTTCTTATGCAGAATGAATTCGGCGAGGATGTGCTTTCTGGCAGGGGAGAAATCCGTTTTGCAGCATATCCGCCGCTTAAAAAAGTTCCATCGGGCTTTGTTTACAAAGGGTCAGTTTCCAAAAATCTTTATAAAGACGGAACGGACTTTGAGTTTGCGGTGTATGAGAACGAATCTTGCTGCGATGTACGAAATTTCCCAGGCTGCGTCTATGCATCCGAAGCAGAAAGCATTCCAGGCGGAAAGAAATTCCGCGTAGATGTATCTTCTGTTGCCGATTTCCTACGTAGAAAACAAGGCGAGAACGGTTTTTGCGACTGCTTTATCCGCTTTTTCTACGAGGGTAACAAGGCTCGGCTATATGCGACAGTTAACGGCGAGCGCAAGCTTATTGCGGACAACTTCTTTTCTGGCGCGGAATACGCGTGGGAAATAGGGCTTAAAAGATTTTTGCAGCTTAACACCGATTTTTCGGCTTTGGAACTTGAAATAGACACGCTCAAAAAAACAGATGAAATCTTTTTTGAGTCTCCTGTTCACATGACTGGCGGAAAAGTGTGCCGGCTTTTGTGTACCGGTTTCGAATACGAATGGAGTTGTGTCCTGCAATCGGACTAGAGTTTTGCGAGCGGCACGCATCCCCACGGCTTGTCGTGCCAGCTCAAAAAATCCTCGATAATCATTTTTGCTTTAGACGACACGCTAGAAATCGGCTTTGCGGACGAACCAGATAACACGAGCGGGTCGATATATCGCATCTTCACGTTTAGGTTCACGCAAAAATGATTGTCCAAAGGCTCTTCCGTGTGTTCTATGCTTTCCATCGTTCTATAAGTGACATAAAGTTGCTTTAACTCGTGCAATGAATCTCCGGCGGAACTTGAACCTAGTCCAGCTTCAAGTTTTTCCAAAACCGCTTTTTCGCTGAGCGTCATAAAATCCGCTTCGTCCAAAATTCCACATTCCACGGCACGGTTCATTACTTGCCCCAAAAGATGAAGACAAAGCTTGTTTTCGTTAAGCTGCAAAATGTGCCCTATGTCGCAGAACTTCTCGCAATAAAGCTCCGCAGCCTCTTTTGAACGGAAGCCAAGCTCGTCAATGCCGTCGCTGTTTTTCAGTACCGCAAGGTTGCCGTAAGTATATCGAATCTCGTCTAGTGTCCAGCTTCCGTCAAGCGAAAGTCCTGAAGGATACATATACTCCAGTCTGTCCGCGCTCAAATGCGGAATCTCGTTGTCAGCCACCGGATAAACGTGATAATCGGAAACTTGTTCCGGTGTAAGCCCGTCCTGCGTAAGAAGTTCCCTGAGCGCATCATCCTGTTTTATCATAAGCGCGTTCGGCTCTTCTGTTGAAGTTTGTGTGAGCGCGTCACCTTTCCTAAAGTCGCTTACGTGGCTGAAAACAGGCGTAGAAACATCGTGAAGAAGACCAGCCACAGTTTGCGCTTTATCGTACGTGAAATGCCAGACGATAAGCGCGACACCCTTACTGTGGTCAAGCCTGGAATAGTAGAACCTGTTCCTGTAAAGATGCGTCCAGTCTGTTCCGCACAAAAGCCCGATTCCCTGAAGTCGTTTAAGAATCGGAAGCTCAAAGTATTTGTCAAGAAAAGCAGGGTAGTCATCATCGGGGCAAAGTATGCGGAAATAGTCGTTTATATCGATTTTTTGCATGGGAAAGCGGGTAAGCATTGTCTCCCACAAAAGCGAGTCGTAGCGATTCATGAGGAAGAGTTTACAAAACGACAGGTAGCTCGTCAATGCTTTCTACAATTGAATGTTTTCACTTTTTTTTGTATGCTTTCTTTGTTTCGCAGAGGTTTTTATGATAATCGATTTTCATGCCCATATTTATCCCGAAAAGATTGCGGAGAAAGCTACTGCGGCGATTGGGGCGTTTTATGATGCAAAAGCTGCGAGACACGGTAGTCCTGAAAACCTTATAAAAATCGGCAGCGAAATCGGAATAGAGAAATACATCGTTCATTCGTGCGCTACGAAAGTGAACCAAGTTCCGTCGATAAACGACTACATTTTAGAGCAGTGTGCTATTCATCCTGAGTTTGTGGGCTTTGGCACAATCCAAATTGGATTCGAGGATTTTGAGACGGAAATTAAGCGCATACGTCGTGCAGGAATTCGCGGAATAAAGATACATCCCGATTTGCAGAAATTTCAGGCTGATGATCCTTGGATGGACAACGTTTACGAAGTTATCGCCGCAGAAAGAATGATTGTGCTTTTCCATGCCGGAGATGAGCGTTTTGATTTTTCGGGTCCTGTTCGGATTGCAAATGTTTTGAAAAAACATCCGAATCTTGATGTTGTGGCGGCTCATTTTGGCGGTTATACTGAATGGGATGCGTCTTATGAGTATCTTGCCGGTAAACGATTGTGGCTCGATACATCGAGTACGCTTTGGAAATGTCCGCTTGAAAAGGCGATTAAGATAATGAACAAGCACGGAGTTGAAAAAATGCTTTTCGGCACTGACTTCCCGATGTGGGATCCTGTTGAGGAGTTTGAAAGATTCAACACGCTTGGTCTTACCGGAAACGACAGGGATGCTGTTCTTTATAAAAATGCGTTGGAATTGCTGAAGAAGAACGAGTAGGAGGAAAATATGCAGTACGGTTATTTTGATGATGAGCGAAAAGAGTATGTAATTACTCGCCCCGATACCCCACAGTCATGGAGCAATTATCTTGGCTCTGTGGAATATGGAGCTGTCATAACGAACAATGCGGGTGGCTACGGCTTTTATAAATCAGGTGCTCAGGGTCGTTTCCTCCGCCTGCGTTTTAACTCTGTTCCGATGGATCAGCCTGGACGTTATTTTTATCTTCGCGATGAAGAAAACGGCGATTATTGGTCTGCTTCTTGGCAGCCGGTCGGAAAACCGCTCGACAAATACAAATCAGAATGCCGCCACGGAACCGCATATACTTCTATTACATCAGAATACTCCGGCATAAAAAGCGAGACGACTTATTTTGTGCCGCTTAACCAGCTTTTTGAGTACTGGCACCTTAAGCTTACGAACACAAGTAATAAAAAACGCCGCATTTCTGTTTTCAGCTACTGTGAGTTTACGAATCAGTGGAATACAACGCAAGATCAGGTAAACTTGCAGTATTCGCTTTTCATCATTCAGGGAAGCCGCCACGACAATTTGCTCCGCATCGCGATTCAGGACAACATGGCGGCGCAGTCACGCGCAAAAGCGATTGAGGAAGGCCGCGACCCGGATGAAATCTCGCTTGACGGCGATATCGCCATGAACACTTGGATGGCTCTTTGCGGCACAAACATGGACGGTTACGATACAAGCCGCGAAGCTTTCCTTGGTACTTACGGCGGTTATCACGCACCAAAAGCCGTTATCGAAGGAAAATGCTCCAACTCCAACGCATACGGTGACAACGCTTGCGGTACGATGCAGTCTGTAATTGAGCTTGCGCCGGGCGAGTCGAAAAACGTGCTTGTTATGCTAGGTATTGGTGAGGCTCTTACAGTCGGCAAGAAATGTGTTGAAAAATACGGTTCCGTTGAAGTTTGTAACGCGGAACTTGAGAAACTTAAGAAAGCATGGCATTCAAAACTGAACTGCCTCTCAGTAAATACACCTGATGCTGATATAAACCACACAGTAAACATGTGGGGACTTTACAACTGTCTTATCACGTTCGCGTGGAGCCGCGCGGCAAGCCTTGTTTACAACGGCGAGCGTGATGGCTTTGGTTTCCGCGACTCCGTTCAGGATATTCTTGGCGTTTCTGCCGCTATCCCAGAAGATGCCGGTAAGCGTCTTGAGCTTATGCTTTCTGGACAAGTTGCCTGTGGAGGCGCGATTCCTGTTATCAACCCGGTTCGCCACGTGCCCGGCCAGGAAAAAGCGCCGGAGCCGGAAGAATTCCGTTCCGACGACTGCTTGTGGTTCTTCAACGCAGTTCCGTATTACGTCGCGGAAACAGGAAAGTTCGATTTTTACAACAAAGTTATTCCGTATGCTGACAAAGGCGAGGCAACCGTTTTTGGCCATTTGAAGCAGGCTTTGCTTTTCAATTTGGAGCGTACCGGCGCGCACGGTATTCCATGCGGACTTCTTGCTGATTGGAACGACTGTCTTAAGCTCGGCTACAACGGCGAGAGTCTTTTTGTAGCGTTCCAGCTTCATCTTGGACTTAACGTGTATGCGGACATAGCGCGCCGCCTGGGAAAACCGGAAGAAGCCGACTGGGCTATGGCAGAGTGCAAGAAGCTCGATGATAACATCCAGAAGTTCTGCTGGAACGGCGACCGCTTTATTTGGGCAATCGCCGAGGACGGCACTGTTTACGGAACGCGCGATTTTGAAGAAGGAAACATTTACCTTAATACGCAGGTTTGGGCTGTTATCTCTGGGGCAGCTGATAAAGAGCAGGCTGAAAAAGCAATGCAGACTGTAAAAGAGAATCTGCAGACTCCGTTCGGACTTATGCTTTGCGCGCCGCCTTTCAAGAAAACTACGGTAGAGGTTATGCGCGCTGTTGTTTTCAACGACAGTATCAAAGAGAACGCTGGTATTTTTAACCACACGCAAGGCTGGGGCATAATTGCCGAAGCAATGCTTGGACATGGCGACCAGGCTTATGCTTACTGCAAGGCGGCGCTACCGGCGGCTTACAACGATAAGGCAGAAATCAGGCAGGCAGAGCCTTATGTCCAGTGCCAGACAACGTATTCTGCGTTCTCACCAAGAGCCGGAAACGCCCGCGTCTCGTGGCTTTCGGGTGCGGCGGCATGGTCTTACTACAGTCTTACACAGTATATCTTGGGCATAAAGCCAGTTTACGAAGGTCTTCAGATAAATCCGTGTATTCCGCACGATTGGGATGGCTTCACAGCGGAGCGGCGTTTCCGTGGAAAGACAGTCTCAATCAAGGTTGAGAATCCGTCAAAAGTGTGCTGCGGTGTAAAATCGCTCGTGGTGAACGGCTCTAAGCTTGAAGGCAATGTCATCCCAGCTGATATCTTAAAAGACGGCAAAAACGAAGTTTCCGTAGTGCTTGGATAATATGAAACTTCTTGTTCATGACCTTACAGAAAAAGAGTTTAAGAAGATTTTCCCAACTGTTCCTCGCGATATAGTAATATTGTCACAGAGTCAGAAAATCCATCCGTGTATAGGGTGTTTCGGTTGTTGGGTAACAACTCCTGCTTATTGCATCATCCGTGATGATTATCAGCAGTTGGGAGATGTTTTTTCTAAGGTTTCAGAGCTTATTATTATCTCTAAATGCTGTTACGGCGGTTTCAGCCCATTCGTAAAAAATGTGCTCGACAGAGCCACTCCGTATATGCTTCCGTTTTATGAAGTGAGGAACGGTTCTGTGAACCATTCAAGACGATACGAGAACCGTGTTCACATTTCCGCGCACTTCTATGGCGAGCTTATTTCGCCAGAAGAAGAGAGGGTAGCGACTTTGCTTGTGGAAGCAAACACAACAAACATAAACGGCTCTGGCAGCACGGTCGCGTTTTACTGCGATAAATCGGCACTTAAGGGGGTCATCCTATGAACATTGTGTTTCTTAACGGCAGCCCCAAGCCGTCTGGCGGAAACTCAGCCATTTTTTCCGAGTTTCTTAAGAAAGCCATCACAAAAATTAAGCCTGACGTGAACTTTACGCTTCTTAATATCCGCACGAATATGCTTGTAGAAGCCGATTACGAGCTTTTTGAGACGTGCGACGCGCTTGTTATTGCATATCCGCTTTATATGGACGCATTGCCGTCACATCTTACGGCGCAGCTTATCCGCCTTGAAGAGTGGTTCAACAGCAGAAAAGGCGAGAAATCAGCTGCAAAGAACAGGCTTGTCGTTTATGGGCTTTGTAACTGCGGATTTTACGAAGGCGAACGGACGTCTCTTTCTTTCGATATGCTCAAAATCTGGTGCAAAAAATGCGGTTTGATATGGGGGCAGGGGCTTGGAGCCGGCGGCGGCGAGCTTCTGTGTGCTTTGCCACAGATTGTCATGGGCCATGGTCCGTTGCGTTCCGTTGGCAAAAACATAAGTAAGCTTGCATTCAGCATTGTTAACGGATTGAGCGGCGAGAATCTTTATTCAAAGCCAGATATGCCGCGCTTTATGTTCACAGCATCCGCGAACAGCATGATTTGGGAAGCAAAAGCAAAGAAAAACGGCCTTACGAAAAAGCAGATGCTGTATAGAATCCCGTAGTTCGCCGACCGTTGGGCGCGAATGCGACCAACGGTAACGCTCTTTCCTTATCCCAGGCTTGCGATTTTTTTGTGAAGCTCCATTACCTTTGCGTGCAGGTAGTGGTCTACAGCCGGTTTTTCAACGACACCAAGAAGAATTCCGTTCTCGTCTGTTATCGGCAGGGCTTCCGTGTCGTTTTCGTCGAACTTTTTGAGCACATCGGGAATGAGCATGTCCGGCTTGCAAGTCACAGGGCAAGGCTCCAGAATGTCGGTAGCCATAAGTCCGTCCGAGAAATCCATCATCTGCAAGCACTCTTTAAGATGTTCAAGCGTTATTATGCCTGAAAGCTTTCCTTCGTTTGTTTTTACGACGTAATTCAAGTTATGGTTGTGGCTGAAAGAATCAAGAATTTCGTGAAGGCTTGTTGTATCAGTGACGATTGCCGGAGAATCTTTATCGCAAATCGATACACCGGCGGAAGTTACGTCGCTAACTTTGCACGTTTTCATAATGTCTTCCTCGCAGATATCGAGGTTGCATTCGCCTGCGTGGTTGACGGCGTATTTTACGCATACAGGGCCAAGAAGCTGGACTACGAACGTTGTCGCTGTGATTATCAGGATAATCGTTGAGCCGATTGTGTCGCTGTATGTTTGTCCGGCAGCGATTGAAAGTCCGATGGCGACACCAGCCTGGCTTAAAAGGCACCACGGAAGATACTTTCTGACGCTTTCAGGTGCTTTTGTTAGACGCGCGCCCATGCGAGATCCTATCGATTTTCCGACTGTCCTGCACACGATGTAAATCAGCGCAATAAGTCCGACGTAAGCCGTTACATTCCAAATATTTAGCTTTGCGCCTACGAGAACGAAGAAAAGCACGTAAATAGGCGGCGTGAATTTTTCGACGAGCGAGAATGTCGGGCGCGTTTTTACGGGCGCGAAGTTTACCATGAAAAAGCCGACTGACATTGCGGCAAGAATGTTGTCCATGTCGAGCAACGTGCAGATTCCTGTTGAAAGCAGGATGGAGCCGAGCGAGAAGGCGAGTATGCGCCCTTCGTCTGTCATTACGTTACGGATGAAGTGGCTTAAAAGGAAGCCGATTACAGAGCCGAGCGCGATAGAACCGAAAACATCGTAGCACAAGTGAAGAAGCTGCGAGCCGAGTGTGCCGCCTGTGTTTCCGAGCAGCGCGGATGCGATTGATGACGAGAATGCATACAGAATAAGGGCAACTGCATCGTCCATTGCGACAATTCCGAGGACTGTCGTTGTTAAAGGGCCGCGCGTTCTGTTTTCGCGAAGAACGTCTGTTGTGGCGGCAGGAGCCGTTGCGGACGAAATTGAGCCAAGTATAAGACCGAGTGCGATAGAGACGTTCAAATCTTTTGTGAAAAGATACGAAACAACTGTTACGATGATTGAAACTACTATGAACGGGATTATCGCCTCGAAAAGCAGAATACCGATAAACTGTTTACCGTATTTTTTTAGTACGCCGAGTTTTAGCTCACCGCCGATAAGAAAGCCTATAAGTGAAAGCGCGATTTGGCTTACAGGGTCAAGCGCGGTTATAACTTCTTTCCGCAGAAGCTGAAGCCCGGATTGCCCGATGATTATTCCGATAACGATGTATCCGACAACTTGCGGGATTTTAAGCTTTTGGAAAAGCCTTCCGCCCATTGCGCCAAGAAGAAGGATTATGCTTAGCATAAGGATTAGGTTCGCGCTGTCAATTACGTTGAAGTGCATGTATTCAGGAAGAAAATTAGCGAATATGTTCATTTGAATGCCTCTATTCGCGAAAGTGCGGGCAGCGATGGCTTTGTCCAGCTTTTTCGCGGTTGTGCACAATTGTAGCAATCTTGCAGATAAAGGGCAACAGTATTTTGTTTTGTATGAAAATTCCAGTTTCATGCAACTGCTTGGTAGGCTAATCAATTTATCGCACCATCTGGAAAAAATCTAAACATATGTATACAATATGTATTATGTTCAACAGTCTTTTTGGTACGATAACCGCTAAGTTCCCGCAAACCGTTTATCTTGAAACAAACGGTATAGAGTGGGATATTTCCGTTCCTGACTCATCAGTGGACGCTCTTCCTCACATAGGCGAGCAAGGACGCGTATATACATGGCTTCTTCACCGCGACGACTCTATGAAGCTTTTTGGTTTTGCTTCAGCAGAGGATCGTGCGTTATTCCTTGATTTACTTAAAGTTGATGGTGTCGGTCCTAAAGGTGCGCTTAAAATCCTTTCGTCTGTCTCTGCCGATCAACTAGTTTCTGTTCTTGACGGTGGCGATGTCGGAAGGCTTGAAAAAGTTCCCGGAGTCGGCAAAAAGACAGCCCAAAAGATGATGCTCGCGCTTAAAGGCAAACTCACACTTTCTGAAAACGCTGGCGTTACGCGCGGCGTAAAACAGAACTCGCCATACAGCGACCTTATTCTTTCACTTGCGAGTATGGGGTATGACAAATCTCTTGCAGAGCAAAAAGTTGCCTTGATTGTTGAGTCGCTTGCAAATGATGCTTCTTTTACGGCAAAGACTGATAAAGAAAAAGAAGAGATTATTTTCCGCCGCGCCATTGTCGAGATGGCTTAATGTAGTGAGGCTCCTTTATGAAAGATGATAAAAACTTTGGTGAAACTGGCGCGGCATACGGCGTTGGCAACTTTGGCGGCGAACCTGGCGTTCCATTCGGGGGCGGTGGCTTCGCGGGTTCCGGCAGCAACATCGTGCGCCCCGATGCTCATTTTACAGACGATGAGCGTGAAGGAAACCTTCGCCCGCAGCTTCTTTCCGACTTTCTTGGGCAGACAAAAGTAAAAGACAATCTTTCTGTTTTCATTGAAGCGGCTCGTAGCCGTGGCGAAAACATGGACCACCTCTTTTTAATCGGACCGCCAGGACTCGGCAAAACAACGCTCGCCCAAATAACGGCGCACGAGCTCGGTGTTGACTTTAAGGTAACGTCAGCCCCAGCTCTTGAAAAACCAAAAGATTTGGCTGGAATCCTTTCCACAATCACCGAGCGGACAGTTTTTTTCATAGACGAGATTCACCGCCTGAAACCCGCGATAGAAGAGATGCTTTATATCGCGATGGAAGACTATGAGCTTGACTGGATTATAGGGCAGGGAGCTGCCGCGCGTACAGTGCGCATCCCAATTCCGAAATTCACGCTTGTAGGCGCGACAACGAAAGCAGGCATGGTATCAAGCCCGCTCATCAGCCGTTTCGGTATTGTACAGCGTTTCAGCTTCTACGAAAAGGAAGAGCTTGCCTTAATTATAAAGCGCAGCGCGGGAATACTGAACATCGCTGTAGACGAGGATGCGGCTCTTCTTATGGCATCTTGTGCGCGTGGAACGCCGCGTGTTGCGAACCGTATTTTGCGCCGTATGCGTGATTTTGCGCAGGTTTCAGGCAGCGGGCGTATTACACGACAGATTGTAGCAGACGGACTGAAGCGGCTCGAAATTGACTCTCTCGGTTTGGAGCGTTACGACAGGGAAATATTGCTTTCAATCATTCAGAACTATGGCGGCGGTCCGGTTGGCGCGGAAACGCTTGCAATCTCTATTGGCGAATCTATGGACACGCTCGAAGATTACTACGAGCCGTATCTTATCCAGTCAGGCCTTATACAGCGTACTCCAAGGGGACGTGTCGTTACCGAACGCGCGTACGAGCATCTTGGGTTGCCTCACAAGGCATCGCTCCAAAAAAGCGATGCAGATTCCTCGAGTAACCAAAGCGACAGTGGCCAACGTCTGCTCTTTTAGGATACCAATTATCTATAAACTAGTTGAAAAACTGGTTGACTTTTGAAAAACCTCATATTATACTCAAGATATACCACGTTAAAAGGGGGTGCTTATGGCTTTTCCTATGGTTGCTAATGCCGCGAATG
>JAEEGI010030146.1_pt1 | contig 10216 bp, 20 predicted proteins | sample 8958751 | NCBI WGS metagenome assembly JAEEGI01 (sample SAMN16246545, study PRJNA631951) | gut metagenome | biome: gut microbiome; feature: rumen; material: KS-attached | host: Bos | place: Iran: Karaj | collected 2018-10 | reverse complement strand
AAAAATACATTTATAGAGTTCAGAGATATATATGAAGAGATTAAGAAAGAAAAAGTAGATGGTATTATTCTAGATTTAAGAGGTAATGGTGGAGGATACTTATCATCAGCACCACTAGTTGCATCTATGTTCTTAGATAAAGATAAAGTAATATATATAGAAAAGATAAAAGATAAAGAAGAGAAGATATTCTCTAAAGATGAAAGAATTATTAAAGAGAATACAGTTATACTTATAGATGGAGGAACTGCTTCGGCTTCTGAGATTCTAGCAAGTGCTCTAAAGATTAATAATGGAGTACAGCTAGTAGGAAATACTACATATGGAAAAAATACTATTCAAAAGATACATAAGTTAAAAGATGGTGCATTAGTTAAATTCACAATTGGTGAATGGTTTAATGCAAATGAAAAGAGTGTTTTAGAAGAGCCTATTCATCCTGATAAACCAGTAAACTATGTAGAAGGCACTGATGCTGTCTTAAATGAAGCAATAAAATTATTTTAGGAGATGATTTAAATGAATAAAAAAGGTTTTACATTAATCGAAGTAATTGCAGTAGTAGTAATATTAGGATTATTAATGATAATTGCAATACCTGCAGTTACACAATATATTAATTCTTCTGATGAATCAGTATATGTTAACAATGTCTCATCATTCTTGCAAGAAGCAAAAATGTTATATCAAGAAAAAGAGTTTGGACCTCAAATCGAAGTAGGCGATATCATGGTTGTACCAATTAGTATATTAGACTTAGAAAAAGGTAACACTACTAATTCACCATTTGGTACGTATAGTAAAAAACAAAGCTATATCTTAATTAAAAGAACAGCTAAGTCATATGATTATTATGCTACAGTAGTAGATAGTACTAATAGAGGATTATCAGAAGTAAAAGAAGATGAGCTAAATAATAATGTCATAGGAAAAGTAAATGTAACAGTAATCCCTGATTTTGAGAATTTATATGATTGTAATTCAGAATCATATATAATTGATCGTAACGCTAATTTCTCATTCAAAGGAGAAGTATATCATCCAGTAGAATATAGAGAATATGGCGATGGAATGTGTACTCAAACTATGCCAATAATAATAGTTGCAAAATGATAACAAAATTAATTTGTTATCTTTTTATTTTTTCTTTTAAAAAAGTTTAAAAAAACCTTGATTTTATAGCCTATGGGTGCTATAATTTTAAACGTGTGTGGCTGCTTAGATGTGTGAGGTTGCTGATACGCCAGGCAAAGTTGCTAGGAATAAATCAGGTTATTTACACGGAGCAAGTCTATACAGAGATATAGGCGAAGGGAGGATTTAATATGTCAAATATAATTCGTATTAAATTAAAAGCATATGATCATAGAGTTCTTGATAATGCTGCTACAAAGATAGTTGAAACTATCAAAAGAAGTGGAGGAGTTGTAAGTGGGCCAGTACCACTACCTACTGAAATTGAAAAGTTCACTATATTAAGAGCAGTTCATAAGTATAAAGACTCTCGTGAACAATTCGAAATGCGTACGCATAAAAGATTAATTGATGTTAAAAATCCAAACAAGGAAGTTGTTGATGCATTAGCTCATCTAGATCTTCCAAGTGGTGTTGACATTCAAATCAAACAATAATTATAGGAGGAAATAAAAAAATGAAAGGAATCTTAGGTAAAAAGATAGGAATGACTCAAGTTTTTGCTACTAATGGTAAATTAATTCCTGTAACAGTAATTGAAGTTGAACCTAATGTTGTAACTCAAATCAAAACTGTTGAGAAAGATGGTTATGATGCAGTACAACTTGGAACAGTAGATGTTAAGGAAAAGAATTCTACTAAAGCACAAATTGGTCATGCAAAAAAAGCAAACACTGCTCCTAAGCGCTTCTTAAAAGAACTTAGAGGAGTAAACGTAAATGACTATTCACTTGGTCAAGTATTAAAAGCTGACGTATTTACAGCTGGAGAAATCGTAGATGTATCTGGAGTTAGCAAAGGAAAAGGTTTCCAAGGAGTAATCAAACGTTATAATCAGAGCCGTGGTCCAATGGGACATGGTTCACAATACCATAGAGGTGTAGGTTCTCTAGGTACATTATTACCAATGCACGTTCTTAAAGGTAAGAAATTACCAGGACACATGGGTAATGTAACAACTACTATTCAAAATTTGGAAGTAGTATCAGTTGATTTAGAAAATAATGTTATCTTAATCAAAGGTAATGTTCCAGGTCCAAAAAAATCTTTAGTTATGATTAGAACTTCTGTTAAAAAGGGAGATAAAACAAATCAAGCAATTGAACTTGTTTCTTACGAAGTAGCAGAAGAAAAACCTGTAGAAGTTGAAGCAACTGAAGAAACAGTTGAAGAAGCTGCAGAAGAAACAGCAGAAGTAGAAGCAACTGAAGAAACTAAAGAAGAAAACGTTGGAGAATAAATCATCATATATAACAAAAAAGATTTAAATATGATGAAAGGAGGAATTTAACAATGGCAAAAGTAACACTTTTAAATTTAAAAGGTGAAAAGATTGAGGACATTAAATTAAACGATAAAGTATTCGGAATAGAACCAAATAAAAATGTATTATACGATGCTATTATTTTATCAAGAGCATCATTAAGACAAGGAACACATAAAACAAAAACTCGTTCAGAAGTTTCTGGAGGAGGAAGAAAACCTTGGAGACAAAAAGGAACTGGACGTGCTCGTCAAGGATCTATTAGAGCAGTTCAATGGGTAGGTGGAGGAAGATATGGAACTCCAGTACCTAGAGATTACAGCAAAAAACAAAATCGTAAAGAAAGAGTACTTGCATTAAAGAGTGCTTTAATAAGCAAACTAGAAGATTTTGTTGTAGTTGATAAACTAGAAGTTAAAACACCAAAGACAAAAGAAATGGTTAACATTTTAACAAATCTTAAATTAAATGATGTTAACACATTAGTTATAGTTAAAGAATTAGATGAAAATACAATCTTAGCTTCAAGAAACGTTAAAAACGTATTATTAATTGAAGCTAGTGAAATTAATGTATTAGATTTAGTAGCTGCTAACAAAGTATTAGTTACTAAAGATGCATTAGAAGCTATCGAGGAGGTGCTAAAGTAGTATGAATACAAAGTATTTAGAAATAATTAAAGCACCAGTTGTTACAGAAAAAGGTACAAGACTTGCTCAAGATGAAGGAAAATATTTATTTAAAGTAGATCCTAAAGCTTCAAAGTCTGATATCAAAGAAGCTGTAGAAAAATTATTTAAAGTTAAAGTAGAAAGTATTTCTACTATTAATGTAAAACCTAAGAAGAGAAGAGTAGGACGTTATGCTGGAATGAGCAACAAGTATAAGAAAGCTGTTGTTAAACTTGCAGAAGGTCAAACTATTGATCTAGGTTAGAAGGAGGTAAATTATGGCAATAAGAAGTTTTAAACCTACTACTAATGCTAGACGTAAGATGAGTACTCTAGTTAACGAAGAAATTACTACTTCAACTCCAGAGAAAAGTTTACTAGTAAGTATAGGAAAAAATGGTGGTCGTAATAACCAAGGAAAAATCACTGTAAGACATCACGGTGGTGGAGTTAAAAGAAAATATAGAATTATAGATTTTAAAAGAAATAAAAGAGATATAGTTGGTAAAGTTGCTACTATTGAATATGATCCAAATAGAAGTGCTAATATAGCTTTAATAAACTATGTAGATGGTGAAAAAAGATATATTATTGCTCCAAAGGATTTAAAAGTTAATATGGAAATAGTTGCAGGAGAAAATGTAGATATCAAAGTTGGTAATGCATTACCACTTGCAAATATTCCAGTAGGTACTGTAGTTCATAATATTGAACTTAAACCTGGGAAAGGTGCTTCTTTAGCAAGAAGTGCTGGAAGTAGTGCTCAAATACTTGGTAGAGAAGGAGCTTATGTAATGCTTCGTTTATCAAGCGGAGAACAAAGATTAGTTCTTGGAACTTGCTACGCTACAATTGGTGTAGTAGGAAATGAAGACTATGAACTAGTTAAATTAGGAAAAGCAGGAAGAACTCGTCATATGGGAATTAAACCAACAGTTCGTGGATCTGTTATGAACCCTAATGATCACCCACATGGTGGTGGTGAAGGTAGAGCTCCTGTTGGACGTAGCGGACCAGTTACTCCATGGGGTAAACCAGCATTAGGATACAAAACTAGAAAGAAAAAGGCGTCTGATAAATTAATCGTTCGTCGTAGAAATGGTAAATAGGAGGGATTAGGAAATGGCAAGAAGTCTTAAAAAAGGTCCTTATGTATTTGATAGATTATTAAATAAAGTTAAGGAATTAAACAAAAATGGTAAAAAAGAAGTTATTAAAACTTGGTCTCGTCGTTCAACAATCTACCCTGATTTTATAGGACACACTTTTGCAGTTCACAATGGTAAAGAATTTATTCCAGTATATGTTACAGAAGACATGGTTGGACATAAATTAGGAGAATTTGCTTTAACTCGTAAATTCGGTGGTCATGGTGAAAACAAGGATAAATAATGACTAGGGAGGAAGAAAAGATGGAAGGAAAAGCAATAGCTAAATCAGTAAGAATTTCTCCAATTAAAGCAAGATTAGTAATCGATTTAATTCGTGGGAAAAATGTTGATGAAGCAGTTACAATACTTGAAAATAGAAATAAAAGATCTAGTTTAATAGTTTTAAAAGCACTAAACTCTGCTGTAGCAAATGCAGTAAATAACTTCGCTTTAGATGCTAAAAAATTATATGTTAAAGAAGCTAGAGTAGATGCAGGTCCTGTTATGAAGAGAGTTATGTTTGATTCTCGTAGTCATATTGGACACAAAGATAGAAGAACTAGTCACATAACTGTAGTTGTGGCTGAGAGATAATCTAAGGAGGTTAATATGGGACAAAAAGTTAGTCCAATTGGACTTAGAATTGGAATCAATAGAGGTTGGGAAGCTAACTGGTATGCAAATAACAGTGATTTCTCTAAATACTTAGAACATGATTTAAAAATTCGTAAGTTTTTAGAAAAGAAATTAAAAGATGGCGGAATAAGCACTATTGAAATTGAAAGAAATAATAAAAGATGCGAAGTTATAATTCATACATCTCGTCCAGGAATTATCATTGGAAAAGGTGGAGAAGAAATAGAAAATCTTAAGAAAGAAATTAAGAAACTTGTTGATGAAGAAGTTCAAATTTCTATCGTTGATATTAAAAAGCCAGATTTAGATGCAAAGATTGTTGCTGATTCAATTGCACAACAAATCGAAAATAGAGCATCATTTAGAATGGCTCAAAAGAAAGCAATCAGAAACGTTATGAAAGCTGGAGCTAAAGGAGTTAAAACTTTAGTATCAGGAAGATTAAATGGTGCTGATATAGCTAGAAGTGAAGGATATTCTGAAGGAACAATTCCTCTACATACATTAAGAGCAGATGTTGATTATGCTTTATCTGAAGCTGATACAACATTTGGAAAAATTGGTGTAAAGGTATGGATCTATAAAGGAGAAATCCTTGGAGATAACAAAGCTGAAAAAACTGAAAAATCAGAAAGACCAGCAAGACCTGAAAGAAAAGAAAACAGAGAAAAAAGAGAAAAGGCTAAAGGAGGTAATTAATTATGTTAATACCATCAAGAACTAAATACCGTCGTGTACATAGATTACCTTACGAAGGTCATTCAAAAGGTAATACTGAATTACACAATGGAGAATATGGTCTAATGGCTTGTGAAGGTGCTTGGATCACTGCAAATCAAATCGAAGCAGCTCGTGTAGCTATGACTCGTTATATGAAACGTGGTGGAAAAGTATATATCAATATTTTCCCACATATGCCTTTAACTAAGAAACCACTTGGAACTCGTCAAGGAAAAGGTAAAGGAAACGTTGAAGAATGGGTAGCAGTTGTTAAAACTGGAAAAATTATGTTTGAAGTAAAAGAAGTTACTGAAGATATCGCAAGAGAAGCTTTAAGACTTGCTTCACATAAACTACCAATAAAAACAAAATTCGTTATGAAAGAAAATGGTGGTGAAAAAAATGAAGGTTAATGAAATTAGAAATCTAACCACTGATGAAATTATTGCTAAAATAAAAGAATCAAAAGAAGAATTATTTAACTTACGTTTTCAACAAGCAACTGGAAACTTAGACAAACCTTCAAAAATTAAAGATTTAAGACATACAGTCGCAAGACTTAAAACTGTTCTTCGTGAAAGAGAAATTGAAGAACAAGGAAAGGCTAAGTAGGAGGGTTGTATATGGAAAAAACAAATAGAGAATTAGTTGGAAAAGTTGTTAGTTCAGTTAATAATAAAACAATAACTGTATTAGTTGAAACTTATAAGAAACATCCATTATATGGAAAAAGAGTTAAGTCTTCAAAGAAATATGCAGTTCATGATGAAACAAACAAAGCAAAAGTAGGAGATATAGTTAGAATAGTTGAAACTAAACCTATTTCTAAAACTAAAAGATTCTACTTAAAATCAATAGAAAAGGAAGCAGTTATTTTATAACTCTTAGGTGAAGGAGGATTAATTATGATTCAACAAGAAAGTCGTTTAAAAGTTGCTGATAACTCAGGAGCAAGAGAACTTTTAGTTATTCGTGTTATGGGTGGAAGCAAAGTAAAAACTGGTAATGTCGGTGACATAGTTGTTGGTACAGTTAAGAATGCCACACCTAATGGAACTGTAAAAAAAGGAAAAGTAGTAAAAGCAGTTATTGTTAGAACTACATTTGGTTTAAGAAGAGATGACGGATCTTACATCAAGTTTGATGATAACGCTTGCGTAATCATTAAAGATGATAAGACTCCAGTTGGAACACGTATCTTCGGACCAGTAGCTAGAGAACTTCGTGAAAAAGACTTTATGAAGATAGTATCTTTAGCTAAGGAAGTACTATAGGAGGATATTATGGACTTAAAAGTAGGAGATAAAGTTGTAGTAATTGCAGGTTCTAGCAAAGGTAAAGAAGGTAAGATTACTAAGACTCTAAGAAAAGAAAATAGAGTAATAGTAGAAGGATGCAACATCGTTAAGAAACATAAGAAAGGTAATGGTCAAGAATCAGGAGGAATCCTTGAGACTGAAGCACCTATTCATGTATCTAATGTAATGTTGATTGATCCAAAAACAAAGACCAGAACTAGAATTGGTCATACAATTGAAAATAATAAGAAAATAAGAGTAGCTAAAAAATCTAGCGAAAAGATTGATTAGTGGAAGGAGGGTATAGATTATGAACCGCCTAAAAGAAAAATATAAAAATGAAATCGTTCCAAATTTAATTAAAAAACATAATTACAGTACAATAATGGAAGTTCCAAAACTTGAAAAGATCGTTGTAAATATGGGTGTTGGAGATGCTACTGGTAACTCTAAATTAATCGAGGCAGCTGCTAAGGATTTAGGATTAATAACTGGTCAAAAGCCTGTTATAACTAAAGCTAAAAAGTCAATTGCTGGATTCAAAGTTAGAGAAGGACAATCAATTGGTTGTAAGGTTACATTAAGAGGCGAAAATATGTATAACTTCTTAGATAAACTTGTATCAATTGGTCTTCCAAGAGTTCGTGACTTTAGAGGAGTTTCTCCAAAAGCATTCGATGGAAGAGGAAATTATACTTTAGGTATAAAGGAACAATTAATATTCTCTGAAATTTAATATGATGATGTTGTAAAAGTTCGTGGAATGGATATTGTATTTGTAACAACTGCAAAATCTAACGAAGAAGCATATGATTTATTAAGTGAACTTGGAGTTCCATTTAGAAAGTAATCGGAGGTAAATAATGGCAAGAAAAAGTATGATTGTTAAAGCTAATAGAAAGCAAAAATACAAAGTACGTGAATATACTCGTTGCAAAAGATGTGGAAGACCTCATGCTGTAATGAGTAAATTTGGAGTATGCCGTATTTGCTTTAGAGAATTAGCTTATAAAGGACAAATACCAGGTGTTAAGAAATCAAGCTGGTAATTGGGAAGGAGGATTAAATTATGGCTGTAGTAACAGATAAAATTGCTGATATGTTAACTCGTATCCGTAATGCAAATACAAATGGTTATTCTGAAGTAACCGTTCCTGCTTCTAAAATGAAAATAGAAATAGCTAGAATTTTAAAAGAAGAAGGATTTATTAAAGACTATAAAGTAACAGGTGAAACTGCTCAAAAAACAATTGAGATAACACTTAAATACGGAAATAAAAAAGAAAAAGTAATAACAGGACTAAAACGTATTTCAAAACCAGGATTAAAAGTTTATGTTAAAAATGATGAAATTCCAAAGGTTCTTAATGGATTAGGAATTGCTATAATTTCAACTTCAAAAGGAATTATGACTGATAAAGAAGCACGTAAACAAAATGTTGGTGGAGAAGTTTTAGCTTACATTTGGTAGGAGGTAAATCATGAGTCGTATTGGAAATAGAAAATTAGAAATTCCTGCTGGTGTAACTGTAAGTGAAGAAAACGGAATCGTTACTGTTAAAGGACCAAAAGGAGAATTATCTACTAAGTTAGCTGCAAATGTTAACGTTAAAATAGAAGATAACTCTTTAGAAGTTCTAAGAGATAGCGATGAACATAAACCAATGCATGGAACAATGAATGCATTAATAAATAACATGATCCTAGGAGTTACAAAAGGATTTGAAAAACAACTAGAAATAGTTGGTGTTGGATATCGTTTTGCACAAAAAGGAAATGCTATAGTAATAAACGCTGGATATTCACATCCAATTGAAATGGAAATTCCAAAGGGATTAACTGTTGAATTCCCAAGCAATACAGAACTTACAATCAGAGGAATTGACAAAGAATTAGTTGGAGAATTTGCAGCAAATGTAAGAAAAGTAAGACAACCAGAACCTTATAAAGGAAAAGGTATTCGTTATAAAGACGAACACATTATCCGTAAGGAAGGTAAGAAAGCTGCTTAATATATAAGATAAGGAGAGTTACTGATGATTAAAAAAGATTCAAGAAACGCTATGCGTGAAGTAAGACACGATAGAGTAAGAAGAGAAATACATGGTACAAGTGCTGTTCCAAGACTAAATGTATTTAGATCTAACTCAAACATTTTTGCTCAAATCATCGATGATGAGACTGGTACAACTCTAGTTAGTGCTTCATCACTTGATAAAGATTTAAAGTTAAAAAATGGAAGTAATGTTGAAGCAGCAACTAAAGTTGGAGAAAAAGTAGCTGCAGAAGCTGAAAAAGCAAAAATTAAAAAAGTTGTATTTGATAGAGGTGGATACCAATATCATGGACGTGTAAAAGCTTTAGCAGAAGCTGCTCGTTCAAAAGGTTTAGAATTCTAGAAGGAGGTTATTTATGGAAAACAAAAAAAATGACCCAAAGCAAAAACTATTAGAAGAACAAGTAATTGAAATAAAGAGCGTTGTTAAAGTTAATAAAGGTGGTAGACAAAGAAGATTTTCTGCTACTGTTGTTGTTGGGGATAGACATGGACAAGTTGGATTAGGTATGGGAAAAGCTAACGAAGTACCTGATGCAATAAAGAAAGCTATTCAAGATGCTAACAAAAATTTAGTTAAGGTTCCACTAACTGACGATAGAACTATCGCTTATGAAGTTATTGGAAACAGAGGAGCTGCAAAAGTATTATTAAAACCAGCACCAGCTGGAACTGGAGTTATAGCAGGTGGTGCAGTTAGAGCTGTACTAGAACTTGCTGGAATCCGTGATATCGTTTCAAAATCACTTGGAGCAAGAACAAAGAACAATATGGCAAATGCCACACTTAATGCATTAAAGCAAATTAAAACACCTGAACATATCGCTGAACTAAGAGGAAAAACAGTAGAGGAGATTTTAGGATAATGAAATTACATGAATTAGAGAAAAATTTAGGTGCTACTCATAAGAAGAAAATCTTAGGACGTGGAAGAGGATCAGGTTTAGGAAAAACAAGTGGTAAAGGTCATAAAGGACAAAATGCTAGAAGTGGTGGAGGAGTAAGAACTGTATTTGAAGGTGGACAAACTCCTTTATACAGAAGAATTCCAAAGAGAGGATTCAACAATTACGAATTCAGAACAGAATATGCAGTTATTAACGTTAGCGATTTAAATAGATTTGAAAATGGAACAGTTGTTACACCTGCTTTACTTAAAGAAGTAGGATTAGTTAACAAAGAACTTTGTGGAATCAAAGTATTAGGAAATGGTAAATTAGAAAAGA
>JAEEGI010030144.1_pt1 | contig 10216 bp, 9 predicted proteins | sample 8958751 | NCBI WGS metagenome assembly JAEEGI01 (sample SAMN16246545, study PRJNA631951) | gut metagenome | biome: gut microbiome; feature: rumen; material: KS-attached | host: Bos | place: Iran: Karaj | collected 2018-10 | reverse complement strand
GAATCACAACAGGAGGCGTGTAAAATGCGGTCAAAGTAGATTCCCGTGCCGCCGCATATTCTTCCTCTGTCAGCAGGTCTTTCAGCTCCTGATAGTGGCTGTTGCGCTCGTCGAAGCAGTCCGCAAGACCGCCCCAGCCAACGTAGTCGCCGAGGATATCCTGTTCCAAACGATCTGCCAGCCTGCCTTCGCTTTCCAGCTTTTTCAGAAGCTGAATGGCCATGACGTTGTGGTAGTACCGCTCGGATGGTGTTCCTACGCCAAGGCTGTCATTGATGATTCGATGGTCGTGCCGTTGCTCTGTGGGAATGTTGGGATATAGCTGTGTAGGAGTAACTCTTCCGCGCGGCTTCGGTGCCCGAGGTGGAGCAAGGGGTTTTTCTTCCTGTATTTCTTCCATCTGTTCTTCCTGCGGTTCGTCGTACAGATGATCTTCTGCGAAGGTGATGAGGTCATCGAAGGTCATACCATCAAAGCCCTCCGCAAAGTCTGCAGCATCCTTGAATTGAATGTCTGCTACCTCACGGTCATCCGCATAAAACACCAACCGGAAGTGGATCAGATCCGCATGAGCGTGAAGCTCAACGTCACTGTTCTCCATGGTTGTATAGGCCAGATCAATGTTGGAGAGGTCTGAGAAGTCTGCTGCACTGTCGAATTCTCGATCACAGTAATCCTGGATTCTGCGTTTTGCCGTTTCCAGCGGATCTTCTGCAGGAAGTGTCTGGGCAGGCGCTGTATCTTCCGATTCCTTCAGCAGATGAGCGTTTAATGGGTTTTCTTCCACCATGCGGATGAAATCGCCGCGCGCATACGTCTTAGTGAATAGCGGATAGTCCGCATCTGAAAGCATGACTTCTTCAGCGTTCAATCCCTGCAGCTCAAAGACCTGCGTTCCAATATGAATATGATCTCCAATGGCAGGAGCATAAACCATGGGTGCAGGATGCAGTTCTTCTTCGGTCGGCTCCAATGCCATTGCGAGCTCAGAACGCAGAGATTCCAGAAGCGCCTCGCAGCGTTCAGTGAGATGGGTGTCTGCTGCGATGATCGTCTGCAGCGTTTCTCGCATCAAAGGCAGGGCAAAATCTCCATCCGGACTGCGATTGTAGAACTTCTTTTTGCCTTCGGAGAATGCGCCGGATGCAGAGACAAGATAGTAGCGATCTGCTGTGCGATCCTGTTCACCAAGCTGTTCCACAAACTCCTTATATTCGCGGATGATGGAGTTGAACTGTTCTGCAATCTGGCTGCGTTCATTTCGCACCTCTCGCTCAGCTTCATAAGCAGGGTAGGCGGCCTTTTCCGCATCAGAAAGGTATCGGTCTGCAGCAATCAGCTCACGGATACGCTTTTCCACCGCTGGCCATTTTAACAGAACGGTTCTTTCGGGTCCGTCGTCTTGAGCGGAATACCTCTCTGTGATCTTGATGCCTCTAGCATCGTGATCTTCCCAGAAGCCTGTTCCTGGAATGGCGTCAGAGTGTCCACCGGTACCGTATTCGGTTTTGAGGAACTTTACATTTTCAGCCGAGGACTCGCCCTTCTGAAATTGCGCAAAGATCCGCATCTTTCCCTGAGAGATACCGCTTCCGCCACAGAGAACATAGTCAACGGCTTCCTGTGGCAAGACAAACTCTGTTGCAGGGACGGCTTCCTCCTGAATCAGGCTGATTTGCTCATCCATGTTGGGCAGCGGCTGTTCCTCCGGGGAAAGCCACTCCTGCAGCAGCATCATGCCGTAAATAGTCTGTGCTACAGAAGACCAGCGCATATGAACCTCGCGCTCTCTGTTTTGGTATTCGCCGCGCCAGAGGTGCAGCACGTCGTCGTAGGCGTGATAACCCGCGAGCTGATCGTTGGAGAGCATCATCTCAACCAGTGCACCGTCATAGAAGCCTTTAACAAAATTGCCACGTTCCTCTACATCCGAATGGGTGTCGAAAAACGTGGCGATTTCGGTTCTGTGGTTTTTCAGGGCGGAACTGCTGCGGATCAGCTCCTGTTTTTCTGCGTCGTGATAATAGTAGTCGATCTCACTGCGGGCGTTGAAGTCATGGTGACTATCTTCCAGCGGGGGAGGACCGTTTAGGCGTAGATCAGATCGTTCAGGATCATTTCCTCGACTCGGTTCCGGATGTTGTTCATCCGTGCGACCCACTCCATCTGATTTTCTGCTTTCAGAGTCTCCGTCACGCCCTCGGCCTGCGCCATCTGGTTCATCAGATGCTCCAGCATCTCGTCTGCTGTCTGGTCGATCTCTTCCAGATGCGAGTTCAGCGTCCCGTTCATCAGCATCCCGCTGTAGATCGGGCGCCGGTGCTGGCGCAGGAACTCGAGCCGCTGCATTCCTAATTTCCCAATCTTCGGGCTCTCCGGAGGAATCAGATCGGGCATCAGGTACTCGCCCTCTTGATGATACGTCAGGTTCATTTTCTCGTCTCCTTTCTTGATCGGTTCTTACAGCCGCATCATATACCGGTGGCATCCGGGACGCAAATGTGCGAATGGGATTCTTTTCTTCGCGTTCAGCTGCGCGCACAGCTCGCTCTATTTCTCGCAGGAACATCTGCGCAATATCGCTGGTGGCGTTTCCGAGCACGGCAGCCGTGTCAGGCGTGTTGAAGTCTATGACCCACGCAAAAAGATCCGGGTCAAGGTATTCAGAAGTATCCATCCCGCATCGAGCGAGAATCATACAGGCAACGCTGTTTTGAACCAGGAATCGCAGACGATAGTTTAGGTTGTCTTCGTCCAGATCTTCCAAAAGACTATCGGCTTTCGCGCCGTGAAGCATGGAGTAATAGTCTGAGAGATTGTCCTCGACCAGGATTCCGGACAGTTCTACAACCGCATCCGGGAAACTCGCCCCCTCCGGTGGCTCACCAAACGCATTGGTGAGTGCTTCTTTTACAGCAGGCTCCAGCGCAGGACGCATTCTCCAAATACTGATTTCCCGGTTGTAATAGCTGTTGGTATCACTGATATCGAAAACATACCGCAGCTTGTACGGCTGCGTTGTTTCTGAGATCAGAGCAATTCCGCGTGTTCCGCGGTTGACCCAGCGCCCAAGGCGATTCCAGACTGCCATTTCCGCGCAGGCGGTTGCTTCCGGCTTCTGAGCGTGGATTAAAATCTGCTCGTCATAGGTGTACTTATAGTTGTTTGCGGCAGATCGGAGAAAGTCCAGATACCGCCGCGTGTTGGAAGTGACAGACACAGAAGTCTGTGCTGATAAATCCGAGATTATCTGATATTTTCTTGGCACTTTACATCACCTCCTCCAATTACCTGTGTCTAGAAAAATCACCCTGCAAATCAATGCAAGGTGATTTCAGATGATCGCAATTGTATTCTCAAATCTATATTTTATTTGTTCTTCTCTACTTCATTTCTAAAAGATAGTCAAATTGTTGTCTCGCTAATTCGCGTTCACAGGCTTGTATGCTATTATATTCATGAATATATACTGGTTCTGTTAGACGAAAAGAACTGGCCAGCACAGAGCAAAACGGATCTCGTTGACTACATGGTGTCCCGCTCGTTGGAAACACATAATTGAATCCCAACTCAGAGGCTCGAACTGAAGCGCAAGAAAAATAGCGTATGCCCATCAGCGTGTGGTGATCACAGATAGTTTCATGTCGTACCCACTGCATTAACAGTTGAGGAATAATATACTCAGCAGCAAAAGGATCCACTTTATTTACTCTGATAAAAGAACAAGCTGCTATCAACGGATACCATAACAGGTATGCATTTCGAGTTTTTTGACTTTCAAGAATATCTCGTGGAAGTATTCTGCTTCTATCTCCGGTTTCTGAATTCCGCTCTAAAAAGTCCTGAGGCTTTACAGCCAATTCTATCACTCTAATGTTGATATTAGATCGTTCATATGAGCGATCAAGCTGGAAAGCAGATGCGAGAACAAGGTCCAAAAATGGATTCACATGTATTTCCTGACAGCACAACTCTAGAGACGTACTCAGATAAAGACTCGGATATCCTGCAATACTAAATCTGCTTGTTGATACTTTTGATCGTAGGTTAAAAGGAGTATGAAAAACCCTTCTTCTGGTATAAGGTTTGTTTTCATATACTCGTGCAGATCTATAAAGCACCAATGGATCATTATTGCTATAAACATCAGCCTGAAATTGATCATAAACACTTTTTTGATAGATTAACAGTGGTTCTCTAATCAGCGTTTGCATTGCACTCGAAAAAGTATGAAATGCTTGTGCTGGAAAACCATTTAAGTACTCTTCTGCTGATTCAACTATTTTTTTGCATACAGTATGGATAGATGCGATGTCTTGATCGATTAGCTCCTGTTCCTCCGCATCTTTCAGCTCCCGTTTAATGGATGTAAGATAGTCATCGTAGAGCGTATTCAAAGTATACACGAAGTCATCTCCGTCCCACCGAATCGGAAGATAGAATTTATTCTGACATAGTATTCTCTTGAACTTACGATCAGAGATGTCAAATATCATTTCATCACCCATTTGAATAGCTTTTTTGGTTTATAGTATGTTTGTACTGCCTATAAGTATAATTCTGTCTTTTTCATAACCCACGATAAAAGATTTGTTCTATTGGCTCAAATTTATAATCTGGGAAGTTGATTCCCTCTTTTTTAAAGAAAGCAGCAAACCATCGATTATATGCAGTCATTTCATGGATCAAGTATCGAATGTATTCATCTAAAGCCGTGAAACCCTGAAGCATTCGATCTGATATATACTCGATTTTGTCAGGTTGCCATTCATACGAACGCAGATCACATGCTGCTTCCCACAATTCACCAGCTGGCTTGCTTCGTTTATGGTATTCCCTTTTCCCTTCCTCAGATATCAGTTCATAGGGAACAGTCATTTCACTTGTATAAACATATATTGCACGCTGTACTTTTCGTAGAGTCTTTGTCTGCTCCCTCATCCATTTCCTTGATATCAAGGTAGTGAATTGTTCCCATGTAAGAAGAATTACATTTGATAGTTTGGCAGCATCAATAGCACCCTTCTGAAATCCTTCTTTGGATATCATAATACCAAGAGCTGCGCCAGAGTCTGCTACCACCGTTCGAAATGCATGTACTTTTTCTTTAGAAACCGGTGTTTTCCAATATTTACACTCACATATGATTCGCTTAACTAATTCATCGGGAGCTTCAATATATACATCAACTTCAACAGATCCCCGCACTGTATTTATCGTAAGTGGAGATACGGCCTTGTATCCAGCTTCATTCAAGTATAGCGTTACCTTGTTTTGAAGGTCAAGCCAAGAATTCGGTTCAGTATTAGTAAAATCCATTTGATACCACCTGCTTATTCTTTGATATACCATATCACTGAAACAAAGGTTTGAACTATGTGGCTAAAATAGCGGTCCAATTTCATTCCCCGAATTCTAAAATGATTCAATTTTGGGGAGCTAAATCGTTAAGCCATTCGGCTGCATCTATAATCCGAATTCCTTCATACTGGTATTCAGGCTGATACGTCCTTGCGATGATCATTTTGGGGTACGCGTCTTTGATTGCAAGCAAAGGTTTGACCTCGCGTTCAAATGTTTTGGGCTCAGAAATATCATTTGCCACCTGAATATAATGCTTTTCTCCTTGTTTTAACGCGACAAAATCGATTTCCTTTTTGTAGAGGACTCCAACATATACCTCATACCCTCTGCGCAGCAACTCAATCGCAACGATGTTTTCCAATACACGTCCATAGTCCATGTTGCGTGTTCCAAGGCGCGCAAAACGAAAGCTATGATCTACCAAGTAATATTTGTCTTCGGACTTCAAATATCGTTTTCCCTTGATGTCATACCTACGAACTCGATAAAATGCAAACGCTTTACAAAGCGCATCAATATACTTACTGACGGTTTTATGATCGGCTTTCATATGATTGGAAGATAGCGTGTCTGTGATAGAGCGGATAGACGTAACATTTCCAATATTGTCCATCAAAAAATCGATCAGTTCATGCAGTAATGTTTCGTTTTTTAGTTTATATTTTTTGAGGATGTCTCGAACGATCAGTGCATTTAAGACCTCGCTGTTGATATAGCGATATTTTTGTACCTCGTTCGGATACAAATAAGACCCAGCCATGCCGCCATCAGTAATATAGCTATTAAGACTACGATATCGATTTTCTGATGGAAAATACGTCATATACTCCACAAATGAGAATGGGAATACTTGCACCTCAAAAGTCCGACCCACAAAAAGTGTTGCCAGATCGCTGCTTTGAAGAAATGCGTTCGAGCCCGTAACATAAATATCAAATTTTTCTTTTGCGTGAAGGCTGTTGATTGCTTTTTCAAAAGAAGGACACATTTGTATTTCGTCTACCATCAGATAGTTGTTTTTCCCACTTTGATAGTGGGCTTCCGCATATGCCTCCAATGCATGGTATTCAAGTAATCCCTCGAACTCCGTTAAATTATAATTGACATGAATTACATTTGCTACCTGGTCATTGGCCCGCAGATATCCTGCCAATGCTTCCAGAAGCTTTGATTTTCCTGATCTGCGAACACCGGTGATAACCTTTATATCTGGTGTCATCGTAAGATTTTTCAGCTCATTCAAATAGGATTCTCGTTCGATCAGTTTCATAGTTTCACCCTTTTCATTGACTCTAAAAGCATTATAACCACTCCATTCCCCAAAATCAATAAAATTTTAGTTTTGGGGAACGAAAGAAAAGAAGCCTGAATAAACGCAAAGTACTGTTAGCCCGTATGATAGTTGCTCCAGATAAGGTGATTTCGATCGTTCACCTGGCGCAGAATTTCGGAGAAAGTCCAGATAACGTCGCGTGTTGGATGTGACAGCCCCAGAGGTCTGTGCTGACAAATCCGAGTTTTTCTAATACTTGCTGGGCATCCGTTCACCTCCGAATCATGCCCGGATATAGCAAAACCTCCCTGCTGATTGCAAGGAGGTTTTATCATTCGTTTTGCATCACAAAAATCAATCGTCGCGAGTGGAATGCGGCTGTGGTTCGTACTTCCCTTTCTGATACTTTTTATATCGTTCGCTGTTTGGATCGGGCTGTGCCGAGTCATCCAAATCTGCAACATCATACTCGATGGGCTCATCGCATACCGCATCCAATAGAATTCGCTCCAAATGCTCATACTCCGAAAATTGATCGAGACTTGCCATCACAAAGGAATCCCGGACATAGCCGACACTTACCGCCAACAGCTCCTGATCCATGTAATATCCATAGTGCTCCACGAAAAACGTCATCATCATGACAACTGTTCTGGTGTTGCCCTCACGGAAGGGATGCACCTGCCAGATCTTTGGAAAAAGACGGGTGAGCGTCTGAACAAACACTTCCCGCGACATATTCTCCCACACTTCCTCTCGGATCGATTCAAAAGCGCGGAACAGGTCGCCGGGAATATCCTCATCATTGCTGTACCAAACGCTGCGTCCGGCAAGCAGCTTTTCCCGTTTTTCAATGTTGAAAATCCGGTACTTCCCTGCCCAGTCATACAAATCTCCAAACAGAGTGCGATGGATTTCACAAAGCCCTTCCGGCGTGAAATCATGGAAGCCTTTTTCATAGAGAAGCATCATATTCTGCCGAGATTGTTCTGCTTCGATCAGATCAAGCGTCTTTTCGTCCCGAATCTCCAGCTGATTGCGGAGAACGGGCACATCATCATACAAATAAGGATCATGCATGATTCCGCACCCGCTCTGCGATACTCTTATGATAGGCCTGTAATGCCGCTTTCATCTGCTCTCCGGTCAGTTCGCCGCGCGCCCAGCATAAGGAGAGCTGCTTTGCATACTTGGAGACTGGCACGCCTTCAATTGCATTGATCGCGTCTGCCGTTTTCACTGCAGCAATACGTCTGCTCAGCACAGCGTCCATACCGTTTTCACCTCTTTGAAGTTATAGTTGATATGAGTATAACACAAAACGGTGGAAAGAAAAAGAGGAAGATAAGATATTATTAATTGTTTCAGATTAGGTAATCCCCGTTGTTCATCGGGCATCGCCTCGCTCATGCTGCTTTGGGCGCAGCGCTTTCCCCGTCTCATCATAGTTTATGGGATCAGCAGCTGGCGCCGCCCAACCGAACATGGAGCCTGCTACCATGGCCTGCTCCTGTGCTTTGGTGACACCCAGTTCCCGGTTCAAACGGTCTGCTGCCTCACGCGGTGTGAGTGCGCCAAGCTCCTTATGCTCAAAAGCAAATCCGCTCTCCCCTTTCGCGATCTGGATCAAATCGTTGGAGTACTCGGAAACGCTGAAACACTTTTCCGGCAGCGAGGAGCGGAGCGGAATCACCACCGCACCTGTGCTCTCCGCGCGTTCTGCAAATTCACAGATGTGATAGAGCCGCGTGCTGAATCCGTCGTTTGTTTCAAGATGATAGTCGTCGATGTAGCGGCACACTCTGTCACGAGTGTCCCCGCCGCCAGTAAAGATACGAATTTGATCGCCATCCGGGATGCGAAACCGCTCCGTATAGTCTGATTGAATGAACCGAATGCCGCGGGCAGCTTTGTTCAGGTGCTGATTCAGCCAATCCCGGACATAGCAGTAACAGTAGAGATTGTATTCGCCGGGACGCGGGTTCAGGCGCATCAACATGGTGTACAGCGTGGTATCTACGCGAATGCCATATTCCCGGTCATTTCCGAAGCTGGCTTCCGGATGCCCATAACAATAGAGGCTGAGGCTCGTTCGGTTTTTCAGGATCTTTTCATAATTCTCACCATAGCGCAGGGCATTGATGACTTCATCGAAGCACAATCGAAAATCCATAGTATTACGCTCTGCGATATGATCTTCCCAAGCGGTGAAGAAACCGTCTCCACTGGCGTCCATATCTGCGCGCAGGTGTCCGATCAGACCGGTCTGCGACTCGATCTGACTGCTCTGGGTATAGGTATATTTTCGCTCTTCCGCAGAAAGAACTCGAATATTCATATGCATAGTCACTCCAAACAGCAAAGCCGCTGCTCCGAACAAGCAGCGGCTCAAAATATGTGATTGATTATCCCATCAAGCGCGCCAGAAGCGCATCCACATCATTGCTCTCCAGATTTGCGGCGATCAGTTTTTCCCGAAGCCGCAGAAGGCTGAACCGAATGAGTCTCCATTCGGCGTGATTGACCTCCAGATAAACTTTTTTATGCTTCCGAAACATTATCGCACCTCCTTCGAGATCATCATATGGAACCTTGCTGGGAATTGCAAGGTTACAAATCTTCGTCAGCGGACACCCAGTCTGCGTCTATGTAATGTTCTTCCCATTCATCTTCCCTGCTCGCGATCTGCATGCAGGAATTAATAACCAAAAGAAGCAGGAGGCTGGCGATCTCTAATACAGTAAAAACAATGCTCAACTCATATGCCTCCTATGTTCGTACGCTATACTTCCTTTGCCACCAGAATCAGCCGTTCGCTGCGGCGCACCCCGGTACAGGTGGACAGTGTAAGCAATCGTTCCCCATTCATCGGCAGATCACCGATACTAATCCGTGCCCTGGATCGAATGGAAGCTGCCGTCTCTGCAATTTCAACCGCATCTTCTGCCTGCAGAAAGTAATACCAAGGATCGTTCTTTTCAACGGTGGCGACAGCGATGATTTCATAGTTATGAACCCCATCGAGAAACTCCAGTGTAATCTGCCGATGCTCCAACAGATAAGTTTGCCTCAGATACTGGCTCAAGCTCCCGAACATGGTGCCATTAATCATGTTGTGGCCATAAATAATCAGATTTCCTTCATTCGGGTCACATCGGGCATCCAAAAACGGAGTACCGGAATAGCTGTAGTGCCCATAGAAGTCCAGATGCAGATACCGCTCCGGCTCGGAAGGTGAATACATGACCGGATAGCTCACAACCGTGTCGGGGATGGAAAGCCAGCCGATGCAGTCAATATTGTTGGTCATAAGGGTGTCACAGTCGTGAGATATTGGCGCCTGCGATTCCTGCAGCTCTTCCGCTGCATCTTCCTCCGGCTGTGCGGTTGGCTCTGGGAGCGTCACCGTTTTCTCCAGCTTTTCAAACACCTGCTGTTCCTTATCCCTTGCATGGAGGTCTCTCCAAATGTGGCAGCCGCAAGCGACTGCCACAAGGATCAAAAGGATGAACAGCAGCAAAAGCACACTGTTTCGTTTCATCAGTCACGCTTTCTGCGGCGCAGGTAAGCCAGCAGAAT
>JAEEGI010030140.1_pt1 | contig 10217 bp, 9 predicted proteins | sample 8958751 | NCBI WGS metagenome assembly JAEEGI01 (sample SAMN16246545, study PRJNA631951) | gut metagenome | biome: gut microbiome; feature: rumen; material: KS-attached | host: Bos | place: Iran: Karaj | collected 2018-10 | reverse complement strand
CACACCGGAGCGTACCGTGCTGTCGATATAGCCGGTCCAGGCAGCCGCTTCCGCTTTGGAAATCATCCAGTTGGAAACGTAGAACAGTACGCAGACCGCGATCAGCGCCGTGATTCCTTCAATTAGTTCCTGTGCCATACCGGCTCCGGCCACCGCCTGCTTGACAAAGTAGAGCACGGCAGCCGCGGCAAAGCTGGCCAGGATACCGGCCAGTGCGCCGATATAGACATTTTTCAGGCTCCGGCTGTTTCCGCTCTTAACCAGATAGGCGATGATCGCCGCAATGACCAGGATTGCTTCCAGGCCTTCCCGGACGATAATGCCGAAAGCACCCAGGAAGGTCAGCCACTGGGGACTGGCCTGATCTGCCGCAGACTCTTCCGGAACAGCCGGTTCAGCGGATACCGCTGTTTCCTTTTCCGCGGCAGCCAGTTCGTCCAGCGTTCTGGCCTTCTTCAGCAGCACCTGCTTGGTTTTGTCGCTGGTGGTGCGGTATTTGTTTTTCTGATATTTTTCCGATCCGGAGCTTACCAGGCTCCGCAGCGAGGAAAACTGGCTTTCGGCTTCGCGGCGGTCTTTCAGTCCGAGTTCTGTGTAGATCCTGTGTGCCAGCCCGGCTTCCTCATACACGCTGTAATAGGCGGTGTTCAGGTTATCCTCCGCCGCTTCAAAATCCTTATCCAGGTAAGCCAGGTAGGCGGTGTCCAGCAGTTCTTTTGTGAGGCTGGCAGCTTCGTACCAGCTGGAGTATCTGGACGCGGCATTTGGATCGGGAGAATACTCCGGATACGGATCCGCAGAAGCCAGCTCCCCGTTTTTGTAGAACTTATTATCGCTCTGCATACCGCCCTGCAGGGCAGCGAGCTTATTGCCGTCCTCACGGATCATCGCCTTGAGCTTCAGCAGGGCTGAACGCACGGAAACGATGGTTTCCTGATCCGTATTTTCCTTTTTTACCGCGGCTTTGCACGCGGAGAACTGCATTTCCACCGCGTTTTTGCGCACGCCGGAGACGTAGCTCATGGTCTGGCGCTCGAATCCGGTTGTTTCATAGACCCGGAAATACGCATCGTTGACATTCCGGTAAGCCGCATCCGCATTACCGGCCAGGTAGTCCTCAAAAGCGGTGTCCAGGTACCTGTCAATTTCATCGGATGCATCCGCCCAGCGGGTGCTGACCTGTTCACACACCACCGGAACGCACTGCAGAACCAGGAACAAAACCAGGAACAGGCAGCTGACCAGCCGCAATCCTCTTTTCACAATGCCTGCCTCTTTTCCAACATAGTTCAGTGTTAGATAAGACTAACAACAGGATGTATATTATCATAAATCCCATTAAATTCCATGTCTGATATTGACATTTTGAACAATAAAAAATCCCGCGTTTGCTGAAACACGGGATTATAACCTATGCATTAGTTATTTCTAATTAATATGTATCCTGATCAGAAAGGAAACCGGATTACAGCAGGGATCCGATCCCGGCAACTGCCAGACCGGCAACGGGACACATAACCAGGGGCCACATCAGCCCGTGCTCCGGGATGGCCAGCTTCAGCAGCCACTCTTTCCGTTCCCATGCCCGGCAGTGTTCCGCACCCCGGATCATGTGCCGGACTTTTCCGGGGAGGATGCAGTCCAGGACAATAAAGTCGGTGATGCTTACAAGGGTCATCTCCAGGTAACCGGTCCAGAAGAGCGTCCGGAATCCGGAAATACCGGCCAGGCCGGCGCTGATTCCCCAGAACAGGAACATGGCCGGATAGAGCGGATAAACGATGAGATGCATTTTCCGCAGGTCCTGTTTGCTGACATACTGTGCGGCGGCTTCCCGGATTTCCTTCGGGAACATCACGCTGTATCCCATGGGAGTAACCAGGAAGCCGAGGACGACCACCAGGTTGAAGAACAGGGACATGGTGAGTCCGTCCAGGATCATTCTTGTCCAGTTCATTGGTTTTCCTCCGAATCAATCAGATACTCCATTCAGCACTGGCAGACTGCAGCTGCGCCAGTTTCCGGAACAGACCGCCTTCCCGGGAAAGAAGTTCCGACGGACTCCCGGTTTCCGCGACCTTTCCGTCCGCAAGCACAATAATCTGATCCGCAGCTTCCACGGTACGCATCCGGTGCGCAATTACCAGCACGGTTTTGCCGGCCAGCAGGCGGGAAAGGGCCTCCTGGACCTTCGTCTCATTTTCCACATCCAGGGAGGCGGTTGCTTCATCCAGCAGTACAATCGGCGCATCCTTCAGCAACGCCCGGGCAATGGAAATCCGCTGGCGTTCACCGCCGGAAAGCTTTGCGCCGTTTTCCCCGATGGGCGTGGCGTAACCATCCGGCAGCTTGTCCACAAATTCATCGCAATTAGCCGCCTTTGCCGCTGCCAGCACTTCCGCATCCGACGCACCGTGCTTTCCAAGGCGGATGTTTTCCATGACGGTGTCATCAAACAGCACCACATCCTGGAAAACCATGGAATAATCCGTAAGGAGCACTTCCGGATCCACGGAGGAGATATCCACCCCTCCGACGCGGATGGAACCTTCATTGACATCCCACAGGCGGGCTGCCAGCCGGGCACAGGTGCTCTTGCCGGAACCGGAAGGACCGACCAGCGCGGTGACTTCTCCCTCCCGGGCGGTGAAAGTGACTCCCCTGAGCACCTGCTGGTCATCATATGCGAAGCCTACATTCCGGAATTCGATATCATGCCCGGCAGGGGCAAATGTTCCGATACCTTCCGCGGTGGGAGTATCCTGGATTTCCGCCAGGCGGCCGGCGGAAACCTGGGATACAAACATCTCCGCGATCAGCGCGAGCGCCTGGTCGAAAGGCGCGTATACCCGGGTAACAGCCAGCAGGAACATGAACAGTGTCATAAAATCGATCTTTCCGGCGAGGATCAGGCTGGTACCGGTGAGGATGGTTGTTGCCACGCCCAGACGCATGATCACGCTGGCGGCGTTGACGAAAATGCCGATTGTCAGTTCGCCTTTGATCGTGATCTTTTCCTTCCGGTCGATTTTCCCGTTCAGGGTATCCAGGAAACGGTTTTCCTGATTGGTTGCCCGGATTTCCCGGATGCTTTCCAGCGTTTCCTGGATGCCGTCCGCGACCTGGATGGAGGCTTTTTTATGATTTTCCGACTGCTTTTTGTAAATTTTCCGGGTGCCGAAGAGCAGGGCGAACGCCACCGGAACTCCCCAGAGGCACGCCAGTGCCATCCGCCAGTCATAGACAAAGAAGGCAACGGCGATGACCGCGGTGGAAATCCAGGATCCGTACAGATAGCTCAGGCAGTGGGACCATACATGCTCCAGCCGGTTGACGTCCCCCATGATGGTTTCGGTCAGGTCCGCCAGATCCCGTTTGCCAAAGTACCCCAGCGGCATCCTGCGAAGACGCTCCGCCAGACTGATGCGGACATTTTTCACCTCCCGGTACACCAGGCCGTAGGTGGAATTGTACTGATTCAGGTGGGCGAAATAGGAGAGTGCCAGGAAAAGGACGACCATACCGATGAACGGGAGCGCGCCCGGCAGGGGAGCACCGTTTACCAGGGTATCCATAAAACGCGTCATCAGCAGGTAAAGGATTCCCATCCCGGCGATTACCACCAGGTTGACGATGACCGTCCAGATCATTCCGGTCCGGATGTTTTTCATACCATGATCCGTCAGAGCATATTTCCGCTGGACATTTTTCAGGAACATATTCATTTCACCCCTTCTTCCGCCGAGATGTGCCATCTGACCGCCTGGTTGTAATCCGCCCACATCCGGGAATACAGGCCGCCGGCACGGACCAGTTCCCCGTGGGTTCCGGTTTCCGCAACATGGCCCTCATCCAGCACGATAATCCTGTCCGCACCGACCACGGTGGACAGGCGGTGAGCAATCATGATCACCGTCCGGCCTTTGGTCAGGACGGCGAAAGCTTTCTGGATCAGCGCTTCGTTTTCCGGATCGGCAAAGGCTGTAGCTTCATCGAGGACAACAATCGGCGCATTTTTGAGGATCGCCCGGGCCAGGGCGACCCGCTGCTGCTCTCCGCCGGAAAGCCAGGTGCCTTCCGAACCGATCAGGGTATCCACCCCGTCCGGCAGCTTGGCGAGGATATCATCACACTGTGCGGCGGACAGGGCTGCCATCACTTCCTCCCGGGAAGCTTCCGGCCGGGAAACCCGGACGTTTTCCAGGATGGATGCTTTGAACAGGCGGGTGTTCTGGAATACAAACGCCACCTGATTCATCAGTACATGGGGGTCTGTGAGGCGGACATCCACACCGCCGACTTCGACCGTGCCGGAAGAAACATCCCAGAAGCGGGGGATCAGGCTGGCCGCTGTGGTTTTGCCGCCGCCGGAAGGACCGACGAGCGCCACGGTCTCTCCCGGCTCTACCCGGAAGGAGACATGGTCCAGGGCAGGGATATCTGCCCCGTCATAGGTGAAGGACACATCCCGAAATTCCACGGAATTGTCTTTCGGAGCCTGCGGGTCGGAAGTGATTTCCAGCATCGGCGCATTCATTACCAGGTTAATCCGTCCCAGGGCGGTCGTGGCCGTCATCAATCCGCTGGCCATGAACATGATCCGGGCAAGCGCTGTGGAAATGATTGCGGAAAATACGGCATAGAAAGCGAAATTGGTGACAAAGGAGGCAAAGCTTCCACCGGCCAGCGCCGATGGCGCAATGAACAGCGCCGCAGGCACCAGGAAAGCAAAAGCCGCTTCTGTGAACGTCAGGTTTACGGACTGGGGTTTGCTGCAGATTTCGGTATTGAAGCTCTCCGCCTTTTCACTGTAATCTTCAATGGCCTGGCGGAACGCTTTGAAGGAGTAGACTGTCTGCTGGAAGATCTTGACCACGGGAATGCCGCGGACATATTCCGTACCGGCTTTGCTGATATGGTCCTGGGCCGCCTGGAACTCCGCGATTTTCTTCGCGTTTTTTCCGCCCATCATCATGCACAGGGCGATAATGGAGATCACCGCAGCTACCAGGCATGAGGCGCCCATACGCCAGTCGAAAACAAACATCAGTACCAGCATGGAGACGAACATGGTGATTGTGCCGACGACATCCGCCAGATTGTGTGCCAGCAGGGTTTCCGTTTCATCCGCCGCTCCGTCCAGACGGTTCCGGAGCAGGCCGGAAGCGTTGGAATCAAAGAAACCCAGCGGAGCCTTCATCAGGTGCGCCATTCCCTGCTTCCGGATATTGGAAGCCGTGCGGAAAGCAGACAGGTGCGTGCACATCAGTGCGGCAAAATACACCGCAATTCCAGCGACGGCAAAGATGAAGGCCATCCAGCCGTACCGGGCAATTCCGGCAGCCTCTGTCCATACGGGCGCCACGGAGATCAGGTCCCGAACCGCCAGCCAGATGCAGATATAGGGAGCCATTCCCAGAACCATGGCCACACCGGACAGGAACAGTCCCAGGTACGTCAGCTTTTTATAGCTTCCGGCATAGCCGAGCAGAACTGCTACAGCATTCTGCTTTTTTTCGCGTTTTGCTTTCATCTTTTCAATCCCCGACTTCCATTTCTTTACTTTTTCCCGATCAGCAGCGCGGAGCCGGATAGCCCCATCCATGCCGATTCACTCTTCTTCATGAACAATCCGCTGGTCGTATTGATCAGCTTGACTTCCCGGAAACCCATGTCTTTCAGCTTCTGTACAAAGGAATGAATATCCCCGTATTTTGAAACGGACATGATGTCATGGATGGCGAAGGATCCGCCCTTCTTCAGCGTACGCAGCGTTTCCAGGACATAGGCCTGTTTGTCGCCGGGAATGTTGTGATACACATAGTTGCTGGTGACCGCGTCAAAGTATTCATCCGGGAAATCCAGATGCGTGGCATCTCCCTGGCGGAATTCCGTGTTCCGGACGCCTTCCGCCCTGGCGTTGTTTTCGCACAGGGTTTTGCTGAATGAAGCGTATTCCTTTCCCCAACGGTCAATTCCGATGACGGAGGCTTCCGGATTCCGACGGGCCACCGCAATGGAGAGCGCGCCGCTTCCGCAGCCGACGTCGAGGCATTTGCCGCCGTGGGGCAGACGGACTTGCTTCGCAACTCCGTCGATAATCTGCCGGGACATCTGCCGCTTCCCGTTGTAGTCAAATGCCCGGTACATCAGGACGGACCAGACGGCCATTCCCAGGAAGACCGCAGTGAGTACCGCTGCCAGGATAACCAGGACGGTTTTCAGCGTTCCGGCAGGCACAATGCCTGTAAAGGCAAGAAGAAGCAGGATGACCGCACATGCGGCAGCTCCGGCGATAAAGGAGCAAACCATTCCTTTGGGCATCCAGTTTTTGTAATCCGGTTTCATTATCCAGTTCCTCCGTTTTTTTATTTTCTTGCAATTACCGTAATCCACGGCCTGGACGGATGATGAGCTTTCCAGACTTCGGAGAAGCCGGCCCGGACCAGGGCAGATTCAATGTCATCCGGAGTATAGGTTTTCATCCCGTCAATGATTTTTTCGAACCGGACGCCCGCAGCATCCGCTCCGTCGGATTCGTTGCAGACCAGGAAAACCCCGCCGGGTTTCAGGATTTCCGCAACCTGACGGAAGCATTTTTCCAGCCCCGGCCAGAAATAGACGGTCTCAAAAGCCGTGGCAAGATCAAAAGACCCGGCCGGAAGCGAGAGACATGAAACATCACCCTGCTGCACCCTGCAGCGGCCGTTTGCGATTTCGCCGGCGTTATATTCCTTTGCCTTTGCAACGGACATTTCGGAATAATCCACGGCGGTGACATGGGCAGCCGGGTACCGCCTGAGCAGCTCGGCCGCGTTCCGCCCCCCCGCCGCATCCCAGGTCAGCGATACGCTCCGGTTCCAAATGGGGCAGAAAGGACAACCCCCAGTCCGCCTGCTTCGCATGACCGGAGTTCATGCTGTTCAGCATCATCTTTCCCAGGAAACCTTCCGGCTTCCGCGTCTGGCTGACAAACCTCCTGAACAATCCCACAGCAATATGCTCCTCCCGATGAAAAATGATTCCCGCAGGACGGGAATAATGTTAGTCAAAACTAACCGCGGAAGAGTATAACATCTATTCTGCAAAAAGAAAAGCCCGAAAAACAAAATATTTTTAATTGCAAATGACAGGATATGACAGGGGAGAAGATGATTAGTTACATATAATAAATAAAATAAAAAAGGACGGCCAGACCGGCCTGGCTGTCCGGAGATTATATTTTCCGGCATTCTGTGTACATCATGGCAATGCGGGCTGCCATTTCCCAGCTGAACTCAACCTTCCAGCCATTGTTTTCCAGGAACTGAAGATATTCCGCGGCAGACCACTGATGCTCAAAGCGGATTCCGGCAATCCGCAGGATACGGGACCAGATCCGGCTGCCGAGAGTGCCTTTATGTTCCACAAAAGTCGGCGCGATCAGCAGACCGCCGGGGCGGAGAACACGGTCGATCTCCCGCAGGGCTTTTTCCGGGTCCGGTACAATGTGCAGGGCGTTGGCGATCAGCACCGCGTCGAATGAATCATCGGCATAGGGAAGATCCATGGCATCAGCCACTTCAAAGGTGAGGTTCGCCGGACAGCTGCCCTTCTTCGCCTCGGCGATCATACCGTCCGAATAATCCGTCGCGATCATTCGCTTTGCCGCCGGCGCCACATGCCGGGCCAGGAGCCCGGGACCGGTGGCAATTTCCAGCACTTCCATATCCCGGATTTTCAGCGGGATCCGCTCATACATAAAATCGTAGATCCGCTGGTCTGCCTGCATGGCTTTCTTATAAATCGGCGCGTAAAGGTCCCAAATCCGCTTTTTCATCTTCTGATCCGTTCCTCCGGAACAGGGCATTGGCCTGTTCATGATGTTAGCAAAAACAAACATATTATAATCCGAAAACGGAAGATGGCAAGGGGAGAAACACCGGGAAGACACAAATACAATGTATATAGCGTATAATCTACGGGCCGCCGGATGCATGATCCGAAAAGAGATGGTTTTATATGTTTAACTTTTTCTGAAAAAACTGCATTTGGGGTATTGACAAACGCAGATGTGTATGATACAACATATTTGCATCAAACGCAACGGAAGGAGAAACCATGGAGTACGATTATCACGAGGCGATGAAGCTGGACAACCAGCTGTGTTTTCCGCTCTATGCCGCCGCGCGGAATGTGACGGGCATGTACACCCCCTGGCTGAAGCCCCTGGGGCTGACCTACACGCAGTACATCGTTTTCCTGGTGCTCTGGGAAAAGGACGGAGTATCCGTAACGGAAATCGGCGAAAGGCTGATGCTGGACAACGGAACCCTGTCGCCGCTGCTGAAGAAGATGGAGCAGGCCGGTTATGTGGAACGGCGGCGGAGCCGCGGGGACGACCGGGTGGTCGAAATCACACTGACCGAAGCGGGCAGGGCGCTGCAGGAAAAGGCAAAGGATATTCCCGGCAATGTGGCCGGCTGTATCGAACTGCCGCCGGAAAAGGCACGGATGCTGTATTCACTGCTCTATGAACTGCTTGGCAACCAGAAGGACAAAAACGACCGAAAAAAGGAAGGAGCATGAAAGATGAAGACCGTTTATGATTTTACCGTGAAAGACCGCAAAGGAAACGATGTGAGTCTCTCCGAATACCGCGGCAAGGTGCTGCTGATCGTCAACACGGCGACCGGATGCGGCTTTACCCCGCATTATGAGCCCCTGGAAGCGATGTACAAGGAAATGAAGGACCAGGGCCTGGAAATCCTGGATTTCCCCTGCAACCAGTTTGCCAACCAGGCGCCCGGCAGCGCGGATGAGATCCACCAGTTCTGCACGCTGAAGTTCGGCGCCGATTTCCCGCAGTTCGCGAAGATCGACGTGAACGGCGACAGCGCGGATCCGCTGTTCGCTTACCTGGCGTCCGAGAAGCCGTTCAAGGGTTTCGGCAAGGGACTGAAGAATGCGGCACTGAACAAGTTTGCAGCCATGAACAATAAGGCTTACGGCGACAAGACCTACGTCGGCTGGAACTTCACCAAGTTCCTGGTGGACCGGGAAGGCAAAGTGGTCGGCCGGTTTGAGCCCACGACCGACATGGACGAAGTGCGCGACGCAGTTGCCGCAGAACTGGAGAAGTAAGCAATGAGCGGACAGACAAGCCGTGACCGGATTATTATCCGGACCAGTATCATCGGAATCCTGGCCAATGTGTTCCTGGCAGGCTTCAAAGCGGTCGTCGGGCTGACCGCCAACTCCATCGCCATTGTGATGGACGCGGTGAACAACCTGTCGGACGCGGCAAGCTCCGTGATTACTATTGCCGGAACCAAGCTGGCCGGAAAGGAACCCGACCGGAAGCATCCCTTCGGATACGGCCGGGTGGAATACCTGAGCGCCATGGTGATTTCATTCCTGGTGCTGTATGCCGGGATCACGGCGTTTGTCGAGTCCGTGAAGAAGATCGTCACACCGGACACACCAGATTATTCCGCGGCTGCGCTGATTATCGTGGCAGCCGCTGTGCTGGTGAAGATTTTCCTGGGCCGGTATGTGAAGCGGACCGGAGAACAGGTGAATTCCGATTCCCTGGTCAACTCCGGGCAAGACGCGGTACTGGATTCCGTGATTTCCGCCTCCACGCTGGTGGCGGCCGGGATCTACCTCCTCTTCCATATCTCCCTGGAGGCCTGGCTGGGCGCGATTATCGCCCTGGTCATCATCAAATCCGGCCTGGGGATGCTGAGCGAGACGATTTCCCGGATCCTCGGGGAGCGGGCGGATGCCCAGATGGTGCGGGATATCAAGGCAACCATCAACAGCTATCCGGAGATCAGCGGCGCGTACGATCTGGTGCTGCATAACTACGGACCGGACTCCTACAACGGATCCGTCCATATTGAGGTTCCGGACACGCTGTCCGCGGATGAGCTGGACAAGCTGGTGCGGAGGGTGACAGCCGACGTTGTGCGGAAGCATAACGTGATCCTGACGGCCATCGGGGTGTATTCCTATAACACGAAGGATCCTGAGGCGGCGGAAACCCGGGAAAAGGTACGCCGGATCGTGAAGGAGAACCCATACGTCCTCCAGATGCATGGCTTTTACATGGACAAGGAGGAGAAAACACTCCGGTTTGATATTGTGGTGAGCTTTGACGCGAAGGACCGCCGGGAAGTTCACCGGGATGTGACAGAACGCGTACAGAAAGCGTATCCGGACTATACACTGCAGAT
>JAEEGI010030138.1_pt1 | contig 10217 bp, 5 predicted proteins | sample 8958751 | NCBI WGS metagenome assembly JAEEGI01 (sample SAMN16246545, study PRJNA631951) | gut metagenome | biome: gut microbiome; feature: rumen; material: KS-attached | host: Bos | place: Iran: Karaj | collected 2018-10 | reverse complement strand
AAACTTGTATTTATCTTTGGTACAGAATGGTCAGATAAATAAGAACTGATAGACTGCAATGTTGATAATAGCCCAGCAATATGGTAATTCTTTATGATTATGCTTTCGTAGCATAATTGCCATATAAGGAGTTTCATGGCTGCGAGAAACGCAATAATGCCAAACAGGCGGAAGACGGTGAAAAGAAAGAGGCTCGTTAATCCAATTGATGGTTTCCTTGAAATACTGTAGGTATTTATTATCTAGTAAACTAAGAACATATTTACAAAAACATTTGTAGATGTTTTGCGGAACATATTTTACATTAGAAAATGAAAATTGGTCCGAGACGAACTTGGTAATTTCTTGGATATCCCGTGTATCTGGCATCGTCTTAACTTTGAGAACCAGTGTGTCTCTTCCAAGAGTGGAACGTGATGATGGATTATTCGTAATGGAGATACCATTCCCTTGTAACGTAGGGCTTCCATTTTTACCCTTGACACCATTCAGGATAAGGAAGAACTGGAAGAATCGTGTAACATCTTGCTCTATGGTTTGGTTGAAGCGCTGATTGCAATCATCACATTCTTCACGACAAATAAGTCCTTTGTTTCCCAATGATTCTGAAATAGCGTGAGCTTTTTGTTTGAAAGTAGCATTTGGCATAGAACGACCACAGAATCTACAGACCCTCTTTGATTTCTCATATTCACCAATGTTGATACGCTCTTCACTATTGAAGATCCGAACCTCGTAATGGTCATAAAGAAATGATGATAATCTTTCTAGATTAGAAAATTGTAGCGGAACCTTATCCAACAAGGAAAGTTGTCTTGTATAAAGATAGATTTGGATTTGATCTTCAACTCGACCAGGAAGGAACAGGTAATGCTGACCTGTAGGTATTTCATTGAAAAACTGCTTCATTTTGTAAACACGTTCACCTATTTTGTCGAGAAGCTGCAGTCTTTCTTTAAATTCCAGAGAGGCTGTCTGAAGATGTTTAACTGTACATTCATTAGAATTGCCATTGATTAGTTCGGCAAAGAGTTTGATAGCGGCTATGTTGCCAATATCTAAATACAATACATGACTTGATGTGTTAGCGACGACTGTAAACTGTGACATAAAGGTTCTTTTATATAAGACATACTGCAAGTATTATGCCAAAAATATAATTTGACATAATGACAGTATTTATTACCATTAAACCAAACCGAGCACCGTCCATCGTTTTGAGCTCAATATACAGCAATCTATGGACAATGGGAGATGTGGTTAACTTCTTTACATCTTAAATAAGTAGTGCTTCTATAATAAAAGGTTATTACAAGAATTCCAGTTCGTCTATCTAATACTAAATCACCTTTGCGTATAATCTTCTCTTGTTATTGGTGTTTCTGGGTCAACAATGAGGACTTCATCATATGTCAAACCATAGAGTTGATAGACAAGCAAATCAATATTGTTTTCAATATCTTGCGTTTTAGCTACAAAAGCGGATCTCTTTATATCTAAAATGTCATTAACTAGGTTGACAATAACCCTCTGTTTTTCAGATGTTGCAGTTGGGATTGGTAATGTACGAGCCTGCTTTATTCTTATTTTTGGAAACAATTCTGTATCACTCTTGAATTTTGAAGAATAGTAATATTGGCAAGCTTTTGAGTTAAGACAGGCTAATACATATTTAGTTTCATAGCGAGAGTTATGAATTTTAATAGAATACAAACTACGGTTACTGTATAACTTGTCCTTTTCGTACACAACAGTTAAAGAACTTCCTGTTTCTCTAATAAGAAGGCGTTCTCCTGTATAATAATAGTCATCTTTTGCAAATGCCATATACGTTTCTCGAGAAATGTATGACACCGAAGTGTGCACATATTTGTTAACATTAGATCCTGTAATAAAAGGGACGTCATCAACTCCCTTTGTTGGTTTTACTTGATTTCTGCCAATTTCGAATCCTCTTTGAATGTTGGATATTTTATCTAAAGCAAATCCCGAGCTGTCCATCTTTGAGAGAATTTGTCCACCTGGTATCATATTAGCAAAAGCCCAATTTCCATTTCGTTTAATTGTTACTAATACTGCCGTCGGCATTTGAACATTCTCAAAAACGTTGTCACCCACAACATTTAAGCAAACCAATTGTGTTCTCTTTTCTAAGAATTTTCGAAGTGAATCAAACTTAAGTCCCTTAATAAACAAGGATGCAGTAATAAAGGATAGCACTCCATCATGTGCAAGTAATTGTATAGCTTTCTCATAAAAGAATGCGTACATTTCAAGGCAATCCCCCGTCATAAACAATCCAGAATACATATTATTCTTTGGGACAACGACATATGGTGGATTAGCTATAACTATATCAAAACCATCTTTTACTCCAAACATCCACTCTGAGTCGAAGAATGAAGATGATGCGTTTTGGTCGAACATGTCCCAATTAGCCAAGAGTTGTGCTGCACCCTGGCTGACGAAGCCTGTATTCTCTATTGCCTTTGCAAGTTCATGACGTGTGTCTTTGATTTCCTTCTTCAGCCGTTGCTTGTCAACGTTCCGTTTAGCAAGGAATATCTGATGGTTCAACTCTTTAAGTTTTGTCTTCTTTGACAGAATTTCTTCAGTTGACTCAAAGAGACTTGCATCATAGCCTACAGGGATGAGTGTGTTCGCTGCCACAAACTTGGATTCAAGATTAGGCAACGGACGAATACCAAAATTGTGAGTAGCATCACTCGTTGGCTTCTGATCAACTACAAGAGAAATAAAGAAGCGTAACTTTGAAATCTGCACGGCTATGGGCTGTATGTCAACGCCGTAGATGCAATGTTCTATCAAATATAATTTACGAGCATAGTCGGGGTCGTTTATGCTCTTGTTGAATGCTTCCTCGATGTCAGCCAGACGTGCCTTGCGTTCTGCTTCCTCGTCCTCGGCGAAAGCGAGCTTTGACTGCTCAATGGCAAGGTCGATCATGAAGTCCTTCCACATCTCGTTTGTCGGGTCAAGTTGTCGCAGGACATGAACTAATTGCTGGAGTATGCCCATAGGGAATGCACCCGAGCCACAAGCGGGGTCAAGGACACGGCAGTTGTAAACAGCCTGCATGATGGCTTTTCGTTGTTCCTCGTTGAGTGTAGTCTCTTCTGTAGAGTAACTAAGCAACTTGCGATACTCTGGTTCCAATTCATCCCCACATGTACGTTTCAAATGGGCAACAAGGCTCTCATCTACCATGTACTGCACAATTTCACGAGGTGTATAGAAAGAACCTGTTTGCTTACGGGCAGAGGTCTTTGTTTCAGGGTTATAAGATGCCAATAGGTTCTCAAAAGCCTTTCCCAACAGTTCCGGATCAAGAGAAACTTCCTGGTCAAGTGGGGTGTTCTCTTCAATGGTGAAGTTATATCGTTTCAGAATGTCAATGATGCCTCGTGCCGAAACACTCTTTTTGTTGTTATCGCCATACCATTGTGAAAGGTCGATGCTACGTCCCACTTCATCACCGAAGAAAAGCCAATCGGGGAGGTAGAGCTGTTCAAGTGACTCTTTTCTTTCAGAGAATCCATCGTAATAGAGTTTCTCAGGCTTCTTGTCCAAACAATCGAACAGTCCGCCATTTAGGAATGGTACATGACTGTTTGCCATCTGAACAAATTCTTCGGCACCTCCTTCTTTGAAGTCAGCTTTGTAGCGCATCAGGTTGTTTACGTTATAGCCATCTCGCAAGAAACCTTTCTGACCATCGCCACGGAAACGGCGGTTGTTCGGAGTGTCTTTGCCTTCTGCCACAATAGGGCAGTTGAGCATAGCAAAGAAGAGGTTTTGAAGAATGAGACGGTAGTATTTACTCTCTTCCGGATTATAAAGCAAGTTCTTACGGTCGTGAGGATTAAACTCTTCGATGAAGTGCTCTTTGATGTATCTTTCATCAAAGAATTCTTCTGGGATAAGATGTTTCTGTTTAAGGAACCAGACGAAGATGAGACGGGTAATGAGACGGATACAACTCTCGTGGTTGAACTTGTCATCATCTGTGTCAGTTGTAAGGTCGTTCGGGAAACGGGCCACTTGCACTGCCCAGGCATACCAGTCACTAAGTTCGGAGTAGAACTTCTTGGTGAGCAAGTCGCTGGAGAACACTTCCATCCAATGCTTGTACAGTTCCTCATAGTTAGGATAGGTCTTGTCACCAATAGAGGCCAATATGTCAATGTGCCCCCGATGAGGATTCAAGCAGTTGATGCCGCGTAGAATACTCACCTTGCCCAGTTTCTCTCCGTCACGCCATTGTTGCGTATATTCGCTGCGTTCACAGGTCGAAAGCGCCAGTTCGTTTCCCTGCTTGATGAACAGGATAACAGGTTGTGCAGATGCAATGCGGTTGAATCCACGGGTGAGTGTGGCGCTCTCTGAACGGGTGAGAGTGGCGCCGCTGTGCAACTCTACAGCAAAAATCATCATGCCGGTATATTTACCTTCTGATGCACGAGCTGTCACTTCCTCAGCAGAAAGCGTTTCTGCACTACCTGTCAAAGAAGACTCATCTACAGTACCGATGAAATAAGTGTGTTCCACCTTGACAAGCACCTCTCTCAGAGCCTTTGACAAGTCTAATGGATAGAGGTTTTCAAATGGTACGGGTACACGTGTCACTTCGTTAAAGACTATATGCAGATGATGCAAAAGGGCTTCACTGGCATCAAACAATGATTCGTTGACAAACTTTTTAAGAACGGTATTCATAAGGCACATCTGTTCTATTGGTTATTATTTGCTTACATACTCCCACACAATCAAGTCGAAATTCTCCTTCTTGAATTTTTCTTCCAGTAACTGGGCATTCTTTTCCTGTTTTGTGGTTTTGTGAATCGTCTTTCGTGACTGGGCTATTTGCAGGATTGCAGCTGTAGCTTGCTGCGGAACCTTGGATTCCATCCATTGTTGGATAATGTTTGATAACTTTTGCAAGCGTTCTTTATTATTGGTTTCAATCCATTCCGGAACAAAGCGGTCTTGGCTCTTGTTCTTACGAAGAAATTCCAAGACTTCAGCACGGTTGAGTTCCTTATATGTAGCAGAGAGACGTGTATCAGCTGGCTGGCACATCAGATAGATTTCTGAATAAGGTTTGTTGTTTCCCTGCTCACGATGAGGATAACCTACAACGGCAACAAGACTTTCAGGTATCTTCTCAAAGAGATTATCATCAAAGCGGAATCCAGAGAAAATACCGTTTGGCATCTTACGGAACACCTCCTTGTGTTTCTCGAAGTAATCTATCAGGTCCTGACGATATACCTCAAAGGAGAAATCCTTCAAGGAGAGTGTGCGTGGCGATTCTATATCGCTGATGCTATTGTTCTGCAATTCCTCCAACAGACGGTCGGCATTCTTGTCCTGCAACGGGTTGTCTGCCTCCATCTTCAGATATGCATCGTTTAGTTGTTGCGTCTCTGAGCCTACAAGGTTCATCGCCACCATGCGGTTCATGATGCGCGTCTCCAGATGTAGGTAATCCTCAAAAGACTTGGCGGGCCAGAAATTGACGCAGCGAATTGACTTGTTGGGCGAACCTATACGGTCAATACGTCCGAAACGCTGAATGAGACGAACTGGATTCCAATGAATATCATAATTGATTTGCATATCGGCATCCTGTAAGTTCTGACCTTCTGAGAGGCAGTCTGTAGCAATGAGGATGTCAATGCCATCGTCCAACAGACGTTTGAAGGTCGGTCGCCGCTCAGTTATCAACTGATGCCATAGGTCATAAGGAACATTCCATCTACGTTTGTCGTCATCGTAGTATTCTTCACGACTGAGTTTTGCTTCTTCATAGAGATCACTCCAATCCAATTCCTTGTAGAGTTTGCTATACGGAGCAAAGCTCTGGAGTACTTCATTGAAGTGGCTGGTGTTGTGCCGTCCTGTTGTATGTATCTCTTGACCAGAAACAGAAGCCATGCGATAAAAACCACGCTTACAGAGTTCGTCAAAGATGAACCTGGCGGTATCTGCATATGCAGTGAAGATGACAACCTTCTTGTTGGAGGCTTGACGTTTTTCCTCCAGAATGGAAATCAGTCTCTCTAATTTCAAGTCCTGCTCAAATCCATTGCTGTAATCTTCCGCAAAAGCATCAAGACTTTCGCAGATAGCCCGTAGTTTATTGACATCCATGCGAAGTCCACGTTCAAAGCCACCCAAATTCTTCATATCTGCCAGGTTGATGGTACCTTTACGCAGTGTAAAGATGTCGTCGGTGTCGTTATTCTCGTCGTCATCGGGGATTTCCACTTCTACTCTTCCGCTTGCCTTCTGCTCCTTGAAAGCAACTACTTTTGCAAGCGTCTGCTCATGAACCTCCAACACCTTCTTGATGGTAGTGCGGCAGGAATGCCAACTGCTCTCCAGTCGTTTCATAAACAGGATACCCATCATCTTGACAAGGAAACGCTCACGGTTTACATCGTCGTTCCAATCGCCAGAGGCTTCTCTTTCCGCTTCCTTGCGTGAGGCATGGAGGAAAAGACTGGGCTGGTAGGCTGTGAGGCTTAGTGCATCAAAAGCGGCATAGATTTCATCCGTGGAATGATATTTGCCAAAGTGGTCAACACCTTGATAAACATTATCTGGTTTTTCCTTATTCGGAAATCCGAGATCTTCACCAAGCGTGTTTTCTATGAGTTTACGGGTACGGGCAACTATCAGTTTGTCCGTTAGATTGAAGAACCTTGGTGGAAGCAAGGAAATGAACGAACCAATGGTACGATTAGGATCGCTGCACCATTGGGTATATTTTCGCTGGCTATCAGCAAAGAGATTCTTCAAAGACTCAATGTTGAATTCCTCATTGTCAAAAGCATCATCCTGACCATGACCTATGAGATTGAATTGTCCTTTGACATCGTTAAGACCCGTATTAATTGGTGTAGCTGATAGCATCAACACCTTTACATCTCTTCCGCTTTCAGGATTCTTGTTCTGAATGAGATTTAAAAGCAAGTCTTGATAACGGCCTGACTTCTCATTTCTAAGATTATGGCTTTCATCTATGACAATCAACACTTTGTTGCGTGATTGCAACCAACTAAGCGGAGCATCATCATACGACTTCTGCAATCTATCGTTTTGAAGGTCAGTGTGGAAACGCACTATGTAATCGAACTCATCCTTATCGAAACGTGAACCATGACGTTTGAGGTACTGCGTCCAGTTCTGTTCCAACTTTTTCGGACAAAGTAAAACCGTAACATAATTCTGCGTCTGGAAATATTTCATTACAGCTAATGCTGAGAAGGTTTTACCAAGACCAACAGCATCTGCAAGAATGGCCCCATTGTATTTGCGTAGCATCTTGATAAGGGAAATCACTCCCTGCTGCTGATACTTGAACAAAGTTTTCCAGATCTCGCTTGTTTGAAGTAGTGACATATCCTGTCGATGCTCTATTGAGCCGTCAAGTTCGATATCAGAATTGAACAGCTCGAAAAGAATCTTATAATAAATTTCTTCAGGAGTATAGCGGCGGAAATAGTCATCAATCTTCTTGATGAAGTAGTCTTTGACACATATCTTTTCAGATTTTGGATTGGTCGAATCAGATGGAATCTTGTCAGCTGCCATCTTCCACATATCTTCAAACCAAGAACAAACCTCTTTGTAATCCTTGTCACTCAACTTCACAGGGTCTCCCATTGTCAGTTCAATGTTTGACGTAGTTTTCAAGCCAAGACCTGCATCCGTAAGGTTACTACTGCCTGTTAGGTAGAAACTATCGTTCTTTGGATTATTGTTTTTGAACATGTATGCCTTTGCGTGACAAAAAGCATTAACAATGGCCTTAACCTGAACTGAGTTGCGCTGCAAGAAAGCCTTGGCATCACGAGCATACTCATCAAGGCTGAGTGTTGTCTCTATGCCCATATCACCATTCAGTAAGTCTATGATGTGATTCTTATCCTCTTCCTGCATGACCATCTCAGAAGACACAATACGGAACACGTCTTCCTCTGGCAATTCATGATAGAGTTTACTAAGAGCCCGAATGGTAAAATACCCAGTAACAATATCCATGTTACCTACCTGCTCAGACGATTTTCCTGAGAATTCATTGATAAAATCCCATACGGTAACGATATTGAATCCTGAATCAGGGTATCTGTTCGTCTTGTTATCTATAAGCATACGCGTATCAATACACGATACTCCCAATGCAGTGTCTCGACAGGCGACCAAACCTTTTGTTACACTACGAAGGGAGTTCTATTATGTTTTGCCTATTGGCTTTGGGGTCTTTGTCGAGAAATATCCATTCGTCTCTTTCTAAGAGACGTAGAGAATCAAAAAGTCATTGATATTCCGCGATTTTTGAGCGTTTTGCATAGCTATTTGCTAAACAAAGTATAAAAATGATATGCCAAAAGCTTGTTTCCTTATTAAATAATGTATATTTTGGCCAAAAATTAGTATCTTTGGACTCAAATATCCGTCTCTTAGAAAGAGATTGAGAAATTTGCTAAACAAATTCTTATTTACAACAATCCCAGAATCATCTTGTTAGCTTTATCAACAACCGACGTTTCCAAAGAAGCGAGGTAAATCTGTGTGGTTGCCTCGGAGTCGTGTCCCATTCCCTCACTGATAACTGACAAAGGCACATTCTTTGCCTTGGCTGCACTCGCCCATGAATGACGAGCCACATACATGGTGAGTGGTCGCTGGAGTTTCAGCATCGTGGAAAGTTCCTTCAGACGATAGTTGACCAAGTGAAGGGCATTGTCATATTGCCTTCGCTCATTGGCTTCGCCTTCGTCCGTCACGACTCGGCCATTCAAGCAAGCTTGATGGCTCTCACTGTTCCGTCCGTTGCCCTTTTTTTTGATGATAGGGAGAAGAAAGTCTGTCTTGTTATCAGGGTATTTTGCAATGATTTCAGCCATACACTTCTCCCACTTGATGGTCAATTCCTGTCCTGTCTTTCTTCTACGATAGGTCAGAATGCCATTCTTTATGTCTGTCTTTTTGAGATAAGCCATATCCACGAAAGACATACCTCGGGTATAGAAGCTGAACATGAACATATCACGGGCGAAGTCCAATGCAGAGTTCGTTGCCAAGTCCAAATCCTTCATCTCTTTGATAGCCTTGATTGGAATAGCACGCTTGACCGTCTTATCCACTCCCGTATATACGTGACGGAAAGGATCGTTCTGAACTGTCAATCCTTTCTCCACGGCACGATTATAGACAGCCCGAAGATTACGCATATAGAACGAAATAGTGTTCATGCGTACCTCTCTGGTTTTCAGGTAGGCTTCATACATGAGCATCATGTCAGATGTGATACCATCGAGTGGCACATCCTGCTCGTCTCGGAAAGCCATGAAACTTTTGAGTGTAGCCGTGTATGTCTCTGAAGTTCGGGCCTTACCCAACTGCTTCAGTTGTGCTATGACGCCATGCATAAAGGTAAAGAGGGAGGACTCCTTGGTCAGTTTATGAAACATGGTGATCACGTCGTCTGTCGTGAAGCGACGACGCTCCGTTTCCAATGAGCGGACGACTTTTTCCAAACGAGCCATGTCCCACGCCAGTCGTTCTTGAATACCTAACAGAAGGTTGGAACGGTTACCACTTACGATAACGCTTTCAGACTCTGCATCCCATTCCTCAGCAAAGACCTTGTAATCAGTATTCAGTTGACGGACTACTCGGTTGTGGATAATCTGAAAATAGAGACCTCCCTCCTTGCCATCCACCGTGGATGGTCTGAACTTTACCTTTATTGATGTCATCATATATGTTAATTAGTTATCATGCTATCCACTTGAAGTACATATAGGAAGCTATCTCTATCGCAAGCGTTATGATTGAAAGAAGGGATAGTGAGACCACAGTTATAAAATCACAAAAGATTCCTCCATACCACGAACGGTATGGAGGAATCTTCATATATTTGTAGCCAAACAAAAAAAGAGCTGAAATATGCAAGGCAATAAAAAAGCCGCTGACTCGTGATGAATCAGCGGCTTTTAAAGAAAGTCGAGGTGACAGGACTCGAACCTGCGACAGCCTGGTCCCAAACCAGGAACGCTACCAACTGCGCTACACCTCGCTGTTTTGCGGCTGCAAAGGTACTAAATAAAAATGAAATAACGAAAGAATGAGAGAATGAAATGACAAACCTTGTCGTTTTTTAACGTTTCAGAGTTCATCCATCA
>JAEEGI010030137.1_pt1 | contig 10217 bp, 3 predicted proteins | sample 8958751 | NCBI WGS metagenome assembly JAEEGI01 (sample SAMN16246545, study PRJNA631951) | gut metagenome | biome: gut microbiome; feature: rumen; material: KS-attached | host: Bos | place: Iran: Karaj | collected 2018-10 | reverse complement strand
TGATGCTGTATTTCGGATCCCACTGGGCGTAGAGCGTGATGTCGTCGGTCAGGGTGATCATGGCCCCATCGGCATAATAGGCGCCCGTGCCGTTGGCCTCGGTGTTCCAACCATCGAACTCGAATCCCTCTCGCGTGAAGGTGTTGGCGTGTAAAGCGGTCGCCTCGAACTCTGTGACTGTCTGGTCGCTCATCGGGCCTGTGCCGCCGTTGCCATCGAAATGGATGGTGTGGGTGGGGGCGGTTGTGGGGGTGGATTTCTTGTAGAGTTGGATGGGTGTCATTTGTGTGTTGGAAGATGCGTAGGAGCGCAACCCGCCACTGCCGTTGCTGTGGTTGTATCTCAAGCTGTTGTCGCCGTAAGTAATGTTCACGTTACCATTGCTTAAAGCGATTGTGTAGGCGGTTGCGTTGTCGCTTTCCGAAAACTTCTTTTCGCCCTGCCAGCTCATGTATTTCCCGTCAGGAAACCTAAACGAGTATCCGCCGTTATAGGTGCTGACGATCACTTTGAATGCGTCGGTAGTCGGATTGCTTGCGATGGTTGCGTTGCTGATGGTCACGGCAGAGCATCTACCCCAGTCATTCTGTACCGTTCCATTAAACGCTACGTTTTTCGTTTCGCATACGATGAGATATTCCCCGCTCCAGTCCGTCGGTGCTGTGGTGACCTTTACGTAGTCGCCGTTGCTGACTTCACCTTGTACGAAGGAGGCTTGTACCGTTACGTTGTAGGCCGGCATGACGAAGCCATTGCCCGTTACGGGTACCGTGGTGTTCATGTCGCCGGTCTTATATACATACCAAGCGTAGAGGCTGTATCCGTTGTCGGGTGCGGCTGTTAGTGTGATGGAAGTGCCGGAGAGGGCGCTGGTGGCGCTGGCGCTGATGGTCCCGTGGCTGACAGTGCCCAGGGTGATTTCATAATAGGTGTTGTTCACGGTGAAGGTTGCACTCACCGTGACGTCGTATCCGGGCATGGTGAAGGTGCCGTTGCTGCTGACCGAGATGGTTTCGCTGGGGTTTTCGGTATTATATACGGTGTAGCTACCAACCATGTAGCCTGGTGCCGGATTTGCGTTGATGGCCACGGTAGTGCCTTCGTAGGCGCTTTCTGGACCGGTGACGCTGCCGTTGGTGAGGTTGGAGGCATAAGCGATGTTGTATAAGGTAGCGGGCGTGTAGTTGGGGTCCCATATCATACGGGCATACTCCGGGTGGTCGATGAAGGGGTTACGGTTATTCTGATAGCCATAGACCGCGTTGTTGCGGGCGATTTCCTTGTCGCTCACCGGGTCCTCGTCGCTCCAGCGGAGCAGCATCGTCATGGCCCAGTCTTTGATCTCCGACTTGTTGGTCATGCCGCTGGAGCCCCATCCGCTGTCCTCGCTGTAGTAGCGGACGCTCATGTAGAAGAAGTTACGTGCGATGTCGCCTTTGTATTCGTCGACGGGTTCGAATACCGTGCCGCTGTAGCCCGAGGTGGTGCAACTCCCCAGTTTGGAGCCGTTGCTCGAGGTCCAGCTGGCGTTGCTCACTTCGCCGTACGGGTAGTTACTGCGACGGTTGTTGACGTAGCCGTCGGTCGGCATCACATGGAACAGGTCGCTTCTCGGGGTGCTCTGCTCGTTGAACCAGCTCTGCGGCCAGGTATGCTCGCGGTTCCAGCAGTCGCCTTCGCTGTTGTAGTTGCCACAGTCTTGGGTAAGTTCCCAATGTTTGTCGGAGTAGATGTCCCAAATCTTACCATCGGAGTAGCAGTCGGTATAGGCGTAGGCGGCGAGCAGACCGCTGTAACTCACCACATGATGTCCTTTGATGATGTTGTGCAGGGCGGTTTTCAATGCGTCGCCCGTCTTACCTTCGGCGTTGTTGTAATATCCGTTGGGGATCTGTGCTTGGAGGGTCGTCGTCACGAGGAGGAAGGCTGCGAGGAGCAGACGTTGGGCGAGGTGCTGTTTCATGGTTATCGGGGTTGTTGTTTTTTTGAAGGTTGTCTTTAAACACATTTAGTCGATAACCATGAGGTTACCGACTAAACGTAGGATCTTGAGATTTTGCCGCTAAGGATCATCTTAGCGGGTTGAGATCAGTCCTTTTTCTTTTTGCTCATGGCGTAGGCAGCGCCGAAGCCGATCAGTAGCAGAGCACCACTACCGATAGGACCTTGGTTACCGTCTTTGTTGGTATTTAAGCCGTGTCCAGGTAATAAAGGAGATTCATCATCACCCTTGCTATAGATCTTGCTACCATCACGGTTAAACATTTGGGCATAACCACCAGCGCAGAGACCTAGAACTAAACTCAAGATAATAAATGCTTTTTTCATTTTATTATGGTTGTTTATTTTTCCTTTTTTATTTGAATTCGGCTGCAAAGATACAAATACTTTTTTATCTACAAGCCTTTTTTCTGATTTTTTTTATTCTTTCAGGATCTTTTGTGTCTTCACCAAGTCATTCTGGATGAGTCTGATAACGTACACCCCCTTGGCATCGTTGATGTTGACGTTGGCGTTGCCGTTGATGGTCTGGCTGCTGAGCACTCGGCCCATCATGTCGATCACCTGCAAGGTGGCTTCACCTTCGTTGCTGACGACCCATTCGCTGCCGTTGAAGAAGGCGAAGTGACCGTTGTTGGTGCCGGCAGGGCTAAGCACAAGACGGAATCGGCTGGCGTAGTCGGTGGTCTTCGCCTCGAAGCTGTAGCTCGGGGTTTTCAGCAGGTCGATGTCGGCGCCGGTCAAATTGTCGATCAGGTGGAGGTAGTCCATCTCGATGTCTTCAATGTTGACGCTGAGGGTGTAGCTGCCACTCTCGGCGGCATGAAAGTTCAAAGGCAGCTCTGTCTCGCCATGGTGTTGCACGACCGCGTAGTCGTTGTTGCCTTGCGGGATGTAGAGCTTGGTGTTCTTGTCGTTCAACATGTACTTCGTCAGGGCGTCGCCACCGTCGAAGCGGATGAGGGCGCGCTCTGTGGCGTTGCCGTTCTCGCTACGCAGGCCGGCATCCTTGCTGACGTCAAGGCTGATGCCGTTCTGTTTGGCAGGAGTCGTGGTGAAGGTGGCAAATCCAGCCTGGTTCACCTTCACGAACACACCCTCGCAGGGTTTGATGGCACCGCTGCCCACCACGAGTTCGGTCCCGGTCTCGTTCATCCGATAGAAGTCGCCTGAGAGGTAGGCTTCGCTCGTGAAGGGGTTGCCGATGAGGTTGAATCCCGAAAAGTCGTAGCCCGCTTCATAGGCCACTGGGATGCCGTTACCGGGTTGCTTGTTGAGCGTGCCGGCGAAGCTGAGCGTAGTGCCTTGTTTGTTGGCGTAGAGGCGGCCTTCGCCCACCTTCCAGTCGGGCTGTTGGTTCTCCACCTTGTAGTTCATCCATTCCTTACCCTCGCTGTCGCCCACTTGGTCGAACCAGTAGAGGTCGTAGTCGTCGGCGTTGTCGGGGATGAGGTTGGTGATGTCGGCCACGGGTGTGTCTTCGAAGACGGGAGAAGCCAGCAGGTGCCATCCGTCGTTGACCGTTGTCCCTGTCGAATAGGCGCCGATGTTCTTCTGCATCGTCCCAGCGAAGGCGCTTGTCGCGGTCAGTTGGGCGTTGGGCCGGATGACCAGGTGCGACGGATAGCTGTTGCTGATGTCGCCCTTGACGGTGAGATGGCTGTTCTCGGTGACGAAGAGATAGTCGTTTCGGGTCATGGTAATGGACTCGTTGTGGCTGGCCTCGCCCAAGACGTACTCGCAGAAGTTGGAGTCGTCTGATTCTCCACCATAGTAGTTGGTCCTCACGGTATAGCGGTAGGCTCCGTTGTTGCCAAGACTAGCGTCGGTGTAGGAGGTGTTGGTCATCTTCTGTGCGATGCAAGTGCCGTTGCGATACAGGTTATAGGTGTATTCGCCGTCGGAGAAGTCGGCATAGACAATCCAAGCGGCACCAGTGTAGTGTTTCCAGGTCTTTCCGTCAGTGGAGTAGAAGTCGCTGTTTTCGTTCTCCATCTCGGCCAGCAGGAAATAAGTCACATTGGCGGAGTAAACCACCCAGAGGTCCTTGGTATGGTCGATGGGGACGGGGTTGGAGAAGGTCAGCGCCTTCAATCCGTCGTTGGCTGAAAAGGTTCCCGAGGCTGTGGCGAGCGCTGTTCCCGATGGGGTGTCGCCCGTGCCTTGATACACCGACACCTGATAGGAGCCAGCCTCGTAGATATAAGTCTCGACATCGACGAGGGCCATGCCGGCGCAGAACCCCAACATGGACGGGGTGTAACGCACGGCCCAGTACGTCTTGCTGCTGTTTCCGGTCTGGGCAAGCCAGATGCTGCCGTTGTAGTCGCCAAACGATTTGAGGCTTGAGGTGCCACTCTCCAACGCCGTCCAGGTAATCTGTGCGCTGTTTCCGTTGAGGGTGGCCGTCAAGTCATCGACGAGCGGGCCCCGGAACGGCTGGTTCAGGCTGGCCGTGTTGGAGGCGTCGGAGCGCAGTCCTGAGAAGTCGATGGCTCTGACATAGAAGGTGAGGTCGCCGTACACCCTCAGCGTGAAAGAGATCTCGGTCTCCGTCAGGTCCGATGCCACCAGCATGTCGTTGCAATAGAGGTTATAAGACACTGCCAATGCCGAGGGCTCCCACGACACCGTGAACAGGTCATCCTTCAAGGAGGCCGTCAGGTTGGTGGGCGCCGGGAAGTTGATGTTGACCGTGGCTTTGTTGGAGTAGGGCGAGATGCCGTTGCTCGAGTTCAGTCCTCTGACGTAATAGCTGTTGCTGCCGTAGGGGGCGTTAACGTCGGTGAACGAGGTCGAGGTGGTGGTGCCGATGAGCTGGGTGTTTCGGAACACCTGGTAGGACGAGGCTCCCGAGAGGGTGCTCCAGTTGACGGTGACGTTGCGTGTGGCGATGTCTTGGGTGAGGGTGGCGGATACGTTGGACGGGGCGTTGGTGATGCTATAGGTGGGAATGATGTTGATCACCGCGGCTTGGCTGTTGGTGAAGTCGCCCGTGGTGCCCGCGCCCGCTCCACCGGTGCCCGGGGCCAGGCTGCTAAAGCTGTAGTAGCCGTCGCACGAGCCGCTCCATCCCCAGTTGAAGTGGAAGTAGTTGCTGTTGTCGTAGCCGTCGCACACGAAGGCATGGCCACCACCGCTGCCGTTGCCGCTATACTGTACCGGTCGGCCAGCATCCAGTTCACCTTGGATAAGTGTGTACCAGTTGTTTGTGGTATAGGATGACTTTGACTTAGAGCTGGCAGAGGCATAGCGGAAAAAGTTCTTCAGCGCGTTCGGGATGTCAGTTGAGTAGGCCCCGCTGCCGTCGGTGCCATAGTCCATGCTGACCGAGACGCCGCAGTGGTACATCAGGGTGGCCACAGCTGTGTTTTCCGCCTCCGTGCTGTTGCTGTCGTAGGTGTCGGTCATGTTGGCCCAGTCGTAGGTGGTGTTTCCGAAGTTGACCGTCAAGGTCTGGTAACTCCAGTTCTGGTAGTACCATTTGTAGCTCGTCGAGCTGTTGCCTTGGATGGGCCAATTCCAGTACTTCATCACCTGTGCCATGGAGGTGGCCACGCAGCCCGAGTAGGTGGCGTTGCCGCTGACGGTGGGGCATTGGTCGTTGTAAGGCTCCCCTTGGTCCCACAGCGTGGTCAGCAGGGGTGCCACCACCACGGTGGCTTTGGCGCCTTTGGCGCCCGCCTTCAGCTGTTGCCACTGCTGTCTCACTTCAGCCGTGGCCTGGAGATCGTTTTCGATGGCGCTTCGGATCTCGTTGTCGTAGCCTTGCAGCCAACCCTTGATATGCTCGGGCAGCTGATAGGCGTTGAAGGTGCCGGTCATAGAGTATCCCAGGATGGGGAGTGCCCTGTCGTCGGCAGAGATCACGACGAAGCCATTCTCGGTGTTGAAGATGTAGAGGTTTTCGAACCCGGCCGCTTTGGAGCAGTCGTTGAGCACGACGCATTTCTTCTCGTTGTTGTTGAAGAACTGTCGGGCCACTTGCTGAGCCGTCTCGGGGCTGACGTGTTCCGCCATGACTGGCTGGAGAGCTGCCAGCAGCAAGGCGATGACTATGGAGATTCTTTTCATTGTTTGTTCTTTAAAACGAAAAGAGGCTGGTTTTGACGCCAGCCTCTCTTCAATGCTTTTGGAATTACTTCACCACGACTTTCTGCGTCTTGGTGTTGTTGCCCGAGGTGAGTCTGATCACGTACACACCCTTGGCTTCGTTGATGTTGACGTTGGCGTTGCCGTTGACGGTCTGGCTGCTGACGACGCGGCCCATCATGTCGATCACCTGCAGGGTGGCTTCGCCTTCGCTGTTGACCACCCATTCGCTGCCGTTGAAGAAGGCGAACTGATCTTCGTTCATCTCTTCGACGCCGTTGTTGGCGTTGAACACGATGCGGAAGCGGTTGGCGTAGTCCGTGGTCTTGGCCTCGAAGCTGTAGCTCGGGGTCTGGAGCAGGTCGATGTCGTTGCCGGTCATATTATCAATAAGGTGCATGTAACGCATCTCGGTGTTCTCGGCGCTGAAGCTGAGGGTGTAGGTGCCGTTCTCGGAGGCGCGGAAGCTCACAGGCATCTCGCCTTCGCTGTCGCTGCGGACGATGGCGTAGTCCTTATTGCCCTGCGGGATGTAAAGTTCGGTTACGCCTTCGCTCAGACGCAGCTTGCTGAGCATGCCACCTTGATTGATGTCGACGATGGCGCGATCAAGCATCTTGTTGTTGCGGTTCACTTCGAGGACGATGCCCTTGCTGCCTTGAGCAGAAACAGCCTCGGTGGTGGCAGTGAAGGTCACTTTTTGATCGGTTTCTCCTTCGGCTGCCAACACGAATACACCTTCCATCGGAGCAATAATGCTATTCTCTGCAACAGGGGTGGTTTGGATGCCATTGGCATCGGAGTTCAGCGCGTAGAAAGGCTTGTTGACAATGGCATTGGTTGTGAATGGGTTGCCTACGAGGTTCCAGCCTGCAAAGGTCTGTGTGCCTTCGAATTTGATAGTTTTGTCATAATCAGTGCTGGTGGCACTCGGTCGCAGGTTGCCTGCGAATTCCAAGTCAACACTCTCACTATTAGCATAAAGGTAACCGCTGCCAACAAAGAGATTAAATCCATTTCCTGCCTTATAGTTGCGCCATTCGAGCTGGTCATCCGGGTTTTGGTCGAAGTAGTAGAGGTCGTAACCATTGGCGTTGATCATGTTCTTCACATTTTGCGGATTCGTGCTTTGCGTGAGCGGGGTGCTGATGAAATAGTAGTTGCTGGCGGTAGTGGTGCTGCCGTAGCCTGTAATGCTCTTCAGCATGGTGCCTTTCACGTTGGCAGAGGCGACGAGCTGACCACCGTCTTCAACGATAAGGTTGGACTCGTTGCCAGCATTGCTACCCGTGAGATAAACGATACCACCGTTCTTCACCGTGACGAGCACATCGTCAGTAATGTCAGTGACCTTGGAAGTAGCAGGAACGTCATCGCGGTTGCCCTTGGCAGAATTGGAAGCAGGCTTGGTATAAATATAAACAGGTTGTTGAGTTCCTTTATAAGTAGAGAACACATGTGCTGAAGAATTACGTTCCAACTTTCTATCACCTGTATTTTCACCATTAGCAGTAATAGTTGCGTCATTGTCGGAACTTATGGAAATAGTCCAGTAGCCATTAGCATCATTTGTATGTTGAGTTCTCAGATAGTTTTTGCCAGTAATATCGACTGCAAAAAGATAACCGCCCATGTTGGTTCCGTCAGAATACTCAGGATCATAAAACGTCCAATAGGTATCATTACCACTGGTAACCGTTCCTAACGTAAGCTCGCTAACTTCAACACCACTTTCCCAAGTAATAGTATTATTATTATTCTTCGTAATAGTGACTTCTGGACGGTTGTTATCATCTTGCATACCCATAGCCGTTTCAGTTGTACCATGTGCCGCAATCACAACCAAGTTACCATCCACAAGTTGGTCAACATTTGTCACCAAGGTATAGCCACTTGAAACGATTTCACCAAATTGGGCATAAAGTGTGATGTCAGCTTGAGGTGTATAGGATGTGGGATTGGCAATGACACTGCCCGTAGCAGTTTCCGACCAACCATTAAATTGATATCCCTGTGCTTCTGCAACGAACTTGGTGAGGTCGATGCTACCGCCGAATGTCGTGGCCGTCATCTCTACCTTGTTGTTGACAGAGAAGGATACAGTGCAGGATGACGTTGAGGCCGTGAAATTGGCACTCACTGTCACGTTGCTGGCGGGCATGGTAAAGCTGTCACCATCCAGTGTCACAGGAGGTGTTACAGACCATGTGCCAAAGGTGTAACCCACATTAGGCGTCGCAGTGAGGGTGACGGTTGCTCCTGCGGCTGCCTGGGCAGGGCCCGAGATGGTGCCGCCAGTGGTTTGGTTAAGAGTGATGGTATAAACGCGAGTATAGGTGGCTGTAGTGACTTCACTGATAGCCGTTTCAGTATAGGCGATGGCCTTCACTGTAGTGGTGTTGCTGATAGTGAAAGGCTCGGTATACAATGTACCCGTTGTGGCTGTAGGTTCACTACCATCCAAAGTATAGCGCACCGCAGCGCCTTCGGGGGCCGTGATACTGATTTCTTGAGAGTCCACAAATGTAAGTTGTGCAGGTCTGATGGCGGGAGCTGATAGAGAGGAAGCATTTCCCCAAGTGATTTCAATCTCATCCAAATACATTGCACCGCTATTGGAACGCATGCCAATGTAATTATAATCGCCAGAAATAGTGAGCGTGGTGCTGGTGCCACAAACGATAGTGCCAAGCAAAGTGCCTTGACTTGAGGAATTATACAAATCTGTAGCGGCTGAATAGGCCGTATTTTTGCCATAGACATTCAAGGTTCTACCATTAGTTGTACCGCTACCCCAAGTAACTACGACTTTGGTAACCTTGCCGCCTGAAGTCGTGGTGACGATACCAGAATTGCTGTTGTTGCTTCTGAGCTGGATTGTATTATTGGAACCTGCGGAATAACCTTTGTAGCTAGCGCCAGAATTAAAAACTGTAGTAGTCCATTCGGCATAATTACTGGTTGATTCACCAATGGTATTGCCATTCGTCAGCACATCAGTACCGCCTTGAGGCGTAGGAATGACGTTTTCCGTCCATTGGGCAGTGAAATCCACATCTTCAGTTACTTCATAGTTGGCGCTAGCTTCAAAAGTGTCTTCGCCATCACTCCAAAGCATCGTATAGCCTTCTCTTGTAGCATTGGGTAAGCTATAAGTGCCAGCTTCTTTCGTATTGCTTGCATTCGGGAAATCGGTGTTGCCAACGAAAGAACCATCGCCAGCATCAAAGGTCACGGTGTATGTAGTGGGTTGTTGGCCGTTACCAACACCTTCCGTAAGCTTCACACTATTCACATAAAAAGTTCCGTGTCCTGTTCCAGAACCCGTGTTATTTGTGAAATTTATAACAATAGCACCGATGGTGGATTCGCCTTCGAACACAGCATCAGCAGTTGTATTGCCCGTAATAGTTTGGGTTCCCCAAGAGGTTTCTCCTACAAGGACTTCGATAGTTACAGGATTCTCAATAGCTTTGTTGTACCTCCAATTAATGGTAACTGTTTTAACTGAATAACTTTGAGTAGCGATTTCGATAGAAGGAATTGAAGCACTATTGTTCAAATTAGTGCTTTGTGTAATGTTCATGTCATGAACATCGCCTTCTGCAGCCTTCACCCCTAATGGAGCGAAGACACAGACCAGCAGCGCGAGGGCTGCCATGATTCTTGTAAATCTTTTTTTCATTTTGTGTTTTTTTGGATTAATTATTTGATTATTACTTGTTTATATTCAAATTGGAGGGTTTTTGCCCCTTTTTTGGTGCTGCAAAATTACAACATCTTACTGACATACACAATTATAAATTAAAGAAACTTATTAACATCGGCCCGGGAGGTGTTAATAACGTTGGCGGTTCGGGGGTGGCGGCTTTTTTTAGAGGGCGGGGGCATTTTTTTCGTGTTTTTGCTTGTAGGATGAAAAAAAGTTTATATCTTTGCAAACAAATAGGGACGCGTGTCACGGCACCGTGACCCGTACCGCCTCCAGCCGGCCTGTTTTTCAGGCCGGCTGACGTATTTATTAAAACTGATGGGTGGCTTTTTCTCCGGTGATGAAATAGTGGCCATGATATCCCTTTCTAATAAGTTCATCAACTAGATCCCTGAATTTGTTGTTCCATAGC
>JAEEGI010030131.1_pt1 | contig 10219 bp, 10 predicted proteins | sample 8958751 | NCBI WGS metagenome assembly JAEEGI01 (sample SAMN16246545, study PRJNA631951) | gut metagenome | biome: gut microbiome; feature: rumen; material: KS-attached | host: Bos | place: Iran: Karaj | collected 2018-10 | reverse complement strand
CTTTGTCTGCAAAAGCCGGGAGATTGTTTGTGATGGCGGGCTCTTCCAAGGTGACGTCCTTTCGGGGTGAATTCTGTTCGAAAATCCGCCGTACGGGCGAAAAAGTTTATTCTTTTCTGAAAACGTTTCATTAATATAACGCGCGTGGGACGTTTTTCAAGCTGGAAACAGGGAAAGATAAAGATTTTTATGAGGCGGGAAAGGGGAAGTTTCCGGCGAAAGTGCGCCGTGTGCTTGAAAAACGCATTGCCGGATGTATATTTCTAGATTGCAAGTTTTGAGAACGGCGGGAGGACCGCCGCTCGGAAACAACCTCCGGAGCGAAGATGTTCAACGGAAAAAAAGTCGTCGTGGTGATGCCCGCGTACAATGCGGAAAAGACCCTCGAAAAGACCTTCCGCGAGGCCGCCGCCCAGCCGTTCGTCGATCAGGTCGTGATCGTGGACGACGCGAGCGCGGACGGCACGTGGGAGGCGGCGTCGCGCATCGACGGCGCGGTCACGTACCGCATGCCTCGGAACACCGGCTACGGCGGCAACCAGAAACAGTGCTACAAGCTCGCGCTCGAGCTCGGCGCGGACGTCGTGATCATGGTCCACCCGGACTACCAGTACACGCCGATGCTGATCCCCGCGATGGCCGCCATGATCGGCAACGGCCTGTACCACTGCACGCTCGGTTCACGCATCCTCGGCGGATGCGCCCTGCGCGGCGGCATGCCGTTCTACAAATATGTCTCGAACCGCTTCCTCACGTTTGTTGAAAACATGCTGATGGGGCAGAAGCTCTCCGAATATCACACCGGCTACCGCGCTTTCTCGCGCGAACTGCTCGAATCGCTCGACCTGAGCGGGAATTCCGACGACTTCATCTTCGACAACCAGATGCTCGCGCAGATCGCGTGGACCGGGGCCGTCATCGCCGAGGTCTCCTGCCCGACGAAATATTTCGAGGAAGCGTCCAGCATATCGTTCCGGCGGAGCGTGAAATACGGATTCGGCTGCCTCGCGGTGGCGCTGCGCTATTTTCTCGCCCGGACCGGGCTCGCCGGGTGGCGTCTGCTGGCGCCCGCGAACCGCGGGAAACTCGCGCCCGCCATGCTGGAAAAGCCACTGTGACAGCTCGAAAAACGTCCGGCTGAACAGCGCAAAAAAAGTGCAAAAAAGTCGGAAACGGGATTTGACATTCCGGGATTTTGAGTTACTGTAAACCTGTAGAAATAAACATCCGGCGTTCTCCCCGCCGGACACCCTTTCACCCCATCACATTCCAACCCCGTCATGCGTCCGACCGGAGCATGAAGAAAGGAACCCCATCATGAAGTACGTTTGCCAGGTCTGCGGCTATGTCCACGAAGGCGACAATCCCCCCGAATTCTGCCCCCAGTGCAAGGCCCCGGCCTCCAAGTTCGTCGTCAAGGATGAAAAAGCCGATACCATGTCCTTTGCCACCGTTCACAGCATCGGCGACGGCAAGGTCGACGACCAGGAGATCATGGACGGCCTCCACGCCAACTTCACCGGCGAATGCACCGAAGTCGGCATGTACCTCGCCATGAGCCGCGTGGCCGACCGCGAAGGCTATCCCGAGATCGCCGAAGCCTACAAGCGCATCGCGTTCGAAGAGGCCGAACATGCCGCCAAGTTCGCGGAACTCCTCGGCGAAGTCGTCGCTCCCTGCACGAAGACCAATCTGACCAAGCGCGTGGAAGCCGAACAGGGCGCCTGCGCCGGCAAGTTCGAGATCGCGAAGAAGGCGAAACAGCTCGGCTTCGACGCCATCCACGACACCGTGCACGAAATGGCAAAGGACGAAGCCCGTCACGGCGCGGCGTTCGCCGGCCTCCTGAAGCGCTATTTCAAGGACTGATCCTGAAATAGAACCTCAATTTCGCTTTTTGCCCGCATCCTGAAAGCTTATGCCTCGGGATGCGGTCTTTTCGTCTTCGACACCACTGCGGAGATACGGCAGGGTATCAGCTGTTGAGTTTGCGGAGGGCCTTGCGGATGATGTTTTCGCTGGAGCGTTCCTGTTCAGGCATGGCGGCGACGAGGTCTGCGACGGCTTTCTGGATCTTCGCGCGCTGGAAACCGAGCTGTTCGAGTGCGAGGAGCGCATCCTCCATCTCGCGCGACTGCGGGACATCCTGCGGGAGGTTCGTGAACGTGAGCTCGGGGAAGAGCTTCACGATCTTGTCGCGGAGCTCGACGATCATGCGTTCGGCGGAGCGGGGCCCGATGCCGCTGATGTGCTTCAGGACCTTGATGTCGGCGTTGACGATGGCGTTGCAGAACGTGGGGATGTTCATGCTGCTGAGGATGGCGAGGGCGGTCTTCGCGCCGATGCCGTTCACCGTGAGCAGGAGCTTGAAGATCTCGAGCTCTTCCTTCTTCGCGAATCCGAAGAGCTGGAGCGCGTCCTCGCGGACTTGCAGCCAGGTCAGGACCGTGGCGGTGCCGCCCTCCTTCGGGAGCACGTCGTAGGTGCTCATGGGGATGGAGACGAAATAGCCGACGCCGTTCACGTCGAGGATGAGTTCGGTGAGGTTCAGGGAAACGACCTTGCCTGTGAGTTGTGCGATCATGTTCGGGCGTCCTTCATGCGTCGGATTCGAGGTTGAAATATCAGAATACTATACACTCATTCGCGGGAAAATCAAGCGCGGGTCAGCAGCCGCACGTCGCCGCAGTTCAGCCTGAGCGTGCACCCGCCGTCCTCGTCGAGGATCACCGAGCCGTCGCCGTCGATGTCGCGGAACAGCCCCGTGAGGCGGGAGCCGTCCCCCGCGACGAATTCCACATGGCGGCCGAGGAGGCCGTTTTCGGATTTCCAGCGGGCGAAGAGCGCATCCGGGGCGCTTTTGAGCGTGTAGGCGTGAACGTGCAGAAGCGCTTCGAACCGTTTCAGCGCGGCTTCCAGATCGACCGGCGCGCCGGTCAGGATGGCGACGGACGTGGCTTCCTGCGCGGCTCCGGCGAGCTGTTCGCGCGACATGTTCAGGTTCACGCCCATCCCCGTCACGAGTCCGCCGGGCGTGCCGTTGCGGGGGCAGATGTACTGGGCGAGGATGCCGGAGATCTTCGCCGTGCCGCGGAAGACGTCGTTCGGCCACTTGATGTGGAACTTTTCGGCGGGGGCGAGCTCGCGCACGAGGTCGAGCACGGCGAGGGAACCGACGGCGACGCCGAGCAGCGGGCTGGTCACACCCTTCTGGACGAACGTGGCGTAAATGTTGCCGCGCGGGGAGATCCAGCTGCGGTCGAGGCGGCCGCGTCCGGCGGTCTGCACGGCGGCGGCGACAAGTTCCCCGTCCGCGAGTTCGGCGAAACGGGCGGCCGCCCAGGTGTTGGTGGAGTCGATGGTGTCGAAGAAGATCATGCGAGTTCAGTTATCCGTTTTGCGGCGGCGTCCGGCGGGCGTGAAGGTCAGGCTGGTGCATTTGTCCGGGCCGATGAGTTCGGCGATGCGCGCGAGGATGGCGCCCTGAACGCTCTTCGTGCGGACGGAGGTCAGGTAGGCGGGGTGTTCCACCTCGACGAACAGGATTTTGCCGGAGATCGACAGCGGCTTCGTGTGGCGTGCGGCGACCTCGCCGGCGATCTCGGTCCAGCGGTCGGATATCTTCAGGAAATCGGCTGCCCCTTGCGGAAGCTTCTTCTTCAGCACGCGGTCCAGGACGCTTCCGACGGGCTGGGCGGACGGCAGATACTTCATGAGCTCGCCGTCGCCTTCGTTGCCGTACCATTCTCCGAGGATGGAGCCCATCTTGTTGCGGGCGCGGCCTGTGGCGGTCCCCTCGGGCGGACGTTTTTCAGTCGGCATTGTTCAGCACGTCCCCGCTAAACGCCGACGCCAAACGCGGCAAATGGCAATAGCAGCAGGTTCCCTATGAAACAGAACAATCCTATAAACCCTTGTCCCATGTGTGCCAGCCCCGTCGAGATTCGCCACGGCATGATGATGCATTCGATGAGCCCGAACGGCACGAGGAAGAACTTGATGAAGTATTTCATGGAGCGGAGCCCGACGACCGCCATGTTCTTGAGGCCGCGGATCACGTACGGGGCGAGGATCTTCGCGCCCTGGATGGCGAGCGGGGTCAGGATGGCGAGCGTGACGGGGTCGAACGCCTGCGCCTTCTGCTGAGGCGCAAAAAAGAACGTTGCGGCGAGCGCTATGGTCAGAATCAGGAGGAAACGTCGTGTCATGATTCGAGTCCTTGATTGTTGTAGGGTGCGATATGTTTCTTGAAGAGAGCGTATTCCACGGAATCGGAGAGTGCGATCCAGGATGCTTCGATGATGTTTTCGCTGACGCCGACGGTGTCCCAGACGTCGGTGGAGTCGTGGCTCTGGATGCGGACGCGGGTCTGCGCCGCGGTGCCGTTCAGGTTCTCCAGGATGCGGACTTTGAAGTCGATCAGGGAGACGTCGCGGAGCGCGGGGTAGAAGCGTTCGAGGGCCTTTCGGAGCGCGATGTCGAGCGCGTTGACGGGGCCGTCGCCCTCTGCGGCGGTGAGCTGGGAAACGCCTCCGACCGTGAGCTTGACGGTGGCTTCGGAGACCACGCGGTCGTCCGCGCCGCGTTTTTCGATGATGACGCGGAAGCCGTCCAGCGTGAAGTAGGAGGGCCAGAGGTTCATGACCTTGTGCATCAGCACGACGAACGACGCCTCGGCGGTCTCGTATTCGTACCCGGCGCGTTCGCGGCGCTTGAGCTCCTGAAGGCCGGCATTGCCGAGGCGGGAATCCCGCAGGTCGATGCCGAACTCGGCGGCCTTCATGGTGAGGGAATGGCGCCCGGAGAGCTCGGAAATGAGGATGCGGCGGCGGTTGCCGACGGATTCGGGGCGGACATGCTCGAACGTGACCGGGTTCTTCGCGACGGCGTCGACGTGGAGCCCGGCCTTGTGCGCGAACGCGCTTTCGCCGACGTACGGGGCGTGGGCGTCCGGGCGCATGTTTGCCTTCTCGCAGACGAAGTCGCTGACTTCCTTCAGCATTGCCAGGTGGCCGGGCGGGAGGCAGCGGAAATCCGTTTTGAGCTCGAAATTCGGGATGATGGTGCAGAGATTGGCGTTGCCGCAGCGCTCGCCGATGCCGTTGACCGTGCCCTGCACGAGGCGGGCGCCGCTGCGGACTGCCACGATGGAGTTCGCCACGGCCGTGCCGGAATCGTTGTGGCAGTGGATGCCGAGGACGATGTTTTCGGGCAGGAACGCGCGGACCTGCTTCGTGACGTCGAGGATCTCGACCGGGAGCAGGCCGCCGTTGGTGTCGCAGATGGTCACGGCGAACGCGCCGCCTTCGCATGCGGCGGTCAGGACGCGTTTCGCGTAATCGGCGTCCTCGCTCCAGGCGTCGAAGAAGTGTTCGGCGTCGAAGATGACCTCGCGTCCGGCGTCGGCGAGGAACCGGCAGGATTCGCGGATCATGGCAAGGTTTTCCTCCTCGGAGACGTTCAGGATCTCGCGGGCCTGCGAGGCGGGCGTCTTGCCGACGATCGTGCAGACGGGCGCGCCGGAATCAAGCAGGGCGCGCAGCTGCGGGTCGTCCGCCGCCGCGACGTCCTTGCGGCGCGTGCATCCGAACGCGCAGAGCCTGGCGTATTTGAACTTGATGGAGGCGGCCTCGCGGAAGAAATCGAAGTCGCGCGGATTGGAGGCCGGCCAGCCGCCTTCGATGTAAGCCACGCCGAGTTCATCCAGTTTCCGGGCGATACGGAGCTTGTCGTCCTTGGAGAACGAGACGTGTTCTCCCTGGGCGCCGTCGCGGAGCGTGGAATCGTAGATCAGGATGTTTTTGTCTGGCATGGCGTGTTTTCCTTGTAAAAGAAACAATATAGCGCCGATTTGGAGGAAAACAACCGGAAAACGCATTTTTTTTCGTGTTTTCCGCCTTTTTTATAGAAAAAAAGGGCGAAAAGGGGTAAAACGGAAGAAAAAATGAATCATGCCGGGGTGGAAAAGAGGGCAGGGCGGCGTTCAGAGATCCGCCGGTTTTTCCGTGTCGGCGATTTGCGCGGGGAGCGTTTTATCCGCGGGCTGTTCCGCCGTGACGGCCTGTTTCTTCGCCTGATGCGGGATGATGAATCCGCCGACGAACGCCGTGAAGGGCGCGACGAGGACGAGTCCGAAACTGCCGACGAGCGTCTTGACGGCTTCGGAAGCCACGTACGGGTTGTTGATGAAGTCGAGCGGGCCGATGCCCTGCGCGGCGAACGTCATCATGAGCGTGAGGTAGCCGCCGGAATACGCCAGCAGCAGCGTCGTGGTCATGGTGCCGACCACGCTGCGTCCGATGTTTAGGCCGGATCCGATGAGCTCGTGCTTCGGGATGTCCGGGCGTTTCTGGAGGATTTCGACCATGCCGGCGGAAACATCCATGGCGAGGTCCATGACCGCGCCGGAGCTGGAGAGGAAGATCGCGCCGATGTAGATGTCCGGCAGGCTGAGGAATTCGTAGCCGGAGTAGAGGAGCGTCTGGGAGTAGGGCATCATGCCGCCGCTGATCTTGAAGAGCTTCGTGAAGACGTACGCCATGGCGCAGCTGGCGAGCACGCCGAGAATGGAGCCGAAGAAGGCGGTGACGCCTTTCCGGGTCATGCCCGCGACCAGGAAGATGATGACCGCGCTGAGGAGCGTGACCGCTGCGAACGTGATGAGGAGCACGTTTCCGCCCTTCAGCGTGAGCGGGATCACGAGCTTCCAGATGACGAGGCAGCTGAAGACGAACGAGAGGAGGGCGTTGAACCCGGTGATGCCGGCGAAGACGAGCAGCAGAAGCCCGAAGAGGCCGAAGAGCAGGAGCGCGTACCCGATGCGGTAATGGTCCTGGGCGATGACCGTGAAGTTTTCGTCGGCGTCGTATGGGATGGCCGCGAGCGCGATGTCGCCCGGCTCGAACACCTTGTCGAGCTCCATGTTGGCGCGGATGATGTTCGTGCCGTTGAACTCGCGTCCCTTGAACGGGCCGGACAGGACTTTCAGGCGGACATGCTGTTCGCCCTTCCTCAGCAGTCCGATCGTGAAGACGTTGCTGTTGTCGACGGACAGGACGCGCGCCTTGCACTTGACGCCCTCCGGCGGGGGTGACGTGTGGAGAATGTCAAGAAACCAAAGAGCGACGCAGGCAAGGAGGAAAACGACCACCATGACTGCGTCGCGTCTGGATATTTTCCAATGTTTGAACATGGAAAACAGTGTTGCGTGTTCAGATTACTTCACGGGCACGGAGACGATTGCTTTGAGCTTCTTGGCGATGTCGGAGTTCTCGTACATGCCGGTGAAGAGGTTGGAGTTCACGCCGTAGGCGCTGGTGTCCACGGGGAGGGCGGTGTGGGCGCCGCTGGTCCAGCCGACGGAGCACTTGTTGTCGAAGATCGCCACGACCGTGTTCGCCACGGCGTCGCCGCCGCCGAATCCGGCGCGCTTGCCGTTCGGGAACTGGCGGTTGAAGGCTTCCTCGATGCGGTCCTGTTCGGACTTGGAGAGGACGAGGTTGAGTTTTTTGCGGGCGTTGCGGTCGGCGGAGCGGAGAGTGGCCTGGACCGCGCCGTTGGCGCTGTCGTTCTGGTTGTCGAAGATCAGGCCGAAGTTCTCGGTGATGAGCGGCTTGATGTCGTCGAACTTGATGGTCTTCTCTTCCTGCGGAGCCTGGTTTTCCTGGTTCTGGTCATTGTTTCTTCTGGGCGGTCCGAGGCGGCGCGGTCCGAGGATGCTGTCGGCGAGTCTGTTGACCTTGTTCTTGAACTCGTCGCTGGAGCATTTCTGGTTGCCGAGGAGGTAGATGGAGGATTCGTACTGGGTGTTCGCGAAGCCGAGGGTCAGGCCGCCGGTCTCGTGGTCGCCGGTGACGACGACGAGCGTGTCGTTCGGGTGCTTCTTGGCGAAGTCCATGATGACGGTCACGGCGCGGTCCATTTCCATGGTCTCGCGGAGGCTGGCGCCTGCGTCGTTGCTGTGTCCGTGGTGGTCGATGTTGCCGCCTTCGATCATGACGAAGAACGGCTTGTTCTTCAGCATGAGGAAGTCGATGCACTGCTGGGTGTATTCGGCGAGGCCCCATTCATCCGCCGGTTTGTCGATGGCGTAGGGGAGCTGGCCGTTGTGGCCGCGGACGAAGAGCTTGTCGGCCTTCTTCAGGTCGACTTTCGGGACCTCGTCCTTGTATGCCACGGTATAGCCCTTGGTTTCGGCGATCTTGTAGAGGTCGTTGTCGCCGTTCCGGTTGCCCTGGAGGCCGCCGCCGCCGAAATACTCGAAACCGGAGTTCACGAGGTCCTTGCCGATGTCGTAGTAGTTGTCGCGGCTCTCGTTGTGGGCGTAGAAGGAGGCCGGGGTGGCGTGATTGATGGTGATGCTGGTGAGGATGCCGATGGCGCGACCGTTCTTCTTGGCGACTTCGGCGACGGATTCGAGTTTACGCTTGCCGTCGGCGTCCATGCCGATGCGGCCGTTGTTGGTCTTCTCGCCGCAGGCGATGGCGGTTCCGCTGGCGGCGGAGTCGGTGATGAAGTTGCTGAGGGAGCTGGTCTTGGAATAGCTCTGCTGGGGCATGGAGTTGATGGTGAGACCCTTGCCCGTGGTCGACATGCTGAATTCCTCGGCCATCATGCGCTGCGGCAGGGACATGCCGTCACCGATGAACAGGAAGACATATTTGGCGGGTTTCAGGTTTTTGAGCTGGTCGGCCTCGGTCTGAGCCGCGACCTGGACTGCGGACAGCGCAAGGAACGCGCCGGCTGCAAGTGCGGCAAAGAAAGAACGTTTCATGGTGTAACTCCTGAAAAGGTAAGAAGGGTGACAGAAGTGAGGGTGAACACTACATGTAACATACCATCCAAGTTTGATTTGTCAAGCGAATAATTTAAAAAAAGGCGAAAAAAAGGCGAAAAAACCACAGATTCGCGCATTGTTTCGGCGCATGCCCGGAAACGTGCTTGAAAAACGGCAAAGACGTGTTATATTATTCAAAATCATGTCTCCGCGTTCGCTCGGCGGCACGTTCAGCCGTGCGGGAAACATGGTTTTGATGAAACCGGAATCAACCACCTCAATGCCGAACGGCAGCCGAAGGATAGCGAATATGGGCATACGAATCGCCGGGACTGGCTCCTACGTCCCTGAAAAAAGACGGACCAACGCCGACCTTGAGAAGCTCGTCGACACCAACGACGAGTGGATCCGCACACGCACCGGCGTGGAGGAACGCCGCATCGCCGCCGCGGACGAAACCGCGTCGACCATGGCGATCCGTGCGGCGGAAAAGGCCCTGGCGCAGGCGGGAGTCGACGGACGCGACCTGGATGCCATCGTTGTCGCCACGATCTCGCCCGACTACATCTTCCCGAACACGGCGGCGCTGGTCCAGCATCATTTCCAGTGCAGGCAGGCGTTCTGCTTCGACCTTTCCGCAGCGTGCGCCGGATTCGTCTCTTCGCTCGAAGTCGCGTTCTCCCTCATGCGCTCCTTCCCGCAGAAATACCGCAACGTGCTGGTCTGCGGCTCCGACAAGCTTTCCGTGATCGTGGACTGGACCGACCGCAATACGTGCATCCTCTTCGGCGACGGCTCCGGCTGCGCGCTGCTTCAGAACGACGGCGGGCCCGAACCGGACGCCATTCTCGCAAGCTCGCTCCACGCCGATGGCGGCTATACGGACGTCCTGCGGATCCCGGCGGGCGGCAGCAAGGCTCCCGCCTGCCACGAAACGGTCTGGAACCGCGACAATTTCATCTACATGGAAGGCCGCGAGACGTTCAAGCTGGCCGTGAACGCCATGGTGTCGTCCAGCGAGGAAGTCCTGGCGCAGGCGGGCGTGACGATCGACCAGGTCGCGCTCGTAATCCCGCATCAGGCGAACATGCGCATCATCCAGGCCGTGGCAAAGCGTCTCGGCGTCGCCGAGGATCGCGCGTTCTGCAATATTCAGCACTACGGCAACACCAGTTCCGCCTCCATCGGCATCGCGCTGGACGAGGCGTGCCGGGCGGGCCGCATCAAACGCGGCGACCTGGTGCTGTTCACGTCGTTCGGCGGCGGCCTGGCGTGGGGGTCCATGCTGGTCCGCTACTGAATCTGTCTTTTTCGCGGGGCGGGTCGTCCGATCCGCTCTTTCTTTTTGCCCGTTTTTCCGCATCAAGCTCAATTCGAATCGAATCCCGGAGGCTCCATTTGAACACCGTCATCCTGAAAGAAGGCCGCGAAAAATCCGTGCTG
>JAEEGI010030127.1_pt1 | contig 10220 bp, 10 predicted proteins | sample 8958751 | NCBI WGS metagenome assembly JAEEGI01 (sample SAMN16246545, study PRJNA631951) | gut metagenome | biome: gut microbiome; feature: rumen; material: KS-attached | host: Bos | place: Iran: Karaj | collected 2018-10 | reverse complement strand
AGAAACAAATAAAAAAACATTTTTTTATTGTTTGCTATTCTCCATAGTCAAATTGTATGGTAGCGTGAGGCTTGATGGAATCGTAGTGGAAGACCATGGTGTCGGCCCTCGTTACACAGCCCGCCGTGAAGTAGCCCAAGCAACCGCCAGAAAGGTTGCTACGTGGGTTGGCGCCCCCACTCTGTCCGGCGCGCAGAGAAGTGAAATAGTCGAAGGAAACACGGTCAATGGGCATCAACTGGAAGGTGATGGTGTCGCCCTCGTAGAGTATTCTATCCCAGTTTTCTTCCTCGTCTTCCTCAGCCATACGCTCTGACATACAGTAAACGCCGAAATGCACCATACCTTGCGGATCGCCGCGGTCGTCGATGGCTCCCCACCGATAGGCAGAGAAGTGTTTTCTGTCCTTGAAATGCGGATGATGGGACACACGGTCCATGCGATACCAGTAATAGTTGCGCTCGGTGGGTTCAGGGTCTGTAGCCCATAACTCATAGACCACCATACGGTCGTCAAGCATAGGGTACCACAGGTATTCAGAAGAGATGACAGGAGCGGCAGCAGGCATCGTAGCCGTCCCTTCGTAGTGTTGATTCTCGAAATCGACGGTCAAGCGATAGGTTTCTCCTGCCATGCCCTTGAATGACGAACGGTAAACCTGTGCTTGCGGGTCGTAGGCTATGGTTTCGTTCACGCCGTTAGCACTGACGGTGACCATAGCACCGGGAATGCAGCGTCCCCTGACGCTGTCGGTCATGCTGCGGCTCCTGGTAATCATGACCTCCGTGCCTTCGTTGGTCACCCGTCCCTCGACCACCACAATAGGATCGATCTCGTTGTAGTCGAAGTCAATCTCCTTCTTGCAGGCTGTCAGTCCACACGTTATCAAGAGGATATAGAACAGTATCTTTCGCATGACAAGTCAGTATTTAAGAGTAAACGAAACGGAAGGAACGATGCCGAAAAGCGCTATCTTCTGGCAGATGGTGCCGGTAGGACTCTTGTCGTCGTTGACAAAACGAATCATGAAGGGGTTGTAGCGGGAGTAGACGTTATAAATGCCAAAGGACCAGGTGCGGGTGAACCGGGCCGACTTCTTAGAGTAGTTGGCACTGAGGTCCAGCCGGTGACAGGCTGGTGCCCTATAGCCATTACGTTCATTATAATAATAGTAGGTGGTGCCGTTGAGGTCGTACTTGGCACTGGGAGCTGTCAGTGCCTGTCCGGTATTATAACGCCAGACACCCGACAGTTCCCATGAAGGTGACAACTGATAGACGCCGACGAGGGCCAGGTCGTGACGACGGTCGTTCGAAGCCGTGTACCAACGGTTATCGTTGATGCCGTCAATCTTATTCTCCGACCACGACAACGTGTAGCTGAGCCATCCCGTCAGTCGTCCTTTGTTCTTACGGACACAAAACTCCATGCCGTAGGCACGGCCTTTGCCCCCCAACAGCAGTCGCTCAATCTCAATCTCAGAATAGAACGTCTTGCCGTCGCGGTAGTCATATACATTGCGAATACTCTTGAAATAGCCTTCTACTGTACAGTCGTAATCGCCTTCCGGCGTCATGCCTATCCATCCTATGGCAACCTGGTCAGCCTGCTCGGGTTTGACGATGTTGCTGGTCATGGTATAGCGGTCAAAGGGCATCGACATGGACGAGCCACTGACGGCATGGATGTCCTGCGACGTGCGGCTATAGCCAAACTTCAGACTGTGCTGCGGCGACAAGGTCCACTTCACGCTCAGACGAGGTTCTACGTCGGCATAGGTCTTGACAAAGCCTTTCGGATTCAGTGTTTCCGTAATGTTGCCATCGCTGTCCAATTGATAATAGGGTGCACCGCCCAAAGCCGAGAATGTCCGGAAGCGCAATCCTGCAGACAATTGCCAGCCCGGAGCCATCTGCCACTCGTCGTTCAGCCAGAGGGCATTGGTCCAGGCATTACGCTTCTCGCGCTGGTGCAACAGGTTGATGTTCCACTCTGCCGACATCAGTTGCAGGTAGGTGGACTCAAAGCCATAGACAAGGCGGTGCTTCTGCATTTTGACAGACTGCTGGTGGCGCAAGGTGGCATGGCGGATAAAGCCACGCATGGTGTAATAGGTATTGAGAACATCGATGCCCGTGTCGCTCACAAAGTCGCTATAGAGAAGTTGCGTGTTAGCATAATGGTGGTCATTGAAGGTATGCAGCCAGTTGGCCGTAGCCGTGGTGTTGCCCCACTCCATGCGCATCAGATCCTCCAACCCCATGACGTCACGTCCTCGAAAGAACGACAGCGACAACACGTCCTTGCTGCCCAGCCGGAAGTTCAGTCGCAGGTTCGCATCGTAGAAGCGGAGGGTGTTGTCGCGATATTTGTCAGTCGCTTTCAGGAAGATATCCAAGTAGGAACGGCGCCCCGCAACCAGAAACGACGAGCGTCCCTCCTTGATGGGACCCTCGGCCACGACCTTGGCCGACAGCAGGCTGATGGTGCCACCGAAGTGATAGTCAGTGAGACTGCCCGAACGGGTGCTGATGTCAAATACCGAAGCCGTGCCACCGCCCAGCTGGGCAGGCAACAGTCCCTTATAGAGCGAGGCTCCCATCATAGCATCGTCGTTGAACGTAGAAAACAGTCCCATCATGTGGCCGACATTATAGACCGTAGCCCCATCCAGCAATATCAGGTTCTGGGCAGCCTTTCCACCACGCACCTGATAACCGCCCGAGGCTTCGCTTTCGCTTTTTACGCCCGGCAGCAACTGTAAACCCTTGATGAAGTCCCGCTCACCAAAAAGTGACGGCATTTTAGCCAGCGAAGACACCTCGATATTCTCCACGCCAATCTGCACCTCGTCCATCCGCTTTTGGGCAGAGTGCGACGAGACTGTCACCTCTTGCAGAGTGTCGCCCATCATGACATCCGTACCAGTAACCTGTGCTTCTGCTACGGCGGGAATCATCATTGCAATTCCTAAGAAACACCTTTTTATAAGTAATTTAAACCTTTCTAAAAAAGCCATCTACGCGACTCTAATTCAGCAACATAGAAGATACGAAAAGTCCAATTACGTGAACCACTCCTCACCGTGGCGCTCGTGACAGTACGAACTACCGTCGAAACAGTGGGTGCAGACACGCTCCTTAGGCAGGCCGATGGAGGCTATCAGGTCCTCGATGGTGGCGAACTTAACACTGGTCAGCCCCAGGCGGCGAGCTATCTCGTTGACCATACGCTGGTATTCGGGCGTACCCGTCTTGGCATACAGCTCTAACTTTTTCTTGTCGTCGCCCTCGAAGTCCTTGATAATGCGGCGTGTAATCAGCTCCATGTCGCTCTTCGACGACGTGAAACCGATGTACGGACAGCCATAGACCAACGGAGGACACGAAATGCGCACATGCACCTCCTTGGCACCGTTCTCGAAAAAGGTCCGGACATTGTCGCGCAACTGCGTGCCGCGCACGATGGAGTCGTCGCAGAACACGATGCGCTGGTCCTTCAAGACCGCCGGGTTGGGGATGAGCTTCATTTTGGCCACCAGGTCACGACGGTTCTGGTTGCCGGGGGTGAACGACCGCGGCCATGTCGGTGTGTATTTCAGTACGGCACGCTTGTAAGGCACTTGCTTGCCGTGTGAATAGCCCAACGCCATACCCACGCCTGAATCGGGAATGCCACACACCAGGTCGGCCTCCACGTCGGTATCTTTCTCACCCATCAGGCGACCGTTCTTCTCGCGCACATATTCTGTGTTGATGCCCTCATAGTCGCTGGCGGGGAAGCCGTAATAGACCCACAGGAACGAGCATATCTGGCACCGCGTAAAGGGTTTCTGCATCACCTCGATGCCGTCGGCACGCAGACGGACAATCTCGCCCGGTCCCAAGTCGCGCACCACCTTGTAGTCGAGGTTGGGGAAGCTCGTCGTCTCGCTGGATACGGCATATGCCTGCAGGAACTCGTCGGTGCCGATGGGTGTCAGACGGTGAATCTGCTTCTGGCCTATCACGATGGGTGTGCGTCCCAGGAAGTCGCGGGCGGCAATGATACCGTCTTCGGTCAGGATGAGCATCGAGCACGAGCCTTCTATCTTCTGATATACCAGATTGATGCCTTCCACAAACGTGTCCCCCATGTTGATGAGCAGTGCCACCAGCTCCGTCTGATTGATGTTGTTGGCCGACATCTCGCTCAGGTGCATACGCTGTTTCAGCAGGTCGTCGGCTATCTGGCGCAGGTTGTTGATCTTGGCTACCGTCACTACCGCATAACGCCCCAGGTGCGAATTGACGATGATGGGCTGCGGGTCAGTGTCGCTGATGACGCCGATACCCTGATGTCCCTTGAACGAGTCCAGCTCGTCCTCGAATCGTGAACGGAAATAGTTGCGCTCCAGCGAGTGGATGCTGCGGTGAAATCCGCTCTCTTCGTCGAATGTCACCAGTCCGGCGCGTTTTGTACCTAAGTGCGAGTTGTAATCTGTCCCGTAAAACAAGTCGTTTACGCAGCTCTGTTTCGAGATTGTGCCAAAGAAGCCACCCATTTTTTCCTGAATTTAGTTCGTTTGGGCTGCAAAGGTACAAAAAAAAATGAAAATGGAAAGTCGAAAATTGAAAATTATTGGGTGCGGTAACAATTTTTTCATTTTTCACCCGATAAACGCTTGTCTCTTCTGGCAGGGAGGGGACGTACTGAGGTCTCCGACGTTACCAGTCGGCGAGGTCAGCCTCAGCCTCTACTGCCAACTCCGTCCTGTCGTCCAACTGGTGGAAGAAGTCGATGCCCGTCAGTTTTTCTATCTCATCAATGCTGCGCACAGCCTGCTTCATGGGCTGGTGCTTGCCTTTGTTGTCGTAGACAAAGCCAATGGCAGCAGGGTTCTTGCCCATACGCAGCACCACCTTGTAGAAAGCCTCCGGTACCGTGATACGACGCTGACGCGGGCCTATCTGCTTGTGCTCTGTACCACGCAGCACAGGACCGCAGACAATAAACACCTTTCCATACTTGCGTGCCCAGCGACGACAGAGTTTCTCCAGGTCGTTCCAGTCGTTTTTGTTCAGGTTATGATTCTGCGGACAGACATTCGTCAGGAGGAAAGTCTCGTCCAGCGCCTGGGCATTCCACTTGTTGTCACCTGCCGGACACATGTGTCCACGGTCATAGCCGGTCTGCATATAATCGTAGGTCGTCACGGGATTGCTAATATCGTCATCGGGATGGAATGCCTGATCCTTACGCTGGTGACTGCCCTGGGTGTGTTCACCCGTCAGATACCAAGCCACAGCCATAGGGATGCGCATCTGCAGAGAATACCACGACTGGTAGGCATAGCGCCGCAGTGGTTTCACGTTCTTGTTGTCGGGGACACGGACCTGACAGTAGTCGGCAGCCTGTGTCGTCCGCGTATCTTTCTGTCCGCAAGCCTGCATGCAAAGCATCAGCAGACCCGTCAGCAGCAATGTCAGTTTTTTCATATCATCAGTTGAATCAAAACGAGAATCAAGAGAACTGCCACAAGTGCCAGCAACTGTTTCCACTGTCCAAGCAGAGGTTGGAAAGCCCTGACGGCAGCATGGCGCAGGAAGGGCAGATACGTCTCCCACTCCTTGGCACCGTTTCCCAACAGGTATTCGCACAGCGTACTATGCTCCTGCCTGTCACGACGGAAGGTGGCCAACGCTCGCCGCCAGACGTAGAACGCCTTGCGCAGCAACAGCACCATGACTATCAGAATCAGTATCTTAATCACTATCATAGTTGCACACGGTTTTCAGGGATTCGTGAATTGACAGCCAGCACGGCAGCCCCTTGTTGGGCTGCTTCGCGCAACAGGTTGTCCACCATGGTCGCCTCTTCTTCGCTAAGGGGCTGCGGCGGTTCGTCGACAAGAATCAGCAGTTTCTCAGACTTGACGGCCTTTTCCAGCAGGTGCAGATAGTCCGTCTGCACCCCGTGGTATCCCTCAGGCAGCGTCAGATGCTGTGGCACGTAAGCCGTGTACTGGCGGAAATAAGGTGCCGAACCCGCTGTCAGCAGTTCACCGTCAATGCTGATATGACCGCCGTCAATGGGCACAAAACCCAGTATAGCACGTAAAAGCCTTGTCTTTCCCAAGTCTTTCTGACCCGAGAGACACACCAGCTGGCCGTCCTTGACTGTCAGGGACAATGCCCGGATATGCTGGCCAATTGTCACATTATGCAGTTCTAACATCATAAAACGATGCAAAGATACGAAATAAATTGATAATTGATAATTATTTCATTTTTTAATTCTTTAATTTTTAAATTTTTCTCATGGCGGCAGCAAAATTTTCAATTTTCAATTTTCAATTTTCAATTAATTTCTTATCTTTGCACCTATGAAAACGAAAAACAGACGTATGCCAGCCGAATGGGAACCGCAGAGCGCCGTGCAGCTGACGTGGCCCCACGAGGGTACGGACTGGGCTCCCATCCTGTCCGAAATCACTGCCGTCTACGAAGAGATGAAGCGCGAGATAGAAAAGCGCGAACCCGTCATCATCGTTGACGACATCCCCCACAACGACACCTGGGCCCGCGACCATGGTTTCATTACCGTTGTCGAAAACTCACCCCTCACCCCTCAAAACTCAAAACTCAACACTCAAAACTCAAAACTCCTCCTCGACTTCTGCTTCAACGGCTGGGGCGAGAAGTTCCCTGCCGAACTGGACAACCAAATCAACCGCCAGCTGTTCGACAGAGGCGCAGTTAAGGGAACATACGAACCTCATTTGGACTTCGTACTCGAAGGGGGCAGCATCGAAAGCGATGGCAAAGGAACCGTTTTCACGACCACCTGCTGTCTGATGGCTCCTCACCGCAACCAGCCGCTGACACAGCAGCAGATAGAAGAACGGCTGAAGCAGTGGCTGGGTGCCGAACGCATCGTATGGCTGCAGCACGGCTCGCTCATCGGCGACGACACCGATGGCCATATCGACACCTTGGTACGTATCTGCCCGAACGACACCTTATTATATACAGGAGGCGACGAAGACCATCCCGACCTCAGCTTGATGGAGCAGGAACTGAAGGCGCTGCGGACACTGGAGGACAAGCCCTATCGTCTGCTGAAGCTCCCCCTGCCCCGCCCCATCTATGACGGCGAAGACCGTCTGCCGGCGACCTACGCTAACTATCTGGTTATCAACGGTGCCGTCCTTGTGCCTACCTATGCGCAGCCCGACCTCGACACAGAGGCCATGCACACCATCGGTCAGGCCTTCCCCGACAGGGAAATCGTAGGCATCGACTGCAGGGCTGTCATCAAGCAGCACGGCTCGCTCCACTGCTGCACCATGCAATACTATTGAAGAATTGAAGAATTGAAAAATTGAAGAATTGAATATGAAAATCGGAATTATCCAACAGCACAATACGGCAGACCGCGATGACAACCGCCAGCGGTTAGCCGAGAAGATAACCCAACTGGCACAGCAGGGTGCTGAGCTCATCGTTTTGCAAGAGCTGCACAACGGACTCTACTTCTGCCAGACGGAGGATGTGAACGTTTTCGACCAGGCAGAGCCTATCCCCGGACCGTCGACAGAATTCTTTGGAGCGCTGGCCAAGCAATTGGGCGTAGTCATCGTTACTTCGCTGTTTGAGCGCAGGGCAACGGGTCTGTATCACAACACGGCGGTAGTCTTGGAGAAGGACGGCACAATAGCCGGTAAATACAGGAAGATGCATATCCCTGACGACCCCGGCTATTACGAGAAGTTCTACTTCACACCTGGCGATTTGGGATTCCAGCCCATTGATACCAGCGTAGGACGCTTAGGCGTACTGGTATGCTGGGATCAGTGGTACCCGGAGGCTGCCCGCCTGATGGCGCTGGCCGGTGCACAGCTGCTCATCTACCCCACTGCCATCGGTTACGACCCCAACGACACCCGCGAAGAACAAGAGCGGCAGCGCATGGCTTGGCAGACCATCCAGCGCGGACATGCCATAGCCAACGGGCTACCCGTCGTCACCGTCAACCGCGTAGGTGATGAGGATGGCGTGCCCTTCTGGGGTACATCGTTCGTGGCCGGTCCGCAGGGCGAACTGCTGTATGAAGCGCCCGTCGACCAAGAAGCGATAGCCGTTGTCGAGGTAGACATGCAACGCTCGGAGCAGGTGCGCCGCTGGTGGCCTTTCCTCCGTGACCGCCGCATCGACGCATACACCGACCTCACCCGCCGCTTCATCGACGCAATAACTATTTAATCACACACGATCATGATGAGAAGAATCATATTATTTGCATTTGCCGCACTGGCCATGACACTGACAGCATGGGGCAACGACGGCGTATTCTACGTGAACGGCAACCAGCTGGTACCCATACAGGAGACGGACATCGCACTGACCAAGGAGGTGCTGACCATCAGCCTCGGCGACGACGGCTATGCCAAGGTCGACGTGCAGTACGTGCTGACAAACAACGGCAAGGAGAAGACGGTGACGATGGGCTTTGAGGCTGATGCGCCCTACAACGACGAAGTGGCGTTCAGCAAACAGGGCATCCATCCGTATATCAGCGACTTCACGGTAGAGATGAACGGCGAACGGCTGACGTACCTGAACGCCGTGGTGCAGGCGGGACACGACAAGGACTGCGACTTCCAACCGCTCAACCTGCAGCAGTGGAAGTCGTACGACGAGGTGAAGATGCGCAACGGCGAGGAACTGCCCAACAACAGCCTGCTCTACGATTCTTCCAGAGACAGTCTGACGAGCTTTGCCTACGCCTACTACTTCGTCGCCCGCTTCAAGCCCGGCCAGAACACCATCCACCACACCTACCGCTATCGCATGAGCCATGGCGTAGGATATACCTTCGAAGTGTCCTATTGGCTGATGCCGGCCATGCGCTGGGCTAACAGGCAGATTGACGACTTCACGCTGCGCATCAAGGCCACCAACACTGCCAAGCACTTCTTCGTCGAGGGCTCCCTGTTCGCCCAGTCGGAGTTTGCCGTCACCGAGGGTACAGGCAAGATGAAGAAGACCAAGAACTGGGACAACCTGTACGTAGAGGTTGCCCTAAGGAACGGCACCGTGGAGTGGCATGCCCAGAACTTCAAGCCCAAGGCCAACATGAACATCACGTCTGCCGAGTCGCTCTACTACGACGGCTTTGTGCTCGGCACCTTCTACGACCGCAGCGACAACTACCTGCCCGGCAGCTACCTGATAGAGCCCGACAAGTCGGAAGCCCACCGCCGCATCCTGAAGAACCTGCCCTACGCCAGCCGCGGCTATGTGTTCAAGGACAAGAAGCTGCAGAAGTATTTCAGCCGTTTCTGGTGGTACATGCCCGACCCGTCATGGCAGCCCAGCACCGACGACTTCACACCCCGCGAGTGGAAGCTGATCAACCAGGGAGAGTAGCTTCGGGCTAAGCCCCGCTTAGCTTCGGGCTAAAGCCTGCTTAGGTTCGGGCTAAACACCGCTTAGCTTCGGCCTCGCTTCCATGGATAACAATGTGGTTGACGCTTACCGTGGTTAGAAGAACATCATTGGCAGGGAATTCTTGCGCTTTTGGGACAATTCGTCTTTCATGCGGGTGATGGCTGTTTGGAAGAAGAAGGCGACGAGGTGCTCGTCAGTGCCTTCGGTGCGGATTTGCTTCAAGGCTGAGATGTAGGCAGAACGGTCTTCCAACTTGACAATCAGCAGGGGATGACCGGCACGTAACAGGATGAAGTTCGACAGCAAGCGCCCTGTACGGCCATTGCCGTCACTGAAAGGGTGCAGGTATTCGTAATAGCCGTGCCACTTGGCTGCGACTACCATCGGATGCTGCCCGCTGTCAAGTGCTCTCTGCGTCGAGGCCATCAGACTGGGGACTCGGGCAAGCGTGTCATCGACCGTGAAAGAGTTACCTTCAATAGCACAAGAATGTGCAGAGAGCAGAATCTCGTTGTATTCCATCCACTGCTCGCGTCCCATCCTATCGGCTATCTTCTGCTGATATCCCTGTCGGATGCTTTCGTATTCCGCTATCTTCTTTTCGAACATGGCTGCCAATAACGTTGGGTGCAAAGATAGACATTTATTTTGACACCGCCATGAAAAATGAAAGAATTAAAAAATTAAAAAATTAAAAAATGATGACTGATGAATGATGAATTATGATTTATATTGTACCTTTGCAGCCAAATTTAAAGAGCGCAAGACTAAAGAAACAAGGATATGGCA
>JAEEGI010030125.1_pt1 | contig 10220 bp, 4 predicted proteins | sample 8958751 | NCBI WGS metagenome assembly JAEEGI01 (sample SAMN16246545, study PRJNA631951) | gut metagenome | biome: gut microbiome; feature: rumen; material: KS-attached | host: Bos | place: Iran: Karaj | collected 2018-10 | reverse complement strand
CCCACATTTTCCACACATCTGCTAAAAATCCTGCAAAACGCTTAAATGCGCTTAAATCCGATAGTTTTTGTAATATGCTGAAAATCAATATATAATAAGCATAATTAAAGGGTTTTCAATTGAATGCCATTTAAGCAGATTTAATATTTTCAATTGCGGCTCTGGGTACAAGGTGCTGGCAATTAATTGGATTGCGGCACCTTTTTTGTTTTTTCTTGGGGTGGTGTGGTGCAAGTTGGGAATAAAGGTGTCTTTGTCATGTCTATCACCTTTTTTTCTACAATATATGGTCAAAAGAATTGTCTGGTTTTCAGTTTTTGAGCGGTGGGAGATGGTTCTTGACGGTTTTTCTATACTTTTGTAGCGAATTTGGCTTTAGCGCCGATGATGGAAGAAACATGGCAAAAATGTCCCAGCCGTTTTATGACTGGTATGAGACCCATTTCGGCTGGTCGATGCTGGTGCTGTCTTTCTTTGTCATCATTCCCACCTGGGTTATGTTCCGCTACTCGCCGCGGCACACGCGGCACACGCTGCCCGAGGGGTTCTTTGTCCAGGTTCTTTTTGCCTGCCTGGAAGTGGCCCTCTTCCTGCTGATGTTACCGTGCTGGTTCCTTTTCAAGCAGATGACAATTCTAACAGTCTTTTTCATCGTCGTGGTGGCCTACTTCATCATCGGTTACAAGCAGTTGTTCGGCTATGAGCTGTGGGGCACTGTGTGGCGCCTGTTATTCGTCTTTAGTTTTGTTTATTGTATTACATTATTGCTGGCGCATTTGGCTTTCTTTTCGGGGCCAGCCCCTGACATACAAGTGGCAGGGCACTCATTTCCGGCAAAAGTCTTCATGACTTGCTTCTATACCTTCTTTGGAGTCCTGATTATAGTCGTGGGCTACTTCGTCAACCGCATCATCACGCGTAAGTCCAGACAACAGCAACAGCCCTGATCAACATCTTGAATAAAAAAAGCAACGGACCTGGCCCCTGTGGAGTTCATGCTTTTTTTGACTCTCAAATGATGCGATTTTTGCATCTGTTTGAGTGTCGTTTTTTGTTGTGAATGGGTGAAAAGTCTGAGCGCTTCAAGTGGGTCGTTTTTTAAATATCGGGCGGGAAATTTTGATATGTTTTAGAAATTTAGCAATTTTGCAGCCTGATTGAGTATTTTTAACCATCATGTTAGTTATTTAATCTGATTTTAGCTACAGAGTTGACAAAAATGCGAAAATATTTTCATTTTGCTTTTACCATACTGATGATTTTTGGCCTGCTGACCTCATGCTCGCAGGACACGAAAAAGTACCGCATCGGGGTGTCGCAGTGCTCTGACGACATCTGGCGAGACAAGCAGAACTCGGAATTGAAGATCGGCGCCTATTTCCACGATAACGTGGATTTGTGCTTTGCCGCAGCATACGATAGCGATGAGCGCCAGATCCAGCAGATTGACAGTCTTGTCGGGACAGGAATTGACTTGCTGATTGTAGCCCCCAACCAGGTTTCGACGATTTCCCCGGCCATTGACCGGGCCTACGATAAAGGCATTCCGGTGATTGTATTTGAGCGCAAGACCAATACCAAGAAATATACTGCCTATATGGGTGCCGACAATTATGAAATGGGGCACTTGATGGGCGAGTATGTTGCTACACGGCTGCATGAACATGGCCGGATCATTGAGGTGATGGGATTGAAAGGTTCCTCACCTGCTATCGAACGTCACAACGGATTCAGGGAAGCGATTGCCCAGCATCCTGGCATCCAGGTGATTGCGACTTTGCAGGGCGACTGGACCGAACCGACAGCCTATAACACGGTCAAGCAATGGCTTGACAAGAACCCGGGCGCAGAGAAAATTGATTTGGTATTCGGCATGAACGACCGCACGGCGATGGGTGCGCGCAAGGCTTTTGAGGAGGCTGGCGGTGTGCTGCCGTTGTTCTGCGGCATCGATGGCCTGCCTGGTGAGAACGGCGGCATCCGCCTGGTGCAGGACTCGCTGCTGGATGCATCCTACATCTATCCCACCCACGGCGACCAGTTGTTGCAACTGGCGGTGGATATCCTTGAAGGGAACCCCTATGAGAAGGAGACCAAACTCATGTCGGCGCTGGTCACCCAGGACAATGCCCGCGTACTGCTGATGGAGAGCGAGGAAATCATGCGCCAGTCGCGTAATCTGGAGCAACTGCATGAGAAAGCAAGCAAATACCTAGATCAATTGGGCAACCAACGCATGCTCACGTTTGTCGCCCTGGCAGCAATATTCCTGCTGCTGGCCCTGCTTGTCGGCATCTACATGTACTACCTGCAGCGTGCCCGCATTCAGGATGAACGAACCAAGATGGAGCGCGAGCAGCTGGATTTCTATGCCCAAGTGAGCCACGAGCTGCGCACGCCGTTGACACTCATCCAGGGCCCTCTGGACCAGTTGTTAAGGACCAACGACTTCCGTACCGCAAGCGACAATGCGCGTGAACTCTTCACTATCGTTCGCCGCAATACTCATCACCTTACTGGCCTCGTCAACAAGATGCTGGATGCCCAAGTGGGCGGCACCATTACCGACGTCAATGCCCATGTAGAGACGCAAAATCTTGCGTCTCCTGAATCGGCTGGAAATGTCAAACCCGACGAGGATGCGCCCACGGTGCTCATCGTCGATGACAATGCCGATATCCGCACCTATCTGAGGTCCATCCTCCAGGGCAAATACCGCGTGCTGGAGGCCGAGGACGGCAAATCGGGACTGGACATGGCGCGCGAGCATGTGCCTGACCTGATCGTGTCGGACGTGATGATGCCCGTGATGAACGGTCTGGAATTCTGCCAACAGGTGAAAAAGGACGGCATCTCCAGCCATATTCCCGTTATCCTGCTCACGGCAAGAGCACTGGAAAAACATCAGATAGAAGGTTATGAAAGCGGAGCCGACGCCTATATTACCAAACCCTTCTCTCCAGAACTGCTGCTGGCCCGCATCGACAACCTGCTGCAAAGCCGTCATCAGCTCAAGGACCTGTGGGGCATGAAACCTGCTGCCGAGACCGTTACCGCCACACCTCCTGAGACCGCTGCAGCCATCACGACACCCATCGAGGACGCCTTCATTTCGCAATTCAAGAGTATAGTAGAGGAACGTCTGGCCGACAGCAACTTGAGTGTCGAAGATCTTGCGACAGCCATGGGGTTGAGTCGCGTGCAGCTCTATCGCAAGGTCAAGGCCTTGACTGGCTGTTCGCCAATAGATCTGCTGCGCAAGGCAAGACTGGCTCAGGCCCAGAAGCTACTGCAAGAGTCAACGCTCTCGGTCAGCGAGATTGCTTATCAGGTGGGATTTGCCTCCCCATCCTACTTCACCAAGTGCTACAAGGACGAGTTCGGCACTGTGCCGGGTGAGGCACGCAAGTCCTGATTCCGTTAATTTATACCCGATAAATACAACTATTTACAGGATACCCTTTGATAACTGAGGGAAAAACACTACATTTGCACATTCTCTCTTGTTAGAGAGGAAAGACATTGTGGGATTTTTATTGAGTTACTGACTCTTTTCGGACCAAACTGCGACCTTGGATTACTGGAATAGAGAGTGCAGGACACCACCATTTATAGGCATAAGAATGGTGTGGACCGACGTTTCATCTATTCCAACGGTTGTCGCAGACCTGGTTCGAAAGTGAAACGACGCGAGTCCACACCTTTTGCTATTTCTACTGCACAAAGGTAGTGCATTGACACTGATTATTGCTTGAAAAAATCGTTCTTTGGCTTAAAAAAATGATACATTGAAACATATTTACAAGTAAAAGAACGAAAACTGATAGTCCCTCATGTTTCAATAAGTTAACTTTGCCAAAAAATGACATAAACATACTACATTAACTATTCATTATTAACCAAAACCAACAGAACAATGAACGCACTGAAAAGATTTCTACTCAGCTTCATGCTCATGTTGACTGTACCCTAGTGTATGCTCAAACAGAAATCACAGGCACCGTCGTTGATGAGACAGGAGAGACCGTCATCGGCGCCACTGTGGTTGAGAAAGGTACCAGCAATGGTACAGTGACCGACTTTGACGGCAACTTTGTCATCAAGGTCAATCCAGGGACCATATTGGTGGTATCCTATATCGGTTATGAAAAGATGGAGGTTGCCGCCGAGAATGGTATGACCATCACCCTCAAGGACAACGCCGTCGAGCTCAAGGAACTTGTGGTGACCGGTTATCAGGTACAGCGCAAGGCTGACTTGACCGGTGCCGTGGCTGTGATGGACATGAAGGGTCCGATCAGCGACAGCGACCCCAACATGCTCAACTCGATGCAGGGCAAGCTCTCGGGTGTGGACATCGTGACCGATGCCGCTCCTGGTGGTGGCAGTTCCACTATCCGTGTGCGTGGTATGAGCACCGTCAACGCCTGTGACCCCTTGTATGTCATCGATGGTGTCGCCACCAACGAGAACCTGAACTCCTTGAACTCGGCCGATATCGAGTCCATCCAGGTCTTGAAGGATGCCTCCTCGGCTTCTATCTACGGTAGCCGTGCTGCCAACGGTGTCATCATCATCACCACCAAGAAGGGTAAGGACGGCCGCATGGCCATCAACGTCAACTACAATGCTGCGTTGCAGACTGTAGTCAAGACGTTTGACGTGCTGAATGCCGCTCAATGGGGCCAGGCCTACTGGCAGGCCGCCAAGAACGACGGTATCGCCCCCACGGCAGCAGCAGCCCTGTATGGCACCGGTGCAACGCCCCAACTGGTATCTTCGGTCAATGGCATCAATACTGCCGACACCGACTGGCAGAAAGCCGTTTACAGCAATGCATGGACCCACAACATCACCGCCAGCATCAGTAATGGCAGCGAGAAGGGTTCCTACCTGTTCTCGGGCAGCTACATCAACCAGAACGGTTTGATGGACCGCACGTTCTACAAGCGCCTGAGCGGTCGTGTGAACTCTACCTACAACTTCAACCAGTACCTGCGTGTGGGTGAGAACCTGATGATTGCCAAGTGGGACAACCGTGGTGCCGACACCAATGGTGACCGTGGTATCCCCTACAGCGCTATGCGTCAGCATCCCGCTGTTCCCATCTATTCGGCTGAGGGCGTGTTTGCCGATCCCGTTGCCATGCTGGGCAGCGATATCGACAACCCCGTGCAGACCCTTTACAATGCGCGCGATAACCAGAATTCCTCGTGGCGCATCTTCGGTAATGCCTATGTTGACATCATGCCCATCAAGGGCCTGACCTTGAAGAGCAACATCGGTATTGAGCACATCCAGTTCCTGAACAAGACGCTCACCCGCAATGTGCGTCCTAGCGACATCTCGGCCAACCGCGCCGTGAGCCGCGGCTACGGTCAGGGTGACACTTGGACTTGGACCAACACCGCCAACTACCTGCTCGACATCAACGGTGTTCACCACTTCACCTTCCTGGCAGGTACCGAGGCCATCAAGTATGTGTTTGAGGACGTGGCAGCCACCCGCAAGGACTATGCCTTTGAGGATGTGGATTACATGCAGATTGGTGCCGGTTCGGGCACGATGACCAACGGTGGTGGCAAGCAAGAGTGGGCATTGTTCTCGCTCTTCGGCAAGATTGACTACAACTATGCCGACCGCTACCTGTTGTCAGCCACCCTGCGCCGCGACCAGACTTCGCGCCTGTCCAAGAAGAACAACTCGGGTATCTTCCCCGCCTTCTCGGCCGCTTGGCGTATCTCGGAGGAAGCATTCTGGCCCAAGAACCACACCATCGACAACGTCAAGCTGCGTGCCGCATGGGGACAGAACGGTAACTCCGCTATTTCCAACAACTATGCTGCCTATTCGACCTACGTCTATGACATGGGCAACGGTGCATACGACCTGAACGGTACCAACACCGGTGTTGTGAGCGGTATCAAGGTGCTTACCACCGGTAATCCCGACCTCAAGTGGGAGACCACGACCCAGACCAACATCGGTATTGACGCCTACCTGTTCAATAACACGGTAAGCCTCTCGGCCGACTACTACTGGAAGGACACCAAGGACATGATCACCATTCCTCCCGTGCTGTCGGTAGCCGGTGAGAATGCCGCCAAGTTTGTCAACACTGGTGAGATGAAGAACCACGGTTTTGAGTTGAACCTGGGTTACCACTCGCCCTCTTACGGTGACTTCTCTTGGGAAGGCAACTACAACTTCTCGCTGTACCGCAACAAGCTGGTGAAGTATAACGACAAGGTGAGTGTCATCGGTGGTGACTTCCGTCTCATCGAGGGCCAGCCCATGGGCGTTTACTACGGCTATGTGAGCGACGGCATCTTCCAGAATGCTGACCAGGTGAGCAACCATGCCATCCAGGAGGGTAAGGGCGTCGGCCGCCTCATGTACCGCGACATCAACGGTGACGGTTACGTTAATGACCAGGACCGCTGCATCATCGGTGATCCCAACCCCGACTTCGCAATGGGCCTGACACTCGCAGTTTATTACAAGAACTGGTCACTCTCGACCTTCTTCTCGGGCGAGTTTGGATTTGACATTTATAATGGTACGCGCAAGCAGATCGAGTTCATGACCTATGGCAACCTGTACACCAACCGTGGTACTGGTGTCCTGAAAGCATGGACGCCCGAGAATACCGGTGCAACGATTCCTGCTCTCACGACCATCGACGACAACAACGAGATGCGTATGTCCACCTACTTTGTAGAGGACGGTTCCTACTTCAAGTGCAAGTACATCAAGTTGGGTTATCGCTTTGACCAGTCCTGGCTGCACACCCTTGGCCTGACCGCCATGAACATCTATGGCCAGGTAGAGAACGTCTTTACCGCGACCAAGTACTCCGGTCTTGATCCCGAGGTGCCCCTGGGTGTATATGGTGCCCGCATCGACAACGGCCCCTATCCCCGTGCAAGAACATTCTCATTGGGATTGAATCTGTCATTCTAAATTGTTGAGGTACTAATGTTTAAAAATTCAAAGACAATGAAAACGACAATATATCAACTGATTCTTGTAGTCTGCATTTTGGGTGCTTTCACCTCCTGCAATGACATGCTTGACACTGTTCCCCAGGGACAGTTTACCAGCGAGCAGATTGACGACTCCTCGGTAGAGGGCCTGGTCGCTTCGGCCTATGCTGGTCTGGAGGCACACTTCTATGGCAACAACGAGGCTTTTGCCGGACCTTCCACCAACTGGATCTTTGACGTGCGTAGCGACGATGCCTATAAGGGTGGTGGCGGCACCGGTATGGAGGAGAACATCCACCTGCTGGAGGTTTCCGAAATCAACTCCGACAATGTTTCCTGCCTGAACAAGTGGCAGAACAACTACTACGCCATTTCTCGTGTACACAATGCGATGAACGCACTGGCTGATGCTACCTCGGTGAGCAACGCTGCCCAGCTGATGGGCGAGCTCAAGACCCTGCGCGCCTGGTACTACTTTGACCTCATCCGCATTTTCAATCGCATTCCTTACTTCACCGAGACCGATGATGTGAACACCAAGACCAACGATGAGTTCACCCGCGAGGAAATCTTCTCATTCATCAAGCGTGACCTCACCGAGGCCATCGAGGTGCTGCCTGCAGCCAAGAGTCCTGCTGGCCGTATCACCCGTACCACCGCTCAGGCCATCATGGCTAAGGTGTGTGCCTTTACCAGTGATTGGGAGGGAGTCAAGACCTATGCTGACGCTGTTATCTCCAGCGGACAGTACAGCCTGTACAACAACTTTGGCGACTTGTCCAAAATTAGTTCCAACAACGGCAGTGAGAGCATCTTTGCACTGCAGTGCTCGACCGCTAACGACAATGCCCACATCAATTGGTCCAACTTGCTGAACTGCACCTACAGCGACGGCAACCTCTACGGTACGGGCGACGACTTCTTCTATGGTTCACAGAACCTGGTGAATGCCTTCCGCACCGACCCCAACAACGGTCTGCCTTACCTGGATGGTAGTTTCAATGATGTGAATGTGACCGAGAACTACGACGGTTGCCTTGACCCCCGTCTGGACTTTACCGTGGGGCGTATCGGTTTCCCCTGGCGTGGCCATCTCTATACCGCGGGCTGGTGTCGTGCCTATGACGTGTATGGTGAGTTCTCCAACAAGAAGGCTTGGCCTGCTCCCGAAGAGGCGCTCGCATCCTGGCCTTGGGGCTGCAACTCGTTGAACTTCATGTTCATCCGTTATGCCGACATCCTGTTGCTGAAGGCCGAAGCCCTCATTGAGTTGGCTACAGGTACCAATGCCGCTACCGACGAGACTCTCGTTGAGGCCCGCGCTCTGGTCAATCAGGTACGCCTGCGTGCCGCCAACAGCATCGATGGCAATTATTATCCCCAAGACCTCGACCCGTCCAAGGCCGACTACTATGTTGAACCGTATCCCACCGATTGGGACGGCAACCTGTACTGGACCAAGGAGCGTGCTCGTCTGGCTGTGCGCTTTGAGCGCCGCCTGGAACTTGCTCTGGAAGGCAACCGTTGGTTTGACCTCGTGCGCTGGGGCAATGACTATCTCATCAACACGATGAACACCTACATGACCAAGGAAAGCGCTCTGCGCAGTTACTACGCTGGCCGTTCAGTTAGCGCCAACGAGATTTTCCTGCCAGTTCCTTTGGCCGAGATTGACAATTCCAATGGACTTTACAAACAATATTAAAGCAAACTCTTCGCACTATGAAAAAGATATATTTTGGTCTTATCGCCATTTTGACGCTTTTTACAGCCTGCTCGGATGTTGATCTCGAACCGATGAACTCCAGCGAGGCAGTGACCAACCTGCGTGCTGAGTACACCCCTGGGAGCCGTCAGGTAACCCTCAAGTGGACCAACCCGACGATGCCGGGCCAGACCGGTATCCAGATTATCAAGGACGATGCCGACGTCATCAACCTGGATGGTGTGGTGGACAGCTACTTCATCAAGAAGGCCCCCGCCAATGTTGACGTTTCCTATACGGTCAAGGCCCGTTACAACGACGGCCGTGTGTCGCAAGGCCAGACCGTGCGCCTGCACATCGACTATGAGGCCCAGAAGGGTGCCAATATCGTTGCCATGCTTGTTCCCGAGGACTATGAGACCTCAGCCGACGAGAAAGACGCTGTAGCATGGTTCCAAAACAATTATGTGAAGACCGGTAAGGGTGTCCTGCTCACTCCCTCGACCATCGATGACCTCGATATCGAGAGCCAGTCGGCTTGCTGGGTAATGTGCGACCGCGTCGGCATCGACCGCGGCTGGCAGAACCTGCCCGGCAACTTGGCATCGACCGCTACCATCGAGGCCCTGAAGGCCTTTACCGCTGATGGTGGTAACCTGTTCCTCACCAACCATGCTACCCAGCTCACCGTAGCCGTGGGCCGTATCGCCGAGGCTTACGCTCCTGGTATCTATGGCAGTGGCGAGGGTGGCCAGAATGGCGACATCTGGGGCTCACAGCCCATCATCGGTAACGCCGAGGGTCAGATTTATGACCACAGCGGTCACGACATCTACCGCGGCATGAAGTTCGTCAGCGGTCTGTATGAGCGCTCGATCTACACCTTCATCGGTGCTGGTGTCAAGGGCGACCACAACTGTATGTGGGACCTCAATGCCTATGGCTTGGCTCCCAATCCCAACGTCGTGAAGGCTTGGGAAGACCTGACTAACTCGCACGTATTGGGTACCTGGAACCACGTGGTGGACTACTGCTGCGCTGGTATCATCGACTTTGATCCCACTTCGACCTTTGCAGGCCGCGTCCTCGCAGTGGGCTTGGCAGCCTATGAGTGGAACCTGGGTGGACAGACCAATTCCTGCCAGGATCAGTTGGAGCGATTCACCGCCAACTGCTTGACCTATGTGAGCACACCTGCCGAGGAGAAGGTGGCCATGCTCGTGCCCAACGACTATAGTAATAGCGACGACGAGAAGAGCGCTGTCGAGTGGTTCAAGGCCAACTATGTGAACAAGGGCAAGGGTATCCTGCTCACTCCCGCTACTATTGACGAGCTCGACATCGAGAACAATCCCATGTGCTGGGTAATGTGTGACCGCATCGGCATCGACCGTGGCTGGCAGAACCTGCCTGGTGACCTGGCATCGACCGCCACCATCGAGGCGCTGAAGGCCTATGCCGCCGACGGTGGTAACCTGTTCCTGACCAACCACGCTACCCAGCTCACAGTAGCCGTAGGACGTATCGCC
>JAEEGI010030121.1_pt1 | contig 10221 bp, 9 predicted proteins | sample 8958751 | NCBI WGS metagenome assembly JAEEGI01 (sample SAMN16246545, study PRJNA631951) | gut metagenome | biome: gut microbiome; feature: rumen; material: KS-attached | host: Bos | place: Iran: Karaj | collected 2018-10 | reverse complement strand
GTAGATGGTGGGACCGTCCTTCCACATGATGCTGCTGCCCAGCTTGATCTTGGTCTGGGACTCGAACACGGGCTCCTCGACCTTGATGCTGATGGCGGCAACAATGCCGTTGCGTATGTCGCTATATTCAAAGTTTTTGCCGTAGAACTCCTTGATGGTCCTCGACAGGGCCTCGCGGAAGGCGCTCTGGTGAGTGCCGCCCTGGGTGGTGTGCTGTCCGTTGACAAACGAGTAGAACTCCTCGCCCAGCTGGGCTGCATGGGTGATAACCACCTCGATGTCGTCGCCCGTGAAGTGCATGAGCGGGTAGAGCGGGTCGTTGGTCATGTTTTCCTTCACCAGGTCGCTCAGTCCGTTGCGCGAGTGGTACTTCTTGCCGTTGAACACCAGCGTCAGGCCCGTGTTCAGGTAGGAGTAATTCTTGATCATCTGCTCGATGATTTCCTCGCGGAACTCGTAGTTCTTGAAGATGGTGTTGTCGGGCCTGAAGCGTACCAGCGTACCATTCTCCTCACCCTCGCTTGCGGTGACGATGCCGCTTTCTTCCTTGACGATACCCTCGTTGTAGAGCACCGAAGAGCATTGGCCGTCGCGTACGCTGCGGATGTAGAACTCGGTGGACAGGGCGTTTACCGCCTTGATACCCACACCGTTCAGACCCACCGACCTCTTGTAGGTCTGCGTGTCATACTTCGCACCTGTGTTCATCTTGCTTGACGCGTCCTTGACCTGGTCCAGGGGGATGCCTCGGCCATAGTCGCGGATGGTCACCATGCCGTCAACGACATCGATATCGATAGCAGGCTTGGCATAGCCGGTGTTAAACTCGTCGATGCTATTGTCGATAACCTCCTTGATGAGGACCTACACGCCGTCATCGTTTTGTGAGCCGTCACCCAGCTTGCCGATGTACATACCGGGACGCTGGCGGATGTGCTCACGCGGTGAAAGCGTGATAAGCTTCTCGTAGCCGCCAAAGTCGCTGCCAGTGGGCTGTTGCTGCTGAACATCATCCATGGCGGGCTCTTCTATTTGATTCTGCTTGTCTTGTGACATTCTTTTTTCAAAAATCTGCGTTTTAACCTGCAAATTTACTAAAAATCCCGCAAACACCGCGCCACCACCCCTCAACAATAAGTTTTATTAACGTAAATTCCCCTAATAGATACGGGTTTTCTTAGCGAGTAATGCAAGAAAACGGGTGGGGTAGACGTTTGTAGTATTAGAGTTAATAATCCCGAAACGGAATGAAAAAATGAAGAAAATCAATATAACCCTGTGGATAGCCCTTTTGGCCGTTGTGATGTCGCTCGTTTCGTGCGACCCTATGTCGTCGGTGGAATACAAGATATATAACAAGACGACCGACACGGTCACGGTGGCCATGTACAAGGAAATCATGACCTCGTCCTACAAGGGCTATACCATCATTGAGAATGACAGCGTGAGCACTGATTATGAGGCTGATAGCTGCACCGTTGCCGTGCTGGCGCCCGAACAGATACTGGTGGTCGATAATGAATGGTCAGGGCTGTATCGTGAGGAACTAGTCATTCCGTTCTGGAGATACATCATTTCCATCACAAAAGGTGATACCGAAATCCGCCCCGAGTTGTGGAACAACGAGGCGGCATGGCACCTGAAGACCGAAGGTGGCGGTCGGTTTGAAGATGAATCCCGCTACTACGATATCGTCCTGCGCGATTAAACGAAAAGAAAAGATTCAGTGGCGCTTGATGATGGCGACGTAGGTGATGAGGATGACGTTCATCATCAGGGCGTAGATGATGGCGGGAATGGCGATGACGTCGTTGTTGAACACGAGCGGGCTGCTGGCGATGGCGATGGCCTGCGCGGCGTTTTGCATACCCACTTCGATGACGATGGTGCGGCGTTCCTTGCCTGTGAGACTCATAGCTCTAGAAAGCAGTGCGCCACTGCCCATGGCAAGCAGGATGAGTACGCTCACCGAGAGACCCAACTGCCCGAAACTGTCGATGATGGCTGCACGGTTCTGGATAAAGAAAACAGTGGCCAGGAAGATAAGGGCGGGGAAGGCGATGCGCGACAAGATGTTGTGCAGCTTATCGGCAACGGCGGCCCACCTCTTGCGCACGGCGATACCCACGACGATGGGCAGGAACATGAGCACGATGTTCTGCATCAAGAGTTTGCCTACAGGCAGATGTACTTGAACGGCACTTCCTGCAGCGGTGGTGACGCTCTCCATGATGAGTGGCACGGTCACGAGAGTGATGATGCTGCTACATGCCGTCAACGACACCGACAGGGCAACGTCTCCCTTGGCCAGCATCGAGAATACGTTTGACGAACTGCCGCCAGGGCAGCATGCGATAAGCACAAAGCCTATCAGGAAAATAGGTTCCAGCCCGAAGGCCCATCCCAATAGCCATGCCAGCATGGGTAAGACGACAATCTGCCCGATAAGGCCCGCCAACACGGGCTTGGGTCGTGTTTTAAACAGTTTAAAATCCTCTATCCTCAAATTCAGACCCAGCTCAAACATCAACAGGGTCAAGATGGGCAATACAATCCAAATGGTGTTCATCTAAGTATGTGTGAAAATAGGCAAGACGTTTGTCCGGAATGAGTGGGACAAACGTCTTGGCATGATAAGTTATACTACTTTAAAGTTTAGCTGCGATAGCCGATGCGATGGCCTGCATCTCCTCGGCAGGCAAGGTCAGCTTGGGGCCGCCAAATGCCATGTCCTTCTCACTCTGCAGGGGAACCAGATGGATGTGGCAATGAGGCACCTCCAGGCCCAGCACGCCAATACCGATGCGCTTGCAGGGAATAGCCTGCTCGAGTGCCATAGCCACCTTGCGGGCAAAAGCCCACAGGCCAGCATATTCCTCCTCGTCGAGGTCAAACATGTAGTTCACCTCGTGCTTGGGGATAACCAGAGTGTGGCCTTTGGCCATGGGGTTGATGTCGAGAAATGCAAAGTAGCGGTCGTCCTCGGCCACCTTGTAGCTGGGAATTTCACCAGCGGCGATTTTGCTGAAAATAGTTGCCATGATGATAATGTTATACTTCGATTTTGAGGATTTCAAACTTCATCAAGCCGGCAGGCGCCTGCACTTCCACTTTCTCTCCGACCTTGTGTCCAAGCAGCCCCTTGGCAATGGGAGTCGATATCGAGATCTTACCCTCTCGCAGGTTGGCCTCGGTCTCGGTGACGATGGTATAGGTCATCTGAGCCTTGTTTTTGAGGTTGCGGATGGTAACCTTGGTGAGCAGTTGCACCTCGTCGGTCGAAATATTGCTCTCATCGATGATGCGTGCCGAAGCAATAAGGGATTTCAGCTCGGCAATCTTAGCTTCGAGCATACCCTGGCGCTCCTTGGCGGCATCATATTCTGCGTTTTCCGAAAGGTCTCCCTTGTCACGAGCCTCAACGATGGCGCGGACAACCTCGGGACGTTCGACATTCTCGAGATGTGCCAATTCGGCCATCTTCTTGTCGTAACCTTCCTGTGTCATGTAAGTAATAGCCATGCTAAATACTGTGTTTTTTAATTTTTAAGATTCAAAAAATTAGAAGAATCTCAATTTGTTGCATTTGAGATCCCTCGTGGTTAATACTTGGTTTAACGCTGCAAAGGTATATATAATTTTTGATTTAGGATGCCAGATTGTTAATAAATTCCCACCTTTTTATTGAAAATTAACCGAATGGAGTGGCGCAGGCTATGGTTTCTTGTAGTGTTTTTCAACTCTGAAGAATCATCGCCGCCACAGTTTCAGGATTTGCCGTGCTGCTACAGCAATGCTCACAGCGGTGAGCACAGCGGCTACTGCTGTGCTGCCTCCCTCCATCGCAGCCATCACACCAGCAGCGATAGCCAGGGTCCACAACAGGTTGTACAGGCTGCCACGTGACGTCTCCAACCGATACATTTTGTAATATACCACAGCAACAATAACGGTGTAGAGCAGGTAGGAGACCAGGAAGGCGATGCCCAGTCCCGTGAGACCCCACCAGCGGTAGAAGACGATGTTCAGCACGAGGTTGATGACGGCACTGGCGACCTCGGTCCACAAGTAGGTCTTGCCGTCGCCCTTGGCGAGAATGGTGAAGGCCAGACACCACGACAGCGTGCGCAGCACCGTACCTATCATGCCCCATGACACAAAGGTGAGGATTACGTTGAAGTCGGGCGTGTAGAGCAGCCACACGACCACCTCACGCAGCAGGATGAACAGAGCCACTACCGGCGCCATCACGCTGATGGCGACATTGATTTCCTGTGACACATAGGCCCGCAAGCGCAGCCGGCTCTCGGCCACTTTGGACAGACGCGGGTAGTATTCCATGCCTAAAGCGGCGAGAATCAGTCCCGTGTATTTGTTAATCAGGGTATAGCCCGCTTGATAAAAGCCGACCTGCTCGGTGCCCGCATTCATGTTGAGCCATGCATTGAAGGCATAACTGGCAAGAATGCTGGCAAAATTGCCCAGTGTCATGTAGATGCCCAGCTTGACAAATCCCTTGCCCATGTCGAAGGTCTCACGGCGAGTAACGGGAACGGCCGCATAGTCCTTGTTGCGGAATAGCCAGGCAAAGGCGGCCAGGGCTAGGGCATAGGCGAGGATAGAGGGCAGAATGCTGCGCTCTCGCAGCACATAGAAAAGCGGTATCGACACCGCCAACCCCACGATTGTGCCCCACAGCGTGACGCTGGCCAGCCTCTTGAGGCGAGCTGTTCCTTGCAGCACGGCATATTCGCCATTGGTCAACGCCTGCAGCAGTACAGCGACACTGAGCGCGACAAAGCCCCAGACGTGGGTCGTGTCGCCAAAGGTCACTTGGCTCAACAGCGGAGCAAGCATCAGGGTGAGCAATGCGCCCCCAAGTCCTAGCCACAACGACCATTTGCGCACGACGGTCACCATGCGGGCCACGAGGCTCTTGTCGCTGCGGTCCATCGCTTGCGAGATGTCGCGCACGCTGCTGGAACGGATGCCCAGGTTGGTGCCGGTGGATATCATCTCCAGCGCGTTGTTAAACAACCCGAACAACCCGATGCCCACAGGACCGATCCACAGGGCTACAAGTTTGGTGCGTATGATAGAACACAGGATACCGGCAACCTGCACTCCGCCAAAGAGGCCCATTGCCTTCATCGCCATGCGCGATATGTTACCCTGCTTACCCGCCATTGCACATTAATAAATATTATAAGGCAATTTCGAAGGTGTTATAGGCGATGCCCCGACCGCCCAGTCGGGACTTCTGTCTCACGAGGCCCTCGTTCAGATATCGGCCATGGTCCTCATTGGAGATACCGAAGTCGAAGTAGCGGAATCCCAGTCGCTGGCTTTCGGCAATCAGGTACTCAAACAATAGTGTCAGTGCCTTGCTATCCTTGCCTTGGGGCGAGGCGCCGATATACTGGCAATGTGCCACCGGAGTTGACAGATACATCACTACACCTGCTAATAATTCACCCTGTAGCGTGGCGGTATAGAGCTTGATGCCCTCGGGGAAACGACCCTGCAGCAGCCGCATCTCGTCGAGTGTGTGAACAGGGCGTGTGCCGTAGCGCTCATCGAGCAACGAGGACAACAGTTGCCAGTACCCTTGCCAATCCTCGCTGGGTCCCACTTGGATGCCGGCCTTGCGTGCCGCGTTGGCTCCGCTTTTGTTACCGCGGTCCAGGGGCAGCGGACAAGTCAGGTCGATTGTCGTCGAGATATTGGTCTCGACAAGAGCGGCATGGTGCCTGAACAGGGCGTACAGGTCTTCCTCGCACGGGTAGCGATGGTAGATGTGGGGCACGGGCTTGTAAACCAGTCGTCGCAGGCCGTTGTCGCTCATCCACTGGCAGGCGGCGTCCATGACCTCGACCATCACCGTGACGTCAAAATGCTTGAACGGCACCAGCCACCCGCCATAAGTCAGGCCGCGGTGTGACCACAGCGTGTCGCCATCGACACAGGCGGGCAGCAGGGCGCACACCTTGCCGTCGCGCTGTGCGACAAGCGAGCAGTCGGTGAAGCGGTCACTGTGATAGTCCATGTAACCGCGGTGATGGAGCATCGTGCCATTGCGGCTCTGGCCCACAAATTCGTCCCACTGGGCCGCCATTGTGGCATCATATCTGATGATTTCTGTCATACTCATTGTTTATATAACGCAAAATTAGTGCAAAAAATATTATCTTTGCGCAAAATTCAATGATTTATCAACCTTCTGGCCAATGAAACTGTCTAAAATAGGTCTCCTTCCACGCATCGTTATCGCCATCATCCTGGGTGTGGTGTGTGGCATGTTTTTCCCTGAATGGGCCGTACGCGGCTTTGTCACATTCAACAGCATCTTCAGCAACTTCCTGTCGTTCCTTATCCCGCTCATCATCGTGGGACTGGTTACGCCGGCCATTGCCGACATCGGCCGCGGAGCGGGCAAACTCTTGCTCATCACGGCCCTCATTGCCTATGGCGACACGGTCTTCTCGGGATACCTGAGCTACGGAGTGAGCACAAGCGTCTTCCCGGCGCTTATCGACCGTAGCGCTGCCGCCCAGGCCGTCTCCAGTGCCGAGGAACTGCAACCATTTTTCACAATCGAGATTCCACCGTTGCTCAATGTGATGAGCGCCCTCATTTCGGCCTTTGTCGTGGGTTTGGGCATCTCTTTCTTTGAGTCACCCAATCTCAAGAAGGTCTTCGACGAGTTCCGTGATATTATTGCCAAAACCATCGAGGTGGCTCTCATCCCCATTTTGCCCCTGTACATCTTCTCGATATTCTTGAATATGTCGTTCTCGGGACAGGCATGGCGCGTAATCAATGTCTTTGTGGCCATCATCGGAGTCATCTTTGTCATGCACATCTTCCTATTGGTGCTGCAATACTGTATTGCTGGGGCTATTGCTCGCCGAAATCCGTTCAGGGCATTGATCAATATGTTGCCAGCCTATTTCACCGCCTTGGGAACCTCCTCGTCGGCGGCGACGATTCCTGTGACGCTCAAGCAGGTCAAGCTAAATGGTGTGAGTGAGGGCATTGCAGGCTTTGTCGTGCCCTTGTGTGCGACTATCCACCTGTCGGGCAGTGCCATGAAAATCACGGCCTGTGCCGTGGCTCTGATGCTGATGCAGGGCTTGAGCATCGACATTGGCCATTTCTCGGGATTCATTCTCATGCTTGGCGTGATGATGGTAGCGGCACCGGGTGTGCCTGGTGGTGCCATTATGGCGGCTTTGGGCGTCTTGCAGTCGATTCTGGGATTCACTCCCGAGCAACAGGCGGTGATGATTGCCTTATACATCACGATGGACAGCTTTGGCACCGCCTGCAATGTAACGGGTGATGGTGCCATTGCTCTTGTGGTTGACCGCATCTACAGTGGGCGAAAAGTGCAGTCGGTACGCTAATTTTCCTGTTCTCAAAGGCGCGCCTGCTCATTGATGGAGTAATTCTCAATATTTTTTTTAAAAAAAAGTCTAAAAAGTTTTGTATGTAAAAAAATGATACTATCTTTGTAGCGCATAAAAGGGAAAAATCTATTTTGATTTATCAAAGAGTTTCGGATTAACTTTACTGTCGTGTAGATAGAATGGTTAATCCATTTTTTTGTATCTACTCCTATCATACTTATCATATTTGGTGGTGAGCGCTAAATAGTTGGGTCACAAAAGAGTTGTTTTTCAAATATGTCTTTGTGAAATTGAAAAATGTTTTTTATCTTTGCGAGTCAATCACGTGTGACATAAAAAAGTATCATTATTTAATCTTCCGTTATTATGAATAGAGCATTATTACTCAGCGCAATGGCTTCGCTCATCATGTTGAGTGCAGGAGCCCAAGAAAAAAGTTCCGAGAATTCCAAATCTCTGAACCCACAGTTGTCAACCCTTACGAAATCTCAAATCCTAACTCGGGAAATGAAGATTGATGCTCCCTCCCAGAAGGCGTCAGGCCCTCACAAGAGCTCAGGACCCTTGAGGCCGCATTATTATCGTCCTGCAGGCGCATACTTCTCAACTTTCTATGCAGTCAATGGACAAGGTTTGTGGACGATGGGCAATTATACTTTTTTACAGGTGAAGCCCTACAGTGACTATACATACTATGGATTTGTCGATGGGGCCGATGAAAATGATTATGTATGTTGGGACTATACGGACAATGTGTATGGTGACAGTATCCTCTCCTATACAGAAAGGTATGATATCGACATGTATTCGGTTCCAACGCTTTATGCTTATCAGAACGGAGACTGGTCAACATGTTATTCGTTTACGTATCCGTATTATTATCATGATGATGGGGGTTGGCCAGTGGTTGACGGCACCAAGATTTCGCCATATATTCTCTCGACTCCAACTCCTAGCACCCTTGGTGCAGACGTGTTTTCTGATTGCGAATTATTGTTCTCAAGCAAGACGATGATTCCAGGAGGCTGTAATGGAGATAAAAACGGCGTCTTTATGAGATACACTGGTCCAATTCCATGGGGCGGCAATAATTTCGGCTGGTGGTTTGGCAAGAACGCTTCACATATTGATGGCATTGCCCAGGCTTTCGAGAAACCTCAGCACCCCTATCTGCTCAAGAATGTATATCTCCAGTCCGATCCCTACGTTCTGCAAGTTAATGCCCCTGTTGAGTTGACCTGTAAGGTGTATCGGCTGGATGCAATTCCCGATTATCAGGAAGTGGGTTGTGTTGAGCTGCCTGCCGAGCCAGGAGAGCTCGTGGTGACAGGTAAAGCCATTGTGACTCCCACCACCGGTGAGGCGCTGAATGGCTTGATCACTTTCACGCTTTTTGCCGAGGATTCCGAGGTGGGTTTGCCCTATGAGTGTCAACCGACCATTGATTATCCCATTCTCGTGTGCATTGACGGATATAACGGCCTTGGCATGGAAGACCTGGTTGACTTTACCGCCTATGTTTCGGTCGATGACCAGGTTGACGAAGGTTATGGCGAACTTGCCTATCTCAAAACCGGAATTTTTGAGACAGAAATCGATCCTGAGACTGGCGACATTGTTTATGATGAATCGGGCAGTCCCGTGAAGACCTTCACTGGTGAGTACAAGTGGCGTGGCTTGAATAATTACTTCCGCAATGGAACTGAGACGATGAAGACGGGTCTTTCCATATTCATAGGGCTGGAACATCCTTATTTGGCCTTCCTGCATGATTGGGAAGATGGCGAGTACTTGTTTCCCAATGAGGGTGGTTCAATGAATGAAACAATTCATAGCTATGAATATGACGATAGTGTCATTTGGGATACTGAGGGTTTAGACTTCAGGTCATGGATATCAAGCGAAGAAGAAGACTGGACGGTGGATTGTGACGGTAAAGAATTGCCCGAATGGCTTGATATCGAGTTGACAGATGTAGAAGATAATAGTGAGAACATCGGCTATATTGTCAAAGCACGGGTAACGACCAAGCCATTGCCGGCCGGCATTAATTATCGTGAAGCAATCGTGCGTTTTGCCATTCCTGGCGATTACAAGGATTTCAAATTCATGCAGGGAGTGTGGGATGGAGACAAAACCGGTGACGTGAACGGCGATTTTGAGGTCAATATCGCAGATGTTAACTGCTTGATAGATATTATATTGGGTGGAGAAAACAAGTATTGTGACCGCGCTGATGTGAATCGTGACGGGGAAATCAATATCGCTGACGTCAACTCGGTGATAGATGTGATACTCGGTTCGTAAGATACATCGTATATTTTTCAGATTGACACCAATAAATTGAGTTTGAAGTAATACAATAATATGACGAGCGCTGGCATCCATTGACCAGCGCTCGTCATTTAATAATTGATATCTTGCTTTGCTTGATTAGCCGAGGATGATGTCGATGATGACATTCACATCAGCAATGTTCACCTCGCCGTCGTTGTTGACGTCGCCATTCTTGGCATTGACGCCAGTCAGGATCATGTCGATGACAGCATTCACGTCGGCAATGTTTACTTCACCGTCGCCGTTCACGTCGCCGGGAATGACGGGCTCGGGACCAGGTCCGGGTTCAACGTAGGTGGCACCGCACACACCGTAGGCCTCGACGCCCTCGATGGCAAACATGACTTCGGTGGGCATCGTGCCGTCCTCATTGGGCGTGGCTTTCAGGCACTTGATACCGCTGTGGTGCAACGGGTTGTTTACATCCAGAGGCACACTGTTGCGGATGGCTTGGGCATCGCTGGCGGGAGCGATG
>JAEEGI010030119.1_pt1 | contig 10221 bp, 9 predicted proteins | sample 8958751 | NCBI WGS metagenome assembly JAEEGI01 (sample SAMN16246545, study PRJNA631951) | gut metagenome | biome: gut microbiome; feature: rumen; material: KS-attached | host: Bos | place: Iran: Karaj | collected 2018-10 | reverse complement strand
CGAGGGCAGGGACGCCGCCCCAGGCACTGTCCCGGACGGCGCGGGAACTGTGCCTGAGCCGGCCCAGGACGGTCCTGCGGGCAAGGGCGCAGCCTCTGGCAAGGACATGCCCGCCGGCAGGCGCCCAGCCGTCGGCATGCCGGACGTGGAGCGCATCGTGGCCCGCATGGCAGGCATTCCCGTGCGCACGGTGTCGGGATCCGAGCTTTCGCGCCTCGCGCATCTGGAGCGCGACCTGAAGAAGCGCGTCTTTGGCCAGGACGAGGCCATCGAGCTTACCGTGCGCGCCATCCTGCGCGCCAGGGCGGGCCTGGGCCAGGCCACGCGCCCTGCGGGCTCCTTCCTCTTCTACGGCCCCACCGGCGTCGGCAAGACCGAGGTGGCTAAGAGCCTCGCCGAAATCATGGGTGTGGACTTCCTGCGCTACGACATGAGCGAGTACATGGAGAAGCACTCCGTCTCCCGCCTCATCGGCGCCCCGCCAGGCTACGTTGGCTTCGACCAGGGCGGCCTGCTCACCGAAGCCGTGCGCAAGGCGCCGTACTCGGTCGTGCTGCTTGACGAAATTGAAAAGGCCCATCCCGACATCTTCAACGTCCTGCTCCAGGTCATGGACGACGCGACCCTGACGGACAACACCGGCCGCAAGACCGACTTCTCCAACGTCGTGCTCATCATGACCTCCAACGCAGGCGCCTTCGAGATGAGCCGGCCTTCCGTGGGCTTTGGCAGCGCCAGGCCCGAGGACGCGGCGCGCAAGGCCCTCAAGGCCGTGGAGAACATCTTCACGCCCGAGTTCCGCAACCGCCTGGACGCCCTCGTTCCCTTCCACAGCCTCACCGGCGAGATGATGCACCAGATCGTGGACAAGTTCGTCAAGGAGATCAAGGACGCCCTCGCCGAGCGCGGCGTGGCCCTGTCCTTAAGCCCCAAGGCCCGCGACTGGCTGGCCGCGAAGGGCTTCGATCCCGCCATGGGCGCCCGCCCCCTGCGCCGGCTCCTGCGCAACGAGGTCGAGGACAAGCTGGCCCACGAGCTGCTCTTCGGCTTCCTGAAGAAGGGCGGCAAGGCGCGCCTGGCCGTCAAGGAAGACAAGCTGGTGCTGGCAGGGCAGTCCTAGGAGCCTGGCGGGATGCGTGGCGGCAGACCGGCGCTGACCGTGCGCTCCTACATGGCGCGCGTCGCCTCCGGCTTTCCGGATCCGCGCACGGCCGGCGCGGACGACTATCCGCTCTGCGCCGGCGGGCGCCTCTCCCTGACCCTGCTGCTGGCAGCCTACAGCCGGGGCATCTTTCCCTGGTTCAACGAGGGCGATCCCGTCATGTGGTGGTCGCCGGCGCCGCGCTGCGTCATCCTGCCTGAGCGCTACCATATGCCGAAGCGGGCTGCCCGGAAAATCCGCAAGCTCGGCTTCGCCTTCACTCTGGACGCCTGCTTTCCCGAAGTCGTCAGGCAGTGCGCAGCGCTGCGGCGCGAGTCCGGCACCTGGATCACCAGGGACATCGAGGAGGCCTACGGCCTGCTCCACCGGGCAGGCTATGCCCATTCCGTCGAGGTCTGGCAGGACGGGGAGCTGGCCGGCGGGCTCTACGGCGTGGCCCTGGGCCGAGCCTTCTTCGGCGAGAGCATGTTTCATGCCGTCTCCGAGGCCTCCAGGGCGGGCCTGCAGGCCCTGGTGGCGCTTCTCAAGATGCGGGGCGTGGAGCTTTTGGACTGCCAGCAGGAAACGGCGCACATCATGCAGCAGGGAGGAAGCCTGCTTGCCAGGGAGGAGTTCGAGGCAAGGCTGGCGGCCTGCATGGCAAGCCGCCCCGATGCGCAGGACGTCCTGACCCTGGAGTACAGGGACTTTGCGGGGGGGCTTCCCTGGCGCAGCGCCTTCGTGGACGTGAACCTCTCGAACGCGCTGGACGACGTCTGGCCCTTCCTGCCCTGGCGGACGCGCTATCTGCACGACGGGGCAGGCTGGATCGGGATGTAGCCAGCCCAAGGCGGCCTTGGCCTGCGCGTTCAGTCTGGACGCCAAGGAGGACGGCATGTTTCTGGAAAACGAGACCATCGCGGACAGGAAGGACTTCATGGACCGCCTCGAGGGGGAAAAGGTCCTGGAGGACCGTCCCTTCGAGCTGACCAGTCCCTACAGCCCCACCGGCGACCAGCCCGAGGCCATCGCCAGCATCGTCCAAAGCCTCAATGCCGGCGTCAAGGACCAGGTCCTGCTCGGCGTCACGGGCTCGGGCAAGACCTTCACCATGGCAAGCGTCATCGCCAAGGTGAACAGGCCGGCCCTGGTCCTCGCGCCCAACAAGACCCTGGCCGCCCAGCTCTACTCGGAGTTCAGGGAGTTCTTCCCGAAAAACGCCGTGGAATACTTCGTCAGCTACTACGACTACTACCAGCCCGAAGCCTACGTGCCGGCCTCCGACACCTACATCGCCAAGGACTCGGCCATCAACGACAACATCGACAAGCTGCGCCACGCGGCCACCCACGCCCTCCTGACGCGCAGGGACGTGGTCATCGTGGCCTCGGTCTCCTGCATCTACGGCCTCGGCTCGCCGGAATACTACGCCAAGCTCGTCATTCCCGTGGAGGAGGGCCAGCACCTGCCCATGGAAGAGCTCATGCGTCGCCTGGTCGATGTGCACTACGAAAGGAACGACTACGACTTCCACAGGGGCAGCTTCCGGGTGCGCGGAGACGCCATCGAGATCATTCCGCCCTACCGCCACGAGCAGGCCCTGCGCATCGAGTACTTCGGCGAGGACATAGACGCCATGAGCGAGGTGGATCCCCTCACCGGAGAGACCCTGGCGCGCGTGGCCAAGACCGTCCTCTTTCCGGCAAGCCACTACGTCTCGGCCCAGGACAACCTCAAGCGCGCCTGCGCCGACATCCGGGAGGAGCTCCTGTTCCGGCTGCAGGAGTTCAAGGCTGCCGGCAAGCACCTGGAGGCCGAGCGGCTCGAGCAGCGCACCCAGCTCGACCTCGAGATGCTGGAGGAGCTCGGCTACTGCAACGGCATCGAGAACTACACGCGCCACCTCGACGGCCGCAAGTCCGGCGAGCCGCCGAGCTGTCTTTTGAACTACTTTCCCCGGGACTTCGTCATGTTCATCGACGAATCCCACATCACCGTTCCCCAGCTGGGCGGCATGTACAAGGGCGACCGCTCCCGCAAGCAGACCCTGGTGGACTACGGCTTCCGCCTGCCCTCGGCCCTGGACAACCGTCCCCTGCGCTTTGAGGAGTTCCGCAAGCTCCAGAACCAGACGGTCTACGTCTCGGCCACGCCCGGCAAGTGGGAGCTGGACGAGTCCCAGGGGCTGGTGAGCGAGCAGATCATCCGGCCCACGGGCCTCGTGGATCCCAAAATTTCCGTGCGTCCCGTCGAAGGGCAGATGGACGATCTGCTCGGCGAGTGCCGCCGGCGCCAAGCCGAGGGCTCAAGGGTGCTCGTCACCACCCTCACCAAGCGCATGGCCGAAGACCTCACCGAGTACCTTGGCAGCATGGGCGTCAGCGCCCGCTACCTGCACTCGGACATCGACACCCTGGAGCGGCTCCAGATCATCCGGGCCCTGCGCCTCGGCGAATTCGACGTCCTGGTCGGCATCAACCTGCTCCGGGAGGGCCTCGACATCCCGGAAGTCTCCCTGGTCTGCATACTCGATGCCGACAAGGAGGGCTTCCTGCGCTCCACGGGCTCGCTCATCCAGACCTTCGGCAGGGCTGCCCGCAATACCCGGGGCGAGGTCATACTCTATGCCGACACGGTGACGCGCTCCATGCAGGAGGCCATGGACGAGACCAGCCGCCGCAGGGACAAGCAGACCGCCTACAACGAGCTCCACGGCATCGTGCCGAAGAGCACCACCAAGAGCATGGATTCGCCCCTCGATGCCATCTGCGACGATCAGGCCAAGGGCAGGGGCAGGGGCAAGGGAAAGGGCCGCAGGCGCCAGGCGGACGAGAACAAGCCCCTCACCGCCGAGGAGACGGCGCAGCTCGTCGCCAAGCTCGAGAAGGAGATGCGCCAGTGCGCCAAGGATCTCGAGTTCGAGCGGGCTGCGGAACTGCGCGACCGCATCCGCGAGCTGCGGGCGAAATTGATCGCCCTGCCGGAGTAGCGTAGTCTGACAGACTGCCGGGCCGCTGAGCGCCCGGACAAGGAGGTGCGCCATGGCATACAAGCAGGGAAGCCTGTTCGGCGGTACTGTCGCCGCAAAGCCCGCCGGCAAGGCAAAGGAAGCTGCGCGGAAGGATTCCGCCAGTCCGGCCGCCAGTTCAGCCGCCAGTCCGCCTGCGGACCTGAAGGCGCAGCTTGACGGGGCCCCGGATCCCGACGGCCAGGTCCGCGAGCGCATGGACGCCCTCGTGCGGGAGCTTGAGCGCCACAACCACCTCTACCATACTCTGGACGCGCCCGAGATCTCGGACGAGGAGTACGACCTCCTCTTTGCCGAGCTGACGGCGCTGGAAGCGCGCTACCCGGCCTTCCGCTCGCCCCATTCGCCGACCCTGCGCACCGGCGGCGCCCTGCTGCCGGGCCTGGAGCGCCGGCGCCACACCGAGCGCATGTACGGCCTCGAGGACGTCTTCAGCATGGAGGAGTGGCGCGGCTTTGCCGAGCGCATGGTGCGCGCCCTGCCGGAAGTGCCGCTGGTCTTCTGGTGCGATCCCAAGATGGACGGCCTGGCGCTGGAGCTCGTCTACAGGAAGGGCGTGCTCGCGGACGCCGTGACGCGGGGCAACGGCGAGGAGGGCGAGGTGGTCTCGGCCCAGGCCCGCACCATCAGAAACCTTCCCTTGCGGCTCCTTGGCCAGGGCCCCTTCCCCGAGCTCATCGAGGTGCGCGGCGAAGTGGTCATCTTCAAGGAGGACTTTGCCGAGGTCAACGCCCGCCGCGAGGCCGCGGGCCAGAAGATTTTTGCCAATCCCCGCAACGCGGCGGCCGGCAGCGTGCGCCAGCTCGACGTGGCCCAGGCGCGGAGCATGCCGCTCTCCTTTTTGGCCTACAGCGTGGGCGCCGTCGACTGGGGCGAGTGCCAGCCCTGCACGAGCCATGCCGAGCTCATGGCCCGCTTCCAGGCCTTCGGCTTTGCCACGCCGCCCGGCGGCGCCCTCTGCCGGGGGCTGGCCGAGGTGGAGGCCTACGTCAGCGACGTGCGCGCGAGGCGCCCGGACTATCCCATGCAGATCGACGGCGCCGTGGCCAAGGTCGACGACCTCGAGGCGCAGGCTGCGCTTGGCTTCACGGCCAGGGCGCCCCGCTTCGCCGTGGCCTTCAAGTTCCCTGCCGAGCAGGTTGAGACCGTGCTGCGGGACATCGAAGTGCAGGTGGGCCGCACGGGCGTGCTGACGCCGGTCGCGAAGCTCGAGCCCGTGGGCGTCGGCGGCGTCGTCGTCTCCAGCGCCACCCTGCACAACGAAGACGAGGTGCGGGCCAAGGACCTGCGCATCGGCGACACCGTCGTTGTCCAGCGCGCAGGCGACGTCATTCCCGAAGTGGTGCGCAGCGTTCCCGAAAAGCGCCCTGCCGGCGCCCAGCCCTGGGTCTTTCCCAGCACCTGCCCCTCCTGCGGGGGGCCCGTGCACCGCGAGCCCGGCGAAGCCGCCTGGGTGTGCGACAATGCGGCCTGTCCTGCCGTGCGCCTGCGCTCGGTCGAGCACTTCGTCTCCGGCGCCGGCCTCGACGTCAAGGGCATAGGCAAGAAGTGGGTGGAGCAGCTGGTCCAGGCCGGCCGCGTCAAGACGCCGGCAGACCTCTTCACCCTGACGGCCAAGGAGCTGCTGGACTTCGAGCGCATGGGCGAAACCCTGGCCGAGAAGTTCGTGGACGCCCTGGCGCAGGCGAAGGACAGCGCTCCCCTCTACCGCTTTATCAGCGCCCTTGGCATACGCCACGTGGGCGAACAGACGGCCCGCGCCCTGGCAGGGCGCTTTGCCGGCATGGACGCGCTGGCCAGGGCCAGCCTGGAGGAGCTCACCGCCATCCCGGACGTCGGGCCGGAAGTGGCCGGATCCATCCAGAGCTTCTTCGCCAATCCGGCCAACCAGGCCATGCTCGAGGACTTCCGCGGCGCCGGCCTGTGGCCCCAGGCGCCGTCGGCGGAGAAGGCGTCCCAGGCAGGGGAGGGCGGGACATCCCCCCTTGCCGGCAAGCGCGTGCTCTTCACAGGCTCCCTGGCCATGCCCCGCGCCGAAGCCCAGCGCCTCGCCGAAGCCAGGGGCGCCGTTGTCGTCGCCTCGGTTTCCAAAAAGCTCGACTATCTCGTTGTTGGCGAAAAGCCTGGCTCCAAGCTGGCCAAGGCCCAAAACCTCGGCGTTGCCGTGCTCACGGAAGCGCAGTTCATGGCTCTTGCCGGCGGCTAGGTCAGCCGCCTCAGCGGGCAGGCTCCTGAAGCCTGCACTTGCTTTCGGTCCGCTCTGCGCCGTATATAGGCATCATTCGGCGCAGGGTGAGGCGCGTGCGCGTCCTCCTGCCCGCACTTCAGGAGGATGCTATGAGCTTGCCAATCATTGTTGTCGGCGCCGGCGGACGCATGGGAAAGACGATATGCGGCCTGGTCCAGGAAAGCGATGCCATGACCCTCGCGGGCATGGTCGAGCGCAAGGAATTCCAGCCTGCCGCGCCTGAGGGCTGCCTTGTCTCCGACGACCTCGATGCGGTCGTCGCCGCCTGCCCCAAAGAGTCCTGCATCGTCGACTTCTCCGCTCCCCAGGTGAGCGTGAATTCCGCCAGGGTGGCGGCGGCCAGGGGCGTTGCCCTCGTCATCGGCACCACGGGCCTCGACGAGGCGCAGAAGGCCGAGATTGCCGAATGCGCCCGCAAGGCGCCCATCTTCTGGTCCCCCAACATGAGCGTCGGCGTTGCCGTCCTGCAGAAGATCCTGCCCCTGCTCACCAAGGCCCTCGGTCCGGACTACGACGTGGACATCATGGAAGTCCACCACAAGCGCAAGAAGGACGCCCCCAGCGGCACGGCCCTGCGCCTTGGCGAATGCATCGCCGAAGCCAAGGGCTGGCAGCTCGGCGACGTGCGCTGCTCCGGCCGCGACGGCATCATCGGTCCGCGCCCCCAGGAGCAGATCGGCGTGCAGGCCCTGCGCGGCGGCGACGTCGTGGGCGTCCACACCGTCTTCTTCATGGGGCCTGGCGAGGACATCGAGGTGACCCACCGCGCCCAGTCCCGCGACAACTTTGCCCGCGGCGCCCTGCGCGCGGCCCAGTGGCTGGCAGGCCGGGAAGCGGGCCGGCTCTATGGCATGGGCGATATTTTCTAGACATCTTCTTGATTTTTGCTAGAAGATAAGCCAATCTCTCAGCAAGGCGCACAGCGCCACTACACGCTACCGAGTGCATGGCCCGTCCATGCGCTCCAGGAGGTTGGGCGATGCCTCAAGTGGCCGCTCGGATAAACGAAGAGCAGGAACGCTGGCTCAAGGACTACTTTAGAACCAAGAGCGCGGGAGCGGAGTTCATTCTGCCTTGGGCTGTGGACACCTTCTTCCGCGGCATCAGCAACGTGAAGAGCATCTTCACGCCGGCTGAGCTGAAAACCATTGTGGACGCGCACAAGGACGTCAAAATCGATCCCGACAATACGAGGCCCTCGTACCTCGCCGTCCGGATCCTGGACGCCTGCGACCGCAACAAGATCAACGTCGCGCACGGCGCGAGCAAGAGCAGCCTGGAGCTGAAGCTGCGCACCCTGGACGACACCCAGGCGGCAGCCCTGACGGTCTGGGCCTGCGCCTACTGGGTTTCGCGCAACTGCACCGCGGCCACGCTCGACGACTACATCAAGCAGTACTAGCCGCGCCGGCTCAGCGCAAAACGCCCCTCTTGCCGAGGGGCGTTTTGTCTGGCTGGGGCCGGTCGAGGGATAGTCCATGAAGCTCATCGAACGCCTTCCTGCCGGCGAAGGCGCCAGGCACGTTGCCTTTGCCTGTCGCAACTCCGTCGAGGGCCTCAAGACCGCATTCCGCGACGAGCAGGCCTTCCGGCAGATCGTCTACCTCAGCTGCGCGCTTGTGCCCCTGGCCTTCGTTGTGGGGAGGAGCTTTGCGGAAACTGCCGTGCTTGCCGGCGTATGCGCCGTCTCCCTCGCCGTCGAGCTCCTGAACACCGCCGTCGAGAGCGCCATCGACAGGATATCCCTGGAGCGCCATCCCCTGTCGAAGAAGGCCAAGGACTGCGGGAGCGCGGCCCAGTTCGTGGCACAGTTGCTCATCCTTGGCGTATGGGTCGCGGCCCTCGTCAGACGCTGCTTCTTCTAGCCCTGTCCCTGCCTGCCTCAGCGGCTCAGGCCAGCATCCCGCCGGCCTCCCTGCGCATGGCCTGTGCCAGCTCGGCCACCAGTTCGGCAAAGCGTTCGCAGCCGACGCTTGCGTATCCGCGCAGGGAGCAAACCTCCGCATAGCGGCCAAAGGCCTTGCGCGTGAGCTCGGCGCTGTGCCGGAGGGCCAGCAGCATGTCCTTCTGCGCCAGGAACTGCTTCTCGAGAAGGGCAGGCTGGCATCTGGCCGAGCGCGGGATGCGCGCCAGCTTCAGCATGGCCTCGGCCGAGGCCATGCTCAGCGCGTAGAGAAAGCCGAGGGCATGGTTTTCCTCCTCGCCATGGCTGGCCGTGAAGGGATTGGCATGGCCGGCAAAGCGGTCAATGAGGTAGAGGGAGCCGTGGAAGATCTCGGGATGGTCGAGCATGCCTTCGAGATAGGCTGTGCAGCGCCAGCCCTTTCTGGCGCCGCGGAGCAGCTGCAGCAGGACGTAGACCGCAAGGCAGATGAGAAAAAGGGGGGCGATGCTCATGCGCAGACTCCGAGCAGGGCTACTCGAGATAGTAGCCAATTTTATATTTTTGCTGAAGATATTTGACGATCTCGACGTTGAACAAGGCATTTAAGTTTTCGTCAATATAGGAAATATCTTTGATGCATTGTTGAATTTCTTTAAGATAGTCATCAGCTTTATCGAGTTTTTTTCTTTTAGATCCAATATATTCCATTTCAGGAATTCCGCATGAGGAGATAAAGTGACGTATCGTATCCTGCGTGCTGTTTCTTTCCTCATCAAGCCAGTCAAAAATATATTTGCGTGCAAGGATGTTTTCTATATCATCGATTTTAACGCATGCATCAATATAAAAACGAACAAGCTCAAACTGCAATTTTATTGCATTTCCATATTGTTTTGCTTTTGACTTAATAAATTCATATGTTTCATCATCAAATTCAAATGACGAATAATCATAGATGCTCTCAGTATTGTCAATAGCATGAGCTTTAGCAGTTGATTGTAGATTTTGTTCGTTGGAAAGATATATTGTTTTTATAATTTCTTGACGGATCTCTTTACAAGAAATAAATATATAAATGGCGTAGAGAAAAAAGAAGACAGTTTCTACTAGTTTTAGAAGATATGGCATGATGGCGATAAGGCCAATTCCAATTAATATATATGTTATCATAAGGCTTCTCTGCGAGAAAAACATTTGCGACAAAGGCGAGGGCGAATGTCGTGCACCATAGAATTGTACGCACAGAGGAGTTTGCTGTAAAGAAAAAGTTCTGGAAATGCCCGTTCACTTACGATAAATACAAGAATTAAATTATGTTTAAATAAAATAATTACTAGATTAAATTTTGATTATGCTTAAAAAGAATAATATTGATATCATTGATATCATAAATATCTTCTTTAATACAAATTTCAATAATAAGATCGGAAAGAATAGTATTAGAAAGCGTATAGCCTCCGGCGTTGAGAAGCTCTTGCGTCTGTTCTAGCGTAAGTTCCATGGCTAAAGCAAGAGCAATAATTGTCTTTTTTGCTGGAATATATTTAGGTAAAGATCTAATTTTCCAGAATAATTTTCTATCAATACCTGCTCGTTTGTAGACATTAACTGGATCTAGCTTCTTTTCATTAATATAATTCATCAAAGTCTGATAGAAAGTTCTGTTTTTAATTTCATGCTCATGATCTATTAGATCATTAATATGTTGATCTCTACTCGGATCATCATGAACATCATTAGCTATATTTTGCGTTAAATCATGATTAATTGTTGAATATTTAGATTTATTTGAAGTCATATATTTCTCTATTTCGCTAATTTTAAAATAAATGTAAAATTTTATGCGTAAGAAAACACTTTTATATTATTTTAAAATTGTTTTTATCATAAACGAAAATACATAAAAATAGTCTGCGTCA
>JAEEGI010030118.1_pt1 | contig 10221 bp, 8 predicted proteins | sample 8958751 | NCBI WGS metagenome assembly JAEEGI01 (sample SAMN16246545, study PRJNA631951) | gut metagenome | biome: gut microbiome; feature: rumen; material: KS-attached | host: Bos | place: Iran: Karaj | collected 2018-10 | reverse complement strand
TGTTCCGCGGGCGTAGCTCATTTGGCAGAGCGCCACCTTGCCAAGGTGGAGGTAGCGAGTTCGAATCTCGTCGCCCGCTCCAGATAAACCCACTTGCTTCGGCAAGTGGGTTTTATCATCCCGGGATCTCGGGCGTATGGAGCGGCGCCTCTCTGCGCATACTGGATGCTGAGAGGTGAGAAGAGTTGATCGAAAAGGATACGGTGCGATTGCTGCGGGAATGTGATTCCGGCATCCGCATGGGCGTGGACTCCATTGAAGACGTACTGAAAGCCCTCCGGGAAGGACCGCTGCATAAGCTGCTTTCCGACTGCCGGGACCGGCACGAGGCCCTGGGGCGGGAGACGGACGCCCAGCTCCGGCGTTTCAAGGACGAGGGGAAATCCCCCAACCCCCTGGTGAAGGGCATGTCCCGGATGAAGACCGGCATGAAAATGAACATGGAGGACGCCGCCCACGCCGCGGCAGACCTGATCACCGACGGCTGCAACATGGGGGTGAAGTCTCTCAGCCGCTATCTGAACCAGTATACCGCGGCGGACGAGACCTCCAAGGATATTGCCAAGCGGCTCATCGGTATGGAGGAACAGCTGGCAAAGGACGTGCGCCCCTGGCTGTAAACGCTACGCTTCCCGCACGGTTCCCATGGCAGGCGCGGACTGCTCAGGTTTCCTTCCCCCGGCGGATCGGAAGGGCATATTCGGTTTTCCCTTGCCAACCGGCGCAGATACGGGTAATATGATATCTGCGCCCGGAAGGAGGGAAACCCAGATGGAAAAGCCGGATATCTTCGACCGCATCATGGGCTGGCGGGTCCTGCGCCCGCTCCAGCCTTTATACCGCAAATACAAGGAGCCCCTTCTGTATCTTTTCTTCGGGGGACTCACCACCGTTCTGAGCATCTTCCTGTACTGGCTCTTCGCCCATCCCCTGGGCCTGGATCCGCTGATCGCCAATATCATATCCTGGATCCTCTGCGTGGCCTTCGCCTACGTCACGAACCGCACCTGGGTCTTTGCGGACAAGGCGCATACGCCCGGGGGCATCCTGCGGGAGGCGGCCTCCTTCACTGCGGGCAGGCTGGCCACCCTGGGCCTGGAGGAACTGATCCTCTGGCTTGGGATCACGGTGCTGGGGCTGAACGACGTGGCGGTGAAGATTGTCGCCCAGGTGCTGGTCATCCTGGGGAATTACCTGATCAGCAAGCTCCTGGTCTTCAGAAAGCAATAGACGGCTCTTCTGCCCGAAGCGTCCGCTTCGGGCAGATTCCTTTTTCCGGCAGGATTTGTCCGCCGTAAGGCTTGCAATTCCCTTTTCGAGGCTGTATAATACTTCGGTTTTTACAGGCCCAGCCAAAAGAAGGAAGGAACGATCCCCATGGAACTGCGCAATATCGCGATCATCGCCCATGTTGACCACGGCAAGACCACCCTGGTGGATGAAATGCTCCGCCAGAGCGGCGTCTTCCGGGATAATCAGGTCGTAGCGGAACGGGTCATGGACTCCGGCGACCTGGAACGGGAACGGGGCATCACCATACTGGCCAAGAATACCGCCATCCATTACGGCGACACCAAGATCAATATCGTGGACACGCCGGGCCACGCCGATTTCGGCGGCGAAGTGGAACGGGTGCTGAAGATGGTAAACGGCGTCATCCTGCTGGTGGATGCGGCGGAAGGACCCATGCCCCAGACTCGCTTCGTGCTGAGCCATGCCCTGGCTCTGGGACACCGGGTGATCGTGGTCATCAACAAGATCGACCGGCCTGACGCCCGGATCCACGAGGTGATCGACGAGGTGCTGGAGCTGCTCCTGGACCTGAATGCCACGGACGACCAGCTGGATTCTCCCATGCTCTTCTGCTCCGCCCGGGCGGGCACCGCCTCCTTCTCTCCGGATGCGGAGGGAACGGATCTCCGGCCCCTGTTCGAGACCATTCTGGAGTATATCCCCGCGCCGGAACAGGACGCGGAGGCGCCGCTGCAGATGCTGGTCTCCTCTTTGGATTACAACGACTACGTGGGCCGCATCGCCATCGGCCGCATCGAAAGGGGCACCCTGCGGCAGAACCAGGAGATCCTGGTGCTGAATGCGGAGGACCCGGATACCCATACCAAGGCCAAGGCCGTCAGCCTGTACGTTTTCGACGGGCTGAACCGGAAGCCCGTTACCGAATGCTCCGCCGGGGACATCGTCGCCCTCAGCGGCATCGGGGACGTGACCATCGGAGACACCATCTGCACCCCCGCCGTGCCGGAGCCCCTGCCATTTGTGAAGATCTCCGCCCCCACCATGGAGATGACCTTCTCCGTGAACGACAGTCCCTTTGCGGGTACGGAGGGCAAGTTCGTCACTTCCCGGGCTCTCCGGGATCGGCTGTACCGGGAGACCCTGAAGGACGTATCCCTGAAGGTGAGCGACACGGACAGCACCGACAGCTTCAACGTGGCCGGCCGGGGCGAAATGCATCTGAGCATCCTCATCGAGACCATGCGCCGGGAGGGCTATGAATTCCAGGTCTCTCCGCCCCGGGTGCTCACCCGGGTGGAAAACGGCGTCACCATGGAGCCCATGGAGGAGTGCGTCATCGACGTGCCGGAAGCTTATGTCGGCGCGGTGATCGAAAAAATGAGCCAGCGGAAGGGCGAGCTGCAGGAAATGACCCCCCAGGGGGATCGGAGCAAGCTCATCTTCCTCATCCCCTCCCGGGGCCTCTTTGGCTACCGGAACGAATTCCTCACGGATACCCGCGGCGAGGGCATCATGGCCTCCGTCTTCCATTCCTACGCGCCCATGAAGGGGGAGATCCACCGCCGGAGTTCCGGTTCCCTCATCGCCTTTGAGACCGGGGAAGCCGTGGCCTACGGCATCTTCAACACCCAGGATCGGGGCACCATGTTCATCAGCCCCGGGGTGAAGGTCTATGCCGGCATGGTGGTGGGATCCTGCCCCAAGCAGGAGGACATCGTCATCAACGTCTGCCGGAAGAAGCAGATGACCAACATGCGCGCCTCCGGCAGCGACGAGGCGCTGCGCCTGGTCCCGCCGAGGATCATGAGTCTGGAGCAGTGCATGGAATTCCTGGCGGACGATGAGCTTCTGGAGGTCACCCCCAAATCCCTGCGCCTGAGGAAGCGGATCCTGGACCACGAGCGCCGGGCCAAGAGCATGTACCGGAGCAAAAAGAACTGACCATATGGATCAAAAAAGGGGCCTGCCGCTTTTCTGCGGCAGGCCCCTTTGGGGTGTCGGCAAAGACTTGTCGACGCCCTTCGAATCGGACCCGCTTCGCTGGGTTCCGATTCGAGAAGGATTCCATCACCGCTGCGCACCTCGGCCGAACACTTCGACACTTGCGGCGATAGAAGTATTTTCGGGCGGAAATGAATTCCGCCCGAAAATGATCCAAAACTGTTTCGCGGCTTCCGATCCGCGAACTCTGCGAGGCTTTCATGAGTTTTGTCTGCAGTTTGAAGGGTCGTGCCGCAGGAAGGTCCCGACGGGATCCGACATAACCCTGCGAATCGCGCCGCATTTCACAAGGGATTTCGATCGCCGCTTCCCGCCCTGCTCAGCGTGCCAGGAGCGACGCCGCCTCCGCCCCGGTCTCCCGGGCGAAGCGTTCCAGCAGCTCCGGGGGAAACGCCGCAGACCGACTGTCTGCCGGGCTCTCCTCATGCTTACGAACCAGCATCCGCCGGAACGCCTCCAGAGCGGGCAGATCGATCGTCAGGCCGGTGTGCAGGGCATTCAGATCGACCTCCAGCACGTCCTCCATAGCTTTCCGACTCCAGGGCCTGCTGTGATACAGGGCGTATCCGGCCCGGTGACATTCCTTCCGGTACAGGGGGAACCAGTCCGCCTCCGGCGGGAGGGAGCCGCGGAAGACCGGGATGACCTCCGTATCCCACCGGAGATCCGCCAGCAGATGTACCAGCCACCCCGCCTCGAAGGGATCCTTCCTGTCCAGCTGCTCCGCCAGCCGGAGCAGCGCCTGATACCGGTCCGGCTCCCGCCGAAGATGGACGGCGTCTTTCTCCTCCCGGCGGCTGAGATAATCCGGGGCCAGGCTGCCCAGGCAAAACAGGGGCGCGTCTCCCCCGGGGATCTCCCGGGCCACCAGCAGATGGATCATTGCGGAAGGCATTCCCTCTCCTCCTTTCGGATCTCCCGGAGCAGTTCTTCCTCCCTTCCGCTGCAGGTGAACATCAGGATCTGCCGTTCCCCGGCCAGGTCCAGGAGCAGCTCCAGGGCGCGCTTTGCCCGTGTATCGTCAAAGGTCAGCAGAACGTCGTCCAGGATCAGAGGACAGGGATCCTCCTCCCCCAGGGCCAGGCGGCAGATGGCCAGGCGCACCGCCAGATAGACCTGGTTCTTCGTCCCCTCGCTGAGATACTCCAGGGACCGGGGCTCCAGATCGTCGGCGGGCTGGACGGAAAAGCGCATCTCCCGATCAAAGTATATGCCTGTATACCGACCGCCGGTGAGGGTCTTCAGCAGCAGGCCGGCCTCCCGGCTCACCAGGGGTGCGAAGCGTCCCTGCATCTGCCGGCCCGCCTCCGCCAGGGCCTGCTCCGCCAGATCCAGGGCGGCGTAGTCCTCCTCTCCGGCGGTGATGGCTTCCCGCAGGGCCTCCGCTTCGGAGGCCAGGACCAGGGGGTCGCCCAGCAGAGAGAACATGGTCTCCTCCCGGGTCAGGGCCCGCTCCGTTTCCCGGAGGCTGTATTCCGTCTCTCCCAGACGGCGCTCCGCCTCCTCCCGGTTCATGCGGGTCTCCCCTTCCAGTTCCTCGGGTTCCTCCTCCAGCGCGTCCGCCAGGGTCTCCGCCAGCCGATGGGCGGCCTCGGCTCCGCTGCGGGCCTTTTCCAGCTCCGCCAGGAGGGCGTCGATCCGATCCGCCGCCGCCATAGGATCTTCCTCTCCGCCGCAGCGGGCGATCTCCTTCGCTTTTTCCAGGGCTGCGGTGCATTCCGCCGTTTCTTCCTCATCCGCCCGGAACTGGCGCTCCAGCTCCTGGATCCGGGCTTCGGCCCGATCCAGTTCGGACTGCCGTTCCTGCCGCAGGGCGGCTTCCCGGCCCGCGGCCCGACGCAGGAGGAGGATACCGGGGATCGCCAGCAGGATGAAAACCGTCATCAGGTATCCCGCCCACGCCGGCAAACCGGGCAGCACCGGATGGACCAGAGTCAGAACGCCGAAAGCCGCGATCAGAACGCCCAGGACGATCAGCAGGATCCCCGGACCTCTCCCGGGCTGACGGGGGACCTGCTCCGGGTCGGGGAGCTGTGCCGCTTCATCCCGGGCAGCATGCAGCAGCTCCTCCATGGCCGCCCGGTCCTTCTCCGCTTCCTCCAGCCGGACCGCCGCCGCCCGAAGATCGTCAGCCGTCTCGGCGGTCCGGCCTGCCCGCCGGCTCTCCAGGCTCCCGGCCTTTTCCTCCAGTTCACGGGCTTCCTGTTCCGCTGCGGTCAACCTGCGCCGACGCTCCAGAAGGGCGTCCCGGCGGTGGAGGCGAAGTTCCAGCTTCAGCGCTTCCTGCAGCTCTCCCAGACGATCCCGGTCCCGACGAAGGTTTTCCAGGCGTTTCGTTCCATCCTCCAGCCGCGTCAGCGCGTTCTTTTTTTCTTCCAGCGCCTGTTCCGCCTCGGGAATGCTGCCGCTCTGGCCCCGCCAGCGGCGTTTTCTCTGCCATCGGCGCAGCCGGTCTTCCGCCTCACGGGCGGTGCTCAGCTCCTCACCGGAGGAGACCAGCCGCATGAGCCGCTTTTCCAGATCCCGGTCTGCATCCACTCGCAGCTCTGAGCCGGAGAGGTAGGCGCTGCGCCGAAACACCGGCTCGGATACCCCCAAAAGCTTCTCGCCGATATCCGCCCCCTGGAGCTCCGGCACTTTCTCCCCGGTCCCGGTGAGGACCGCCGTACATGGCCCCATGGGTTTTCCCGCGCTGACGGCGCTCCGGGTGATCGTGATCTCCTGATCCCTCCAGACCAGGTCCATGCGTCCCTGCATGGGGCTGCCGTTCCAGGGCAGATACCGGATCCGGTCCGGCAAGCTTCCCTGCTTCGCCCGCTCCGAAGTGGATATCCCATAGATCATTGCCCGGATGAATCGGCTCCAGGTGGATTTCCCCGTTTCGTTCCCGGAATGGAGGATGTTCAGGCCGGGCTGCAGCTCCAGCTCCGCATCCTGCAGACCGCCGAATACCGCGCGCATTTTCCGGATCTGCATCTCACATGTCCTCCCTGTATTCCATGGCGGCCAGGCCGAAGCGGGCCGCCCGGGTGATGCGCTCCCGCTTTTCCTCTTCTCCCGCCGTCTCATACTGCTTCCGAAGGATCCGCAGGAAGGATCCCCGCAGCGTATCCTCGTCCGCCATCTTCCAGATATCCCGGGTCAGCCGGGTCTCGTCCCGCAGGTCCAGGCTCCAGCACCGGTCCTCCAGAACTTCCGCCAGGCTCTCCATCCCGGGCTTCGTCTCCCATTCTCCCCGGAGGGTGATGCGCAGGATATCCTCCTGCCAGTCCGGAGACAGGACGGCCAGCACCGCCTCCTCCGGGCTCTCCGCTCCGGTAACGTCCACAGTCAGGTCCCGGTACCGCCTGCCGGACAGGGGGCGGTATTCCAGGGTGCAGATTTCTCCCTCCAGGGTCCCCAGCAGCACGCCCTTTTCCCCGGTCTCGTCAAAGCCCCGGCCCAGGGTGCAGCCGGGATAGGCCCACCAGGTCCTGCCGGCACGCTGCAGTCCGCTGCAGGAATGCTTATGTCCCAGGGCGAGGTAATCCAGCCCGGAGGCTTCCATATCCTCCCGGGTGATGGGTGAATACTTGCTCTGTCCTTCCGTTACCTCTCCGTGGAGCACCATGAGCTGGATCCCTTCCGCCGGAGCCCGGAACCCACGGAGGAGCGGACCGGACCGGTCGCTCCGGAACGCAGCGCCCCAAACGGTGCAGTCCAGCTCCGGCAGGGATACCGCTTCCGGTTCCCCCCTGGTAAAAAGATGGATATTTTCCGGCAGACGCATCCGGTCATAGGGACACTGGGGAGCATAATAATCGTGATTCCCCGGAGCGATGAACACCGGCATCTTCAAGGCGGAGAAAAACTCCTCCAGGGCTTCCCGGGTCTCCCCGTAGGCCCGTCCGCTGTCCAGCAGGTCCCCGGCCAGGAGGACCAGGTCGGTCCCCTCCGCCAGATCGGCCAGTTCCCGGAGCTGCCGCCGCTGCTCCTGCCGCCGGAGGGCGGCTTTCTCCCCGCCCAGGGCGGCGAAGGGGGAATCCAGATGAAAATCCGCGGCATGCAAAAAACGCAGCATAGCTCAATCCTCCATTCGCAGCGGCCGCACCTCCAGGCAGCGGCCGTCTGCGGGATCTACGGTGAACAGGGCGCCCTCCAGCTTCACAGGACCCGGGGCGGCGGTATACCGTTCCCTGGGATAACCCAGGAACATGCGGATGCTTTGCTTCGGGTCGATCCCCAGCACGGAATCCCGGGGACCGGTCATGCCCAGGTCCGTGATGTACCCCGTGCCCCCGGGCAGGACCCGGTGGTCGGAGGTCTGCACGTGGGTGTGGGTGCCCCACACTGCGGAGACCCGTCCGTCCAGATACCAGCCCATGGCCAGCTTCTCCGAAGTGGCCTCCGCATGGAAATCCAGCAGCCGCACCTTCGCCCGGTCCCCCGCCTCCCGCAGGATGCGGTCCGCGGCGGCAAAGGGGTTGTCCGGCCCGAAATCCATATCGCAGCGCCCGATGAGGTTCATGAGCAGCACGGGACCGAAGGGGGCCTCCAGGACCCGCCACCCGAAGCCCGGAGCCTGAGGCGCATAGTTATGCGGTCTGAGGAGCCAGGGCGCATCGTCCAGAAGGTCGAAGATATCCTCCTTCTGGAAGGCATGGTTCCCCAGGGTGACGGCGTCCGCTCCGGCATCCATGATCTCTTCCGCCTGCCGGGCGGTGATCCCCACGCCGGCGGCATTCTCCCCGTTCACCACGATGAAATCCGCCCCGGTGAGCTTTTTTATGCTTCGGAGCTTCCGGGAGACCAGTTCCAGGCCGCTCTTGGCCACCACGTCCCCGATGGCGAGGATCCTGACTTCCATGACTGCTGTTCTCCTTTATTCTTGCTTCTTTTCCGCAGTATACCACAGGACCGCCGGTATGGGGTAGGGGGCAATCCGCCTTACATTATGCTTTTTTCTGAATTTTCACTCCGATCCCCCTTTACAAGCGGAGAAAGCTATGTTAAAATGGCACGGTTTATTGAGCCCCTCTGCCGGGTGGTGGGATCCGTACCTTTCCCCCCACGACTCAGCAATGCGGGCAAAACAGGAAGAAAGGAAGTATACCCCCATGATGCTCAAGGACGAAAAGACTGCCATTATCGAAGGCAACCGCACCCACGAGACCGATACCGGCTCCCCCGAGGTCCAGATCGCCATCCTCACCGCCCGGATCAACAACCTCACGGAGCACCTGAAGGTCCACCCCAAGGACAACCACTCCCGCCGCGGCCTGTTCAAAATGATCGGCAAGCGCCGCAGCCTTCTGGATTACCTGGCCCGGAAGGACATCGAGCGTTACCGCGCCTGCATCGCCAAGCTGGGCATCCGTAAGTAAGTCCCAAGCAGGGGGCTGTTGCTTTCGCAACAGCCCCTTTTTCCCAAACCGAATTAACCATTATGACAGCAGATCACCGGCTTTTTTAGCAGTTGAACGAAAGCGCAAGCCGGGTTTTCGCTTTGGTTCAAGTGCTAAAGGGCACGGGTCTGCGGAAAGGAAACGAAATGATCATTACCCACAGAGAATTCCCCAACCAGAAGAAGTACGAAATGGAGTATGCCGGCAGGCCCCTCTCCTTCGAAGTGGGCAAGCTGGCTGAGCTGTGCAACGCCGCCGTTCTCACCAAGTACGGCGAAACCACCGTCCTGGTGTGCTGCACCGCTTCTCCCCGGCCCAAGGAGGGCGTGGACTACTTCCCCCTGAACGTGGATTTCGAAGAAAAGCTCTATGCAGTCGGCCGCATCCCCGGCGGTTTCCTGCGCCGGGAGGGCCGCCCCTCCGAGAAAGGCACCCTGGCCTCCCGCATGATCGACCGTCCCATGCGCCCGCTCTTCCCCTCTGACCTGCGCAACGACGTGGTCATCACCTGCACCGTGCTCTCCGTGGATCCCGACTGCTCCCCGGAAATCACCGCCATGCTGGGTGCCAGCGCCGCCACCGCCATCTCCGACGTGCCCTGGAACGGGCCGATCGGCGGCGTGGTCCTGGGCTGGGATGGAGAAAAGTACCTCTTCAACCCCACCGCCGAGGAAAAGGACACCTCCCGCATGACGGTCACCATCGCCGCCACGGCGAAAAAGATCGTCATGATCGAGGCCGAGGGCAATCAGATCCCCGAGGATGTGATGTTCGACGGCATCATGAAGGCCCATGAGGTCATCAAGCCCGCCATCGCCCTCATCGACAGAATGGTGGAAGAGATCGGCAGACCCAAGTTCAGCTACGCCCATACTTCCTTCAACGAGGAGCTCTTCGCCAAAATCGTGGAAGAGTATTACGAGAAGACCAAGTACACCATGGACACGGATGACAAGAACGTCCGTGAGGAACGGTGGAACCAGGTCGCGGAGGAAGTCTTTGCCGAGTTCGGCGAGGAGTATCCCGAGGTCACCGCCCAATGGGAGGAGATCACCTACCGGATCCAGAAAAAGGTCGTGAAGGAGTGGCTGCTCCAGGGCAAGCGTGTGGACGGCCGCGCCATGAACCAGATCCGTCCTCTGGCGGCGGAAGTCGGCCTCATCCCCCGGGTCCACGGCTCCGGTCTCTTCACCCGCGGTCAGACTCAGGTGCTCTCCATCTGCACCCTGGATACCCTGGAGGCCCAGCAGAAGCTGGATACCATCTGGCCCGAGGCCACAAAGCGGTATATCCACCATTACAACTTCCCCGGCTTCTCCACCGGCGAAGCCAAGGGCTCCCGCAGCGCCAGCCGCCGGGAGATCGGCCATGGCGCCCTGGCGGAAAAGGCCCTGGCCGCCGTCATCCCCAGCCCCGAGGAATTCCCCTACACCATCCGTGTGGTGAGCGAAGTTCTGTCCTCCAACGGTTCCACCTCCCAGGGCAGCGTCTGCGGCTCCACCCTGGCGCTGATGGATGCGGGCGTGCCCATCAAGGCCCCCGTGGCCGGCATCTCCTGCGGCCTCATCTCCGATGGGGACAA
>JAEEGI010030115.1_pt1 | contig 10221 bp, 8 predicted proteins | sample 8958751 | NCBI WGS metagenome assembly JAEEGI01 (sample SAMN16246545, study PRJNA631951) | gut metagenome | biome: gut microbiome; feature: rumen; material: KS-attached | host: Bos | place: Iran: Karaj | collected 2018-10 | reverse complement strand
ACCGTTTGCATGCTTAGAGTAGCCGCTTGCATTCGAAGGCTTCCAAAAGTCCTTGTTATAACCTTCAGGAGAGCCGTTCACGACTTCAATCATGTACGGGTAGCGCACAATGCTGTAGTAGAACTGGTCCCAGAGAATCGTCTGCATTTCGGTCGGAGTCGCCGTTACCACAAGCCACAAAGCCTTGTCATTTGACTTCGTCTCGATTTCAAGATTGAAACCCATTCCATGCTTCATTTCGCTGTATCGCGGCGTACCGTCCGCACCTTCCGCCACAAGGCCAACCGTCCAGCCCGAAGCCGGGTCCGGCAATTTGTCCGGGGCGTAATTGCACCAGTTGTACGTTTTTCCTTTGTAGTAGTCGGTATTGTCGCCAAAGCATTTATATCCGCTAACAGTCGGCTTGTCCTGCACGATGCCACGGAACTTGACCGTCACCTTCCCCGCCGTTTCCGGATAAATGCGCACAAGGTTATACCCCCAACGCTGCGGAGCCCAGTAGGAGGGCGAAATGTAACGGTCCGTGCAATTCTCGGCCCCCGCAACGTTCCCATCCGAATTACCAGAACCATCACACTCCATCTTGTTCAGCATGGTCACACGCGTATGCCTACGGTAATTGTCGCCCCAGCTTGCGTCACGACGCGTCTTAAATTCATAATCGCCATAGGATTTTTTGTACAAACTCTTTTTTGCTGGAGCGTATTCAAGCGTCGCGTTTTTCATGGCGAACTTTCCGAACTGTTCATTCAACTGTTCCAGCGACCAGCCATAGACCATCATCATCGCGCTAAACGGAGTCTGCTCCATGCGACCATCATCCCCGTCGCGAATCGATTCCATCCAAATGCGGTTGACTTCGTGCGCTCCCTTGTAGCCACCGCCAAACTCTTCTTTCAAATGTTCCAGAAATTGCCAGTTGCAATAACGGTCTCGCGTCGAACCGTAATACAAATACGGATAATTTATCAGATATTCCGAGCAATGAGCGTCATTTGGATTGTACTGGTGCGCCATCCAATTCGCGTGGCTCTCGGCGAACCATCCCGAATGGCTGTTGTTGCCCATCCAGCCGGCAACACCCTGCAAGCCGTGAGCGAATTCGTGCGACGTTCCCCAGTAATCCTTGAGGGAGCCAACGCCAATCCACATGCCGGGGCCAAATTCGTTATTCAGTCCCTTCACGTAATCCTGGCCGCCGTAAAGTGCCGCCATCACAGAGTTGTCGAACACGTAAATGTTGCTTTTGAGTTTTCTGTCCGGGCTTTTCGGGAACGGAAGCATCCACCCGAGCGAATCAATGTAAAACGAATACACCTTCTCTAGCGATTGGAGTACACCCTCGGCATCCGATGTCGGAATGGATACATTATTCGCCTTCCCGTCGTCACTCGTCGGCTTTTTGCAAACCTCGAAATGTTCCGAAGAACGAATCAGCGTAAAGCCATTGCTTTCACACTGCGGAATCCAGTTTATGTCTGCGAATGCGACAACGGCGGCAACGCATACAATTTGCGGAAATAGTCTCATATCACAACCCATCAACAACCCTAGAACATTCTAGGTATTACTAATATATACTCTCACGCTCTCAAGAGCAAGATTTAATTAACGCATAGTAGTCTTGAGACAACGAAAAAAGTCAATTTTTCGACGATGACGAAACTAATGGATGATGTAGTAAAAAAATGACACACCGTTTTTCTTCGATGTTGCCTCAGAAATCCGATAACAAAAAAATGGCGGCTCATGCTTCGACATTGCTCAGCACAGGAGTCCGCCATGAAAAAGTCAAAAAAAGACAAGAATTTACAGGATTCTACTACTGTTTCTTGCCACTTACGCGGTAGCGGTGTTCAACACCGTTTTTCTTGAAACGTACAAACAACGTTTGTTCGCGAGAATCAAAATAAAGTCTTGGCGACTCCGATTCTACAGAACGTACGCTCGGCAGGTTTCGAATTGCATCTGAGCTATCCTTCGCGGTCGTGTCTGTTTTGACCGAATCGACCTTGGAGGTATCCGTTTTGGATGTATCCGTCACGACCGTATCTTTCTTGCTCGTGTCAGGAGGCGGTTCCTGCGACTTGAGAATTTCAAGCATTTTTTCGGCATAGCGTTCGCCAAATTTTTCATACCCTTCACGAGTGAAATGCAGCGTGTAGCTCGCTTCTTTAAGCGCCGGGCAACCCTGGGCCGAAATCAAGTGACCGTTCGGAATGAGGTCCGCCGCCTGTTTCACGGCATCGTTACGCCAACCCAAATCACCCGTCGGTGCAAGTTCGCCAATGAGAATCGGGGTCTTTTCCGGGTCCAGCTCCAGTTCCTTGATCAAGTCATCATAAACTTTCTTGACGCGTTTCGGCCAGTCGTTCATCTGGTAGTCCGCTTCGCCTTGGTGGAACAAGAAGCCCTTGATGACGCCTTTCTGCTTCGCGATTTTGCCCATTTCGACAATGCGTTTGTACAAATCGCCACCATATTCGTCCAAGTACTGGATCCACCACGTATCGCCCTTGTTCTTTGCACTTTGAACGTAAGACTTGTTGCGGTCCTTGTCGAACAAGTCGATGCTCTGCCCGCCAATCGCCACATTCGCGACAGCGACCTTGATGCTGTCCGGGAGTTCCTTCACCATCTTGCGTCCAAAGATATCGACAATTCCCACCTTGGACTGGCTATGCCCCATCGGAGGTGCCGCCGGATAGAACTCGCCTACCTTCTGGTTGGAATGGTTCGCGGCTCGCAGCACCAGGAATCGCGGGTCCTGCGCACGGTCTTTATCGGTTACTGTCGCCTGCCCGGACATGTTAGACTGTCCATAAGCAAGGTAAATATGCAGGTTTTTGTCCTGCGCAAAACTCGTCGTACAGAGCACAGCCCCGAGCACGACGCTAGAGATAAGGAATTTTTTGATCATTTTTACTCCAAACAAAATGCCGCCACTAGCCTCCGCCAAAGCGACAATGATTACAACCCTTGCTATTATTATAACAAAAAAGAAGCCTGCGCTGAAAAAAACACATTTAAATTTCATGTTTTTTTGTCAACAAGTAAACATTTTAAAACAGATAAATTATCGTTTATAAAATTGTTTTTCGGCCCGCAAGTTTTTGCGAAAAGAACTATAAAATGCATAGCCTCGATAATCAGCCTCGCCCACCCCAAAGCCCTTGTTATCAAGCTGGGGCGGTCGTGAGAGTGAGCGCCTAAGGAGTTTTCACTCTGATTCTAGACGCGAGCGGATTACCCGTGAACAACAAACGCCTCGTATTAACGAGGCGTGGTTGTGAGAGCGAGGCGTGGTTCGACAGGCTCACCAACCTTAATTCTGATTGCGTAAGAGCCGAGCGGATTACGTGAGCAAAAAGCGCTCGGTATTAACCGAGCGCGATTGCGAGAGTGAGCGTCGCCCACATATTTCTATTTGATTCTGACGCGAACGGTCTTATTACGTATGTGCGTCAACCCATTCGGCGTTCTTGCGGCATGCTTCGACGGACTTGTCGAATGCAGCCTTTTCTTCGTCGTTCATGGATACTTCGAGAATCTTTTCGACACCGTTTGCACCGACGACAACCGGCACGCCGCAGTAGAGGCCCTTCACGCCGTATTCGCCGTTGAGCATGGCAGCGCAAGAGAACACGTTCTTCTTGTCGAGGAGGTAGGCTTCGGCCATGTGGATAGCAGAAGTTGCCGGGCTGTAGAAAGCGGAGCCGCGACCAAGGAGGTTCACGATTTCGCCACCTGCACCAGCGGTACGCTTTGCAAGTTCAGCAAACTTTTCCTTGCTCATGAGCTGAGAAACCGGGATACCGCCGACAGAGACGCATTCCATGATGGAGACCATCGTGTCGCCGTGGCCGCCCATAACGAGAGCCTTGACATCTTCGACGGAAACGCCGAGTTCGTCAGCGACGAAGCAAGCGAGACGAGCGGAGTCGAGCACGCCAGCCATACCGATCACCTTGTTAGCCGGGAGGCCAGACTGCTTCTGCATGTTATAGACCATGGCGTCGAGCGGATTCGTAATCACGATGACGAATGCATCCGGAGCATTTTCCTTGATGGCTTCGGCAACAGTCTTGATAACGCCACAGTTCTTGTCCAAAAGGTCGTCGCGGCTCATGCCCGGCATACGCGGGAAACCGGCAGTAACAATAACCACGTCTGCACCCTTGAGGTCGGCGTAGTCGGTAGAACCCTGAAGATCGACGGACGAATTGATGACGGAACGGCCTTCCATAATGTCGAGAGCCTTGCCCTTCGGCATGCCCTGAGTCATCGGAATATCGATAAGAACGACATCGCCAAGGTTCTTCTGTGCAAGCACGAGAGCCATTGTACCACCAATTTGACCTGCACCAACAAGTGCAATCTTCTTTCTAGCCATGATTAACCTTCCTTTTAAGGTATTTAAAATTTTACGTGTCAAATATAGCAAAACAAATGCAAAAACGGCAATATGAACCAATGTTACATATTATTTATTTAGCATCATCCTTAATGCAGCGAACAAGGAGTCTATCTTTCTTCAATCCACTCCTAATAGTGGATTCATCTTCCATAGTAGCAACTCCAATTGTACTGCCACCAAATATCCACGCTTGGCTTACTAATGTGCTATCAATTTGTGAAGACGTCCAATAAATAGCATAGGAATCATTTTCAATACCTCCATAAGTAGGCTTTCTGCCGGTCGGCAGAGCAGAAAAACCATATCTGTCATCTCCAGCAAAACAGCACTTCCATCCGCTGGATGCTTTTAATTTATTTGCTGTATCATAATAAATTTCGGTTCTCGTAGTTTTACCGTCAAACGTAATCGTCCTATAACTTTGTTGACTTCCTGTTGCTATGAATAAAGCCCTAAATTCATTTGCACTAGGCAAATGCGACCCCTCAGGACAAATACCTTGGATATTTCCATTAGGCAAATCGCATTGATTCTCGTTACACACATTTTCGTCAAGGCCTAACGCTTGAGCCCAATTGAAAAAACGCCCCTTATATTTCAACTCTTCGGTCATCCACTCTTGCGTACCAATTTTAACTGTTTTGTAAATGTTCCCATCACGTGAATCGACTAACGTACCGTATTCGCAATTATCCTCTGTTTCCGTTTTACAGCTAGGAACCGCGTAAGAAGAACTGGACATTTCACTAGAGGACGAAACAGCAATACTAGAAGATGATGTGAGATTTGCTGCAATACTGGATGACAAATCGCCATATTCCGTTCCTTGGCTAATTCCAGGAACAAGCGCTTGAGGACTGCTTGAATTATCTTCGCTACAAGCGAAAAAGAACAAGCAAGAGACGGAAACTACACATAAACTTTTTAACTTCATATAAAAATTCCCAAAAATGTCTTTGGGAGTAATATACTTTTTTATAAAGAATAATGTTTACAAATTCATATTTATTTTACACTTACAATTGAATACAATTTCATGCGATTTTTCCACTTTCCTTCGTCATCTCAGAGACCAAGGTTCCTGAGCTTAAACCTAAGGCTCGTCCTTTAGACAACGAACGGAAAACCCGACGCCCTTGTCTTCGATGTTCAGGTACACATCGTCGCTGAAGTAGAGCAAGTCCATGCGGTATGCGCGGCGGCGATCGAACTCTGTAGAACTCCAGATGTACAAAAGATCGCCCTCATCGTGGTAATGCCCATTGTAGTCCCTGAAGCCAGCAGGCAACGCCGAAAAGGAGAAATCATCCGTGCCAATGTCATCACCAGACCAACCGGACGTGGACATGAGTTTTGCCCCTGCGATTGATGAACCGCCCGCAGCCGTGAACAGGGTGTCCCATTCCGTCCGAGTCGGCAAGTGCCAGCCTTCGGGGCAAACGCCTTGGATATTGCCCGACGGCAGAGAACAGCTGTGACCAAAGCCGCAGACTTCTTCCGATTTGCCCACGGCCGCAACCCATGTGTAAAGACGACCGTACTTGGTGCAGTTGGCAGAGTTGTCGTTGTAACAGTAGCTGTCCGCCGTTTCGTAGTTCAGGTTCTGTGCCATCCAAACTTGCGTGCCGATGGTCACAGTCTTATAAGTTTGTCCGTCGCGAGAGTCGGTTATGGATCCTATCGTTCCTTCGGAACTCCTGGATGACGATGACCCTTCGGTCGATGACAAGGTTGAAGAAGACACTGCAACTTTCTGGCTACTGCTAGATTTCGGAGCGGAACCCGCAATGACGGAAGAGGAGGATTTGCCCTTGACGCTGGAAGAGGATTTCGCCTTGCCTTTACTGCTGCTGGATTTTGCAGAACTGCTGCTGGATTTCGGATCGGAGCCAGGAATGACGGAGGAAGAGGACAGTTCGTCGTCGTTCGGGGCAACACTACTGCTATCATCACCGCATGCAGCAAGAAGAATCATGGACCCTATCGCCACTGCGTGGCTCCAGGGTGACAACTTTGCGATTGTCATTCTGGAGGGGCGCAGCCCCGATAGAATCCAAAACAACGTTTTTTTCATACAAGTTCCCTGTTTACGGACTATGCCCTAATCACTAATCACCAGCCACTGTTTACTGCTATTCATGTCTAATCGCGCCCACAGGATCCAAGCGGCTCGCCTTCCATGCCGGCAAAAGCGTTGCGGACACGCACAAAACAATACCAATCACAAAAATCAAGACAACATCCATCACATGCACAGAAATCGGGAAGTACGGAATCACATACACATCACCGGGGAGCTTGATAAAGTGGTAAGCCTCTTGCAACTTGCAGAGCACAAGACCAATTGTCCCCCCCACTACAGTTCCGCCCACGCCGATGAAACTTCCCATCAGCATGAACACGCGCATCACGCCGGCCTTGCTAAAGCCCATGCTGCGCAAGATGCCGATTTCCTTTGTCTTGTCAATCACGACCATGATCAGCGAGCTGATGATGTTGAATGCTGCGACCAAAATAATCAAGCAAATCACCGCCGCCACAATGAACTTTTCGTAGTTCATCCACTTGAGGAGCGTGATATTTTTGGACTTCCAATCTATCCCGTAATACGGATAAGAGAGCCAAGTCGCCATGCTATCGACCGCCTCGCCCGCTTTCCAGTGATCCTTTACACGGAACTGGATGCCCGTCACGGTGTTTCCCATGCCAAGCAACTTCTGCAAATCCGAAATGCCGACATACGCGAGGTTTCCATCGTACTCGTAAGTGCCCGTCTCGAAGATGCCGCTCACCACGCACATCATCATCTTCGGACCACCAGCCGCCATCGCCTCGTCTGGGCTTTGGAACGTCTGCAGCACAAGTTTGTCACCAACGACAACGCGCAAGCGAGCCGCCAAGCCGGTCCCGAGAATCACCCCCGGACGAAGCTTGCCGCTCATGTCCTCAAGGCTATCTACGGAATATTTGCCCCACTTGATGTACTTGTAGATGTCAGTCACGCCCTTCGCCGTCGCTGGGTCAATGCCGTAAATGACAATGCCATCGTTTACCTTCTTGGAGCTGATGCCCACCTTATAGACGATGAACGGAGACGCCGCCACCACATCCGGCACGCGAGTTTTCACCTCTTGCGAGAGGCTATCGTACGGACCGATCGGGTTGCCATTGTACGCCATCAGTTCAAAGTGAGCGTCCTTCCCAATCATCTGGGCAGTGACCTCTTCTTCAAAACCATTGACCGCCGCAAGCGCCACCACCAGCGCAAACACGCCGATGGAAACACCCAGCATACTGAAAATACCAATAAGCGAAACAAAGAGACTCTTCCGTTGAGCCCCCAAGTAACGCCAAGCGATGAGAAGTTCGAGTTTGTTCATTTTAGACGAAAGACGAAAGACGAAAGACGAGAGAAAAAAAACTAAATTACGTTTTTTTAGCAGCTTTCAAGCCACTCAACATTTTAGCTATTTCCACCGTTTTTACATCTAACAAGTCCAGTTGATCCTTTGTTATATAGTTTAATAATTGTGCAATTTCCATTTGGCTTTGAACTTCCATCAAAGAACCAAAGCTTATTTCCAAAAAACGAATAACTTCTTTATTTGAAGAGCGACTCATTCCCTCCGCTATATTTGATGTCACTGAAACAGCAGCACGACGAACTTGACTAGTTAGAGCAAAGCGTTCAACATCTGGGAAAGATTTGCAGAGCCTATAAACATCCAAAACCCACAAAAGAGCCTTTTGATATACATTCAGCTTTCTATATGCAAAAGAAACCATATTGAATCTTATACCTTACATTCTATCGTCTTTCGTCTATAGCGAACGAAGTGAGCGTTCTTTCGTCTAAACCTCAGGTTTCATCAACGGGAAGAGCTGCACATCTCTAATGGTCTGCTGGTTCGTGAGGAGCATGACCATGCGGTCGATGCCGAAGCCCACGCCACCGGTAGGCGGCAGGCCGCTTTCGATGGCATGCATGAAGTTTTCGTCCATCGGGTGCGTTTCGCCTTCGCCACCGCGGCCACGGCGGACCTGGTCTTCCAAGAGTTCACGCTGGCGGATGGGGTCGTTAAGTTCTGTGTATGCGTTGCCGAGTTCCCAGCCGTTTGCGTACGGTTCGAACTGTTCGATAAGGCCTTCGATGGTGCGGTGCTTCTTGCAGAGCGGGGTGCTTTCGGTCGGCATGTCCTTGATGATCGTCGGCTGGATGAGCTTGTCTTCAACAGTGAGTTCGAAGAGTTCGAGGATGCCACGACCGCGAGAGAATTCGCCGTCAAGGTGGCCACCGAGTTCTTCCATCTTGGCCTTGATTTCGTCGTCGCTCATGTCATTGACCTTGAGGCCGCCGAACTTTTCGATGGCTTCGATCATACTGTAACGCGGCCACGGAGCCTTGAAGTCGATTTCCTTACCCTGATATTCGATCTTCGTGGTGCCGTTTGCAGCAATGCAAGCGCGTTCGTAGATGTTTTCGAAGTGAACCATCATGTCGTTGTAGTCGGCATAAGCTTCGTAGAATTCGAGACCGGTAAATTCCGGGCTATGCGTACGGTCCATGCCTTCGTTGCGGAAGTTCTTCGAGAATTCAAAGACCTTTTCCATGCCGCCCACAATGCAGCGCTTGAGGTAAAGTTCCGGAGCCACGCGCAGGTAAAGCGTCATGTCGCAAGCGTTGTGGTGCGTCGTAAACGGACGAGCGTTTGCACCACCGTAAATCGGTTGGAGCGTAGGCGTTTCGACTTCGATGAATCCCTTTTCAATCAAGTATTCGCGGATAGCCTGCAAAATCTTAAAGCGCTTAATGAACACATCCTTCACATCGTCGTTCAAGGCCATGTCGATGTAACGCTGGCGGTAACGGGTATCCACGTCGGCAAATTCGTTGAACACAACCTTGTTGCCGTTTTCGTCAATCTTTTCCTTAGCAACAGGGAGCGGGCGCACAGCCTTCGAAAGCATCGTCACCTTTTCGGCACGCACGGAGTATTCTCCACTCTGCGTTTCGAACATGGAACCGTTCACGCCGATGAAATCGCCAAGGTCAATCATCTTCACGATTTCATAGTTTTCCTCGCCCACTTCGTCACGAGCCACCACAACCTGCAAGCGACCGTAGCGGTCCTTGAGATGCATAAAGCACATCTTGCCCTTGCGATTGAAACGGACCACGCGGCCAGCAAAAGCCACCGGTTGCTTCGTCACCATCAAGGCATCCTTGTTTTCTTTCAAAACCTTGGAATCATGGGTCCTATTAAACTTGTGCGGATAAGCCTCCACACCCATTTCCTTGAACTTGTCGAGCTTTGCCAAGCGAGCCTGCACCTGGTCATTCATGTCTTGCATTGCCATATTGTTTCACCTCGTGAATATATCACGTCAAAATTTGAACGCGGTAAAGATAGCTTTTTAATTAACAGTAAGGAGTACGAAATCGGACGTTCGCGACCTAAAAAAAGAACTAAAAGCCCATTTTGCAGATTTTATGCCATAAAAAAAGAATTATCTCGTTTTGAGCAACACTTTTTTTACGTTATCTGATAAACTTTTGATCAAAAAATAATCGTCCGTGCAACAAAATCCAGCATTTTCCACTTTTAGCAGCACTATCCACACGCAAAAGCTTCAAACATATTTTTACTTTGTGCAAAACAGGCTTAAGTGTCAAAAGGATACCTAAAAATAGGTATCCTTTGCATTAAGTGTCATTTGGATACCTGAATCCGTCGCAAGCCCTTTATTCATCTGCGTTCAGGCGAGAAAAATATTCCAAAATCATGGTCTTGCGAGTGTTCATC
>JAEEGI010030112.1_pt1 | contig 10222 bp, 5 predicted proteins | sample 8958751 | NCBI WGS metagenome assembly JAEEGI01 (sample SAMN16246545, study PRJNA631951) | gut metagenome | biome: gut microbiome; feature: rumen; material: KS-attached | host: Bos | place: Iran: Karaj | collected 2018-10 | reverse complement strand
ATATAAATATAAAATTATTTTTAATTTTTTTTATTTAAAATAATATAAAAATAAAAAATAAAATTTCAATTATAATTTAAAAATTTATTTCTTTTAAATAATCTTTATAAAAATCTTTTCCATAAATAATATTATCAATTTTATCATTCTTTTTAATTTCATCGATAACTTTTAAAATATTATCTTTATCATTTTCATAATTATCAGTTTCAAATTCAACAAAAGCAGAAAAATAATCAGTTTTAACAACAGTAATATTAAAATCATCATTTTCAAATATTCTAGCTATTTCATAAATATTAATAATATGATCAAATTTTTCTTTATTAAACTTAACATGAAAAACAGAAATAAAAGTTTCATTAATTAATTTATTTTCATTTTCCAAAAATTTTTCTTCGTTTTCAAAATCAGTGTCCCAATTAATTTTAGCATAATCAGAATCAACAATACTCATAAGAGAAATATTTAAATATTTATTAAAAACATCTAAATTAACAAAACCAAATTTAATTTCAATTTCTTTTTCTACTGCAATATTTTTATTACCAACCATATGAATAACAGGTTTTTTATTTTCAGTTTCAAAATTATTTTCAAATGCTTTACACATTAAAACAAAACATCTTCCTGTAATAATTGAATCATATCCAGCATCATGTAATTTATTATTTTCAAAATCATTATAAATTGCAAATCCATTTGTAACATCTGCATAAAACTTTATATAATTCATATAATTTCTTTTTATTAATATTTTATATAGATCATCTAATTTTGTTTTTTCAAATTTTTTTAATAACATTCCAATTGCTTTTGTATCATAAATTTTTGGGAAGTAATTATGTATTTTTTTTTTAAAAGAATAAAATTTTTCTGGTAAATCGCCAATTAATTTATCATAAATAAACATCATATCAAAATAAATATTATGACCAATTATTGGTAATTGTTTTTGTATTATTAAGTCAATAAATTGTGAAAAACCTAATTCATTTTTTGTTAATGTTTCTATTATTTCATCTGATGGTTGAGTACTTATTTGAAAACGGGATTGATATATTAATGTTGGGTCGTTTTTTATTATTAATTTAAAATTATCAAATGAAGTAAATTTTGCTTCAAATTCATTTTTTAATAAATTTCTTTTTGTTTTTTCTATTATTAATGAATTTGGGGGAATTTTTATTTTTTCTTCTTCTTCTTCATTTTTATTTTTATCTTTTTTATTTTTGTTTTTTTCATTTTCTTTTATTTTTTTCTCTTCATTATATTTACTCACTGTAAAATTATTTAAGCTTAATAATTTTTTAAGATTAATTCCTAATAAATATAACATTGTTTGTTTTGAATTAAGAGTTACTATTATTGAATCTTTTTTTTTATTTTTATTATCTGAATGATCTTTTAATAAAAATTCAGTAATATTTATAATTGCTTCAATTATATTATTTTCATTAACTTTACTTAAAAACATTGCATTATTACTAAATAAAAATTTTTCATTTTTTAATGCTTTACTTATTGAATCTTTATATTCTAATTTATTATATGTTATTCCTTTTGAAACAAGAATATTTAAATCAAAATGATTTTCATTTAAAAACTTTAAAGATGCAGGATTACACATCATTTCAGAAGAGAAAATATTTTTATTTAAAAATTTTAATTTTGAATTTTTAAATAAATAAAAAGTAAAAGTTCTTTCAATATAAAAATTATCAATTTTTTTATTATTTTCTATTTCAACTTCTTTAGTTTTTTTTATATAAAAAGTAAAACCAATTTGAATTAAATTAAATTTTTCAACAACTTCTTTTTGTTTAGTATATCTAAATTGTTGAATATCATATTTAGTTCCATCAGTTTTAGACTCAAGAGTCACTCCTGTCATTTCACAATCAAAAGAAACAAAATCTGAAGAATTAACTGTTTCTTTAAAAATGGGAAAAATTTCTTGATAATTTTCATTAAAAACTAACATTTATTTAAATGAAAAGTATTTCAAACTTTTAAATTAAATAATTAATTAAATCTAGTTTTTTATTTAAAAAATAAAAATAAATTAAATTATTTCTATTTTTAAATTTAAACTAATATTTAATGAAATTAAATAAATAATATTTAATGAAATTAAATAAATAACTATGAAAAAATTATATAATAAGAAGTAAAATTGGATCAAAAGTGTATGAAACTATTATAGATTTTATTTAGTTATTTTATAATAATTAATAATAAAATAGAAAAGAAATTATAAAGGTAAAATGTATATCATTATTAATTTTTATAATTATTTATTATTAATGAATTGTGAATATTTTGTTTCTTCTTTTAATGTATAAATATATATTAATTTCAAGCCATGTACTATTAAAATTATAAATGCCAAAAATATTTCTATATTTCTAAGTTTTCTCATTATACTATAAAAATTATTATAATCAGATTCAAAAGAAATTAAGCGTGCTGTTTTACAAAGAGAATTATTAAATTTCCATATTAAAATCAAATAAACTAAAAAAATAATTAACCAACCAATATTAAAATTGAAATATTTTTTGGATTCAGTTGTCTTTTTAATAAATATATAATAACCATATTGAATTCCTACTTTCAAAAAAAAAAATATTAAAAAATTCATTAATTTTAAATGTATAAATATAAAAGCATCAGAATTAGAATATTCACTAATTGAATTTTTCAAAGCAAAATATTTCATAGAATACAATTTAAGTTCATTATTATAATAATACTCACCAGGTATTTTTTCATTTTTATATATTCCATTACTATGATAAATAAGAGATTTAGAACTTGAGGAATTAAGAATGACATTATATATAGTTGTACTATTTGTACTATCACATTTTTCAAATTTATCACTATTATTTTTAAATAATAAATATTGGTCATATAAGGAATCTTCATTTAATATACAACCAGAGGTATCTTTTATGAAAATATTATTAATTACATTATTAGTATCAATTAAGTCTTCACTAAAACCATAATTTACATTTTTTTTGTTATTTTCAAAATAAAAATAATTTAATACACAATTTTCAGTTTCTTTCACACAAAAAGGATGATATGAATTATCTAATATTCCACATTTTTTATATCCACTCTTACATTTTATTTTAGTATTATCTATTCTCGAATATAAAGTTAAATAGTCAGCATCATAATAAGTCACATAATATTTAAAAAGATAATTATAAATAGTAATAGGTTTTTGCTCTTTTACATTATGACAATTATTAGTTAAATTCAGTTCAGTACATTCATCTTTTATAAAATAGTCATAATAATATCTACTACAATTACATCCTTTAATATTTCCAGGCCATTTTCCAAATGAATATTTTTCCATATCTTTTGGTTCTTCACTCGAATTCTCATCTAATACTTTCATTGTCCATATTGGTTTTTTTTTCCAATATTCCATTACTTTTATTATAAAATTTACATCTTTTTTTTGTGGTAAATTTTTAAATAAAATCGATATATAGAATAATGAATAAATTATAAACAAATAAAAAAACATATATTGAAAACAATATATATTCTCTTTAATTTCAAACATATTTTTTTTATAAAAATATAATAATAAAAAATAAATGGAAAATGAATATAATTCTATTGGAGAATCTATAAATACAAATACAAATACAAATGAAGAGCCATTATTACTTCCTCAAAAAGAAAAAGAAGAAATGACATGTATATCAAAAGTTTGTTGGTGGCTTCAAATATTTCTTTGGTTTGGTGGATTACTTTTATTATATTTTGATGCATATGAAATAAGAAGTAAATATTCCAAAAGAGAGACAATGACAATACAATTTCTACTTACTTTAATATTTGAAATACTGTTATATATTTGTTATATTATATGTCAATTTTTTTCACCAACTTTTTCTTATTTACTTCATAAAAAATCAGATGTTAAACTTTTTGATAAAATGAAACAATTATTTAATTCTCCTCCAAAAATTGAATTTGTTTGTATAAATTATCATTATGAAACTAGAACAGTTACAACATATGATAGTAAAGGTAATGCATCAACAAGAACAGAAACTGTTATGGTTATAACTAGACAAACTTCAAAAATATTTAATTATTATTCTTCAAGAGATGTTTCTGGGTTATTTAGATTAAATTATGATAAAAGTACAGTAAGAGATAAATATTATGTAAAATTAGAATTAATAAAAAATATTGATTTTGCTGATCCTGTAAGTTATAGTGATTTTGAAAAGGAAAAAGATGAATTTTATCGTAGTAATTTAGGTTTTGATACTTATACTTCTATTTCTGTAGAATATTATATTGATGGATTTACTGAGTATAATCTTATTAATATTACTGAAAATAATCCTTGTGGAATGTCACTTTTTTGGTATATTTTTTTTGTTATAATTGGAGTTGTTCAAATATATAAATCTTACGTTAATTCGAGATGCGTTTATAAAAGTTTTACTATTAGAAAAATAGTTTCTACAAGATATAGTTTAACTGATGAAGAAAGTGAAAAAAAATATAGAAATGTTAATCCTGTTATTTCTTATGAAGGAGAGAAAATTAAATTTCCATCTAATGAAATTGGATATATTTCTTCTGATTTTCAAGTACAACTTCCTACAGAAGAAGAAATTGAAAATTCTAAAAAATATAACGATAAAATATTTAATTCTGATAGTATTATAGAAGATATTGAAAAAGGATGATCTATAACTGATAATGAAGAAAATCAAAATAATTATATTTGCTTTAAAGATAATAATAATATTCAAACTAAATCATCGAATAAATTATATTAATTATTTATTAATTCGTGTAAAAAGATTTTAATATTTATAATTCTTGATTTATATAAAATTAAATTTTCAAAAAGTTTAAATATTAACTTTTGTTTTTATAATTCAATATGAATCCATCCTTTCTTAATATTATATTTATATATTAAAATTTGAATTTGTTTTGTCTAATAGCCATTGTTTTTTAATTATTAGTATGGTATTCTTCTATTAATAATTATCATTTCAATTATTTTATCTTTTTGATTTGAAAATATAAAATAATTTTACATTAAATTAATTAAATTATTTTCTATCATTTTATTTCTATTATCTAAAATGTTTATTATTTAATAATTATCATTAATCAATAAAATTTTTTAAAAAAAAATAAATTATTTTAACAATTTATATTACATCTATTTTTCATATTTATAAAACAAAAATAATCATTTTTTAAATTAAAAATAAAATTTAATTAAAAAAACAAATACAAGAAAACAATATGAAAAATTATATAATAAAAAGTAAAATTGGAACAGGAACATATGGAGTAGTATATAAAGTAACAAAAAAAGATTTAAATAAATTTTTTGTATTAAAACAAATATCATTATTTGGTTTACCAAAAGACCAAATAGAAGAAGTTCAAATGGAAGCAACAATATTATCAAAATTAAATTCAAAATACGTAGTTCAATATTTAGAATCATTTGAAGAAAAAAACTTCTTAAATATAATAATGGAATATTGTGATGGTGGTGACTTAGGTCAATTATTAGATAAAAAAATAAAAAAAAACGAAAAACAATTTGAAGAAGAATTCATATGGAAAATCTTTATTCAAATATGTTTAGGTTTAGGATACATTCACAATCAAAAAATTCTTCATAGAGATTTAAAAACTTTAAATATTTTCTTAACAAAAGATTTTGATGTTAAAATTGGTGATTTAGGTGTAGCAAAAATTTTAACAAATCAAAATTTTGCAAAGACTTTTATAGGAACACCATATTATTTAAGTCCAGAATTATGTGAAGATAAACCTTATAATGAAAAAAGTGATGTTTGGGCTTTGGGTGTAATTTTATATGAATTATGTACTTTTAAACATCCTTTTAATGCTAAAAGTCAAGCTGCTTTAATTAAAAAAATTGCTTATGGTAATTATCCTCCTGTTGAAAAATATTCTGTAGATTTACAAAAATTAGTTGATTTTATTTTAATTAAAAATTATATTAAAAGACCTTCTGTTTATGATATTTTATCAAGAGAATGTGTAATGAGAAAAGCACAAAAATTAGGTTTTTTAAATGATATTATTCAATTATATCCTACTATAAGTGTTCAAATCAAAAAAGAACCTTCTTTTCATAATTTTTCTAATTCTTCTTCTAAAAAAAATTCTATTCAAAAAAGTAATTCTAGAAAAGGAAAAAAACCTAATAGGGAAATTACTCATAAAATTGGTTCTAGACATGAAAATCCTATTAAAATTATTAATAATGATGTTATTTATCAAAATAAAAATTATCCTTTTGGAAATAATAATAATATTAATAATAATAATAATAATTTAAATAAAGGAAAATTTGAAAAGAAAAATATAATGGATTTAGGTGCTTCTGATTTTTTTAATAATTTGAAATTTAATAAAAATGCTAAAATTGATATTCAAAATTTTGCAAATAATTTAAATGATTATGTACCACAATATCAAATAGATAATAAAATAAATAAAGATGCAACAATAAGTGATTTTATTCCAAATTCTAAAATAACTGATGCAACTGTTAGTGATTTTAAACAATTAAATAATATAAATAAAGATGTATCAAAAATTCAAAATAGTAAAATTAATGATGTAACAATTAGTGCTTTTATTTCAAATTCTAAAGAAGTTGATGCAACTGTTAGTGATTTTAGTAATATACAAAATATAAATAAAGAAATTAAAAATGAATTAATAACAAATAATAAAGATAATGATGTTTCAATTAGTGATTTTCTTCAAAATAATAAAATTACTGATGCAACTGTTAGTGATCTTAAAAAATTAAATGATAATGATATTGATAAGAAAATTTCAAAAATTCAAAATAGTAAAATTAATGATGTAACAATAAGTGCTTTTATTTCAAATAATAAAGATGTTGATGCAACTGTTAGTGATTTTACAAAAATAAATGAGAATAGTAACAATTTTAATAATTATATAAAAAATAATAAAGATATGATTAAATTAGATAAAGATAATAGTGTAAATATGAATAATGGACTTGTAAAGGGAGATTATAGAAATAAAATAATTGATAATAATCTTAATGATTTAGATAGTTTACTTAATGAATATCAATCAACTAATGAAGAAAAAAAAACAGAACCAAAAAAACAAACAATTAAAAAAGAACAACCAAAAAAAATTGTACAAATAAAAAGATCAACAAATAAATTTAGAAGAGATGAAGAATTTGATATTGTAGAAAATAATGAAAATATTGATAAAAATAATAAAGAAGAAGAAATGGTAGAAACAGCAAACTTTAAAAATAATAAAGATGAAAATATTAGTGATGAAGAAATAAATGTAAAAGAATATAATTATTTCGAAGATTCAAATTCAGAGTCAAATAATAACAGTGAAGATGAAACGGTTATAACAAAAAAAGTACAAAATCAAAGTGAAGATAAAAGTGATGATGATGAAGAAGAAATAATTCAAATTAAAACTAATGAAAATAATAATAACAATAATAATAATGAAAGTAATAATAATGAAATTAATGAAGTAGAAACAAACAATGAAAATAATATTACTAAAATAAAAGAGATTAATGAAGAAAAAAATAAATTAAATGAGAAAATTAAAAAATTAAAAGAAGATATGTGTAATTTAATTGGAAAAGATGATTTTGATTATATTATGAATTTATATAAAATGACTGATAATGATGATGATGTTAGTGATGATTTATTAAAACAAATTGAAAAGTTTATAAATGATAAAAAATATACTGAAGAGAAAAAAGAAGCATTTGATAATTTATATTATATGTTAATTTTAGCTGATTCTAAAAATGCAATGTTAGAAAAAGAATTAAAAAAATATTCTTAAATAATTTGTTTTTAAAAATTTTATTCACTTTTATATTTTTATTTATTATAAATTTCAATTTATCAAAAAGGAAAAAAATCAATATATATAAATTTAAATATTAAATATTTGTTATTTCCTCAATAAATCTATATAAATCATCTTTTCCAATAGAAACAATTTCATCATTACAAAAAGAAAAATTCATTTTAATTCCTAATTTCCTAACAACATAAACAAATTTAATATAAAAATCATTTTTATTATTCATTCCAGTATCATTTCCAATTCCATTAACTAAATAAGTTTTAGTCTCCGCATCTAAAAAAGCTAATAAAAAAGGTTTTTCAATAAAATCTTTTCTATTTCTTTTATAAATTTCAATTAATAATTCAGTTAATCTTTCTAAATTACCTGGATAATGAAAATATTTTGATTCATCACTTAAATTTGAATTAATAATTGAATATCTAAATTTACTTGATTGAATTATTCCATTTTTATCAATTACAATAGTTGAATTATTTGCTAAAGCAATTTGAAATTTAATAGATAAATCAATTAAACTATTTGTCATATTTAATTTTTTCAAAGATAAAAATTTATAAGCTAACCAAAATTTTTTAATCCAATTATCTTCATATCTTTTTTTTTTAACAATTTCAATATTTAAATCAGTTTTAATTTGATTATCATCATCACTATTATTAATTTTTTCCATTAATTTAACATAATTATTATCTTCAATAAAATCATCATCTTCAATTTCAATATCACAAATATCATCAAAAGGATATTCAAGTAAAGAAGAAGTTAAATAAACACAATCAGATGCACTCATTTCAATATTTTGATCAAATTGATAAATAAAAGAATGATAAATTAAATCTTTTAAATCAAATTTTCTACTAATTTCAGTAATTTGACTTTTAAAACTATCTTTATATTCACATCTCATATAACGATATTTTTGTTTTGCTTCTGATAAAGGAATTCCAACATAAGCAAATAATTTTTGTACTTCATTTTTACCTTGTTCTTTCCAAGTTGATAATACACCTAAAGGATAATTTGAATATATAAATGAATCATATAAATTCCAATGACGATATAAACAAAGACGATAATCAGTTCCTGCTAAAATTGATTTTACTTCTTTTGAAGTTGATGAATATTTTGATTCTTTTTCTTCTTTTTTTTTCTTTCTTGATATTTGAATTACTTCATTTTGACAAATATCTTTTAATTCATAATATTTTTTTTCTGTTAAATGTTTTCTTAAATATTCATCTGTTATTGCTACTATTAAATACCATAAATATGTATTTGAATGTTTATGTAATTCATGGGCTAAAGAATAAAAAATGTATGTTGATGGTAAACCATAATATGTTCCATAATAATAATAATCTATTTGTTCTTTTACTTTTCTTATTTTTTCTTTTTTTAATTGTTCTTTTGTTAATGTTTCATCTAATGTTATTTTTTGAGGTGATATTAAATTTGAATTTATTATATTGTTTATTTCATCTTTTTTTTCTTCTTCTTCTTCTTCTTTTTTTATTTCATCTTCTATATTTTCATTTATTTTCTTTTTTATTTTTCTTTTTTTTTCTTTATCTTTTTTATCTTTTTCTTCAATATCATCTTCTTTTTTTTCTTCTTCATTTTCACTATTTTCTTTATTATCATTAGTATTTTTAGGTATATAATGATTTTCTCCATCATCATCATTATTATCATTATTATCATTATTATTATCATCATCATCATTATTATCTTCATTACTAGAACTTTGATCAGCATTTTCAAAATTATCATAATCTTCATCAGTTGGGCAATTACTTAAATCATATTCTAAATCATTTATCAGTACAAATATACTTTTATCATTTATTAGTTTATGATAAATTGGCCTTCTTGAATCAGAAATTAATATTAAAATATCTTTTGAATCTTTTTTATAAAACCAATAATTTGTTAAATCAATTTGTCCTACACAATTAATAAAAATCATTCCTATTATTTGGAAAGTACATGATTTTAAATTTTCTAATTGAATTGTTAAATTTTCTGTGTTTAATATTGGAATTATTTCATATGGTATAATATCAGATTTAAATAAACCTACTATTATTCGAAGAGATGTTAATGAATCTATTGTTGGTGATACTAAAATTAGAACTTTGGCTTTTTTTTTCTTTGCTGATATTCTTTTTACTAATACATCATACCATTGTCGCGCCTTATCTAATTGAATTAACATTTTTTTTATTTAAATTTATTTTTTTTTAATTTAAATTATATTTTTTTAAATTTTGTT
>JAEEGI010030109.1_pt1 | contig 10223 bp, 6 predicted proteins | sample 8958751 | NCBI WGS metagenome assembly JAEEGI01 (sample SAMN16246545, study PRJNA631951) | gut metagenome | biome: gut microbiome; feature: rumen; material: KS-attached | host: Bos | place: Iran: Karaj | collected 2018-10 | reverse complement strand
AAAATAGCAAGAACCAGATTCGTATAGTTCCTGTTATAGAGCCTTAAGGTCTGACAGAGGACACCTATGAAAAACCACACTGCGTAAGGAATAAAGCTTCTTTCAAGGATTTTCTGTCCCATCTCTGAGAGCGAATCCTTGCAAAAGAAGGCAGCTATATTACCCAGAGAAAGGATGAAGCAGGTAACTCCGTATATGAGTGGTGACTTCGAATTTTTCGTAATAAGCTTAAACAAAAATATAAGGATGTAGAGCTGGATAATGACTGTAATGTACCATATGGGGCCATTTATGCTGCCTGTGGCGAATTTCTCCATACAATAGGGCGTCTGGGCAAAGCCTACACCCTGAATGAAAATCCAGGGAATTATTGATAGATCAAACTTCTTTGGAACAACCAGAAACAGCACACCAAGATAAACAGCCATACTGAGCCATAGCTCCGGGTACAGACGAAGGAACCTCTTTTTGAAGAAGGCTGCAGCATCAGGACCTGAGCGCTCGAGCGATGCGGATATAAGAAAACCGCTTATCGCAAACAGGATAACTGTTGGCTGATAAAAGTCGATTGCAGACCTGAAAACACTGATGGTACCGAAGTGATCAGGCACGCGAATACGCATGTATCCGGTGAAGTGCAGGCACATCACGCAGAAGGCAGCGAAATATCTAATTAGGTAAAAAGCATTGTTGTCTTTTCTTGGCATAGCTTAAATAGTCCTAATAATTAAATTTATACACTATAATTTTATCACATTTGGGGTTAATTTATGAAATTTTAAGAGATTGTTTAATGAAATATAGTTTTTGAGGCATTGTTACTCATTATATAATGATGATAAAATTATTATTGGAGTAAGTGTTATTTTTAGCATATGCAGTGTTTCCAAATGTATAGGAGAAAATGCCTTATGAAAATGATAAACGGAAAAAGTGCATCAGCAAATGTGGCTGAAGCTGTAAAAGGAGTGACGGCACCAAAGCTACTTATTTTTACCTGTGACGCTGACCATTTTGATGCCAGCGTAGCAGAGATTGAAAAGAAATTCCCAGGTGTTCCCAGTATCGGCTGTGTCGGAATGGCGTATGATTCAGCTATGCTCGAGAAGGGTATTTCTGTTACCGCTTTTACTGAAGGCGTAAAGGTGAAGACTGGAGTCCTTGAGAGCGTATCAAAAATGCCTGCCCGTTATATCCACAGATTGCAGAAGGATATAGAAGAGATTAAGCCCGGTAAGGAGAATACAGCGATAATTGATTTCTGTGCAGGAAATGATGCGGCTGTTCTTACAACCCTTAGAGGACTTATTGATAAACATAGTCTTCAGGTTATGGGAGCAACTGGTGATGCCGGCAAGGTTTCCGTTAACGGTAAGGTATATGAAGATGCAATGACCTATGCAGTCATCAAAAATGAGGGCGGAAAGGTTAAGACCTATAAGGAGAATATCTACGAGCCCAAGGATAACAGACAGCTTGTTGCATCCAAGACAGATAAGGCAAAGTATTATCTTGGCGAGCTGAATGGACGTTCGGCTAAGCAGGTTTATATGGATCTCACAGGAGCAAAGTCCGATAAGGAGATCATTGACCAGACCTTCCAGAATCCTCTTGGAAAGATGATTGGAAAAGACGTATGCATATGCTCGATTAAGGACGTTTCAGGAAGCGGCCTTATCCTTTATAGACAGATCAACGACTCTGATATTCTCACACTCCTTGAGATGAAGGAGCCCATGGAAGTTGCTCAGCATACCATAGACAGGATCAGGAGCGACTTCCACAGAATTTCAGGCATTTATTCCGTAAACTGCATATTCCGTTATCTTGTATTAAATGGACGAGGCGAGATGAATACTTATCTTAATAAGATAGCATCCCTTGGACCATCCTGCGGACTTATCGGATTTGGAGAGCATTATAACAGCCAGTTCGTAAATCAGACGATGACATGCGTTGTATTTGAATGATATACAGAGGGAGAATAATATGCTTACAGATATCTTTAAAAAGAAAACAGAAGAACCGATAGTCGAGGTCCAACAGGTAAAGGGAGAAATCGATGCGGAAAAAAGAGATTCCCTTATCTATATTGCCGATTCCATAAAGACCTTCCAGAAGGAGCTTGTACAAAATGAGGTTACTGCTCTTACGGAAATTCATGATATGGGAGAAGCCGTTGAGAACGTAATTGAGAGTAACACTCAGCTGAGAAGCGAGATGGATGCCTTCAATGAGATGTTTGCAGCTGTCAATGAAAGCGCAGGCAAATTCGAGGATGTTAAGGTAAATATTCTCAACAGCGTTCAGAATGCACAGAACAAGGTATCAGAGCTTAAGGACAGCTCCAATGAGGTTAGAGCAACCTTCGATGAGATGACACAGAGCTATGAAAACTTCAAGAATGCCGTTGATCAGATCTCCGATTACATGAAAAAGATCATCGGAATCGCAACACAGACTAACCTCCTCGCCCTTAATGCTTCAATCGAGGCTGCAAGAGCAGGTGCAGCAGGAAAAGGCTTCGCCGTAGTTGCAACAGAGGTTAGAGAGCTGGCAGATGAGATCAAGGTAATGATCAGCCAGGTTAATGCTTCCATCGATGCAGCAGGACAGGAAAGTGAGAGACTCTCTGAAAACATCCAGAATTCAATCGCTGCCATGGATAAGAGTATCCAGGAGGTTGAGGAGACCAATGCAACCTTCGATGAGATCATCGAGAGTGCAAACGGAGCAAATGCAGTTCAGCAGGAGATTGCTGATACAGCTGACGCAGCATCCGATGAGCTTGGAAGAATCGGCAACAGCTTCACGGATATCAACAATAAGTATGATGCCCTTGTAAGCCAGCTTGAGAGAGTAAATGCTCTTGGAACGACAAAGAGTAGCGTATTCGAGCACATCGATAATCTGACATCTCAGATTGAGCCTATTGTCAGAGATAAGAAATAAATTAAAAATAAGTTGAATTTACATACATAACTCCTTTTAAAATTAAGAATAATCCTCTATACTTCATAGATAGGGGATTATTTTTATTGGAGAGTATGGTAATGATAGAGTTTTTTAGGGCGAACCAACAGGATATAATGCTTTTCTTAAGTGGAATCTGCGGAATTATTTCCTTTTTTTCAATGATGTCGCAGAACATGCCTCGCAGAAGAAAGGGCTATGTTGTGTATCTGTCCCTGTCAGGAATGCTTCTTTTGCTGGCTGACAGATTTGCATATATGTACCGCGGAGATCAGTCCACCCTGGCGTTCTGGATGGTGCGTGTATGTAATTTCCTCGTTTATTTCTTTACAATTTCCATCGTTCACGCTTTTAATCTGTATCTTTCCAATATGCTGAAAACTGAGGGCGGACTTAAAGACGCACCCCTCCGTTTGAGATTTGTAGAAATCTTCATTTCTGTTGGAGAAGTTCTTCTTATAATTTCCCAGTTTACAGGACTTTATTATACAGTGGATGAGTTTAACCGCTACCAGCGGGCTCCGGGCTTTCTATTAAGCTTCCTGTTCCCTATACTGTCGCTGGTGATTCAGATGACGGTTATCATTCACTATTACAAATACTTCGGTGAACGCGTAAGAGTTGCCCTTCTTTTGTTCCCGATAGTTCCGATTATTGCTGCTATTGCGCAGATTTTCCTGTATGGACTTGCTCTTATAAATATCGCCTGCACGCTGATGATCGTTGTAGTTTACACCTTTTCACTGATGGAACTCTACGAGACGGCTAACCGCGCCAATACCTTAGAGATCGAATACCTGAAAAATGAGCGTGAGAGTATGCAGACCCTGTTTGAACAGACGGCGAGAGCTCTGGTAAACGCAGTCGATGCCAAGGATAAAAATACCCACGGACATTCCTCCAGAGTGGCTGAGTACGCCAGAAAAATTGCTGAGCTGAACGGAAAGAGCGAGAAGGAATGCGACGAAGTCTACTACGCAGCACTTCTTCATGACGTTGGTAAGATAGGAATATCTGACGAGATCATTTTGAAAAACAGTGAGCTTACAGATGATGAATACGAGGAAATCCAGCAGCATGTTCTCATTGGTGATGACATCCTGGCGAGTATCACAGGTTTCCCGTATCTTCGTATCGGTGCAAGATATCACCATGAGAGATATGACGGCAAGGGTTACCCTGATAACCTGAGGGGTGATGACATTCCTGAAATTGCAAGAATTATTGCGGTTGCAGATGCCTATGACGTCATGACCTCCACAAGAAAATATAAGGATATTGTTCCACAGGAGAAGGTTCGCGAGGAGATAATAAAGGGAACCGGAACTCAGTTTGACCCCAGGTTTGCCAAGACTATGCTCTATCTTATCGACATGGATTCCAACTATCAGATGAAGGAGAGAGCAGAGGTTAAGGAGCTTTCCGGAAAAAGCGGTCTTAATCCCGAGGAATACAGAAGCGATATTTCAGACGGAATACTTATTACCAAGAAGACAACTAAGATTCACATGAACTGCCGACCGGGAGATGTTCAGGAAGGCCAGATCACAATGCCGGCACTTCTCCTGTTTGACTCACTTGACGGACATATTTACACCAATGAAAAGAAGATAGTGCTGTTTAATTATCACGAATATGGTGATATCTGGTTTGACGGCAAAACAGTCTGCAGCGGTGCCAGAGATATGAGAACCGAGGTAAGGAATTTCGATAAGGAAAAGCTTGATCTTCTTAAGAAGGAAAAAGGCGAGACAGAATTTGTTGTCGAAGCTGTTAAGTATAAGGATCATGCCCTTATAAGAATCGTATGCAGATACAGAACGGTTGAAGTTATAGTAGCGCTTCCTGATTCATCAGGATTTTTGTACCTGGCACTTACTGGCGAGCATTGCCACATAACAGATGTATCGATCGACCAGTCAGAGGAGGAGGTTGGAAGCACCTACATTCCCAGAATTGCCGAGGAGATCAGCTATCTTGATGGCCCTGAGGGAGATGTACCCAGCATTCAGGTTGATGATTACCATTCTGCAATTACCGATGGCCATGCAGTTACAGATGGTATGAAGCTCAAGTTCCACACCATGAGTCTTCCGACTTCAAGACGAGTATGGCACTGCCCGCACATCATTCTGTTTTACTCAGATGATGCAAAGGTAGATGGAGGAAACTACAGAGAGTTTTCACTTGTCAGACTTGATGGAGAACACTGGGCATCCAATGGCTCATCTGAAAATAAAATGGTTACTAACCTTCTGGATGATTTCGAATCCTGGGATGATTGGAAGGAGCTCAATAAGAAGGGCTATGACTGTGAGGTTAACTTTAAGCGCGTAGGCAATAAGGTTACGATCACCACAGAAAATGGCGGAATTGCAATACGAAACGTGACTATCGTTCCTGATACTCAGGAAGAGATATATGTTGCACTTTCAGGTGACCAGGTAGCACTGACTAATATCAGATACGAATAAAAATACAACACCATCGAGGTAAGGAATACCCTCTCGATGGTGTTTTTTGCTATACGGATAATACAACAAAAATTGATTATGGCATGACAAAAAATGGTTAGAATTATGTCTTGTAGCGTGATTAAATACCCCTTAACGCTAAAAAAAGTTTTGGAGGAGAATTATGAAAAGCGCTGATAAAAACTGGCAGTTTCCGAGAACCAGACTGCAGTGGCTGTGGGACAATATGGAGGGCTACAGGGCGATTTATATTTTGGCTGTAGCGGGTACATTTGTCTACAACATGATGCAGCTTACAGTTCCCTATTTTTCCGCACAGATAGTTGATAAGTTTCTGTCCGGGCCGGAGGCGAGGGCTTATTTTGGCTCGCATTCCGATGAATTCTACAGACTGATCTTCATGATGATATCCTTTACCCTGCTCAGGGTAATCATCGTGTACGTGGACTGCGTGGGATATGAGAAGGTATCCCAGGGAGTTCTGTTCAGGATCAGGAATTTCATCTATGACAAAATACAAAGACAGGACATGAAGTTTTACAGCACCTACAGGACAGGTGACCTTATGACAAGAGTTACCGGAGACCTTGATGCTGTAAGACACATGATCGCATGGGTTGTGAGAATGGTTGTTGAAGCATTTTCTCTGATTCTTGCTGTGGGCATCTACTTTATTTTCATGAACTGGAAGATGGCACTGTGCCTTCTTGCAGTCGCTCCGTTTATTTTCTTTGTAATAATGGCCTTCAAGATGCAGGTTGCTCCCATGCATGCACTCCTCAGGGAAAAGCTTGCGAAGATGAACACCATGGCTCAGGAAAACATATCTGGTAACCGTGTTGTTAAGGCCTTTGCCAAGGAGGACTACGAGATAGAGACCTTCGACGAGTGCAACAGGGATTACAGGGACACCAATAAGAAAACAGCCATGATATGGCTTAAGTTCTTCCCTGTTATAGAGACCTTTGCAAATCTGCTTCCCGTTATCCTTCTTCTGGTGGGCGGACTTTTCCTCATGGGCGGTCAGATGACAATGGGTGAGTACGTTGCCTTTTCAGGTCTGATTTGGGCTATTGCCAACCCTATGAGACAGCTCGGTAACGTAATGAACGAGTTCCAGAGATTCTCCGCAGCATCAGTTAAGGTTATGGAGATATACTACTCAGAGCCTGAGATCGTGGATAAGGAGTATACAGCTCTTATGCCCAACAGATTCGATGGCAGGGTGGAGTTTAGGGATGTGAGCTTCCAGTACTCTGATGGTAAGCTCCCTGTTCTTAAGAACATTTCATTTACCGCTGAGCCTGGGCAGACCATCGCTATCATGGGCGAAACGGGCTGTGGTAAAACATCACTGATTCACCTTATTCCAAGGTTCTACGAGCCTACTGGAGGAAAGGTCCTGGTGGATGGCGTTGATGTTCAGGACATCGCCCTGCATCAGCTTAGAAGAAACATAGGACTGGCTACTCAGGACGTGCTCCTTTATTCAGACACCATCGACGGCAACATTGCTTACGGTGATCAGCTCCTTAGTAAGGAGGATGTCATGAAGTATGCTAAGTACTCACAGGCCTCCGACTTTATTGCCAAGATGCCTGAAGGCTACGAAACAATAGTCGGTGAGAGAGGCGTCGGATTATCCGGCGGACAGAAGCAGAGAATATCTCTTGCGAGAGCTCTTGCTGTCAGACCTTCGATATTGATACTTGATGATACGACATCAGCGGTTGATCTTGAGACTGAAAAAGCTATTCAGGACAGCCTCAGAGATCTTGATTTTAAGTGCACCAAGATAATAATCGCCCAGAGAATATCCACCACCAAGGATGCGGACCAGATACTTATCATGCAGCACGGTGAGATAACTGAGCGCGGTACACATGAGGAACTTATTGAAAAAGGCGGCTACTACGCTGAGCTTGTAAAACTTCAGATGGGGGCATAAAAATGGCCAGAAATACATATAAACAGGATGAATTATTGGAGGAGCCCTTTGATATAAAGCATTTGCTCAGGGCTTCGGGATATATTAAGAAACACTTGGGAGCTATGATAATAGCCCTTGCGTTATCTGCGATTGCAGGAATCACGGCACTGGTAAATCCGGTCATAGTAAGAAAAGCGCTTGATGAAGCGATACCTCAGAGTAACAGACAGATGCTGTTTCAGCTTGTAATACTGTCCGCTGTACTCTATGCACTCAGCATGCTCTTTTCACTGATAAGATCCAAAATCATGGTGAATGTGAGCCAGGATATCATCTACCAGATAAGAAATGATCTGTTCAGGCACCTGCAGGAACTGCCGTTTCAGTACTACGACGACAGACCTCACGGAAAGATTCTTGTAAGAGTAGTAAACTATGTAAATTCCGTTTCGGATATGCTAAGTAACGGACTTATAAATATCGTGCTGGAATTCCTGAACCTGATATTTATCATAATCTTAATGTTCCTTGTGGATGTGCAGCTTAGCCTTGTGGTAATGGCAGGTATGCCGGTTCTTATGGTTTTCATGTTCTGGATCAAGAACAGACAGCGAAGAGCATGGCAGATGGTGTCCAATAAAAACTCAAACCTGAATGCTTATCTTCAGGAGAATATCGTTGGCGCCAGAATTACGCAGATATTCGCAAGAGAGGATGAAAATGCAAAGATATTCAAAAGCCTCTCTGATGACTGCAGAAAGACCTGGATGAAGGCCATCTACTACAGTACTCTGGTGTGGCCCGGAATCGACACAATATCGGTGTTTGTAAGAGCGGCCATCTATTTCTTCGGACTTGTGATATTCGCAAACGGACATCAGAGCCTTGGAACCATCGTTGCAATATCGAGCTACGCTTCAAGATTCTGGCAGCCTATCATGAACCTTGGTAATATCTTTAACGGCTTTATAAATAATATCGCTTACCTTGAGAGAATTTTTGAGACCATGGATGAGCCTGTGACAGTTAAGGATGAACCCGGTGCTGTTGAACTGAAGCCCGTAGAAGGCAGAGTGGAATTTCAGAATGTATCCTTTTCCTATGAAGCGGGTAAGGAGGTTCTGCACGACGTGTCCTTTACTGTAGAGCCGGGTGAGTCAGTTGCTCTTGTTGGTCCCACAGGGGCAGGTAAGAGTACAATCGTAAGTCTTGTTTCAAGATTCTATAACGTGGACAGTGGAAAAATTCTGATCGACGGACAGGACATCTCCAAGGTAACCCTTAAATCACTTCGTGATCAGATGGGAATCATGCTTCAGGACAGCTTCATCTTTTCAGGAACCATTGAGGATAATATCCGCTATGGTAAGCTCGATGCAACTGATAAGGAGATTTCCGAGGTATCAAAAACTGTCTGCGCTGACGAATTCATAACAGGCTTAAGTAAGGGGTATCTTACAGAGGTTAAGGAGAGAGGTGCACTTTTGTCACAGGGACAAAAGCAGCTTATATCCTTTGCGAGAACTCTGATATCTGATCCCAGGATCATGGTTCTTGACGAAGCAACCTCAAGTATAGACGTTCAGACCGAGAAGGACTTACAGCGCGGACTTAATGCGATGCTCTCAGGCAGAACCAGCTTCATTATCGCCCACAGATTATCCACCATCACGGGCTGTGACAAGATCATGTACATAAACGATGGCGGAATCACCGAGTGCGGAACCCATGAGGAACTCATGGCAAAGAAGGGTGATTATTATCATCTGTATACCGCACAGATTGGGGATATGGCACATTCCGCGTGAGGAACAGATATATGCGCCTTTTCAGGGCGATAAAAAAATTTGAAAATATTTTTATCCTTGATGGACATTTGTTGGACAGGGGTGTTTATACTGAACTCAGAAAGTTAAATAAAACAGTTTTTCTTATCTGAGGGGGATAAAAAATATGAGAAAGAACATTTCAAAAATCGGAATCGCTTTTACATTTGCAGCAATGCTCGCTATGACAGGATGCGGTGATGCATCAGCTACAACTACAATCAATGATGCAGAAACTCCTACTTCTGCATCTGCTGATGCAGGCTATGTAGATGCACTTAATGAAGAGGCAGCTACTGAGGATGTTGTCATAAATGACGAAGAGTATGTAAATGCTAATAACTGGTCAGTAAAATATGATCCTTCCGTTATCACAATTAACGAGGGCGGCCCTGTAACTACCTTCGTATACACCGGCGACTGTGCAGGAACATGCATGATCACAACTACCTACGGTGTAGACAATGATGGCAAAGGCGCAGCAGAGGACCTTGCTAAGTCATGGGGAGATCAGGCAACTGTTTCTGATGTAATCTTCCCCGGAACAGAGGATGTTCAGGCTTACTACGTTGACGCAGCTCCAGGACAGTTAGGACCCGGAATGTATCAGTCAGCTTATGTAAGAGATTACATGGATGGATATCTTATCTTTGAGTGCACAGATCACATGAGCGGTGATGATGAGATTGATACGCCGGTATCTGATTCACTTGCGGGAATTATCGATTCTCTGAAGTTCAACTAAGAAGATGATATAAAAATAAAAATGAGCAGTGTACAAATTAAAGTACACTACTCATTTTTATATTTAATTTTTGCTAAAAATAAATGCATAAAAAAGCCATTTGACAGAAAAAATGCTGTTAAATGGCTTTTTTTCTGATATATTAGAACTATGTTTTTTGGGGAGGAATACGGCATGTTACCTACAGTAGATGAAGCATTATACGACCTGAAAATGGCAGGGGAGCGGAATCCCGGTCCCTGGACAAAGCACTCTGAAAATGTTGGACTTGCAGC
>JAEEGI010030108.1_pt1 | contig 10223 bp, 12 predicted proteins | sample 8958751 | NCBI WGS metagenome assembly JAEEGI01 (sample SAMN16246545, study PRJNA631951) | gut metagenome | biome: gut microbiome; feature: rumen; material: KS-attached | host: Bos | place: Iran: Karaj | collected 2018-10 | reverse complement strand
TATTTCCCTATTAAGGGAGGCTTCTTCGGTGGTGTAACTGGAGAGGTTAAGGCTGTTGATGATGTCTCTTTCAAAATCGAAAGAGGCACAACAATGGGTCTTGTAGGTGAGTCTGGTTGTGGTAAGTCTACAACAGGACGTACAATCCTTCGTCTTATTGAAAAGACAGAGGGTGATGTAATATTTAACGGAAAGGAAGTATACGATTATTCTAAGAAGGAACTTAGAGACCTTCGTACAAAGATGCAAATCGTATTCCAGGATCCATATTCATCACTTTCACCACGTCTTCCAATTGGTGAAATTATTGGAGAGGCTGTTAGAGAGCATGGCTTAGTTCCAAAGGAAGAGTACGACGAGTACATTTCTAAGGTAATGGCAGAGTGTGGTCTTCAGGAGCATCATAAGGATAGATATCCTCATGAGTTCTCAGGTGGACAGAGACAGCGTGTATGTATAGCTCGTGCACTTGCTCTTAATCCTGACTTCATCGTTTGCGATGAGCCAGTATCTGCTCTTGATGTTTCTATTCAGGCGCAGATTATCAACCTTCTTCGCAAGCTTCAGAAGGATAGAGGACTTACATACCTCTTCATTTCACATGACCTTTCAGTTGTAGAGCACATCTCTGATACTGTTGGTGTTATGTACCTTGGCGGTCTTGTTGAGACAGGTAAGACAGAGGATATTTTCGCAAATCCTCTTCATCCTTACACAAAGGCATTGTTCTCAGCTATTCCAATGCCAGACCCTGATTTCAAGAAGGACAGAGTTCCTCTTGAGGGTGATATCCCATCACCAGCCAACCCACCTAAGGGATGTAAGTTCCATACAAGATGCTCTGAGTGCATGGGCATTTGTAAGGAAGTTGCTCCAGAAGCAAAGGATATGGGTAACGGCCATGTTGTAAGATGTCACTTATATGATGACAAATAAAATTAGGAAATTTTAATATGAAAGATAAATTTGATTATTTAAGAAAGATATTTTCTTGTAACAATCCCAATTTACTTTTCAAGGCTTACAAGTCTCTCAGCAATGAGGGACTTGAAGTCTATATAGAAGTAAATTCCGGAGATTTTAAAGCAGTTAATGATAAATGTACTTTTTCAGAAGCTGACACCTTATATGTTCCTGCAGCGGATTGGGCTTTTTCAAAAGATATTTTGACAAAAGAGGGTCTTTCAGAGTATATTACTGAGTATGTGGTGCCTGAAAGTATTCAGGCTGAAATAGATAAGACAGAAGAGATATTATTAAAAAAACGAAAAACTGTTTATATAGAAACGCTTGTTGTTTTTGTTCTCTTTGTTATCTATATTATTTTTACAATGGTTACCCATTAGAAGGAGTTATATTTGGAAGATTTATATCAGGTTGGAGCAATTACACAGACTCATGGTATTAAGGGTGAGGTAAAGGTTTTTCCTTTAACTGACGATATTTCACGTTTTAAAAACATGAAGCATTTACTTTTGGACGGAGGCAAGGATGGCTATATCGAGCTTGAGGTTCAGAACGTTCGTCAGCAGAAGAATATCGTTATTCTTAAATTTAAGGGAATCGATAATATTAACGATATCGAAAAATATAAGGGACGTGGTCTTTATGTTACAAAGGAAAACCGTGTTGAGCTTAAAGAGGATGAATATTTTATCGCAGATTTAATCGGTGTAAAGGTTTATCTTGATACAGATGAGAATACAGAATTTGGTGAGATTATAGATGTATTGCAGACAGGTGCAAATGATGTGTATGAAATCGAAATGATAAATGGCTCATCAGTTCTTGTTCCTGCAATAAAGGACTGTATCAAAGCTGTAGATATGGAAAATAATAAAATGATTATTCATCTTTTGGATGGATTGTTAGGAGAATAGATTTATGAAGTTTTATATACTAACATTATTTCCAGAGATGATTGAAGGAGTACTCAACACAAGTATTCTTGGCAGAGCTAAAAATGCAGGCTGCATTTCCTTTGAAGCAATTAATATCCGAGACTACACATTAGATAAGCACAAAAAGGTAGACGATTATCCTTATGGAGGTGGAGCTGGCATGGTTATGCAGGCTCAGCCTATATATGATGCATACCAGGCAGTTTGTGAAAAAGCAGGCCATCACGTTAAGTGTATTTACCTTACACCTCAGGGACAGCTTTTTACTCAGCCAGCAGCAAAAACTCTTGCATTAGAAGAAGATATTTGCCTGCTTTGTGGCCATCACGAAGGTATTGATGAGCGAGTTTTAGAGGAAATCGTTGATGAGTATTATTCTATTGGCGATTATGTGCTTACTGGTGGGGAGCTTCCATCACTTGTTATGATTGATGCTATATCAAGAATGGTTCCAGGAGTTCTTACTAATTCAGATTCAGGTGAGGATGAATCACTCGAAAACAATCTACTTGAATATCCTCAGTATTCTAGACCTGAAACATGGAATGGACGTAAGGTTCCGCCTATTTTATTATCAGGTGATCATGCTAAGGTAGATGCATGGAGACATGAGCAATCAATCCAGCGTACAAAGGAAAGAAGACCTGATTTATACGCAAAATTTCTTGAAAATGATTGTTGAAATTAGTAAATAATCATGCTATTATTAATGAGTTGCTAAAGAAGAGATGGTCCGCTGTTATTCAATAGGGAATATCAAGAACGTCGCCAGTTTAGGAGGATTTAAAATGAACGCAAACGAGATTATTAGAAACATCGAAGCAGCTGAGCTTAAGAACGAAGTTGCAGAGTTCGCAGTAGGCGACACAGTTAAGGTTTACGGCCGTATCGTTGAAGGTAACCGTACACGTACTCAGGTATTTGAGGGTACAGTTATTAAGAGACAGGGCGGAAGCAACCGTGAGACATTCACAGTTCGTAAGTCATCAAACGGTGTTGGTGTTGAAAAGACTTGGCCACTTCACAGCCCTAACGTTGAGAAGATCGAAGTAGTTAGAAAAGGTAAAGTTCGTAGAGCTAAGCTATTCTACCTCAGAGAGCTCACAGGTAAGAAGGCAAAGGTTAAAGAGAGAATCTAGTCTCGAAAGTTCGAACAGTCGCAGGTTTTGCGACTGTTCTTTATTTTTATTGCAAAATGCGGTATATTTATACTATAGAATAAAAGTAGGAAACTTAGTATGATTACATCAATTAGCAGTTTTTTTAGTAGCTTGTTTCGCCGTAGAAATAGCGGGCTTAATTTTAACAGAAGACGTAGAAAAATCAATTTTGATAAAGTTCGATATGTTCTTATATTCGCTGCAGAGATAGCAGCAGTTGTCTTGCTGGCATTTGGCGTTGTACTTGCTTTTGGAAAACAAGTAGAATGTTCTAATGCATCTATGGAACCCACCTACGAAACATCCGATATATTACTTGTAAACACTATTGCATACAAGTTCGCTGAACCTAAAACAGGAGATGTTATTGCTTTTAAGCCTAAATCTAATGTTAACGCTAGCTACAGTGTTAAGCGAGTTATTGGTATCCCAGGTGATACTATTTATATTAGTAATGGAAGAATCTACCTTAATGATGAACTATACAAAGAAAATCTTGAGGTAGAAAGAATAGATAACCCAGGAATTGCAGCTTCCCCAATTACATTATTGGATGACCAATACTTTGTGCTTGGAGATAATCGCAATTCTTCAGAAGATTCCAGATACGAAAGCGTTGGCTTCGTTTCAGGAGAAGATATTCTAGGAAAGGTTTGGTTAGACTTTCCTTTTAAATAACGATTAAGAGGTGCTTATGGAATTTCAATGGTATCCAGGACATATGACCAAGGCAAAGCGTCAGATGCAGGAGGATATAAAGCTTATAGATTTGATTATTGAGGTAATAGATGCTAGATGCCCAGTATCCAGTACAAATCCTGATATCAATTCTCTTGCAAATGGAAAGCTTAGACTTGTGTTACTTAACAAATCAGATTTATCTGATAGAGCTGCCAATCAAAAATGGATTGAGTATTACAAATCCAAAGGATATTACGCAGTAGAGCTTGATTCTAGAGATAGAAAAAATATGAAGGGTGTACAGGCTACTTTAGATGAGGTGTGTGCAGCCAAATTCGAAAAAGACAGAAAGCGCGGTATCAAAAATCGTCCTGTCAGAGCAATGGTAGTTGGAATACCTAATGTTGGTAAATCTACATTTATCAATTCTTTCGCTGGTAAATCAGTTGCCAAAACTGGTAATAAACCAGGCGTAACCAAAGGAAAGCAATGGATTAAGCTTAACAAATCTGTTGAGCTTTTAGATACACCAGGTATCCTTTGGCCAAAGTTTGAGGACAAAATAGTAGGTCTACATCTTGCATTTATTGGCTCTATTAACGATGCCATTATCGAAACAAGAGAATTAGCCCTTGAGCTTACTGATTTCCTTAAATCGGAATATCCAGGTGTTTTAAAGGCCAGATATGATGTAGATGAAGATAAAGTAAATCATGAAATAATAACAGGCATTGCTGAAAAACGAAATTTTGTCAAAAAAGGTTCTGAGTTAGATTTTGATAAAGCTTGTTTTGTACTAATAGATGAATTTAGGAATGGAAGTTTAGGAAAAATATCACTCGAAAGGCCATAAATCATGAAAGTAATTGACTTTAACGAAGAAGAACAGCAGATTAAAAGAGACATTGAAAAGGCAAGACAGAACATGAAGGATGTAGAGGATTTATCAGATTTTGATGGAAAGGCTGATGAAGAAAAAATTACTAAGGAATCCTTGGGCAAGGAAGTAATTAGCGTAATTATTAATGTGCTAATTTGCTTTGCAATAGTCTTTCTGATTACACATTTTGTGGGACAGAGAACTGTTGTTAGTGGTTCCTCAATGGAAGACACTTTATCAGATGGTGACAATCTTATCGTTGATAAGATTAGCTACAGATTCCACAATCCTGAAAGATATGATGTAGTTGTATTCCCTTATCAGTATGAAGAAGATACATATTACATCAAACGCATCATAGGACTTCCTGGTGAGGTAGTTAACATTGATAGTGACGGCACAATTTATATCAATGGTGAGCCTTTGGATGAGACTTATGGTACAGAAACAATTCTCAATTCAGGCTTGGCTTCAAGTGACATTGTGCTTGGCGAGGATGAGTATTTTGTACTTGGAGACAATAGAAACAACAGTACCGATTCCAGATTTGAACAGGTTGGAAACATCCATGGAACCGATATTGTTGGTAAGGCATGGGTAAGAGTTTATCCATTTAATGAATTTGGACTAGTTGATAACATAGAATAATATGAGCGAGAAGAAGATTACTGAAATACAAAAAGAATATAAAGAGGTTCCTATAGAAGGGCTTCCAGATTTTATCGAGGAGTATATTTCTGATGGAAGACCTGGTGTTTCCAAAATCATTGGTGTTGCCCAAAAGAGAATGGAAAAGCTTAGAATTGAAAAGGAACGAATCGAAAAGCTTAAGGAATATGAAAACCAGTATTGGGATACTGTAAGCTATATCGGTGGAATAGATGAAGTTGGTAGAGGTCCACTTGCAGGCCCTGTTGTTACAGCTTGCGTTGTTTTACCAAAGGATTGTAGCATCCTTTATATTAACGATTCTAAAAAGCTATCTGCTGCAAAGCGTGATGAGCTTTATGATATTATCATGAAGGAAGCTGTTTCTGTAGGTATAGGCGTAGTTTCAGAAAAGCGTATTGATGAAATTAACATTCTTCAGGCCACATACGAAGCTATGCGACAGGCTATTGCAGAGTCAACGGTAGAACCAGAGATTCTACTTAATGATGCGGTTACAATTCCTGGTGTAAATATTAAACAGGTTCCAATTATTAAAGGTGATGCAAAATCAATATCTATTGGTGCCGCCAGCATTATCGCCAAGGTTACAAGAGATAGAATGATGGTAGAATACGATAAGATGTATCCTATGTATCATTTTGCATCAAACAAGGGCTACGGAAGTGCAGAGCATATTGCAGCGCTTAAGGAATATGGCCCTTGCCCAATTCATAGACGTTCCTTTATTGGAAATTTTGTTGATTTTTAATAGGTGACATATGAACGTTAACACAGGACTGAATTCCTACAACTCAAATTATGTAAATCAGGCTGCTGATAGGACAAAGATGAGTCAGAGTCAGTCGCTGACTGGCAGTATTACGGACACCCTTAAGGAAGGCGAGGTCTTTGAGGGCTCTGTTAATTCTGTGGAAAATGGCAAGGTGACAATCGGCCTTGCAAATGGTCAGACTATGACTGCGAGACTTGATTCTGGTGTCAGCATTACGCCTGGTCAGTCTGTGTTTTTTGAAGTAAAAAGCAATGATGGTAATCTCGTACAAATTCGCCCTGTTTCTTTAACAGGTCTAGAGGCTAATCCCACACTTTTAAAAGCTCTGGATATGGCTAATCTTGCCACAAGTGAGCGCACTATTAATATGGTTAATTCAATGATGCAAAATTCTATGTCTATTAGTCCAGAGAATCTTGTAGCGATGAATCGCGCTATGATTAATAATCCTGGGGTTGATATTACCACACTTGTTACTATGGCAAAGCATGAAATGGCTCTAACGCCTGAAAATGTTAGCATGTTCCAAAATTATGCCAGCGATAGAGCAGTGCTTTCAAATAATTTTGAAGTTATTTCTGATATGTTGCCTGAGCTGATGGCATCCGATGAGCTATCTGCATCAGATGTGATAAGCATCAACAATAGCATTAAAGAAATTTTTATTGCTGATGAAAATGTTAATGTAGGTGTAGGTCAGGAGACGGCTTCTGCTGTAAATGCTGAAGGGCAAGCTGTAAATCCAGAAACTCAGGTTAATCCTAGTCAGCAGTCTGAGGTAAATACATTACCTAAGGATGCTTTACAAGAAGATGTTCTTATCACTAATGATAAATTAGCAGATGTGCTTAATGCTTCAAATGATCCTAAGGTACCAAATCCTGCAACCCAGGCCAATAATATAGAAATTACAAATACATTAGAAGAAAATGTATCAATAAATACTAAAACAGAGGCTAATCAACAGATTATAAATGAAAAAGCAGTAGCTGAATTTGAAACGGGAGCCAATGTGTTAAATAATATTGCCAGTGAAAAGCAGGTGATATCATTTAATACACTTCTTAATAATCTTCCAGATTTTCCAAAAGACAATAATCTTGTTTTTGCAGAAAATGGCACACTTAAGGCTGATGCAGATGTGAATCAGCTGTTTAGGGAAATCAGTGATTATCTGAATAATCATCCTGATATTCCAAAGGAAACACTTAATGATATTGTGAAGAATCCTTTATATAGAGGTCTTCTTAAGAATATAATTTCAAACAGCTTTGCCCTTGAACCAAAGGATGTTACAAAGCCGGGGGAAATATCAAAGCTTTACGAAAGAGTTTTAAAGCAGACAGAAGCTTTGGAGAGATTGGTATCAAGCTTTAATAATAAGGCTTCTGATTCTATTAAGAATCAAACAAATGAAATAAAGCAGAATATAAACTTTATGAATTCTGCTAACGAAATGTATAATTTTGTGCAGATTCCACTTAAGATGTATAATCAGAATACTGACAGTATGCTTTATGTAAGGCAGAACAAGAAAAGCTCCTATGAAGCAGGTGAAGAAATCACAGCATTTCTTCATTTTGATATGGAATATCTTGGACCTACAGATGTGTTTATCAGCCTTAAGGAAGCAAATGTTGGTTGTAAATGGAATTTGGCAAGCGAACAGTCTATGAAGCTTATCGAGGATAATCTTGATATTTTAACTGAGCGTCTTGCTAAAAAGGGCTTTAATGTTTCTTCAGAGGTAGTTTGTGGTGAACCAAAGACAAGCTTTGTAGAGGATTTCCTTGGGGAGGTGCCCGTGGATGTTAATGATAAAACAGAGGGAATCGTTCACAGATATAGCTTTGATATGCGAGCATGAGGTGAATTATGGCAGAGGAAAAAGCTTTTGATAAAAATAAAACTGCAGTTGCTCTTTCCTATGAAGCAGGTGATTCTGCGCCTAGAATCTTGGCCTCAGGCAAGGGCTATGTGGCAGAACAAATCATAGAGGAAGCAAAAAAAGCGGATGTACCTTTCTATGAGGATAATGAGCTTGCTCAAACCCTTAGCAAGCTTAATATAGGTGACGCCATTCCACCTGAATTATATGAAGTTGTTGCGGAAATCTTAGTTTTTGTTAATGACATGGAAAAGATTAAAGCAAAGTTAGGTTAGAATAGAGGTTTATTTGAATAATAGAAGACAAGGTAATGATTTTGAACAGCTTGCCGCAGATTTTTTAAAATCCAATGGAATGACTATACTAAAAACAAATTTTTATTGTAAAATGGGTGAGGTAGATATCATTGCAAAGGATGATGAATATCTGGTTTTTGTTGAGGTTAAATATCGAAGCTCCAGAAATAAAGGCTCCGGCTTTGAAGCAGTTAATTTCAATAAAATGAGAAAAATCAGCCGTGTTGCTGATTATTACTTGTATAGTAATCACTATGGTGGTTCTACCAATGTTAGGTTTGATGTTGTTGTTATAGAGGAAGGACAATTAAAGCATCTTAAGAATGCTTTTGAATATATACCAGTATGTTAAATTCAAGTCATAAAATAGCCAGTGTTATGGAAGGTAGCCCAGCTGAAAGAGCAGGCCTTTTACCTGGCGATATAATTACAAAAATAAATGATGTTACTTTAGTTGATATTTTTGATTATCATTATTATTCGGATGATGCAAATATCACTGTTGAATTATTGCATGAGGATGGCACTACTTCGTCGGTTCTGGTTGAAAAGGAAGACGGAGAGGATTTAGGAGTAATGTTCTGTAATGGTCTTATGGATGATTACAAATCATGCTCAAATAAATGTGCCTTTTGTTTCATCGATCAAATGCCACCTGGCATGAGAGATACACTGTATTTCAAGGATGATGACACCAGACTTTCATTTTTGCAGGGTAATTATGTAACCCTTACAAATATGAAGATGGCTGATTTAGATAGAATAATTGCCTACAAGCTTGGGCCTATCAATATTTCTGTTCATGCTACTAATCCAGAGCTTAGAGTAAAGCTTTTACACAACAGATTTGCAGGTGATATTTTAGATAAGATTCGTAAGCTTTATGAAGCTGAGATTCCTATGAATGCTCAGGTTGTTGCATGTCCTGGATTAAATGACGGTGAAGAATTAGATAGAACTATATCTGATTTGCTTCAGTTTGCTCCTGTAATGAGCTCTATGTCAGTAGTTCCAGTTGGAATAACTAAATTTAGAGATGGCTTGTTTCCACTTAGAACATATACAGCTGAAGAAGCAGAAAAAGTTATTGATCAGATTGAGCATTGGCAGGACGTTGCTATGGAACGCGTCGGCAATCATTTTGTACAGGCATCTGACGAATGGTATATCTTAGCAGGTAGACCACTTCCAGAAGCCGATAGATATGATGGTTTTATCCAGCTTGAAAATGGTGTTGGAATGCTTCGCCTTTTGCATGAAGAGGTTTTGGACGCATTAGAGGACATCAAAAAGCCGCTTTTCATGAGAAAGCGTCATGTTACTATTGCAACAGGAAAGCTTGCAGCTCCTTTCATGAGACAGCTAGCAGAAATTATTACTGAAAAGTTTAATAAAGTCACTGTTGATATTGTTCCAATCACAAACGAATTCTTTGGAGAAGAAATTACTGTTTCTGGACTAATCACTGGCCAGGATTTAATAAAACAGCTTAAGGATAAAAACTTGGGAGATAATCTCCTTTTATCCTGCACAATGCTTAGAAGCGGTGAAGAAGTATTTCTTGATGATATAACCCTTTCTGAGCTTGAGGAAACTTTACAAGTTAAAACACGTATAGTACAATCAGACGGTCGCGACTTCGTATACGCGATAATCGGACGATAAAATTTACGCTGTGTTCAAAATCTCACGTTAACAATGATTCCGAATTCTTACGTCGACTGATGTCTCCTTCAGAATTGAAATACATTGTTAACTAGATTTTGTTCTACAGTTTATAGATGAGTAATCAGTAGTTCACAAGCTATTATGATTCTCAAGAGAAGCGTTCTGCTGAACGGAGAATTATAATGCTTGTGAACGTAACTGATTACGGACTAGGAAAGAAAGAGGTAAGATATGGCAAGACCAGTTGTGGCTATTGTTGGCCGCCCAAATGTTGGAAAATCTACGCTTTTTAATGCACTTGCTGG
>JAEEGI010030107.1_pt1 | contig 10223 bp, 7 predicted proteins | sample 8958751 | NCBI WGS metagenome assembly JAEEGI01 (sample SAMN16246545, study PRJNA631951) | gut metagenome | biome: gut microbiome; feature: rumen; material: KS-attached | host: Bos | place: Iran: Karaj | collected 2018-10 | reverse complement strand
GCTTGGCACTCCAATCTACCGGTACATACTTGAATAAATTGATAGGTTCGGGATAGCCTACCTCCTGCGAACCATATATGAGTGCGCCACCATGTGGGAAAATGCTGGCCACATAGGCTGCCATGGCTCCACGGTCGTTGGTGAACTGAACACAAGGCTCTTTCTCGGTGGCATGGTCGTGGTTGGTGGTGAAGCGGAGTTTTACCTTCCCGGCAGGCAGACTGTCGTATTCAGCCTTGTCGGCTGCTATCAGGTCTGATGCGGGTGCGCCATTAAATACTTTTACCAATGAGTCCTTGTAATCCCATCCATAGTTCATGTCGAAACCGCCAATGGTGAAGTTATCCGGACGCTTGCCTTCTGCCAACATCACAATCTTCCGTTTGCCGGCAGCAGCACGGAGTTGGTCGATAGCATCTTTCCAGAAGTCGGCAGGTACACCATCCGCCACATCGCAGCGGAAACCATCGATGCCTACATCGACAATCCAGAACTTCATGGCGTCGATCATGGCCTTCCTCATGTCCTCATTGTCATAATTCAGGTCTGCCACATCATACCATTCCCAGGGGCGTGGATGAATGATGGTGTCGGTCTTTTCATCGTGGGTATACCAGTCGGGATGTTCTTTAACCCAGGGATGGTCCCATGCAGTGTGATTGGCCACCCAGTCGAGAATAATGCCCATGCCTTTCTCATGACAAGTGTTGGTAAGATTCTTAAAGTCATCGATGGTGCCGAATTCCGGGGCGATGGCCTTGTAGTCGCTGATGCAGTAGGGCGAGTTCTTCCCTTTTTCTATGCCGATGGGATAGATGGGCATCACCCATATCACATTCACACCCAGATCGCGGATAGAGTCAATACGGCTGGCTACCGCATTGAGAGAGTTTTCGGAAGCGAACACACGGGGGTTCACCTGATACATGGCAATGTCTGCAACTGCCGGCATTTCAAAAGCAGCATCATTTTCCTTTGGTGGCTCGCAGGAAACGGCAATTGCTAAAATGAAGATGGATAAAAGAAGTTTTTTCATAAAAAATAGAGCATAAAAAATTCGATTACAAAAATAAGGGAAAAAACAACTGCAGATTTTCAAATCGCAATAAATCTGATTGTTACCTTGTGCAAACGATTGAACAGAGAGACGCGAATATGCATATGATGCAATAAGTAAAAATACCACTTGATTGTCTCAACCATTTACCGCAAACTTCAGAACTCTTTTCTATTTGCTGTAGTTGAGTTAAAAAGAGCATAGAATATGTTTGCAGAATCCAAAAAAATATTATATTTGCAGCGCAAGAATTCTAAACCATTTTACAATATGAAAAGATTATCACTGGCTATTGCCTTGCTGTGCTCCACTATGATGCTGTCGGCACAGGAAACCATCAAAGTCAACTATCAAGGAGCAAGACCCACCATCAGCGATTTTGCTTGGGCTTTGCTTTCCAATTATGTGTGGAACGAAGAAGATGACGTTCTCGATGAATCGACAAATGCAGCCAAGCAGGCTTGGACAAATTATCGCAAGGGTATTCCGCTCGAAGAGGGCGATAAGATTACCGTCGACCAGAAAAACGGATACGCCGTCTATGAGTCTTGTGATGGGAATGATTGTTTGATTGTGGAGATGTGCTATTGGAACGAGTCCGACCAGAAGCACAAACTATTTGCCTACAATGTGAAATGCTACAGGGATGGTGCTTATTCGCCAGGCCAGTTTGACGGTCTCCTTTTCTACCGCTACAACAATGCCACGAAGAAGATGACCTCTTGTGAGGCTCCTGGCTTTGAGGTGGAGTTTGGTACTGAAGACGGCGCCTGGGTCTGCTACGATCTGCCGCGTGTCGGCAAAAACATCATTTACACAGAGTGGAAAGATAACAAGAAGAAGAGGCAGAAGACTCTGAAATGGAATGGACGCAAGTTCAGTTTCTAAGTTTCAACCGCTTCATTATCTCAACCATTTGCAGCCGTCTTAACACGGTCTGTTTGGAGGTTTGAAGAAGATTTACTATCTTTGTTAATAGAAAGAGCGGGTTGTTGAGATACAAGTTCCCCATTCTCTTCCCCGAAGATGCTATGGTGTAAAAGGGTAGCACCTTGCTCGCTCTTTCTCTTTTCTCTTTTCTTTTTTCTCATCGTGTTAAGCGGTGTTTTTTCCCTGATATCAGATAATATTTGGTGTGGGATATCGTTATTTTAGAAAAAGACACACATGAAGAAGTATTTTGTTTTGTTAATGATGGCCTTGTTCGTCTCGTCGGCGATGAAAGGTCAGGAACAAGTGGGAACATTCTCGCTGATACCGAAAATCGGCGTTAGTCTGGCCAATTTGTCGGGAGAGGAGATATATTATAATAATGCGGAAATTCCTGCCAAAGGGAAATACAATGCCCGGTTTGTGGGAGGCGTGGAAGCCGTTTACCAGATGCTGCCCATGACAAGCATATCTATCGGAGTGGGCTACGTACAGCAGGGATGCCGGTTCTCTGACCTTGAGGTTGGCAACCCCGAGACCATTTCGGAGAATTGGGACGATGTTCGCTCCAGGTTGGACTATATCCAGTGCCCGCTTACCATCAACCAGTATATAGCGGATGGACTGGCCGTGAAGGCAGGTATCCAATTGGGGTTCCTCCTCAATTCGGACTATTCTTTTTCGCTCACCCCCATCAAGCATTTTCCTGATGGCTCGATAGAGTATGGAAAGACCGAGGACATGACGATAGACCAAAAAGACGTGATGCGCTCAGTGGATGTCTCTATCCCCGTAGGTCTTTCGTATGAGTATCTCAATGTGGTGCTCGATGCCCGTTATCATTTCAGCCTGACTGATATCTATAAGGACAAGTCGTGGCCTTCAGAGAAAAACAAGGTGTTCACTATCACTGTGGGATATAAGTTCAATCTTTAGAAGCGGTCAAAGGCAATCAAAGTGACCTGTTTACTTGATTTTTATCAAAAAAAGGAAATATTTTATCCCAACAGACTTTAAAATCCGATAAAAATAACTAAATTTGCATGGTCGTAGAGTGAATTCGCTACTTTGTATTTGCACCACCAAGGTAAGTGAAATTATCAAAACGACTAATGACCGATGTAACAAATTGTTGCTTAGGGAATTATAAGTATTTTAAACAAAGTGGTGCTCAATTTGAAAATTATGAAAAAGATAATTTTATTGGCTGTTGTCGCAATGATGGCAACAGTAAGTGTGAATGCACAGAGAACTTTCGTCAAGCCGATGGTTGGTGCAACCTTTTCAAACGTAACGTCAGTAGACGACACTAAATATAAAGTAGGTGTTGTAGGTGGTTTGGAGGTTGGCTATCATGTGACTGACCCAATTGCCTTGAGTGCAGGTCTTTTGGTGTCCATGCAAGGATGTGCCCTTAAGGACAATGAAATCGTTAAGGATGTAAAAACCACCTTAACCTATTTGAATGTTCCCATCCTGGCCAACTATTATGTTGCTCCTGGATTTGCCATCAAGGCTGGTATTCAACCAGGTTTCCTTGTGGGGCAGAAAACGAAAGGCTCTGAAAGAATCTCAGGAGAAGGCAGTTGGAATGATTTTGAAGATTCTGAAACAGATGGTTTGAAGAAGTTCGACCTCTCTATTCCTATTGGCTTGTCTTATGAATTTTCCGATTTCATCATTGATGCCCGTTACAACCTCGGTTTGACGAAGATCATAGACGACCGTGAAATATTTGAAGATTCTAATAAAGCCAAGAACAGTGTCTTCATGCTGACCGTGGGCTATAAGATTTCTTTCTAAAACCTATAGTCAGGAGTGCGAGCGTCTCCGCCCGCATCAACTATACCAATGGCGACCTCGTCTGCATCTACTGCAGGCGAGGTCGCTGGCTTTCCAGAGGATACATGAATTGAAATCTCTATTGCGGGCGAGGTCTTTCATACACATCAATCTACAGACTTGTCAATCAAGGATAGGTGCTTCATAGACGAAGAATTCATAGACAGCCCCCTTGGGTCCCAATGAATTTTTGCCCAATATGAGAAATTTAAAGTGCTCTATTGGGCTTTTCATTGGTTTAATCGTAACTTTGCAGCGCAAAAAGTCGAATAGAACAAATCAGAATCAATATTATTAACATTTGCATAATATGAAAAAGATGCTATTGATGGCTGTAACCGCCATATCGTTTACGATGAGTGTTAACGCTCAGGATGATGCATTGCAACCCTATTTTGAGTTAGACCAACTCCCACAACTGATCAATATTATGCCGCCTCCTCCTGCTTTCGACAGCCCGGAGTTTGCCAACGATGTGGTGCGCTATGGATGGGGTAAGCAGCAGCGACAGGATAAAGAACGCGTGGAACTGGCCATTGCCGATGCGGAATGGGACGACCACACCAAACTTTATGCACAGTGGAAAGATGCTTTCGGACTGGAGATTACCGAGACCGGAACACCCGAAATATGGAAACTGATGGAGACTAGCCTTGCCACTACCGACCCCATGCGTAAGGAGATCAAGGCATTTTATCATCGCCAGCGTCCTTTTGAGCGTTTCGACGACTCCATGCCGTCGCACGAGGAAGACAACTTGCGCGGTGAAGGCAGTTATCCCTCTGGCCATAGCCTTCGCGGATGGGGCATCTCACTGCTCTTGGCTCAGATAGCCCCCTCACGTGCCGATGAAATCTTCAGCCGTGGCTGGGACTACTGCAACAGCCGTGTTATCGTGGGTGCCCACTGGCAGAGTGATGTTGATGCCAGCCGTACTGCTGCCAGCATCGGCTTCTGTGCTTTGCAGGGCAGTGAAGCCTTCATCGCACAGATGAAGAAGGCACAGCAGGAGTATCAGGAGAAGACCGGCAGTGCGGGCATGCGCACGGTCGTTGCTCCCGACAATCAGTCGTCTGCCCGTATCTACCCCATCGATGGCACAGCCGTTGACGAGAACGTTAATGGTATCATTATTGAGGAAGGAAAGAAAAAGTGAAACCATGAGGTGGTCACTCAATGAGTAATCAAGGAGGCAGTCGGAAGATTGCTTATAAGAGAACGATGAAAAATGGCGCGGAATTACACATTCCGCGCCATATTTTAGTGTAAAACTATTGAATTGAGTTACTTCCATTTGACCAGCAGGTCGGTGAGCGGCTTGGCGGTTTCCTGGGCAATTTTGTCGATAAACTGCTGTGCCTCTTTCTCGTCATAAGGCTCTCCGAGGTCATTGGTGAAGGTCTTTTTCCCGTCCTTCTCTGTCACGGTAAACAGTTGATTGAAGCCCTCATATTCTGTCTTCTCATAATAGGTGGTCTTTTCGCTGTCCTTGATTACCAGCGCATCACCCTGGAATGATAGTTCCTGTCCTTCGCAGACGGGCACTCCGTCAAAATTGTCGATGTCTTTCATGTCTTTGTAGAAAGAGAGGAGCAGTCCATCCTTACCGTCTTCAGAAATCAGGAAGACATAGTCGCCGGCAAGAGCGTAGTGGGCGATTGGCTTATCCTCGCCGATAGACATCTCCCACAGTGCTTGAATGTCCTCCAGGTGCGCCTGGATATTGCTCTCTGCCGCAGACACAAGGGCAGTGTCGGGTGCAGCATAGGCGGGTTGATCACTGGGTTGGGCTTTCTCCGGGGCTTTGTTGGTGCAGGAAACGAATACCAGGCCCAAAGCCATCATGGAAAACAAAACGGTTTTTACGAATACTTTTTTCATTGTTTTTATGGATTAATGATAATGGCTGAAAGAATACGAAGAATTAGTTACAAAGATATGTAAAGAATCGTTTTCTTGCATATAAAATGCGCATGCTTTTGTCTTTATTTTTCCATAATTCACATTATTTAACCGAATGAATCTTACAGGTAACTATTCTGCGAATCTATAAATGAAGTAATGCGCGGTGAAGGTAGGCTACGGTTCGGAAAAGAAAACAAAAACTTTGTTATTTGTTTTGCTTTTCGCTCACCTTGCACTACCTTTGCACTATCTTTTATGGTGCTTGTCTATCAAAGGCACCTTTTGGCTACTTAACACCACCGACTATGAGAAGAAATCATTTCCTCAGCATGTGCCTCGCTTCGTGCTTGGCCATGCTCTCCACTGGCGCCATGGCACAGGCCCTTTATACCACCGATGCCCGCGATACCTACCAGGTGGGCGAGACAGTGTCGATTAAATATGAGGGCGCACAGGCCGGCGACCGTATCATCATCTACCACAACCTCTCCATCCTGCCTCTGGCAGAAGCCCTCGACGTGGTACAGGCCGAAGGGGTGTATGATGTGCCCCCCGTGCTGCAGCCGGGCAATTATACCGCGCTCCTTGCCAGGGGAGCAAGCGCATTGGCACGCCTCGACTTCCGTATGGCCGACTTGTCGATAGAGGCACCCCGTCGCATTATGGTGCTCTCCGACATCCATGTGATGAGTCCCGACCTTGTGATCGATCCATCGAGTGAGGCCTTCGCGAAGATGACGGCAGGCGATAGGAAATTGTTGAAATACAGTTACGAAATATTCCAGACCTACTGCGACACTATCCGCGCCCTCAGGCCCGACCTCGTGTTCATTGCCGGCGACCTCACCAAGGATGGCGAACTGCTCAGCCATCAGGCAGTGGCTGCCGGACTGAAGCAGTTGCTCGATGAGGGCATCCCCACACTCGTCGTTCCCGGCAACCATGACATAGAGTGCAAGATGGGAAGGGTATACGACTACAACGGGTCGCATGCGGCAGAAAACATCACCATAGAGCAGTTTGCCGAAATCTACCACGACTTCGGCTATGACGGCACGACGGAGCGCGACCCCAACTCGCTCTCCTATGCCTGCGAGCCGTTCCCCGGTCTTGTGGTCATCTGCATCGACGACAGCCGCACCCCGTCGAAGGGCGATACGGGCTATGGCGAGGCGGAGTTCGGGCGCATCATACAGCCCACCCTCGACTGGGTGATAGAGAAGGCCGATGAGGCAGCGAAACAGAACAAGAGGGTGTTGGCAATGATGCACCACCAGATGCTGGAGCATTTCAACGGCCAGTTGTCGTTCTTCGAGTCGGCGGTGACGGAGCATGGCGACAGCATCGCCCGCATCTTCGCTGCCCACGGCATCAAGGCCGTGATGACAGGACACATGCACGTGCCCAATGTGGCTAAGATGTGGAGCGTCGACAGGCAAGACTCCATCTACGACATCAACTCGGCTTCTACCATCTCTTATCCCAGTCAATACAGGATGTTGCTCTTCGACGATAACCTGACGCGGATGGACGTGGTGACACGGACGGTGAACAGCACCCCCTCGCTGGCAAATCTCCAACTTGCCGCCCGCGAACAGATACGTGTCACGCTGCCCGAGACCGTGAGGAGACTCACCACCACCTACCGTGCCACGCTCGACCAGATGCTGCAGCAGTTCAGTGGCATACCTGAGTTCGACAATGCCATCAGCGACATCCCCTCCGACAACGACGAGTTGGCTGCCCTTGCCTACGAGGCGTTTGGCAATACCTTGGAAAAGGTGGTCTTCACCTCGGCAGAGGGCAACGAGAACCTGAAGGGTGCCGCCGAAGTGATACTCCAGCAACTGAAGACAGACTGTGCGAAGGCCTGTGACCTCATCTTCGACAACCAGAACGCAGACACGCGCGCCTTCCTCACCACCATCCTTCAACTGATGGTCATGGAGAAGGCAGAGCCGATGGTGAAGAGCATGCTGAGCGACGTGTCGTTCCTCGGCACAGCCGACGAGAATCAGACCGACGACCTCTACCTTACCATCCGCCTCACCGACGACCAGAGTGGCATCCATGCCATATCACCCGACGAGGAGAATGCCTCCGCCACGGTCTATACCATCACCGGCATGCCCGTTTCCGGCAACACCTCTACGCTGCCCAAGGGCATCTATGTGAAGCGCCAGGGAAACAGCGTGAAGAAGGTGCTTGTGAAATGAGATTTGAGATTTGAGGTTTGAGATTTATCATGCTTTGCATGATGAACATCGGCTGCGCCTCGGCAAACTGAAAGTAAACTCTCGTTTGCATTCGGCTTGCACGATGTTTGAGATTTATCATGCTTTGCATGATGAACATCGGCTGCGCCTCAGCAGAGGGAAAACAATTCCACTCTGCTGAGGCGCTGCTGATGTTTTGGGTTGGAGATTTACCGTAGGTCGCGATTTCGTCGCGACCACCAAGAGTCCCGTATGTCGCTATATTGTCGCGACCACCAAGGGTGTCCCGTATGTCGCTATATCATAGCGACCAAGAGATGAAACTGGGGGGAGCAGTGGCTTGGCATGGTTGTTATTCCGACCTGTTGAGGATGATATTGATGATGTCCGTCACGTCAGAGATGTTGATGAGACCATCGCCGTTGGCATCGGCATGCTTGGCGTTGAACGGATTGGGGTTGTTGCTGAGGATGTAACTGATGATGGCAGAGACATCAGAGATGTTGATGAGGCCGTTATTGTCCACGTCGCCCAGAAGGTTGTTGTCTACAATTTTGAATTTCGACCGTCCTATCATGGTGAACCTTCCGTTGGAGTCGACGCCGAGGAGGTCGGTCATATACCATCCCGGCTCCAACTTGTTGCCGAAATTGAAGGTCAGGGTAGATGTCTTGCCGGCTTTCACGGTGATAAACTGTGCGTCATCGCGGACGGCAGCCCAGCCTTCAGGGTCGTTGCCGTCTTCGCTGTACTGCTTGTAGAGTTCCGTCCTGACGTAGTGCTGGTAGGTCTTTTTCGCGCTGTTCTTCACTTTGGCAGTCATTACTACTGGCAGATTCTTCACCTCCAATAGCGCCTCATTCGAGTAGTTGGGTTTCCAACTTTCAGTCTTAAGGCCTCCCGTTGCCGCCACCACATTGATGGTTTTCTGCCATAATGGATGATAGTTGTTGTCGTTGCCACCCTCGCAGAGTGTCAACTCCTGTTGCCCTACAGTATTCAGCCACACCTCCATGGTGATGGTCTTCGTGGCGCCCGGGTCGATTTGTACTCCCGTGGTCCTGACGAGTTCTGAGCCAGAGTACATGTTCAGGTGTGTGGCACCCACCTCGCCGTTGTTGGTGATGGTCGCCTTGAAGAGGTGGTAGCCCTGTTGGAAACTTTCATCCTCTTCCATGCTCACGAGTGTGAAGTCGCATTGTGAGTCATCGTGGGGAGTGAGGGTGAGTTTCTTTGCCTCTATCTTGGCATCGAGATACACAGGGGGTGTAAGGGGGATGGGACGCCATTCTGAGCCCTCTCGCTCACGATACATGATCTTCACCGTGTAATTTCCTGTGGCGAGGTTCTTGCCGAAGGTCACCTTGGGGTTCCATTCAAATATATAGTCGGGGTTGTCATCGGCCTCTGCCAGCAGTTTCACCATCTCACCATTCTTGAACAGACCGAGTCCGTAGGTAATGGGGATGGACGAATTGGAATTTTTGTAAATCATCGACTGGAATTTCACATCCTTGAAGTTGGCAGACGACCCGCTGCGGCTATAGGTGGAAGGGTCGGCCTTGAGATAATCTATATAGATGTAAGGTACCTCGCCGCTGGAAATGTGGTCCTTATTGGGATAGAGTCCGATGTGTGCGTAACCGTAACCGCCCCATCCAGGCACTCCGTCGGTGTCGTATTGGTTGTCTTCGTTGAGTAGACTCAGGAGAAAATAGCCGTTCTTCAAACCATCCCACCCCCAGTTGATATGGAAGAAACCGTTGCCGTCGTAGCCGTCGCAGATGAACTCATGGCCGGCGCCGTTGCCCGACATTCCCCCGTAGATGACGGGGTGCCCTGCGCTGAGTTCGCTGTAGATGAGTGCGTCCCATTGTGCTTCGGTGTAAGCACTGCGTTCGGCGACATAAGCCGAGGGGTTGTAGTCGAAATACTTCGCCATCTCTGTCACCACGAAGGTGCTCGCTCCCGAACCGCCAGGAGTGTAGTCCATCAGCATGGCCTGTCCGCAGTAGCGCATCAGTTGGGCAACTGCAATGGCGGAGGCATCCGTCTGGTCGCGGGTGTATTTCGGGGCCATACTTTGCCAATCGAATGTTGTAGCGGGCAGTGCATCGCAATTGATTTGTAAACTGTAGGTGGTGTATGCATCCATCGCAGCGACTCCTTGGGGCCATTGGTAGAAATACATCAACTGTGCCATGGCAGTAGCCACGCATCCCGTGGCGCACGGCTGGCCGTCGTATGTAGGACACATGTTGTTGTAGGGTGAG
>JAEEGI010030104.1_pt1 | contig 10224 bp, 7 predicted proteins | sample 8958751 | NCBI WGS metagenome assembly JAEEGI01 (sample SAMN16246545, study PRJNA631951) | gut metagenome | biome: gut microbiome; feature: rumen; material: KS-attached | host: Bos | place: Iran: Karaj | collected 2018-10 | reverse complement strand
GTCGGTGATGTTGCTCTGGAACTGCATGAGGAAGTTGTTGGCGCAGGCGCCTCCGTCTGCCTTGAGCACGCTCAGGCCTGCGATGTAGCTGTCGCTTTCGCTCTCATCCATGTGTGCTCCGGTCTCCTTCAGATCCTGATTCATTGCGATGATCAGGTCTCTCACCTGATAAGCCAGGGATTCCAGGGTCGCCCTCACCAGATGATTCTTATTGGCTCCCCTGGTTATGCCGAATATTGCTCCTCTGGCGTAGGGATCCCAGTAGGGTGCACCGAGACCTGTATAGGCCGGGACCACATAGAGTCCGCCGTTGTCCGGAACGCTTAAGGCCATGGCTTCCGTCTCCGGAGAAGCATTTATTATGCCCACTTCATCTCTGAGCCACTGTACGGCCGCTCCGCATACGAATACGGAACCTTCCAGAGCGTAGTACACCTTTCCATCCAGTCCCCAGGCTATGGTGGTGACCAGACCGTTTTTGGAAAGCACCGGTTTCTCACCGATATTCATGAGAAGGAATGCTCCCGTGCCGTAGGTGTTCTTTGCCTCTCCTTCCTTGAAACAGGTCTGGCCGAACAGCGCCGACTGCTGGTCTCCGCAGGCTCCTGCGATCTTTATGGATCCGCCGAAAAGCGTGGGTATGGTCTCTCCGTAGATCATTGATGACGGCACGGGTTCGGGAAGCATGCACTTCGGAATGTCCAGTATCTCCAGGATCTCATCATCCCACTGAAGGGTGTTGATGTTGAACATCATGGTGCGGCTTGCGTTGGAGTAGTCCGTGACGTGGACCTTTCCTCCGGTCAGCTTCCAGATCAGCCAGGTCTCGATGGTCCCGAAAAGGAGTTCTCCTCTCTCCGCCCTCTCCCTGGCTCCGGGAACGTTCTCCAGTATCCATCTCAGCTTGGTCCCTGAGAAATACGGGTCGATGAGAAGTCCCGTCTTCTCCCTGATCTTCTCCGTAAGGCCCTGCTCCTTCAGAGTGTCGCAGTATTCGGCTGTCCTTCTGCACTGCCAGACTATGGCGTTGTACACAGGCTCACCCGTGTTCCTGTCCCACACCACCGTGGTCTCTCTCTGGTTGGTTATTCCTATGGAGTCGATGTCCTCGAATGTCAGGCTGGCCTTCAGCATGGCTTCGTGAGCCACTCCGATCTGAGTGGACCATATCTCCATGGCGTCGTGCTCCACCCAGCCTTCCCTGGGGAAGATCTGGGGGAATTCCTTCTGTGCCACCGAGATCATATTGCCTTTTTTGTCGTAGATAATGGTCCTTGCGGAGGTTGTGCCTTCGTCAAGTGTAAGAACGTACTTTCCCATGTTTTCTCCTTCCGGTATTCAGCGCTGCCCTTCCGGCCGCGGTATTACACAAAAATGCTGAGTATCCTGTTGGATACGTTGAATCCCTGAAGAGTGAGGGCGATCCTGTCCTCATCCTCCAGAGCGTGGCCCGTCTGGACAAAAGACTGAAACTGCAGTCTGGCCACGTCGCCGAAAAAGTCCCATACCCCGACTCCGAACAGATCCCGGAATTCTTCCTTTGAAACTCCTTCTGTCAGTCTCAGGGCAGTTATCATGAACTCCGACGCATCGTCAGAGATGTCGTTGGGCTCGCTCATGACACGTATGTCTGTGCCATCCAGATATGCCTTAAGGTCCGGCCTGTTATAGAATCTCTGTCCGAGACCGTTGTCTTCCCTTCTCAGGTAGGAGTGGGCTCCGGGGCCCAGGCCCAGGTATTCCTGAAGGCTCCAGTACTTCATGTTATGCATGGATCTGCATCCCGGCTCAGCGAAGTTGGATATCTCGTAATGCTCGTAACCCGCCCTCTCCAGTTCGTCGTGGGCGGTCTCGTACATCCTCCTGTCTTCCTCCGGATCAGTCTCCTTCATCCTGCCTTCCCTGAGAAGTCTGGTGAAGACCGTGCCTTCCTGGAATTCCAGGGAATAGAGGCTGAGGTGCTCCGGCCTCAGGTCTATAGCGGTATGGAGTGATGTCTCCCAGGTCTCGAAGCTCTGACCGTCGATCCCGAACATCAGGTCAATGCTCACGTTCTCAAAGCCAGCCTTCCCGGCGTCCTCCATGACCCTGAAGGAATCTTGAGACTTGTGGAGTCTGCCCAGCCTGCGGAGGATCTCGTCGTCGAAGCTCTGCACTCCAACGGAAAGCCTGTTGAAACCAATGGACCTCAGTTCCTTAAGTTTCTGAAGGTCCGTGGATCCCGGATTGACTTCGATGGTCACCTCTTTAAGCTCCTCACCGCCGAAGATGTCTTTTACGGTACCTGTTATCCTCTCCAGCTGCGATGTGCTCAGCAGAGCCGGCGTGCCGCCGCCGAAGTACAGTGTGTCCGGCTTCGTCCTGAAAAACCAGGGAAGCTCTGATCCCTCCCTGATCTCACGGATCAGCCTTTCGGTAAATTTCTCTTTGATATCCTCGTCCCTGTTGACCACAGAGTAAAAGTCGCAGTAAGGACATTTGCTCCGGCAGAAGGGCACGTGGACGTATATTCCTAAACTCATGTATCTGACCTGCGCTACTTGTTCTCGTCGTACTTGAGCACTGCCGTAAATGCCTCTTGAGGCACTTCCACGGTACCGAACTGGCGCATCCTCTTCTTTCCTTCCTTCTGTTTCTCCAGAAGTTTTTTCTTACGGGAGATGTCTCCGCCGTAGCACTTGGCGATAACATCCTTGCGGTAGGCTCTGATGGTCTCCCTGGCGATGATTTTTTGTCCTATGGCTGCCTGGATGGGCACCTCGAACTGGTGCATTGGGATCACTTCCTTCAGCTTCTCGCAGACGAACCTGCCGCGCTGATAGGCGTTGGATTCGTGGACGATCATGCTGAAAGCGTCCACCAGATCGCGGTTGAGCATTATGTCCAGCTTCACCAGATTGCTCTTCTGATATCTGTCGAACTCGTACTCAAGAGAACCGTAGCCTCTGGTCTTGGACTTAAGTGCGTCGAAGAAGTCGTAGATGACCTCATTGAGCGGCAGATCGTAGTGGAGCAAAACTCTGGTGGGCGTCAGGTATTCCATCTTGAGCATGGTGCCCCGCCTCTTCTGACAGAGGTCCATGATGGCTCCCACGTAGTCGTTGGGGATCATGATGTCAGCTTTCACCATGGGCTCCTCGATGTGGTCGATCTCCTGAGGTTTGGGCAGGTTGGAGGGGTTCTGCAGCATTATCACCTCTCCGTCGGTCTTGACCACCTTGTATATAACGCTGGGAGAAGTGGTTATGACCGCCAGGTCGAACTCTCTCTCCAGCCTCTCCACGATGATCTCCATGTGGAGCAGACCCAGGAATCCGCATCTGAAGCCGTAGCCCAGAGCCTGGGACGTCTCCGGCTCGAACCGGAAGGCCGCGTCGTTTACCTGGAGCTTCTCCAGGGCGTCCTTGACCGCCTCATACTTCTCACCCTCTGCAGGGTAGATGCCGCAGTAGACCATGGACTGGACTTTTTTGTAACCGGGAAGAGCCTCGGCGCAGGGTCTCTGATCAAGGGTCACGGTGTCGCCCACACGGGCGTCCGCCACCTGCTTGATGGATCCGCAGATGTAGCCTACCTCTCCGGCGAAAAGTTCGTTGGTGGGTACCAGGCCCGGGGCGCAGTAGCCCACTTCAGTGACCTCGTACTTCGCTCCGGTGGACATCATTCTGATGATATCTCCCTTTTTCACACGCCCGTCGAAGATCCTCGCGTAAATTATCACGCCCAGGTAGTTATCGTACTTAGAATCGAAAATAAGGGCCTTCAGAGGGGCGTCAGGATCTCCCTTGGGAGCGGGAATGTCAGTGATGACCCTCTCCAGGAGCTCATCCACTCCCTGCCCTGTCTTGGCGGAGATCAGCGGCGCGTTCTCGCAGTCCAGGCCGATCATTTCCTCGATCTCCTCCTTGGTCTCGTCGGGTCTGGCTGAAGCCAGGTCGATCTTGTTGAGCACCGGAAGTATCTCCAGATCCTCGTCCAGAGCCAGGTATACGTTGGCCAGAGTCTGGGCCTCCACTCCCTGAGTTGCGTCCACCACAAGCACCGCCCCTTCACAGGCGGCCAGTGACCTGGATACCTCGTAGTTGAAGTCCACGTGACCCGGTGTGTCGATCAGGTTGAAGATGTACTCCTCCCCGCTCTGGGACTTGTACACCAGTCTGGTGGTCTGGAGCTTGATGGTGATCCCTCTCTCACGCTCCAGGTCCATGTTGTCCAGATACTGCTCCTTCATGTCGCGCTCCGCGACCAGACCGGTCTTCTCAATCATGCGGTCAGCCAGAGTGGACTTGCCGTGGTCGATATGGGCTATTATGCTGAAATTTCTGATGTGATCAATATGTTCCTTGTGATCCATTTTATGTATCTACTCCGTTTTCAAACTGCCCGCTGGGCGGGCAGTCTGTTTTTCATAGTTGGGTTCAGGCCTTGTCCGGTCCCCAGGGGACGTCCACGAAGGCAGGCAGTATGAACCTCGCGCACAGATACAGGAAGACCAGGGCCAGCAATATGTAGAAGGTCCGCCTGTTGAAGATCTTTTTCCAGGGTATCTTGGTGGCTATCCATCCTCCGAGAGCCGCAGCCATACCGTAAAGAGCCGCCTTTAGATATCCGAAGAATCCCCTCTTCTTCTCTTCCTGTTCCTCTTCCTCTTCGTTCTCACCGGATACCGCCATATCCTCCTCATCGATCTCCAGAACGATGGGTTCCGGTCCCTGTATTGTATTCTGTGAACTCCCCTGCTCGGGTATATTGTCCACCAGGGCGAGGGCGCCGGCTGTCAGAAGCCCCGCGGAGACCACAACAGCGGCCACCTTGAAAAGCTTCTTCTTGGCCTTTCCCTTGCCCTCTTCGATTTTTTCCTTTATCTTTTCCATTCCTTTGCCTCGCTAATGTGGCGGTATCGTGGTCCGTACCGTTCAACCGTCATATCACCAAACAAAAGCCTCGCGGATAATCGGATTTATCCAATGTAATTATACCACATCACCGCAAAACATACCACAAAAAACGAAACCCCTCTCTCAGGGCTGAGGGTGCTCCATTCCAAGCACCCTCAGAGTATCCCCGGACAGGCGATTCCTGACCTCAGAGTCTTCCCTGATGAGTTTCTCCATCCTGTCCAGCACCTCGCCGGTCAGTGTGACCTTACATTTCTCCCCGGCAAAGTCCTCCCATCCCCTTGCCTCGGGTAACTTCCTGATGCGCCTTTTGGAGAGCGCCCCGTAGGACACGTAGACCGCACGGGCAGTCATGTCCACCACTATGGGCATCTCCGAGCATTCCTCCAGCCTCTTCAGGTTCCGGGGCGTGTTCTCCCATCGCTCCGGCGAGATGGAGTAATACACAGTCTGGCGGCCGAAGACCTTGTCGCGGTACTCCTCCACCGTTCCGCACTCCCTGGCAGCCGCAGCCAGCCCCATGGCTTCCGCCATGAGATCCATCTCGTCCCAGTTCCTGTAATAGCCGATGTCTGCTATCCTTCCATTGAAATATACTGCTATCGTTGGTCTGAATGACATATCATTTCCTCCTTTTTCATTATGAATAAAAACTGTCTTAAGGCCTTGGCACGCTCCCCTTCCCGGATCATCGCAGTGCTTCCCCGGCCCTCCGGGCATGTTATGAAGATTTCAAGGTCCAGCCCTGCCGCGCAAAAAAACAAAAGCCGGCACGGGAGCGCAAATGGGTACAGTTATCCTGTACGTCATTTGCTCTCCTGTGCCGGCTTTAGTCTGCCGGTTTATCCGGATCACCTCCGGACGGGGTGTTTTGCTCCTTACAGAGCGGCGGTCACGATGGCCATCTTGTAGACTTCGTCTGCGTCACAGCCTCTTGAAAGGTCGTTGATGGGAGCGTTAAGTCCAAGAAGGATAGGACCGTAAGCAGCGTATCCGCCGAGACGCTGAGCGATCTTGTAGCCGATGTTTCCTGCTTCGATGCAGGGGAAGATGAATGTTGTGGCGTGGCCTGCTACCGGGGAACCGGGGAACTTGAGCTGTCCTACGGTCTCGGAAACGGCTGCGTCGAACTGCATCTCGCCGTCGCAGACGATCTCGGGATGCTCGGCCTTCAGGATCTTGGTGGCTTCCTGGCTGAGGGAGACTGTGCCACCCTTGCCGGAACCCTTTGTGGAGAAGCTGAGGATGGCTACCTTCGGGTCGATGCCGAATACTCTTGCGCATGCCTCTGCCTCTACAGCTACCTCAGCAAGCTTCTGAGCTGCTGTGAACTTGACGTTTCCTTCCTTGTCCACGTCATCCTTATAGTCAATGTTGACAGCGCAGTCGCCGAAGCAGATTGTCTTCAGGAAGTCAGGACCCATTCCTTCCGGACGGTCCAGAATGAAGACTGAGGATACCAGATGTGCACCGGGCTTGGTCTTGACCAGCTGAAGTGCGGGTCTGATGGTATCAGCAGTTGAATATGTGGCTCCGCCTAAGAGGCAGTCAGCCTTGCCCATCTTTACGAGCATGGTTCCGAAGTAGTTGCTCTTGAGAAGGTTTGCCTTGCACTCTTCCGGTGTCATCTTGCCCTTCCTGAGTTCTACCATGGTGTTTACCATCTCTTCCATTCCCTCGTAGTTCTCGGGATCGATGACCTGTGCCTTGGAAATGTCGAATCCGCCGGCCTGTGCAGCAGCGTTGATCTCATCGGGGTTGCCGACGAGGATGACTCCCATGAGTTCTTCTCTTAAGAGTCTGTCCGCCGCTGAAAGAATACGGGCATCCGTTCCCTCGGGAAGTACGATAGTTCTGGGCTGAGCCTTTACTTTTGCGATAAGTCTGTCAAACATTTTATTTCCTCCGTTTTTAGTTAAACAGTTTATAAACGAAAAATCGACCGCAAAATATTTTATCACCGCTTGATAGTCATTTCAATAGATAATTCTCCCCCACCTGTGATATAATACGCGGCATAAGGGTCAAAACACATCAAAATGGATATAAAAACTTACTTAATAGTGCTCCCCGGCGTGTTCCTGGCGGGTCTCATCGACTCCATCGGAGGCGGCGGCGGGCTCATATCGATACCGACCTACCTGATGGCGGGGCTTCCGCCTCATCTGGCCATCGGAACAAATAAATTCAGTGCAGGTTTCGGCACCGCCCTGTCCGCATTCCGATTCTATAAGGAAGGATTCATGGATCTGAGACTGGCTCTTCCCGCGGTGGCCTGCGCTTTCGTGGGCTCCGGCCTGGGTTCCCGTCTCTCCATGATAGTGGCAGAGGGCATACTTGAGAAGGTCATGTACGTGATCCTTCCCATAGCCGCCATCGCCGTGCTCAACAAGGACGCCTTTACCGACAGGTCAGAAACCCAGGACCTTTCCCGCAAAAAAATCATCATCATATCCTGCATCGCAGCCCTTCTCATCGGTTGCTACGACGGATTCTACGGTCCGGGCACCGGATCCTTCCTGATCATAGCCTTCACTACATTGGCAAAGATGGACGTGACCCACGCCAACGCCCAGGCCAAGGCCATCAACGTCACCACCAATATCACCTCCATGGCGGTCTTCCTCATCGGCGGTCAGGTGCTCCTGCCTCTGGGCATCGCAGCAGCCGCCCTCAACATGCTGGGAAACTACATCGGCTCTTCACTGGCCATCAAAAACGGCGCGAAGATCACCCGCCCGGTGATAATCATTGTGCTGGTGCTACTGTTTATCAATGTGATTAGAGGATTGTGACCCCTCCCCTATCCATACCAAACAAAAAACTCCCGTGCCCTCTTCGGTCCACGGGAGTAATTTGTTTTGCAGTTATTACAGGATTACATTCCCATCTGCAAGGACACGTTGAAGCAATTACCTTGTCTGCGCGAAGTAATAGGTGTAAAATAGTATTACAACAATATTAAGACAGGAGAGTGGCGACATGAAACGTTTAATTAGCATTCTTTTGGTTATGATCCTTATGCTGAGCTTTATGCCCAGCATGGATATTACCGCCTACGCTGAAACGACCAGCGGTACCTGCGGCGACAATCTCACCTGGACGTACGATGCAGATACCTACACACTTACCATCTCCGGCACGGGACCCATGTATGACTACGAGCAGTATTATAACTCATCAAATCCAAGGCCATGGGGAAGAGATGTGCAGTTCGTGGTGATCGATGAGGGCGTGACCACGATCGGAAGTTATGCCTTCAGTCAATGTGACTTTCTAGTTGGAGCAACAATTCCAAGCACGGTGACCAGCATAGGAGACTGCGCTTTTTCTGAATGCTTCAATTTTGGTGGGGACTTGGTTATTCCTGACAGTGTGCTCTCCATAGGTTTCCGTGCGTTTTATTATTGTTTATATATCGAATCCGTGTCTTTCGGTACCGGATTAAAGTCCATAGGGGAGGGAACGTTTCAACATCTAAGTAATTTGAAGCACCTCGTCATTCCGGATAACGTAACTACCATTGGCAGAAGTGCATTTGCTGCCTGTGGACTGGAGGACGTGACGCTTGGAAATGGCTTGACCACGCTGGCAGATAATATGTTTTACGGATGCAGTTCCCTGAAGAGCGTTACTCTTCCAGACAGCCTTACGAGCATCGGTGCGAGTGTGTTCGTTAACGATCATTCGCTGAAAGAGATCGTCATACCAAAGAATGTGACTTCCATTGGAGACGGTGCCTTTAGTCACCTGCCTCTCCGTACAGTGGTTTTCCCGGCTGCGCTGAATTACTTAGGGAGTAACACCTTCAGCGGTTGTGACTATCTAAAAAGTGTCTTCTTTCTCGGGGACGCCCCCTTCATTACAAATAACTGCTTCACTTCCGATAGGCTTGCAGCATACTATGATCCATCGAATCCCACCTGGACGCAGTATGACTGGGGTGACGAAAACGATCCACGTCAGGACTACGGTGGAAGAATCTGCTGGGCTTGTTTTATGGCTGACCCGGAGCTTCCGGAACGTATGGCCGGTGCAAACCGAACTGCCACCGCTGTTGCCATCTCACAAGCCATCTTTACCCCGGAAGAGACCGAGAACGTGGTCCTCGCCAGCGGCGACGGATATGCAGACGCCCTTGCAGGCGGACCTCTGGCTTACATGCTTGAAGCGCCTATTCTCTTGGTATGCGGCAACAAGTTCGACCAGAATACCTTGGATGAGATTGAGCGTCTGAATGTCGAAAACATCTATATTCTGGGTGGTACTGGCGTCATCAATGAGGATATCGAGAATTATATCACGGACGATCTGAACCTTAATGTGGAGCGTATCTGTGGAGCCAACCGATATGGAACTGCTGTGAAAATAGCTGAGAAGATGGATGAGATTCGCGGCTCTACGCCCGGAGCAGTCTTCTTTGCCTACGCCAACAATTATCCTGATGCTCTGGCTGTCAGCAGCGTGGCCTCTATTGCCAACGTGCCGATCCTCTATATCGGTGCCAACGGTGTATTGGATGGTGCCACGAAGAACTATCTGAGCAAGTGCAAACAACTAGAGCTGAGCATCGTTTTGGGTGGAACCGGTACCATCAGCGCACAAGCGGAGACCTCCCTGAGGCCATATGGAGAGGTGGATCGCATCTATGGAGCCAATCGTTACGAAACCTGTATTCTAATCAACCTGACCTTCCGGGACATTGTTAATGGCGACAGTCTCTGTCTGGCATACGGTGGTAACTATCCTGATGCACTGGCCGGCAGTGTCTTCGCTGCGTACAATCATGCGCCACTGCTATTGGTGGATAAGGGAACGCTATCAGATCTTCAGCAGTACTACGTGCATTGGAAGACACCTATCAACGTGTTCGTCTTCGGCGGCACAGGTGTGGTTCCCGATAGCGTACTGGAGCAGGTCAAAGCCGCCGCCAAGTAAGTAACACAAAAGACACAACATCACGTAATTACAATAAAAAACCCCCTGAATGCACTTCAAGGGGTTTTTTATTAGCTAATTTCCGTAAACAGTTAGGATTACAGTCCCATCTGCTTTGCGACTTCGTCAGCAAAGTTTTCCTGCTTCTTCTCGATGCCTTCGCCGACTTCGAATCTGACGACTCTCTTGAGCTTCAGACCGTTGTCAACGGACTTCAGATACTGACCTACTGTCTGCTTGCCGTCCTCAGCTCTTACATAGACCTGATCAAGCAGGCAGATCTCCTTCAGCTGCTTGGCGATACGTCCGTCAACCAGACCCTTGAAGATCTTGTTGTCAGAGATCTCAGCCTTGGCTGCAACTGCGAGAGCTGCAAGCTTAGCCTTGG
>JAEEGI010030098.1_pt1 | contig 10224 bp, 3 predicted proteins | sample 8958751 | NCBI WGS metagenome assembly JAEEGI01 (sample SAMN16246545, study PRJNA631951) | gut metagenome | biome: gut microbiome; feature: rumen; material: KS-attached | host: Bos | place: Iran: Karaj | collected 2018-10 | reverse complement strand
GTCATTTGTCCCGTCTGCTTGTCCATATAGGTATAATGGTACCTGAAAGACCCTTGGTACAAATCCTTCGCACCTCCCGTAAACACCTTGTTCTGCAGGCTGTCCGCTTGAATGGCAAGGCTCTTTTCGTCTTGCATCAACAACGCGACTTCCTGCGAAGAAGCGACCGTACGCCAGTCATCGCTACCGAATGTCCACGCAATTGTATCTGGGACAGTCTCGCCAAACGCCTTGTTGAACACAATGGAAATACTGTCCAGCACGCCATCACCATTACGGTCGAACGCCTCGCCCAGATTCGCAAACGGTACGGGCGGTTCCTTGAAATGGATCTTGCCCCAAGAAAGCGAGTTCGCCACTCCGCCTCCGGAAATTTCAAAGCTCGCATCCGTCACCGCAGAATCACCTACAACATAGAACCTGATGGTTCCAGTCGAATCGGTAATCAACTTGTTCGTTCTCTGCTTTTTCTCGTCCAAGAAACTTATCGGGAACGAGGTCTTCAAATCCAGAACGGCAAAACAGTCCGTACAAAGTTTAGCCATGTAGAACACACCCACCTTGAGCGGCACTGTATCCGGGTACGCCACATGCGTGAGGAGAGTATCGTTTGCGCTGCCGTCAAGCGGGAGCCCGCGCAGGCTTATTCCCGTGGGGTCAAACACCTTGTCCGGTTCCGCCCCGTTAAACACGTCGATAAACGAAATATCCGGAAGCGGATACGCCGGCACCGTGAAATAAACTTCGCTGGACTGGGTAGGATCACTTGCCAACGAGAACTGCAACATGTAGGAGCCCGGCGCCAACGAACGGTTACGCACAATCGCGACCGTGTCGATTACAAAGCCCGCCATGTTCGCATCGATTTCGATTCCCGCGATGGTTCCCGGCAAAATTTCCATGCCATCCGGCGGAATCCGTTCGTCATCGCCAAACAGAATAAACGTGGACTGCGCAAGCGTCGTATCGATGTGGGCCGTGCTGGACACGTCGCAGCTGATGGATTCGTCCATCAGGAGCTGCAAAATGGTGTACTTGATTGTCCCGTCAGTGGTCGGTTCTTCCACTGGATAATAAGTCTTTTGCGTCTGCAAGTTGATGGACGTACGCATCTTGAAGTTCGAACCCGTCGCATTGCGTTCCGAGAAGAATATGTGGAACGGGTATTCGCGGCCTTCGACAAGCTTCAACGATGGATCGTGCTGCCCGATTGTATCCAAGTTCACGCCACCTTCGACAGGATTATGGCACCCGCCGATATCCACGACAAGGCGGTTGTTGATATAGACCCACACGTCGTCGTCGCCGCGGAATTCAAAGTACTGACCTTTCACGTACTTGAACTGCGCCGAGACCTTCATCGCAAAGCTGTAATTGTGGTGACACCCGCTAATGTTCCAGTCGAACTTCGGATTCGGAACCTTTCCTGCTGAATCGAGATACTTGAAATCGTCAATCGGGTAAAATCCCGGATTAATGGTATCATTGCAGTCGCCTTCCTCGTTCGTAAAGTCCGCCTGCCAAAAACCTTCTTCGTCCAGCGACAAGCTGATATCACGGCAAACACCGTTCTTGTATTCGTTGCCCGCCGCATCCTTTGCAACCACCTGTGGAATGAACCACTTTTCAATTTCATGAGCCGCCGTGCACAAGTGCCACGGATATTCCGAAGAATCCTTTCGAGCGGGAGCTCCATTCACCAGCGTATCCACAACCATGCCGGGCACGTGTCCCGAACAAATTTTCAGCGAATCCATTTCCCCATTCTGATTCCGCCCAAACATCGTCGTATAGGGGTTACCATAAACAATGTTGCCAAAATCGACATCAACGCTGTCGTGATACGATTCACCGGCCCAGTCCACGACGAGCGCCGAAATCTTGAGCGACGGACAAATGCCAAGGATGCCCGGATATTCCGTCGTGTCGCTTGGCATGTAGCTGCGCTTCGGATTCGGATAAACCCAGACCGTATCGTGGCCAGCCATCAAGGAATCCAGCGAAATCAGAGAATCGATATTGTCGTATTCACCGACGTTTCCCTTGCCTCCATAACGTTCCATCCCGAAGCTCTGCTTAAAATAAACCTTCCATTCATCTGTATGCTTATAGACCGTTCCCGTGTACCAACCGCAAGTATCCGCAAGCGGCCCCATCTTGATGATATCGCCCGTAGATTCCACGACCATAGAAGGGGACATGTTCTCCCACGGGCTTTTCAAACGCACCACCTTCGGTTCCGGCGGGTAGAAAACGATATCAAATTCCCCGAGAGAATTTGTATAAAGCCATGCTTCATAGATACCCGTCGGGAAAAGATCGCTTGCACGAGGCCGTGACGTTTCCGCAAAATAATTACGGGGCGGCCAGTCATTCTGGCCACGGGAAATCTGCATACGCGCCATCGCGGAGTTCCACTGCGAAGAACCCACAAGTGTATCCGCAAAATCGATATGGCGCCAATACTTGTATTCGCCCTCGGCGCTGAGCCTCGTCGGATTGTTCAAAATGTTGTTGTCTATCTTGATATAGAACGTGCTATCGCGGTAAGTCGAATTTGTTCGCCACGGATGATAAACATGCAAACGGCGTGTCGCATCGAAGCATTCGCCAGTCGTCCCGATTTCAGTGGTAACTACAGGCTTTTCAACCGTACCGTCAACAAAGAGCGTATCCTGCGTATTGATGGTCCCCGCAAAATCCACCGACGAATCCTTAGCCGCCGGAACCACATACCACGGCGCCTTGTAGCGCACAAAATAAGCACTCAACAACGGATTCGAGGAAACCATCGAAGGCGTAAGCGCTCCGTAAAACCAGCCGCACTTGCTCCTGTCACCCTCGCTAAAGCGCATCAGCACGGAATCCGTACCGAAAATCATCTGGGGAAGCACCTTGTTTCCCCACGGGCTCTTGAACCAGACAATCTTTGATCCCGGCGCCATGAACGATTTCTTATAGGACTTGTCCCTTGTATCCGTATAAAGCCAGATTTCCGTCTCAGTACCGAAAAAAGCCGTAATCCGCGTCTTCCCGCCCTGAGTCCACGAGACGCAATTGTTGTTATTGTAATTGTTGTCGTTGGTGTTAGGGCACGCCCTGAACTCGAAATCCTGCCAGTCCTGGAAATCTGCAATAGTCTTGCCCGTCCATGTATAGACGTACCAGTCATCGCCTTCGCTTGTCATCATCGTTCTGGACATGGCTCCAAAACCCGGATTGTAATCCGTCACGCCACCGATAATATGCGGAGTATATTCCGAAGCTGTCGCGTCATCGCGAAAAGGAGACTGGAGGTGGATCGTCAAATCCGCCCAGACAGAAACATTAAGCAACAATAAAGCAAGAAGACCCAAACAACGGAGTTTCATTCATTACCCTCTTTTCCCACACTTCGGTTAAAAGATATATTCAAAAGCCCAAAAAACAAAATGCAATAAGGAAAAAAAAGTGTTTTTATAAAAGTGGTCGTAGGTCCGTAAACAGGCTTATTCAAAAACAAAACCCCGCCCGGAGGCGGGATCGAAACAGCAAACGCAAAAGTCTTCAGTCTGCACTTGCCGCAGAAAAAGACTTGAACAAACTAATTCACTTTCTTGAAACCGGCTTCGTACGTTTCGTCACGGCGGATACCGAACGTGAACGTCTCTTCGCCCTTGCCCACGACATCCTTGTCAGAGAAAATCTTGAACTTGAACTTCGCGATATAGACACCCGTTCCTACGAAACGCCCCTTGTCGCTTTGGGCGTTCCACATGAAGAACATGTTGCCCGCGTTCTGGATGCAGTCCGTACCGAAAATCTTCTTGTCGTTGCAGGCGAACTCGCCCTTGATCCAGTTCACGTACTGCCCAATCGTAGAGAAGAATTCAATATCCCAGCTGACCTTGACGCGGCTCAAAATCTGGTCCCTGTTCGCATTATCGGCCCCCAGCAACATGGTAGTCGCATAATCGCTCAACTGGAACTTGACCAAGACCCCGGGCAGGCCCTGCTGTTCAATAACTTCCTTGATGGTGAGATCTTCATCGACACGGATTGGAGCGACATCGCTCTCGCCGCCGACCCACGGATTGTCTTCGTTAAACATGCCGGGCTTTACCGTCACGACCTTCGGGCGCTCCGTCTCCAGCGGCTGTTCGCCTTCGATTCGTCTCCACGGGTTATTCACATGCGGCGTATTGCCGCTCTTGTCCGGCAACACTCCCGGAACAAGGCGAATCTTGAAGCCCACTTCCGGCACAATGTATTCCAGAGACTTTCTGAACAGAAATTCGTAGTAATCGCTCTCGCCCACCGGACTAAAGCCAACAATCTTGTAGCTGGACGGATCAAGCAAATTGTCGTTCTTGTCCTTCAATTCGATAAAGTTGACAGCATCGAGACCCGTAGAATTGCAGCTTTCCGACAGCTTGATAGTCACCTTGACCACATTGTCGTTCTGGATCTTGAGCATCGGCTTTTCAAGGACAATCGCACCAATCTTTTCCTGAATCTTCGTAAACAGCGTTTCCGATTCCTGAGTCGATCCGGTCGATTCGTCGAGGTAAATGTAATGGTAACGGAAACTCCCTTCAATAACGGTCTTTACGGCGCCCGTCAAGACAGAATCCAGCAAGTGGTCCGCCGTGATGACAACCGCAGAATCCACGATCATGTTCGCAATATCTTCCATCGAAGTGAAAGCATGCCAATCCTTGCTGCCGAAGCTCCAAGCAATCGTATCCAGATCATGAGCTTCGAACGCATTGTATTCGAAAGGCACATAAATGCTGTCCGGGATACCATCGCCATTGCGGTCGTAAATGAAACCCGTCTTCGCGAGAGGCACCTCGGGATCCTTGAAATTGATGTTGTCCCACTTCAGCTGGTTCTTGACACCGCTAATGCCGACAACACCGAACGACGCACCTTTGAGAGCCCCTTCACCGATCACATAGAAACGAGCCCGTCCTGTTTCGTCCGTTTCGATTGTATTGACTTGCTGGTCCATTTCGTTGTAGAACGTCAAACGGGCATCCGACGGCTTCAAATCCAGGACGACGAAGCAGTCCGTGCAAATTTCTCCCATATAGGTTACCATAACCTCGATATACGTCATTTCAGGATAACGTACATGCGTCATCAACGTATCGTTCACGCCCGGAATAATCGTTTCGCCCCTCAAGGTCTTGTTCGTCGGGTCAAACGGAACCAGTTTGCCGCCATTTTCACTGAACACGTCAACAAACGAAATTTCAGGCGTCGGGTATTCCGGAACCGTAAATTCGTAGGCATCGTTCAGGCCCATGTCGCTTTCCAAGAAATAAAGCAACACATACGTACCGGGGTTCAACGAACGCTGGCGAACAATCTCGTCAATATTGATTTCAAAACTGGACTTGTCCTCGTTAATCAATATGCCGCCATAATTGAGGCCCACCTTGAGTTCCGTCATCTCGGAGAAGTTTCCGCCATCCAGATAGAAGACGGACGGTGCATCGGTCGTATCGACCTGGGTCTGGGCACGCGGATCGCAACTGATGGCCGCGGCATCCATCTTTAGCTTGAGGATACCCGTAATCTTCTGTCCATTTTCAGCAACAGTAGGCAAATAAGTATTCTGTTTCTGCAAGTTGATGGACGTACGCATCTTCAAGTTGGAACCAGTCGCATTGCGTTCCGCATAGAAGATATTGAACGGATATTCGCGACCTTCCTTCAAGGCAAATCTCGGATCTCCCTGACCAATCGTATCCAGGTCAACGGCACCTTCCACCTTTTCGTGAACGCCACCGATATCGACGACGAGCCTATTATTGATAAAGACCCACACGTCATCGTCGCCACGGAATTCAAAATACTGGCCCTTCACATACTTGAAACTTGCAGAAACCGCCATGGCGAAACCATAATTGTGCTTGCAGGTATCGTTCCCCTTGGCAGTAGTCCAACCGGTAACATTGCGGTCATACTTCGGATTCAGAATCGTCTTGGCCACATCAAGATACTCGAAGTCGTCCAACGGGAAGAACCCCGGACTGACAGGATCGTTACAGTCGCCCGATTCATTCGTGTAGTCCGCATACCAGAAACCGTCATTATCCAGCTTGAGTTCGATATCCTTGCAGACCGAGTTCGTCAGGGAATCGCCGGTTGTCGGATCGAGACCAAAATACTGCGGTTTAAACCAATTATCAAGGTCATGAGCCGCAGCGCACTTGTCCCAAGGATAGACCGTCGAATCCACACGAGCCGGCAATCCCTTGACAAGCGTATCCCGAACCATGCCTGTTACAGTCCCTGCCTGGCAGGATCTATACGTTTGACCGCCATGCGAAACCGTCGTATACTGGTTACCGCTGAGGACGCGACCGAAATCCACGTCAATGCTATCGTGATGGCTTTCAGAAGCCCAGTCCAGAAGCATCGCAGAAATTTTCATGCTCGGGCAGTCGCCAAGGCGACCCACCGGATACGTCGATGAAACTTCCGGACGGTTGTTAGTCTTGCTCGAAGGATAGACCCACGCCGTGTCATGAGTCCTCATCAACGAATCCAGATTGATAAGGACCTCGACCGGACTTCCTTCCCTGACAACGCCTTCCATCGCATATTTTTCGAGTCCAAAACTCTGTTTGAAATAGACTTTCCAATCGGGGGCGTGCTTGTAATAAGTCCCCTCGAACCAGCCGCAAGTATCCTTCGAGAACGTTGACATCCTCACGACATCGCCGGTCGCGTCAACGACAAACGACGTAGGCGTATTTTTCCAAGGGCTGAGCAAACGAACGACCTTGCGCTCAAGCGGAGCGTATGAAAGATCAATCTCTTCCATCGTGGAACTGGCAAAGAACCATGTCTCATAAACGCCGGACGGGAACAAATCGCTAACCGCAGGACGATTCTTTTCGCTGAAATACACAGCCCTGATGTTTCTTTCTTTAAAGCTACGGGTGATCTGCACTTTCGGGTATGCAGAGTTCCAAGCCGGAGTCGAAACGATCGAATCCGGGAAAGTCATGGAAAGCCAGTACTTATAACCCTTATCGAAGGAAAGACCCCGGATAGAATCCCTCCACACGCCATTGACCGTCACGTAAACGGTGCTGTCTTGATAGACGCTGTTATTGCGCCATGGGTTAAGGACATGCAATGTACGACTCGTATTAAAACATTCCCCCGTCGTTCCCATCTTGATTCCAACAGAAGGAACAGCCTCGGTCCCATCGACATAGATGGTATCCCTTTTCGACAAAGCCGTGCTCAAATCGATAATCTGCTTTCGGTCTTCAGGAACAGTAATCCAGGAAGCATTGAAGCGCGTAAAGAAGGCCGTATAAAGGACACGGTTTTGCAACATGTTCGGAGAAAGCGCTCCATAGAACCAGCCGCACTTGCTCTCGTCGGCCACATAGTGCATCAGAATCGTATCCTGCTCAAAAATCATTTGCGGCAAGACATTGTTTCCCCAAGGACTTTTGAACCAGACAATTTTCGAACCCGGGGCAGCGAAAGATTTCGTATACGTTCCCGCAGCAGCGTCCGTATAAATCCAGACCTCCGTGCTCCCGTCATAGAAATCGCGAACATTAAAGGCATCCCCCCAATCGGCGCACGTACCGTCGGTAGTACTGCATCCCTTAACGGAAAAAGTATCGGACGCCTTAAAATCGGCAAGAGATTTCTTCCACGTATAAGAATACCAGTTATCGCTCTCGGCCGTCATGACCGTAGTAGACGTAGCGCCAACTTCCGGAGTAGCCGAATTAATCACAATATGCGGAACAACTCCAGATGTAGCATCGGCGCCAAACGGGGACTGCAAATGAACAGTCACATCAGCGAAAACATTTGACGCAAAAGCGCCCAAAACACAAACAGTAAAATAGAGGTGCCTCATACAACACTTACCCTCACGTTATTCCACACCCTTTTTGTAAAAATATATCTTTTTAATGTAAAAAAACAAAAATATAAAAAAAAAATCAAATCTTTTCAAGAAAAATTATATATAAGGGGACCCTATTTTGCCAAATGTGCAGAGAGCCTGCTTTAAAAAGCATCATAATGATACAATTTTAGATGCAAAAAAAGAAATAAAGTAACAGCCCCAAAGCCCCGGATACCACTTTAAAAAGAACTGCGAAAAAATTAACGAGCTACCGAAAATGTAATCCTATCCCCATTATATCCGAAAGCATTTAATCCCTTGATTAAAGGAGCGACATCTTTCATCAACACATCCTTTTTAAACATTAACATCACTTGTTTTCCGGATAAATCCTGAGCACATCCTTCATCTTTTTCGGGATTATTTCGATTTCGCGATTCTACTCTGGAATGGACATCCGCTATGAATTTCCACAAGTCCGCTTCGTTTTTAAAACTATAGAAGTTGAATCCATGAAACGAACTATTTTCTTTCAAAGCATCTTCGTTCAAACTGACAACATAAGTCATGTCATCTTTTGAACCATATAGCGTCAATAACAAATCCAAAGATTTATAATCTTTAAAACACTCTATTTCAGTCTCTCTCTGGTGATTGTCGGCACTCAAAATCTCATTAAGCAACAACTTTGAGCGATTACGTCCATGCTTATACCTTAAAAGAGGCACATGTCGATGAGTAAAAAAGGTACAATAACAAGGACTGGATCTTGTAGGTAATTTCACGTTATAAACATCCTTGAAATTTTCCCCGATTGCATAAAGAATAGTCGAATAACCAATAAACCCCATTGTAATGATGACTTTAAAGAAATCCCCGTAAGAAAGATTTTCATCGACATGTAATTTTCCTAAACCAAATTCATCAGACGGTTGGCTGTTTTTTAAAGCATCCCCTTGTTCAAATTCTCTTTTCTTTTTTAGCTCATTATCAATAGGCTTAATCAGCAAATCATCAATCGCAGAAATATCGGAATCCGTTTTACCGATAACGTCTCCGTTCAACGAGTACTCTTCGGTGTTGACATCTATGACAATCTCCCCCTGTTTCGGGGTCATGAATTCCTTTTTGGCGCAGTCGCATGCCGCAAGGAGGAAAAGGGAGAGGAACAAGAACAAATTCATAAGATATTTAAAATTCATATTCAGTCCTTGACACAGCGAACAGAAAATCCATTGTTCTTATTACCGTCTTTTCCCCTTTCCTGTTCAAAGCCGCCATAAAAACCATTTGCATTATACCACAAATCCCAAACATAACTTCGACCCGAATCAGCTTCGGTTGCGCTCCATAGATAAGAATGTTCATTCAATTTGCTAAAAGATCCATCAGATAAACGCATTCCTCCAGGAACACCTGAAAAGCCGAATTCATCTGAACCGACAGGCGTATCCACAGCTCTACTCCAACCTGTACTTTTCTTAAGTTTATAACCTACACAATGACTACTGCGATACGGACATCCTTTCTTGCTTTTAGAAATCACATAATTTCGTAACACAGCCCAATCTTCATTTGATGGTAAATGCCAACCATCGGGACATGCAACTTTTGCAGATTTCCAACTATAAAGACGGCCTCGTTTTTTACAAAAAACACTACTATCGCGATAACACCAACTATCATCACTTGAAAAATTTAGATTCTCGGCCATCCACAATTGACTTCCAATTTTAACAACTCTGTATATATGATTATCACGATTATCTTGAATATATAAGCCTGGATCAGGATGGTTAAATTCCTTTGCCAAATTAAGTTCGAAATTAGAAAACGAAGCTTTTTCACTTGGAGAAGGATGTTCGTCAGAATTACGACAACTAACGAACATGAAGACAAAAAACAGCCAAATAAAAAAATAGGGAAATAATCTATTGTTGAACCACATTTATAAACCTTTAAGACTTATTTAAATCTAACTATAAATTATCCCCCATAAAAGCATTTGTAAAAAAAGAAGACAGGACTAAAGCCGACCCCGACATTCCGTAATACTTTATCTCGACAGCACAGACCGGGAGCGGATAGGTAACGCACTGAATCCTTCCCCATCAGGGTCAGGATGACGCTATACAAAAGGGGACGGACGACGTACCGCATCCGTCACGCATAAAAAAAGCCCCGCAAGCCGTTCACAGCAAGGGGTTCAGTGCAGGCCGGCCCCGCAACGAGGTGCGGGGTGACAAGCAAAAAAAAGCCCCGCTCGCCGTGTTCCGGCAAGCGGGGCGTGAATCCAGCGGCGACCTACTCTCCCGGATCCGAGGACCAGGTACCATCGGCGATGCGAGGCG
>JAEEGI010030096.1_pt1 | contig 10224 bp, 8 predicted proteins | sample 8958751 | NCBI WGS metagenome assembly JAEEGI01 (sample SAMN16246545, study PRJNA631951) | gut metagenome | biome: gut microbiome; feature: rumen; material: KS-attached | host: Bos | place: Iran: Karaj | collected 2018-10 | reverse complement strand
CATCATCAATCCCGGCTCCACCACCACCAAGGTGAGCCTCTTCGACAACGAAAAGTGCCTATTCGAGCACAGCCTTTTCCACGACGCGCCGGAGCTGCTGAAATATCCCCACGTCAACGGCCAGCTCCCCTTCCGCTACGGGGTCATTCTGGATATGCTGAAGGAAGAGAACATCCCTCCGGAGAGCATCGACGTGTTTGTGGGCCGGGGCGGCAGCGCCCAGACACAGCCCGGCGGCGTGACCGCCGTGGACGAAAAACTCTATGAGGACACGGTGGCGGCCGTGGGGGGCAGCGAGCACCCGGCCAAGCTGGGGGTCATGCTGGCCTGGAAATTCGCCCAGGAATACGGCAAATGCGCCTATACCCTGGACCCCACCAACGTGGACGAATTCTGCGACTACGCCCGGCTCACGGGCATCCGGGGCCTCTACCGGGTCTCCCACTCCCACGTGCTGAACCAGAAGGCCGTGGCCGCCGCCCACGCCCAAAAGCTGGGGGGCGAATACGAGGACTACCGCTTCATCGTGGCCCACATCGACGGGGGCATCACCGTCAGCGCCCACGACCACGGGAAGATGGTGGATGGCAACATGGGGGCCGACGGCGAAGGGGCCTTCACCCCCACCCGGATCGGCAGCGTGCCGGTGCTGCAGCTGCTGGACTACATCGAGGCCCACAGCGTGGAGGAGGTGCGGCTCATGTGTTCCCGCGCCGGGGGCTTCGTGAGCCTGTTCGGCACGGCGGACTCCGACGTGATCCACGGCAAAGCCGAGGCCGGGGACGCCAAGGCCCGCCTGGTGTGGGACACCATGATCTATCAGATCTGCAAGATGATCGGGGCCATGGGCGCCGTATTGGAGGGGAAGGTGGACGCCATCCTCCTCACCGGCGGCCTGATGCGCTTCGACGACATCCGGGAGGGCATCGAGCGGCGCTGCGGCTGGATCGCCCCCATCAGCGTCTATCCCGGCGAAATGGAGCAGGAGGCCCTGGCCTACGGCGCGCTGCGTGTGCTGCGGGGCAAGGTCAAGGCTTTGACCTATACGGGAAAGCCCGTCTGGGACGGCTTCCCCGGCATCGAGTTCTGAGGAGGTTCAAACGGACATGAGCATGATCGAACGAGTTTACGCCAAGGCAAGGGCGGACGTGAAGCGCATCGTCCTGCCGGAGGGGGAGGAGGAACGCACCCTGCTGGCCGCCGCGAAATTGAAGGCGGAGGGGCTGGCGGAGCCCATCCTCCTGGGGAAGGAAGAGACCATCCGCAGCGAAGCCGGGCGCGTCGGCGCGGACCTGGCGGGCATCGCCCTTCTGGACCCGGAAACCAGCGAGAAGACCAGAGAATACGCCGACGCCCTCTATGAGCTGCGGAAGGCCAAGGGCCTCAGCCGGGACGCGGCGGGGGACCTGGCGAAGGACCCCATGTACTACGGCATCCTCATGGTGAAGCTGGGGGATGCCCACGGGCTGGTGTCCGGCGCGGTGCACACCACGGGGGACATGCTGCGCCCCGCCCTGCAGATCATCAAAACGAAGCCGGGCATCCACATCGTTTCCTCCAGCTTCCTCATGAACTGCCCCAACCATGAGCTGGGGGACGAGGGCCTGCTGGTCTACGCCGACTGCATCGTGAACCCCTGCCCCACGGCGGAGGAGCTGGCGGAAATCGCCGTCACCAGCGCCCGCACAGCCCACGACCTCTGCGGGGTGGAGACCCCGCGGGTGGCCATGCTCTCCTTCTCCACCAAGGGCAGCGCCAGCCACGAGCTGGTGAGCAAGGTGCAGAAGGCCGTGGCCCTGGCCCATGAGCTGGACCCGGACCTGCTGCTGGACGGGGAGCTGCAGCCCGACGCCGCCCTGGTGCCGGAGGTGGGGGCGAAGAAGGCCCCGGGCAGCCAAGTGGCGGGCAGGGCCAACGTGCTCATTTTCCCGGACCTCCAGTCCGGCAACATCGGTTACAAGCTGACCCAGCGCATCGGCGGGGCGGAGGCCTACGCCGTGCTCCAGGGCCTTGCCAAGCCCTGCAACGACCTCAGCCGGGGCTGCAGCGTGCAGGACATCGTGAACACCGCCGCTCTCACCGCCGTGCAGGCCCAGGCGGCGCCCTGATGTGCCGGAATGTCGGGCAGCCGGAATAGCGCGAATACAGCAAAAGCGGGCAGCTGATCGGCTGCCCGCTTTTTTGCGTTTTTTCAATTATCCTCTCAGTTCCAGGTCCAGGGCGATCCTGTCTCCTGCCGGAGGCGTCCAGACCAGGCGCAGGGCGGAAGCCTTGGTGAAATCCCCGTCGAACAGCGCGTTTTTTGCGCCCTCTCCGGTGAAGTCCATCTTCAGAAGGTACACCCGCTCCCCGGTCTCGCTGTCGAAGTAATCGTTTACCCTGCCGTCGGACCGGAACACGATGACCTCCTTGCCGTCAATGAGCAGACAGGTGCCGATCCTCTCCCACAGAGCCAGGATCCGGTCATATTCTCCTTCCAGCGCCGCGGCGGTGAGCCAGAGGCGAAGATGCAGCTCATCCTCATCCCCCCAAAGGGCCAGGTCTCTGCTTTCCAGACGATAGACGCCGTTGTCTGCGGTATGATCCGACTCCACCGGGGTGCAGTCGGAAAACAGCTCGCTATACAGCGCCTGCCGGGTCTCGGCAGAAAGCTCCGGGATTTCGGCCTCCTTTGCCTTCTCCGGCTCGCGCTTCGGGAGCGGGCCGGTCTCCAGGGGGTATTCCACCCCGTCGATGCGCACGGCGACGATCTCCCGGATGTCCGTCGGCTGCCGGAAGGCGACGCTCAAAACTGCCGTTTCCGGCTGTACGGGGTCCGGGCGCAGGGCTTGGGTGGAGGAGATTTTCTGCGCCTCCCCGCCCTCCCGGAAAACATACTCCAGCTTGCCGCGGAAGACCTTGCCAGCGCCCAGCTTTTCCATATCCACCCCTGCGGCGTCCGCCCGGAGGCCGAAAGGAGACAGGACGACATTAGCATAGGCGTCCTCTTCCGTTTCCTTCCCGGCCTGCCGGGAAATCTTGGTCAGGCAGGGCTTCAGTTCCGCCTCCGCCTCCAGATAGCCGGGGGAAAAGCTCTCCCCGGTCGTGAGATTCTTCAGGCCGAAGAGACGGACGGAGATGCGCCCCGTGTTCATCTGACACTGGTTGTGCCAGTAATAGACGATCCGGTTGGGCTTCCCCAGGCCCCGGTCCGTTCCGGTGCCCAGATTCCCACCGCTGCCGCCGCCGCGGACGACGGGAAAGCCCTCCGTCGTCATGGGCTGGATGATGTAATCCGCGCCTTCCCAACGATCCATGCTGTCTCCGTTCAGCAGCTCCACGCTGAACACCAGATAGGTGTTGTACCCGTCCGTCACCGCCTCGTGGAGGGTGAGCCGCAGGCTGTCGTTCTCCACAGATACGTCCATGTGGTTCACATAATCCTCAAGGTTCTCAAACTTCTCCCCGGGGAACATCCGCTCCAGGAAGCCCAGCTCCCTGGCCGCCACTCCCAGCAGCAGGGTCAGGAGCGCCAGCACTGCCGCCAGGATCAGGGCGGTGCGGATGGGGCGGCTGCGCTTTTTCACCGCCGGGGGACTGAACACGTTTTTTGCGAAGCGGTCCTCCGTCTGACCGATGGCCGCTGCCAATTCCAATGCCGTCATAGGTTGATCCCCTCCTTCCGCAGATGCTCCCGCAGCTTTTCCCGCAGCCCGGCAAGCCGCTTGTGGATGCCGCTCACGGATTTTCCCGACCGTTTCGCCAGGCTTTCCAGGGTCTCAAAGGCCAGGTATCGCCCCAGGAACAGGTCTCTATCCTCCGACCGCAGGCCGTCCAGAAAGCCGTTCAGCGCACGGACGGTCTCCCGGCGAAGCACCTCGTCCTCCGCGCTTTCCCCGGAGACCAGGTCCTCCAGTTCCTCCAAAACCAGAGGGGTTTCCCCGGCATTGCGTTTTGCGGCGCGGTCCCGCCGCCAGCGGTCCAGGGCCAGATTCCGGGTGATCTTTGCCAGGAAGGGCCCCAGCGGGTCCGGCCTTTTGGGCGGTATGGCGTTCCAGCTGTGGAGCCAGGTATCCGAAACGCACTCCTCGCTGTCCTCCGGGAGAGCCAGGATCCGCAGGGCGACGCTCCGGCAGAGGGGGCCGTACTTGGCGTCCGATTCCCGGATGGCCCGTTCGTCCCGGTCCCAATAGAGCTGCACGATCTCTCTGTCCTCCACATCCGCACCTCCTTTCACCCATTATAACGGCTTTTTCCCGCCGGTTTTCACTTTTTTCGACTTTCGCTGGAATACGCCCCACTGCCTCGCAGCCGTCTTGCCTGCGCTCCGCTTGCAATATGTGGAAAAACCTGCAATAATACAGGTAATCAGGTTATTCCTGGGAACAATGACAGCAGAATACTTGCCGCGCCTCTAACCGGCGCGGCGGAAAGAGGAAAAATATGAAGATCCTTGTCGTCGGGGGCGTCGCCGGGGGAGCCAGCGCCGCCGCCCGCATCCGCAGGCTGGACGAAGAGGCCGAGATCATCATTTTCGAGCGGGGAGAGCACGTGTCCTATTCCAACTGCGCCCTGCCCTACTACCTGGGCGGCGTGGTGCCGAAACGGGAAAGCCTGGTGCTCATGACCCCGGAGGCCTTCAAGAGCCGCCATGATATCGAGGTCCGCACGGGGAGCGAGGTAATTTCCATCGACCGGGCGGCGAAAACCGTGACCGTCCGCACTTCCGGCGGGGAGGAATACCGGGAGAGCTACGACAAGCTGATCCTGGCACCCGGGGCAGATCCCGTCCTGCCCCGCAGCATCAAGGGGATCGACAGGGAAAAGGTCTTCACCCTCCGCAACGTGACGGACGCGGGTAAGATCAAGGATTATATGGACGCGGTGAAGGCTAAGACCGCCGTGGTCACCGGCGGGGGCTTCATCGGCATCGAAGTGGCGGAAAACCTCCGGGAAGCGGGGCTCAAGGTCAGCCTCGTGGAGGGCCTGGAGCAGATCATGTCCCCCTTCGACTACGATATGGTGCAGTTCCTCCACAAGGAACTGCTGGACAACGGGGTGGACCTCTATCTTTCCGGCATGGTCTCCGAGATCACGGATACGGGCGTCCGCTTCACGAAGGACGGGGCGGAAAAGGAGATCAGCGCCGACGTCGTAGTGATGTGCGTGGGCGTATCTCCCGCCTCGGGCCTGGCGCAGGCGGCGGGGCTGGAAGTGAACCAGCGCCGCTTCATCCGGGTCAATCACAATTACCAGACCAGCGACCCGGACATCTATGCCGTGGGGGACGCGGTGGAGAGCTATAACCGCCTCAGCCGGTCCTACGGCAATCTGGCCCTGGCGGGCCCCGCACAGCGGCAGGCGCGGGCGGCGGCGGACCATATCTGCGGCGCGAAGCACAATAACCGGGGCTATATCGGCTCCAGCTGCCTCCAGGTCTTCGGCCTCAACGCCGCCTGCACGGGCCTCAGCGAAAAAACGGCGAAACAGCTGGGCATCCCCTGCGAGATCGCCTATGTGCTGCCCTCCGACAAGGTGAGCCTCATGCCCGGCAGCAGCTATATGGCCTTCAAGCTGGTGTTCGAGGTGCCCACGGGCCGCATCCTGGGGGCCCAGGCCATCGGCAGGGGGGACGCGGTGCGCCGCATCGACGTGATCGCGGCCATGATCTCCATGGAGGGGACCCTGGAGGACCTGAAGGAGCTGGAGCTCTGCTATGCGCCGGTCTACGGAACGGCCAAGGACGTCGTAAACCTGGCGGCCCTGGTGGGGCTGAACGTGCTTTACGGGGATATGCCCCAGGTCCATGTCTCCGAGGTCCGGGGCCTGGTGGAGAGCGGCGCGTATATCATCGACGTGCGGGAGCCCGGAGAGTACGCCGCCGGGCACCTGAAAGGCTCGGTGAACATCCCCCTCAGCCAATTCCGGCAGCGGATCGACGAAGTGCCCCGGGACAGGCCGGTCTATCTCCACTGCCGCAGCTCCCAGCGCAGCTACTATGCCCTCTGCGAGCTGCGGGGCCGGGGCTGGCGGAACATGATCAACATCAGCGGCTCCTTCCTGGGCATCTGCCTGTATGAGTATTTCAACGACGTGACCACCGGGCGGGAACCCATCGTTACCGCTTATAACTTCAACTGAGCCGCCGCGGCGCGGGGAGGGAGGAACCGTGAACGACGCGAAATTCAGCATGAACGCCCTGCTCCTCATCGTGATCATCTTCACCGCCATCGGCTTCTTCTTCACGGTGAAGCTGGGCAGGCTTGCGGACCACAGCGCAGTGAACGAGTATTATCCCATCGAGGGCACGGAGCTGGGGGTGCGCTATGCCACCGAGCTGCCCAGCGGCCTCTACCGGGGCAGCCAGTATTCCCGGGAGCTGCTGGCGGAGGGAACCTTCGGCTACGATTGGGGCGCCGCCGCGTCGGAAGCCGGTCTCTGGATCAACGAATATACGAATACGGACCTGGGGCTGATGCACTGCCGCCTGGTCCGCCTGGATCCGGAGGATTTCCACCGGGAGGTGGAAATGGAGGACACGGTGCTGCGGGGCAAGTGCGCCTCCGGGGAGCTGGTCTGCCTCCGGGGCTGCCTGCTGCCCGTAAACGTCCCCGAGGATAACCCCCTCTGCGCCCTTTATTGCCTGGGAGCCGGGGACATCCGGGCGGACGGCAGCGCCGCCGAGGTCCTTTGGCTGGACCCGGATACGGGAGAGACCCTCTATCGGCTGCGGGACCCGGAGGCGGCCGCGGAGGGATTTGAGGAACGCTGGCTCCTCCGCAGCCTGACGGAGGTGCGGGGATGAAGATCAGATTCGGCGTCGGCGTCCGGAATGTCCTCAGCGGCGCGGAGCTGGCGGTGCGCGTCACCCAGGCCGCTTCCATGGTCTGCGCGCTGTTCCTGCTGGCGGTCTCCTCCTACCGGGGGGCCATGCTGCACGAAGGCCCCGCCGCCCTCCTCTTTGAGCTGGGCGCTTCCCTCCTGCCCCGGTGGTGGCTGCTGCTCCTCGCCTTTCTCTACCGCATAAGCGGCAGTGAGGTGGCCCTTGCCTTCGCCCTGCTGGTCCCGGCCCTGGTTTTCGGTCTGGCAGCCGGGCGGCTCCTGCGGGAAAAGGGCAGCGCCGCCGCAGCGCGCAGGGTTTTTGCCCTCCTGATCGGGCTGGATCTTATAAGCCGCCTGATACCCCTCCGCTTCAACCTGGCCTTCGGCCTTCCCTTTGCCATCCTGGGCTTCCTCCTGCGCCTGGGCTGCCTGGCCCTGGTGTGGCTGGACCTTCGGGCGGAGAAAAAGGCCCGGCTCCCCGCCGAGAGCAGAACCATGTAAAATAAAGCAAGGGCATCCGGAGTTTTCCGGGTGCCCTTGCTTCTGCTTTTTTGTTGTAGCCCGCCGTCAATCCGGCCTGTCCGCCGTCAGCTCGATACGCACGGTATCCGCCGGAACGTCCAGGGGATAGCGGATCTTGAAGGGGACATTTTCCTCAATGCCCTCATAATAGATCTTGTCGGACCGAATCAGCGCGCCGTCCTCGTCGTAGCAGTTGGCGTAGCAAAGGAAGTAGCCCCGCTCGGAGCTCTTCACCGTGCCTGTGATGATCGTATACAGCTCATAGAGGCGCACGATGTCTACGTAGTAAGGGTCGCAGAAGGCGATCCGGGAATCCACGACGGTGAAGCCGTCCAGATGGGCCGTGCAGTACTGGCTGGAAAGGTCCATGGGGCCGCAGGTATAGACCATGGGACCGGAACCCGCGTCATATTTTGCGACCCGATCCTCCGGCAGTCCGCCGATGCCCTCCGTGTTGACGTAAACGTTCTTGCCCTCCGCGTTCCAGGTCACTTCCGCGCCCAGAGCCTCGCTCACCGCCCGAAGCGGCACATAGGTGGTGCCCTCATAGATGAAGGTCTCCAGTTCGTTGCCCTTCACGTCGGCGGGATGCAGCTCTCTTCCGTTGACGAATATCCGGACCCCTGTGTAAACGTCGATGCTCTTGCCCGTCATGGCGGCGTAAGCAGGCACCGCTGCCGCCACGAAGAGAACGGCGGCCAGCAAAAAGACCAGCAGGCGGGAACGGCTGTTCTTGTTCATGATTCGGACCTCCAATCGGCTGCTTTTCTATTTTCTGCCTGATACCGGGGCCCAAGCAGCCACTATATATAGAATATAATATAGTCGCGGCCACAATGCAAGGGAGTCCGCAAGAAATTATCCGGGAAAGAAGGGCGGAAGGGGAGAGCCCACTCGGAATTTACGGTGGAAATTTCTGGGACGGCATGTTATAATATCGGCAATGAACAAATGGATATAACTTTTTCATTCGATCTCAGCGCACATTCCTGTCGGGAACAAACAAATTCAACATATGGAAAGGACGGAATCCAATGGAAAAGAATGAATTTCTGTTTGACCTGAAGCACCCGGAGATCAGCTGGCGGGGCAGCGCGAAGCATTTCTGGCCCAACGGGCAGGTCTCCTCCGAGGCCGGTCTGGTGACGGACGCGGAGGGCCCCCACGGCCTGTATTGGTGCCTGGACACCATCATGCATGCGGTGCCCGAGGACATGAAGGCCACCTGGCAGATGCCCCACTACCATGTCCACGGCTACGAGACCTTCTTTGTGGACAGCGGCAAGCTCTATCTCTACATCAACGGGCAGCGCGTCCTCTGCACCCCCGGCGACATCGTGCATCTGCAGGCCGGCCAGGCCCACGGCATGACCTTCCTGGAGGAGACCAAGTGGCGCGGCACCTATCACGACTTCGAGGTCTATTCCGACGCCAAGGACGTGGCCCGCGTGAAGGAGTATATGCCCGAGCTGAAGGACGATCCCGCCCTGGCCGCCCTGATGCCCAACGGTGAGATGGACTCCAAGATGCTGGAGGCCTTCGTCTATAAGGACGCCCCCGTGGAGGAGTGCCTGGCCGTCAAGAACGTGAACCGGCCCCACGCCGCCTATGAGTTCCCCGGATGCAGCATGCGCGTGATCGTGGAGCGCTGGGAGAACGGCGGCACCAAGGAAATGGCCTGCGCCGTGATGGAGCCGGGCTTCACCGCCGAGTGGGATCAATACCCCAAGCTGCGGGAGCTGCTCTTCCTCCGCAAGGGCAAGGTGAAATTCACCGTCCTGGGCAAGGAATTCATCGCGGACGACGAGTGCGTCGTCAATATCCCCCGCTTTGCGCCTCACAAGATCGAGGTCCTGGAACATTCCGAGCTGTATGACCTGGGCGGCCAGAGCTACTGGTCCCTCTTCCTCCAGTGCTACAACTCCATCCGCACCCTCCATCCCGAGCGGCTCACCCCCGAGACCGTGGATGGCCTCAAGAAGAAGTTCGACGTCCAGATCGCAAAGATCGGAATGAAGTGAGTCCTTATTTGCCGGAATACGGCGCAGCTTGAAGATTCCGGCAAAACGTCCTCTTCAAAAATGAAGCAATGCTTCATTTTTGAGAAAAAGAATCAGCGGACGGCTGAGATCTCTGCCGCCCGCTCATTTTATTTCTCCAGTTCCTTCAACCGGTCCAGCACCGCCAGGGCCGCCGCCTCCTTGCTCAGAAGGGGAAGCTCCCGGGTGTCCTCCGCCGTGATGAGGGTGAGGACGTTGGTGTCCACCTGAAAGCCCGCCCCCGCCTGCCGCAGGTCGTTCGCGCAGATCAGGTCCACGTTTTTCTTCGTGAGCTTGGCCCGGCTGTTTGCGAGCATGTTTTCACTCTCCATGGAGAAGCCCGCCAGGAGCTGGCCGGGAGCGCGGTGCTGTCCCAGCCAGCCGAGGATGTCCTGGGTGCGTTTCAGGGGGATGGAAAGGTCTCCGTCCTTCTTCTTGATCTTGTTGTCCGCCACCTCGGTGGGGGTGTAATCCGCCACGGCGGCGGCCTTGATGATCCAATCCATGTCCCCGGCGCGCGCCGAGACTTCCCGGAACATATCCTCCGCCGTTACCACCGGCACCGTCTCCACGAAGGGGGGCGGCTCCAGGGCGGTGGGGCCGCTGACCAGCGTGACCGCCGCGCCCCGCAGCATGGCCATGCGGGCGATGGCGTAGCCCATCTTTCCCGAGGAGTGGTTGGAGATATAGCGCACCGGGTCCAAGGGCTCCTGGGTGGGCCCGGCGGTGACCAGGATGCGCTTGCCCTTGAGGTCGTGGTTCAGGCCGATCTCCCGGAGGATATATTGGAGGATGGTTTCCGGCTCCGGCAGCTTGCCGGGCCCCACGTCGCCGCAGGCCAGCCGCCCCGTGGCGGGGGGTA